>Ga0111539_10009202_pt1 | contig 12486 bp, 10 predicted proteins | sample RhiMethybrSRZTD1_FD_79667 | JGI IMG/M metagenome (GOLD analysis project Ga0111539, IMG submission 79667) | Populus rhizosphere microbial communities from Tennessee, USA - Rhizosphere MetaG P. TD hybrid SRZTD1 (version 2) (version 2) | ecosystem: Host-associated > Plants > Roots > Rhizosphere >...
CTCGTAACACGGCTGTCAACGTCCTGCCTCTCTAAAGCGTTCTTGCGTAACAGTTACCTTGCGCGAGGAAGCGCGTGAGACCGATTACTATCCTGGTGGACGACCGCGAGTCCTCGCTCGTATCAGACGTGCTGAGGCAGTCGCCGGAGCTTGACGTAACGGTGACGCGCCTGAGACTCGGCGATTACCTGGCCGACGGCCGGCTTCTGTTCGAGCGCAAGACGATTAGCGATCTCGTCCTATCGGTCATTGACGGGCGATTGTTCCTACAGGCGCGAAGACTGGCGTCTTCGCCCCCTCGCGCAGGCTTGATCCTCGAAGGCCCCGACGATGCCTTCGACGAGAACGGGATGTCGTGGGAAGCGGTGCAGGGAGCGCTCGTCACCACATCCCTCTTCTTTGGCATCCCGATATTGCGCACGCGATCTCCCGACGAAACGGCGCGCACTATGCTCTTCGCGGCCCGGCAAGCCGCCACGATTGCCACCGGAGCATTGCCTAGACTCAGCTACCGCCCTGCGGGCAAACGAGGGCTGCAGTTGCACATACTTCAGGGACTACCGGGAATAGGTCCCGAGCGCGCGCAGCGGCTGCTGGAGCGGTTCGGGAGCGTCGAGTCAGTGATGCGGGCTGCTGCAGCAGATCTTCAGTCCATAAAAGGTATCGGCAAACGCGGCGCAGGAAAGATTCGGTGGGCCGTAGAGGAACCTCATTGTCGATATACCGCGACTTAGCCGGGCTGGACGATTCTTCTAACAAAATTCCGTTTCGCTGCCCCCCCCTCACCCTACCCTCTCCCCCTGAACTGGGGGCGAGGGGTGTCATTTTGTTGGGCGTTGTTAGTGCTGTTCCATCCCTCGCGGTGATGGAGCATCCGAGGCAACGCCCGACCGATGCAACCGGCGCATGAGGCAGCGTCAAGGATGGAACAGCACTGAGCGATGGAACGGCACGGCGGAACGGCGCTACTTCTTGAGCGTTCTCATCCACCGTTCCAGTTCCGTCCGGATATGCGCATCGGCCTGCTGCGGCGTGGTCGGCGTGGGTTCCGCACCGAGGTTTCCGAGAAGCTCCTTGCTTGCCGCGTGGTTCAGCGCGGCGATCACTTCGCTGTTCAACCGAGCCATGATGGGCTGCGGAGTTCCGGCGGGAACGATCATCGCCTGCCACAGGTAGAACTCGAAGCCCGGCACGCCGCTCTCCGCGATGGTCTGCACCTCCGGGGCGACGGGACTGCGGCTTCGGCCGGAAATTCCGAGCGCCCGCACCCGTCCGGCCTTGACTTGCGGCAGCGAGGCCACGGTCGACAGGAAACACATGGGGATCTGGCCGCCCATCACGTCCGCCAACGCCGGCGCGCCTCCCTTGTAGGCGACGTGCACAAGATCGACGCCCGCCTGCGCCTTGAACAGTTCGGCGATCAGGTACATGGTGCTGCCGGTGCCCGCGGACCCGTAGTTGTATTTTCCGGGATTCGCCCTGGCAACTGCGATCAGCTCCTTGACGGACTGCGCGGGGAACGCCGGGTTCACCAGGAGGAACATCGGAACCCGCAACACGAGGCTCACGGCCGAGAAGTCCTTCAGCGTGTCGTAGGCCATTTTGTCGTTCAAGGCCGGGTTCGCGGCATGGGCCACATCGACCACCATAAGGGTATGCCCGTCCGGCGCCGCCCGCGCCAGGAGCGCGGTCGCGATCATGCCGCTCGCCCCCGTCCGGTTGTCGGTGATCACCTGCTGCCCCAGGCCTTCGGAGAGCCTGGCCGCCAGCATGCGCGCGCTGGTATCGGTGGCGGCTCCCGGCGGGTACGGGACCAGCATCCGGATCGGCCGGGTCGCGTACGACTGGGCCGCAGCCAAATCGGCTGCAAGCCCTGCCACGACGAGGAGTATCGCAATCGAGCCAAAGCGGTAGTTCATGGTGGATATGCCGTATGGAAGTCGCCCGGGCCGGTACGTTACCCCTGGCGCTGCGCTAAAGCCACTTGGCTTTACGAAACAGGTAGAACAGGTAGACATCTATCCCCGCCATTACCGCGAGCGAGAGCGGGTAGCCGTAGGGCCACTTGAGCTCCGGCATGTGCTCGAAATTCATGCCGTAGATACCGGCGATCATGGTCGGCACGGCCACCAGCGCCGCGTAGGCGGCAAGCCGCTTCACGATCTCGCTCTCCTGCAGCGAGATGAGGGACAGGTTGACCAGGGTCCCCGTGACCACCATGTCGCGCTGGTTGTCTATCGACTGGTTGATGCGCGAGAGATGGTCGTCGATGTCGCGGAAGTAATCCTGGGTGCGCGTGCAGATCTCCGGCACGCGTCCGCCGTGCAGCTTGCCGATGTATTCCTGCAGCGGGCCCGCCGCGTGCTTGAGCACCGTCAGCTTCTGCCGCAAGGCGTACAACGACTCGATGTGCTCGCGCGCCGGGTTGCCCTGGAACATGTGGCGCTCCACGGCCTCCACCTCGTCCTCCAGCCGTTCCAGAACAGGGAAGTAGCGGTCCACCACGGTGTCGATCAGGGCGTAGAGCACGAACGCCGAGCCGTGCTTCAAGAGCTCGGGCTCGCGCTCGGCACGGGCGCGCACGGCGAAGAATCCCTCGCGGGTGCGGTTGCGAACCGACAGCACGTAGTTCTTCCCCACGAATATGTTCACCTCGCCGACGTTGAGGTCGTCGTCGATGTACTCGACGGTCTGCACCACCGCGAACAGCGAGTTGCCGTACTCTTCGAGCTTGGGGCGCTGGTGGCCGTAGCGCGCGTCTTCCACCGCGAGCTCGTGCAGGCCGAACTGCTGCTGCATCTCGTCGAGTTCCGCGGGCTCCGGGTCCTTGAGCGCCACCCATACGAACGTCCCGGGCTCACCCAGGTACTTGTGTATGTCCTGCTTGGGAAGGTCCGCGAGCTTCTGGCCTTCGCGATAGGCGACGCAGGCGACGAGCATGCGCTGATTTCCTGTAGCCGGGCGCGGCCGTCAGCGGCGCGCCGTCCGGCAATGATAAACTGCAAACGGCCCCCGTGGTCAGAGGGATGGCCATGAAAGGTCCGCATGACTGAGATGCAGATCGTGATCGCGGGAGCGGCCCTGGCGGCCGTGGCCGTCATCGCATGGCTCATCCGGGGCGCGATCGCCCGCGCCGCCCTGAACGCAGTGCAGGAGAAGCTGGCGGAGTTCGAAGCGCTCAAGGCCGAGCACGGCAACACGGTTGCCGAGCTGCGCTACGAGACCGAACGCCGCGCCGCGGCCGAGGCGACCGCTTCGCGCGTGGTCGGCCTCGAGCGCACGCTAGCCGAGCGGTCCGGCGAGGTCGCCGCGCGGGATTCGCGCCTCGCAGAGCTGAGCACCCGCATCGTGGAGGAGCGCAAAGCCGCGGCCGAGAAGCTCGCTCTTCTCAACAACGCGCAGGAACAGCTTGCCGACGCCTTCAAGGCCCTTTCCTCGGATGCCCTGCGGAGCAATAACCAGACCTTCATCGAGCTCGCCACCGTCACGCTGGAGAAATTCCAGGAGGGCGCGAAAGGCGACCTGGCGGCGCGGCAGCTGGCCGTCGACGAGCTGGTCAAGCCGCTCAAGGAATCACTGGAGAAGGTGGACGGCAAGATGGGGGAAATCGAGAAGGCCCGTATCGCAGCCTATGCCGAGCTCACGACTCAAGTAAAAGGCCTGGTCGAGAACTACCTGCCTTCGCTGCGGAACGAAACCGCGAACCTGTCCCGGGCGCTGCGCCAGCCTCACGTGCGCGGGCGGTGGGGCGAGATCCAGCTGAAGCGCGTGGTCGAGATGGCCGGGATGCTGGAGCATTGCGACTTCTACGAGCAGGAAAGCCGCACGACCGAAGACGGACGCCTGCGCCCCGACCTGATCGTGCGCCTGCCCGGCAACAAGAGCGTGGTGATCGATTCCAAGGTCCCGCTTGCCGCCTTCCTGGAGGCGACGGAGCTCGACGCCGGCAGCGAGGTCGCGCGGGAGGAGTTGATGGCGCGGCACGCCAGGCAGGTTCGGGACCACATGGTTGCCTTGGGGCGCAAGGCCTATTGGGACCAGTTCAATCCTGCACCCGAGTTCGTGGTGCTGTTCCTGCCCGGCGAGATGTTTTTCAGCGCGGCGCTGCAGTACGACCCGGAACTGATCGAATTCGGTGTCGGGGAGCGCGTGATCCTGGCAACACCCACCACGCTCATCGCGCTGCTCAAGTCCGTCGCCTATGGCTGGAAACAGGAAGCGATAGCCAAACACGCGCAGGACGTCGCCGACCTGGGAAGGCAGCTCTACGAGAGGCTGGGAACGCTCGCCAGCCACTGGAGCGAAGTCGGCGTGCGGCTCGACAAGGCGCTGGAGTCCTACAACAAGGCTGTCGGCACGTTCGAGTCGCGCGTCCTGGTCTCGGCGAGGAGGTTCCGCGACCTCAAGGTCACGCCGGAAGACGCCGAGATCAGCACCCTGGAGCCGATCGCCCGGGAGGCGCGCTTGTTGCAGCCTTCGCTGCTGCCGCCCGCCCCTCCCGACGAAGGCGAGCGCTAGCCTTTCCGCGCTTCAGGAGGCGCGGTATTTCTTCGCGAACTCCCAGTTGACCTCGAAGCCGAAACCGGGCCGGTCGCTCAAGTGGATGTAGCTGCCGCGCCGCTCCGGCTTTCCGCTGAAGAGCTCGTGCGAGAGAGGATCGCGCGTGTGGTCTCCATGCGATTCCACCGCGAACGCGCACCGCGGCAGCGCCGCCACCAGGTGGCCGTGCAGCTCGGGCGCGGTGTGCGGCGCGATCATCACGCCGTGCTGCTCCGCGAGCGCCGCGACCCGCAGCGCTTCGGTGAACCCCGCATAGCGCGTGCCGTCGTACTGGACGTAGCGGATGGCGCCGGAAGCGATGAAATCGCGCATCGTGAAGCGCGTCCACTCGCGTTCGCCGTGCGCGAGCGGGATGGACGTTGCGGCGGCCACGCGGACGTAATCGGCGGGCTGGAGATACCAGTGCAATGGCTCTTCCAGCCAGAAGATGTCGAGGGGCTCGACGTGATGCGCGAACTCGATGCAGCCGTCGATGTCGTAGGGTGCGTTCATGTCCAGCATCAGCGATGCGTCCCTGCCTATGGCCTCGCGCACGACGCGCACGCGCTTCGCCTCGTCCGCCGGCGCTGCGGCGCCGGTCTTCAGCTTGACCGCCCGATAGCCCGCCTTGACGAAGCCGGCCAGTTCCTCGCCATACACCCTGTCCGGCGCGCCGGGCCGGTAGTAGCCCCCGGTCGCATAGGTGAAGAGCGGGCGGTTCTGCCCGCCCAGGAGCTTCCACACCGGCATGCCGGCCTGTTTGCCTTTGATGTCCCAGAGGGCGATGTCTATGCCGCCGATCGCCGCCATGATCTGCGGGCGCTCGTTGCGCGAGAGCGGCGGGGGCAACCCGTCGGTGGGCTTGATGCCTCCCGGCCGCGGGCACGTCAGGGAAAAAAGCCTGTCCCACACCGCGACATGCCCCAGCGCGTCCATGCCGCGAACGATTTCTCCGAACCTCGCGATCCATTCGCAGATGGTCTTCATCGGCGAGCCCTTGACCTGGCCGTAGCCGGCGATGCCATCGTCGGTGCGCACCTCCACGACGATCATGCTCGAGGTCTTCAGCTCTTCGTGCGCCGTCCACAACTCGTCCTTCAGCGGCACGGAAACGGGATGCGCGGTCACGGCAGCGATGCGGGTCACGGCTTTCTTCTCCTGTCGTCAGTCGGGTCGGCGTAGGATAATACGCTATGCTGTTGAAGGCACTCAAAGAAGCGGCCCGGTCGCTCACCGCACGGAAGGACGACGTCGGCGCGGAGCGGAATGGCGTCGGGCGGGAATTTCCGCTCGAGGTGGAGTTCAAGCTCGGAAAGCTGCACTCGCACGCGCCGGTGGACCGCCACCTGGAGCTGCTGTTTCACGGTACCCGGATCGGCGGCGAGAGCTTCGTCGCGCTCCACCGGCGCTGCCTCGAGCAGACGGGGACCGGCCTCACGGCGGCCAGCATGTTCCAGCGGTTCCAGACGCGCCTTGCGCTCGTCAACTACTTCCTGGCGACGCTGCCCGTGCCCGGCGCGCGCGCGGAGTGCGGCGCCTACCGCGGCGCGACCGCGCTGCTCCTGTGCCACGCGTGGCGCAGCCGCCAGCCCGGTTACCGGGGCGAGGATTTCTTTCTGATCGACAGCTTCTCGGGCACCAGTGCGTCGGTGGCGCACGATTTCATACCGGTGCGCGGGGCGGACGGCTCGACGCGCATGGAGGCGTTCTTCCCGGCGGGGAAAACCGACACGTCGGCCGAGCTGGTGCGCAGCCACTTCACGGAGTTCCCGGAGGCGACGATCTGCGCCGGGTGGATCCCGCAGGTCTTCGCCACACTGCCGGAGCGCAACTGGGGCTTCGTGCGCATCGACCTGACCCTCTACGAGCCGACGCTCGCGGCGCTCGAGTACTTCTACCCGCGGTTGAACCCGGGCGGAGTCATCGCGTGCGACGGCTCGATCTTCTGCCCCGGCGCGGAAAAGGCGTGGGAGGAGTTCTGCGCCCGCAACAATATCCGCTACGTCATGCTGGGGCACCGGCAGCACATTCTGATCAAGCAGGAATAAAACCTGTCGGGTTTTGAGACGGTCTGGTTGCCGTCATCTCCCGAACAACTTCGCGGCGCGCGAGCGCAGCGTCGTCACAAGATCTCTCGCCTTCTCCTCCGGCGTCACGCGATTGGCGGACGGCGGATACGTCTGGAGCAGGTGGGCGGCCTTGATGCGCGCCGCCCACATGGCGCGGGCGAGCGCCCGCCCGCCGCGCCCCGGATAACCTGCGATATCCGCCTCGCTCAGCATGCCGCACGCCTCCAGCCCGCCCTCCGGCGTAAGGCGCAGCAGGTTGCCGGTCGCGGGGTCCGCGAACCGGTTGTCGAACACGTGAATCAGCTGGACGCGCGCGCCGGTCGGCGCTTGCATCTCCACGGGTGCGCCGGGATCCGGCCCGGGCACGCCGACCTCGGTCACGCTGTGCATAGCCATCCGCGTGAGCATGTCGAGGGCCGCCAGCCGCTCGCCGTCCGGCGCCTGGCCGGCAGACGGCAGGCGCGCGGAGAACCCCCACAGCGCCCGCCCCCACCGCACATTCGTCCGCTCGTGGTCGAGATCGAGGAAGAACGGATTCAGGACCGGCTCGCCCGCCATGCCGTAGCCGTAGCTCTCCGCCACCCAGCCATCCATCTCGGCTTCGTCCTCCTCGTAGGCCGACGCCACGAGCTCGATGCCGCCGGAAATCAGGCGGGTGAAGCTGCCATCCGAGAGCCAGCCGCGGTGCCGGCCCAGGCCCGGATGGAACATCACGGCGAGATCGAACGCCGCCCCGCCCTCGTCCGCGAGAAATTCCGCGAGGTGCGATCGCACGCAGCGCGCGGGTTTCCCCGGCGCGAGCGCGCCGGCTGCCGAGGTGAAGGAAGGATCGAGCTCGGCACCGACCAGCGTCACGGCCACTTCGCACTCGCTGCCCAGCAGGGCCGGCAGCGCCGCGTACCACCTGCCCTGGTCCACGGCATCGACGGTCTCCGCCCCGATCACGAGGACCCGCGGCCGCCCGCGGCCGGCGACGTGAGGCATGCGCCGGGCGACCCATGTCGCGATGGCGGCGGGAGCCGCGAGGACGGCGCGGGCGAGCGCGGGTTCGATCCCGGCAAGAACGGCGAATCCGGGACGCGCCGCGACGGCTGCGATCAGCTCGTCCCAGTTGCCGCAGCGCAGTACGGGTGAAGCGTCCATGTCCGGATCAGGTGAACACGCCAACCACCGCGCCCACCATCAGCGTCGCCAGCGTGCCAGCCGCGATGGAACGCATGCCGAGATCGACGATTTCTTCCCGCCGCTCCGGCACCATGGTCGCCATTCCCCCGATCATGATGCCGAGGCTGCCGAAATTGGCGAAGCCGCACAGGCAGTAGGTCATGATGAGCCGGCTGCGCGGGGCGAGGCTCTCCGCAGGCAGGCGCGCCATCTCGAAATAGGCGATGAACTCGTTCAGCACGGTCTTCGTGCCCATGAGCGCGCCGGCGGTGACCGCTTCCGCCCAGGGAATGCCGGCCAGCCATACCAGGGGCGCCATCACGAGACCCAGCGCGCGCTGCAGCGTGATCGGCGCGCCGCCCAATTCCGGAAGCAGCCCCAGCCCGAGATTCACGAGCGATACGAGGGCGATCAGGACGATCAGCATCGCGACTATGCCGAGCAGCAGCGCGAGGCCGTCGAGCGTGCCGCGCGTGATCGCGTCCATCGAGCTCGTCGCGGGACTGGCGGGCGCCAGCCTGCCGGCGGTCGCCGCTCCGCCCGGAGGCACCATGACGGCGCCTATCACGATCGCGGCCGGCACGCTGATGACGGAAGCCGAAAGGATGTGGCCCATGGCCTCCGGCACGATGGGCGAGAGCACGCTCGCGTAGATCACCATGACCGTGCCGGCGATCCCCGCCATGCCGCAGGCCATGACGATGAAGAGCTCCCCGCGGCTCATGTCCTTGAGATAGGGGCGCACGAAGAGCGGCGCTTCCACCATCCCGACGAACACGTTGGCGCCGGCCGAAAGACCGACCGCTCCGCCGACACCCATCGTTCGCTCGAGCAGCGCGGACATCGCGCGCACGATGGCCGGAAGAATGCGCCAGTAGAAGAAAAGCGAAGTGAGCGCGCTCAGCACGAGCATCAGCGGCAGCGCGCGAAACGCCAGCACGAAGCTCGAGGTTCCCGGCCGCTCCTCGAACGGCTGCTCGCCGCCGCCCAGGAAGCCGAACACGAAGCGGGTTCCCTCCTGCGTCGCCTTCTCCAGCGCGAGGAGCGCGTCGTTCAATTCGAAAAAGAACGCCTTGGCGAGGGGCACCTTGAGCAGCAACGCCGCGAGCGCGATCTGGAGCAGCGCGCCGGCAGCGACGATGCGCCAGGGAAAGGCGCGGCGGTTCTCGGAGAGGAGCCAGGCGATGCCGAGGAAGGCGAGGAAGCCGAATGCGCTCTGGAGGGCGAGCAAGGAAAGTCCTCGACGGCTTCGCTCAGAACTTCCTGGGAGTTGCTAACACAATAAGCCCTCTCATCCCCCCCTCCTTCATCCAGGGAGGGAATTTCCACTCTCAGCTACGGCGCCACGTAGTACCCTGCGCCGAGTCTTCCAGAACGATGCCCGCGTCGAGCAGCTCTTTCCGGATGCGGTCGGACTCGGCAAAGTTTTTCGCCTTACGGGCAGCCGCGCGGTCTGCAATGAGTTTTTCAACCGACTCGGGCGTATAAGAGACAGTCCCACTCGAAGCCAGCCTGGCGTCCTCGGCCTTCACATTCAGTTGACCGGTAATTCCGCCCTGAAGGAAGGCGACCGGATCGCGTTGCAGCAAACCGAGAAGCCCGCCAAGAGATTTCAACAGCTTCGCGATGCCTGCATCGTGCGACCGGTTGAGCTCGTTCGCCAGGTCGAACAGCACCGCCACGGCCTCCGACGTGTTGAAGTCGTCGTTCATCGCCTCGTGGAAGCGTTTCGCGTGGACTTCGGTCCAGTCCACCTCCGATGCCGCCGCCGGAATCCCCCTCAACGCCGTGTAGAGGCGAGCCAACGAGTGCTTCGCGTCCTCGAGATTCTGATCGGAATAGTTGATCGGACTTCGATAGTGCGTGCGGGCAATGAAGAAACGGACGACTTCCGGGTCGTATTTCGCCAATACCTCGCGAATGGTGAAGAAGTTGCCCAGCGACTTCGACATCTTCTCGTTGTCCACCCGGATGAAGCCGTTGTGCATCCAGTAGTTGACGAACTTCCCCCCGTGCGCGCCCTCCGACTGCGCGATCTCGTTCTCGTGGTGCGGGAACTGCAGGTCCTGGCCGCCGCCGTGGATGTCGAAGTGGCGTCCGAGGAGCGCGCTCGACATGACCGAGCACTCGATGTGCCAGCCCGGCCTGCCCTGGCCCCATGGCGACTCCCAGAACGGCTCCCCGGCCTTGCCCTTCTTCCACAGCACGAAATCGAGGGGGTCCTGCTTGGTGATATCCACCTCCACCCGCTCCCCCGCCTGCAGCTCGTCGAGCGACTTGCCGGAAAGCTTTCCGTATCCGGGAAACTTGCGCACCGCGTAGTTGACGTCGCCGCTCGCCGCGGTGTACGCGAGGCCGCGCGCCTCGAGCTGGCCGATCATCTCCACCATCCCGGGCACGTGCCCGGTCGCGCGAGGCTCGAAATCGGGCTTTTCCACGCCCAGCGCAGCCGCATCCTCGTCCATCGCCTGGATGAAGCGCACCGTGAGGCTTTCGACCGGCTCCCTGTTCTCCTTGGCGCGCTTGATGATCTTGTCCTCGATGTCGGTAATGTTCCGGACGTAGGTGACCTGGTAACCGAGCGCCCTGAGCCACCGCCGGACCACGTCGAACGCGATCAGGAAGCGCGCATGCCCGAGGTGGCAATAGTCGTATACCGTCACGCCGCACACGTACATGCCCACCTTGCCCGCTTCGATGGGGACGAATTCCTGCTTTTCCCGCGCGAGCGAGTTATAGATTTTCAGCATGGTTCGGCGTGCCGGTCAGGCGGCATTGCTCGGAAGCCTGCGGGCGGTCCTGCCTCATGGGAGTCCGCAGCAACCCCGCCTCCGACAAGCCGTGCGGAGCCTTGGGGTTCGATTCTACGGGCCGCCCTGAATCCCCGGCAACGCTGGCGAAGCGGAGTGTTAATTGCCTGGGGTTCTTGGTAAAATTTCGAGGATTTCTCGACTAACCCACTGAGTTCTCAAAAAAGTATAACACAATGATTCTACGCGCCATCCGCCTGATCGCCGTGGCCGTAGCGTTGTTGCCCGGCGTGTACGGTAGCCCGCCCGTCCTGGCTCAGAGCGACGAGCTGCAGGAAGCCAACCAGCTTTTCAAGCAGGGACAGCTCGACCGCGCGCTCGAGCGGATCAACGCGCACCTCGCGAAGAATCCCAAGGATGCCCGCGGCCGTTTCCTGAGAGGCATCATCTTCACCGAGCAGAACAAGCCCAACGACGCGATCAAGGTATTCACGGAGCTGACCCAGGAATTCCCGGAGCTGCCCGAGCCGTACAACAATCTTGCCGTGCTCTACGCCTCGCAAGGTCAATACGACAAGGCCCGCAACGCTCTCGAGATGGCGATACGCACGCATCCCAGCTATGCCACCGCGCATGAAAACCTGGGCGACATCTACGCCAAGATGGCGAGCCAGGCCTACGACAAGGCCCTCCAGCTCGACAAAAGCAATACCACGGCGCAGACCAAGCTGAACCTGATCAAGGACCTCTTTCCGGCCGGCAAACCCCGCCCGTCTGCGAAGGGCGAGCCGCCCACGAAGGTTGCGGCCGCGCCCGCGGTAACCAAGCCGGCTCCGCCTGCAGCGGCCCCGCCTGCGCCGCCCGCGACCAAGTCCGCCGAGCCAGCCCCGAAGGAGTCTCCCAGGGAGCCGGCGGCGAAGAGCGCTCCACCGAAAGAGCCGCCCGCTGCCAAGGCAGAGCCGGCGGGCAAGGAAACGGCGAAGCCCGCGGCAGCGCAGAATCCCGACGAGGTCGTGAAATCGCTGAAAGGCTGGGCAAAAGCGTGGTCCACGAACGACGTCGATGGCTACCTCGCTCACTACGCACCGGATTTTCGCACGCCCAAGGGCGAGAAGCGGAGCGACTGGGAAGCGCAGCGCAAGGCGCGCATCGCCAAGCCGCGGAAGATCGATGTCGACATCGAGGCGCCCAAGGTGACGTTCAGCGACACGAAGCGGGTCACCGTCACCTTCCGGCAGCGCTACGAATCAGGCGGCCTGAAGGTATCGAGCACCAAGACCGTGGTCATGGTCAAGGCGGGAGAGAAATGGCTCATCCAAGAGGAGCGGGTCGGTAGTTGAGCACGCCACACACAGCGCACCGGACCGCACGCAGGCACGCGCTGCGCTATACCCTCGCACTCGTCCTCGGCGTCGCCGTCGTTGCCGGCCTCGGGATCGGCGTCGGCAGGGAGCCCACGCTCGCCGTCGCACGCACCGCCGCCCCGGCCGCCGTTGCCGCTGCCGTTACCCTGAATGGCAATCATGCCCGCCCCTCCGAAGTGGATGCGCTGCTCTATCGCACCATGCAGGAGATCAGCGCCAATCGCCTCGGCACCGCGTTGACCGAGATCGACAAGGTCATAGGCACCTATCCCAATTTCCGCCTCGCGCACCTGATCAAAGGGGACCTGCTGCTGGCGCGCCGCCAGCCGATCACGACGGTGGGCAACGCGGAACACGCTCCGCTCGCGCGCATCGAGGATTTGCGGGACGAAGCCCGCGTGCGGCTGGCGCGTTATCACACGGCGCGCCCCGGGGCCCAGGTACCGCGCTACCTCGTGCAGCTCGATGCGGAGCAGCGCCACGCGCTGGTCGTGGATACCTCGAAATCGACGCTGTACGTATTCGAGCATCGTAACGGCGAGCTGCGCTACGTCGCCGACTACTACACGACCATAGGAAAGAACGGGATCGACAAGAACC
>Ga0111539_10009203_pt1 | contig 12486 bp, 14 predicted proteins | sample RhiMethybrSRZTD1_FD_79667 | JGI IMG/M metagenome (GOLD analysis project Ga0111539, IMG submission 79667) | Populus rhizosphere microbial communities from Tennessee, USA - Rhizosphere MetaG P. TD hybrid SRZTD1 (version 2) (version 2) | ecosystem: Host-associated > Plants > Roots > Rhizosphere >...
AGCAGAGCGTCGATCACGTCCAGGGTGCTTGCGAAAGATGACGGCGCTGGGCGCGTCTCGGCCCAGCAGTTCCAGCCACCATCAGGCATCTGCTCGGCCACGAGCCGCTGCACCACCGGGTCGACGTCGACGCCCAGATAGACACCGATCACGATCGTGCCGGCGTTGATGCAGCAGTCCTCCTCGCCGGCGAAGAACGGCAGTCCGTCGCACTCCCAGTGGCAGTTGCGATCCACAAGCTCTGCGGTCTCTTGCATCACCTGACTGTCGGGCGGTGCACCCAAGTGGCACAGGTCGCGCAGCACCCAGTACGTCGCGGTCCACGGCTGGCCCGGTTCGGCACCCGACCCGTCGGTCAGTACCTCATCGGGTTCAGCCACAGGCGACGGCCAAGGTGGCGGCGGCTCACCGGCAGCCAGAGCCCGCGCGGTGTCCGCTGCGAACGCCGCCGTGTACGGAAAGCAGGCCCCGTTCGCCCACAGGCCATCAGGAGCCCGCAGCGCCAGCAGCTGAGCACCCCAGCCCTCGTGCTCAACCCGCGCCCGCTCGGTCGCCACCTCGGTCTCGGAGGCGTCGACGAGGTCGCGCAGCACCTGCCAGCGAATCGCCGGATCGCCCTGCAGCAGCCACTGCACAACCGGATCGTCTCGGGCCATCGGCGGCGTTCGTGGCTGGTAAGCGCCCTGATTCTCGGTGGGCTCCATCGCTGAACCCTATTCCGAGGAAGAGCACGCGTCTGGCTCCGCTTGTGTCAAGGAGCGGCTGCGATGGCGGTTGTGGATTCGGTCTGTGCGGGTCGTGGGCTGGGGCGGTGTGGGTCGAGCCACGTGTGCCGCCTGAGCGGCTCGGGACCCTAACGGACCTCGAACTCGCCGAGGCGATCCCAGTGGTCGCCCTCCATCACCACGTTGCGGATGTGCGGCGTCTCCTGGACGTACTGCGGCAGGTCGGCCTGGGCCCGCTTGAAGTGCTCGCTGGTGACGTGCGCCTCGGCGGCGTCGTCCTTGAACGCCTCGATGAGGACGTACCGGTTTGGGTCGTCGACGCTGCGGGACCATTCGAAGAACAGATTGCCCGGCTCGGCGCGGGTGGCGTCGGTGAAGTCCTTCGTGAGCTCGACCCACTGGTCGGCGTGCTCGGGCTTCACCTTCCACTTGACGCAGATGAAGATCATGCGGGTGTCCTCTCCGGTGACAGGCGGTCCGGGCTGCGATCGTGCCACCGGCCGGCGAGGTGGGACCACCAGCGTTGTCGCCCGGTGAGAAGACCGGTGAGAAGACCGGTGAGAAGACCGGTGGGAAGCCGGCCCTGTCGGCGGGTTGCTCCGCTTCCTAGGCTGTGACCATGACCACCACCGTCCCCGGCCAGGCCACGGAGGCTGCCGCGGGGCCGGACTCCTCGCGACCGGGGTCGGTGCGCCGCACCTTCGAGATCCTTGAGCTGGTCGCCGAGCGAGGCGGCGCGTCGGCAAGGGAGATCGCCGACGCCACCGGTCTGCCGCTGCCCACCGTCTACCGACTGGCCCGCGAGCTGCTCGACAGCGACTACCTGGTGCACATCCGTGAGGAAAAGCGATTCGAGCTGGGCTACAAGCTGCACGCGCTGGCGGTGTCGCTGCACGAGCAGATCGGGCTGCCGCGGCAGGTGCGCGCCGAGATCACCGCCCTGCACCAGCAGCTCGGGCTGGCCGCCTACCTGGCCACCCACCGTGGGTCGCAGATCGTGGTGGTGCTCACCGTCGACTCTCCCGCATGCCCCCGGCTGAAGCCGATGGACTTCGGCTTCCACGAGGCTCCGCACGCGCACGCGCTGGGGAAGATCCTGCTCGCCTCGATGGATCCCCAGCAGCAGAAGCTGCACCTCGACCCCGAGCCGATGCCCCGTTTCGGTCCGAACACGATCGTGCGGCACACCGACCTGGCCCAGCAGCTGGCCACAGTCGCCAACCGCGGCGTCGCGTGGGAGGAGGGCGAGTTCCAGCCCGGCGCGACGTGCGCCGCTGCCGCCGTACGGGCGGGGAACGGGCAGGTCATCGGGTCGGTCGCCGTGTCCGGACCCGACGCCCGGCTGCACGAGGGACGCGACCAGGTCGAGGCCGCACTGCGGGGTACGGCGAGCCGGGTAAGCCGGTTCTACCGGTCCGGGCACTGAGGCCGGCGCCGGGTTCTCACTCGCCGATAACCGTCCTTCACCGGCGGCCTCGGGCGTACCTAGCGTGACGTCACTCACACACCCGGTGTGACCCCTCAACCTGGAGCGTTGTCATGAGCACCACCGAGCGCGAGCACGACGCGGTGGTCGACGAGCGTGGACGAGCCAACCTGGTCCGGCTGCTGCGCGTCGCCTACCCGCACCCCCAGTTCCCCGACGGTCCCTACGAGCGGACCGCCGACACGATCATCGAGCAGGTCGGTGTGTCTCCCTGGCACCGCATCAGCCTCGTCAACGGCCTGCAGACCCTCGACGCCGCCGCCGGTGGCAGCTTCGCGGACCTCGAAGAGCCGGCAGCGCTGACGCTGCTGCGGTCCGTCGAGAACGCAGAATTCTTCGTGTTCGTGCGCGGTGTCACGGTGACGACCCTCTACAACGACCACGAGGTCTGGGACCTGCTCGGCTACGAAGGCGCGTCGTTCGACCAGGGCGGCTACCTGCACCGGGGCTTCGACGACCTCGACTGGCTGCCCAGCCCCCGCATCGAGGAGTACGCCGGACCCGACCAGTTGCTCGAGGTCGCCCCCGACGACGAGCCGACAGGAAGGGGCCGGTGATGACCACCCAGCAGCTCGGCACCCCCATCGCCCACGACGACGAGGCAGTTGTCATCATCGGATCCGGCGCCGGTGGCGGCACCCTCGCCCACGAGCTCACCGCACGCGGCATCCCCTGCGTGGTACTCGAGGCCGGCCCGTTCCTCAAGCCGGAGGACTACGAGAACGACGAGTGGGCGGCGTTCAACCAGATGGCCTGGCTGGACAACCGCACGGCGTCTGGGTCCTACCGCGTCGCCCGCGACTTCCCGAACCTGCCCGCCTGGATCGTCAAGGCCGTCGGAGGCAGCACCACCCACTGGTCAGGGGCCACCCCGCGGTTCCGGGCCTACGAGTTCCGGGCGAAGACCTACTACGGCGGCGTCGAGGGTGCCAACCTGCTCGACTGGCCGATCACGCTGGACGACCTCGCGCCGTACTACGACAAGGCCGAGATCGCGATCGGCTCGACACACCGCCACGGGCGTCCGCCGCTGCCGGCCAACAACAACTACAAGGTGTTCGCCAACGGTGCCGAGAAGGTCGGCTACCGGTACTACGCGACCGGGCCCTACGGCACCAACGCGGAGCCGTACGACGGCCGACCGGCATCGATCCAGGACGGGTTCAACTTCCAGGGCGACAAGAACACCTCGAAGTGGAGCACCGCCGTCCGGGAGATCCCGCGGGCACTGGCAACCGGGAAGTGCGACCTGCGCACCGAGGCCCAAGCCGTCCAGGTCACCCACGACGCGCAGGGCCGCGCCGACGGGGTGCTGTACCTCGACTCCGACGGCAACATGCACCGTCAGAACGCCAAGGTGGTCTGCGCGGCCGGCAACTCCATCGAGTCACCCCGGCTGCTGCTGCTCAGCGCCAGCGCCCTGCACCCCGACGGGCTGGCCAACTCCTCGGGCCAGGTCGGGCGCAACTACATGCGGCACACGACCGGGTCGGTGTATGCGCGGTTCGACGAGCCGGTGCGGATGTACCGCGGCGAGACGATGGCGGGGATTATTGCCGACGAGGCGAGGCAGGACACCTCCCGCGGGTTCGCCGGCGGCTACTACATGGAGACGCTCGCGCTCGGGCCGGCGTTCCTAGCGGCGTTCGTCGACCCCGGCACCTGGGGCCCGGACTTCACCGAGCTCCTCGACGCCTACCAGCGCACAGCCGGCATGTGGATCGTCGGCGAGGACATGCCGCAGGAGACCAACCAAGTCACCCTCAACACCGCGCTGCTGGACCAGTGGGGCCTCCCGGCACCCGACGTGCACTTCGACGACCACCCCAACGACGTCGCCATGCGACTGCACGGGTACGGACGCGCCGACATGCTCTACGAGGCCGTGGGCGCCACCGGCACCCACCACACACCGCCCTACCCGGCCACGCACAACCTCGGCACCTGCCGGATGAGTGCCGAGCCTGAGGACGGCGTGGTCGACCGGTTCGGGCAGGCGCACGACGTGCCGCGGTTGTTCATCAGCGACGGCTCGGTGATGACGACCGGCGCAGCGGCCAACCCGACGCTGACGATCGTGGCGCTGGCGATCCGGCAAGCCGAGTACATCGCCGACGAACTCGGGAAGGGGACCCTCTGACTACGCGGTCGACACTCCCGGGACGTCTGGGCGCGGCCCTGGACGGCGTAGAGCTGCGCGACCGTCCGCTCGACCTGCTGGCACGGGCGCACGATGCGTCGCACTACCTGCTGCACCCGCAGGTGGTGGCGGTGCCGCGGGACCCCGGGCAGGTGGCCGAGGTGATGCGCGCTTGCACCCGCCTCGGCGTACCGCTGACGTTCCGGTCCGGCGGCACCTCGTTGTCGGGGCAGGCGCTCAGCGACTCGGTGCTGGTCGACACCCGCGCGGGTTTCGGCCGCATCGAGGTCCTCGACGAGGGACGCCGGGTGCGGGTGCAGCCCGGGGCCACGGTGCGGTTGGTGAACGCCCGGCTGGCGCCGTACGGCAGGCGGCTGGGTCCGGACCCCGCCAGCGAGGTCGCCTGCACGCTCGGCGGGGTGATCGCGAACAACTCCTCCGGCATGCGCTGCGGCACCACCGAGAACAGCTACCGGACGCTGGAGTCGATGGTGGTGGTGCTCCCGTCGGGCACCGTGGTCGACTCGACGCGCCCCGATGCCGACCGGCTGCTCGCGAGCGCCGAGCCGGGCCTGCACGTGGGGCTCCTGGCCCTGCGCGACCGGATTCGCGCGGACTCCGCGTCGGTGGCCACGCTCGAGCGGCTGTTCGCGCTGAAGAACACGATGGGCTACGGGCTGAACGCGTTCCTCGACCACGACGAGCCCGTCGACATCCTGGTGCACCTGCTGGTGGGCAGCGAGGGCACGCTCGGTTTCGTGGCGTCGGCGGTGCTACGCACCGTCGAGGTGCTCCCCCACGTCGCGACCGGGCTGCTGGTCTTCCACGACCTCCCGGAAGCCGCGAGGCGCGTCCCGGAGGTGCTCAGCACCGGCATCGTCACCGCCGAGCTCATGGACGCCGCGTCGCTGAAGGTGGCTCAGCGTGACCCGGGTTGCCCCGAGCAGATCCGCGGGCTCGACGTACGGCGCCATGCCGCCCTGCTCGTCGAGCTCGAGGGATCCTCGCGCGACGAGCTCACGGCCCGACAGGCCGACGCCGAGCCGGTGCTGACCGGCCTGCCGCTCACGACCGGCGCGCGGCTCAGCACCGGGGCCGCCGACCGGGCCTCGCTCTGGCGCACTCGCAAGGGGCTCTACAGCGCTGTCGCCGGCGCCCGCGCACCAGGCACCAGCGCGTTGCTCGAGGACGTCGCGGTGCCAGTCGACTCGCTGGCCGCGATGTGCGACGGGCTGACCGGGCTGTTCGACGAGCACGACTACGCGGGGTCGGTGATCTTCGGGCATGCCCGTGACGGCAACCTGCACTTCATGCTCGAGGAGCGCTTCGAGGACGCCGTCTCGATGAGACGCTACGAGGAGTTCACCCACGAGATGGTCGACCTGGTGCTCGGGCTCGGCGGCACCCTCAAGGCCGAGCACGGCACAGGCCGCATCATGGCGCCGTTCGTCGAGCGGCAGTACGGCGCCACCCTGACCGGCATGATGCGCGAGCTCCGGCAGCTCGTCGACCCGGGGGGCATCCTCAACCCGGGCTCGGTGTTGACCGACGACCCGGCGCTCTGGCTGCGCGACCTCAAGACCGCGCCGAAGGTCGAGGAGGAGATCGACCGCTGTGTCGAGTGCGGGTTCTGCGAGCCGGTGTGCCCCTCGCGTGCGCTGACCATGACCCCGCGGCAGCGCATCGTCGTCCGCCGCGAGCTCGCGCTGGCACGGGGGCGTGGCGACACCGGACTGGTCGAGGCGTTGAGCCGCGACTACGAGTACGACGGACTACAGACCTGCGCCGTCGACGGGATGTGCGCGACCGCCTGCCCGGTGCTGATCAACACCGGCGACCTGGTGCGACGGCTCCGGACCGAGGAATCCGGCCCGATGGCGGAGCGGGCGTGGCGCACGGCGGCCGGTCACTGGTCGGGCACCACCCGCGCAGCGGCGACCGGTCTGACGCTCGCCGACCGGCTGCCCCCTGCCCTGCCGGTGGCGGCCACACGCGCCTGGCGCAAGCTGGCGTCGGCCGAGTCCGTGCCGCTCTACGGCCCCGGCCTCGGCAGGGGCGGTGAGCGACGGGCGCCGCTGACCCACCCGGCACCCGAGGCGGTACTGTTCGCGGCCTGTGTCGGGACGATCTTCGGCGGCGGGGCCTCGGCGGCTCTGGTCGAGCTCTGCCGCCGCGCAGATGTCGGCCTGCGCACGCCCGACCGTCCCGATGCACTGTGCTGCGGCACCCCGTGGAGGTCGAAGGGGCACACGACGGGGCGCGCCCGGATGGCTGCGCTCACCATCGACGCCCTCGTGCGCGCCAGCGACGACGGCCGATTGCCGGTGGTCACCGACGCCAGCTCGTGCGCGGAGGGTCTCGGCGACGCCGTGGCGGGGTCAGGCATCGAGGTGCTCGACGCCGCAACCTTCGTACGACGCCACCTGCTGCCGCGACTGACGGTCTCGGCACCCGTTCCGGCGGTCGTGCTGCACCCGACCTGCTCGAGCACTGCGTCCGGCAGCACCGACGACCTGGTGGCGATCGCGCGGGCGTGCGCCGCGAGGGTCGAGGTGCCCTCGGCCTGGGGCTGCTGCGGGTTCGCCGGCGACCGGGGTCTGCTGCACCCCGAGCTGACGGCGTCGGCCACGGCCCCGGAGGCCGACGAGGTCGCAGCGATGGACCTGCCGGCCGGAACGGCGTACGTCTCGGGGAACCGCACCTGCGAGATCGGCATGACCCGGGCGACCGGGCACGGCTACCGACACATGCTTGAGGTCCTCGAGGAAGCCACCCGTTGAACCGCGGCCGCGCACAGGTGTGCTGCCAGGCCCCCGTGCTGCTGCTCGGCGAGGGCGCCGCGGCGTCCCTCGCCGCTGCGGTCCCGGCCTCGGTCAGGGGTGCGGCCGGGGGAAGCGGAGCGCGAACGCCAGCGACTTCGTGCCCTCACCGACCTCGGGGCCGGTGCAAAGGTCGAACAGCCGCTCTGGCTCGCACAGCCGTCTGGTGTCCTCGCATAGGGTCGCCGCCAGCTCCGCGATGGTGAGCGACTCGTCGACGATGAGCGCCAGCGCGGTATCCGATGAGTAGTCCTTGCGGTGGTCCTCGACCATCCGCAACGCCAGCGCCTTCACCGCGGGATCGATCTGCTCGGCATGTCCAGCATCCTTCCTGACTCAGAAAGATGCGGCATCAAACCCGTGACGGTTCAATCAGCCTAGACGCCGAGCAGCCCCCTCACCGGTCGCCGAGGCCACTGACATCCTCAACTCGGTGACCAAGCAAGGGGCAGCACATCTGGCCGCCACCCACGTGGCGCGACATTCCGATCTGGATTCGGTACGGCGCAGATACATCGCACTTCGACCCGCTTGCACCCGACCGCGAACCGTCAACGAATAGCGCGGGCGCGACGGTTCGGCCCGAATGCCCATGAACCATGGGTAGCCGAGCTCGCTGCTCGAGCACGCTATGCCGAGCTGCGCCGCTCTCGAAACGTCCTGACATGCCGATGTGAGTGCGTTGCAGGTGCGACAAGCCACGCCGCCGAGCGGACAGGCCCTCAGCCAACGGGTGGCGGACAGCGGTGGCCCCAAGGGAACACCCAGCGGAAGGTGCTGAGGACTGGACGTTTGCACCAGCAGTCGTCGGCGCAACCACACTCGACTGCTCCCATGCCCTCCACGAACCGACCTATAACAGCGAAGAGCAGGTAAACCCCGGCCAGTGACAGGAGTGCGCGCTTCATCCCCTCCCCTCCCGGGCTGCTCCCCAGAGCTTCGTCCGCATCCAACGTCGTGAGGTGTCGTATTGCTCCCTGACGCCGACGGACGTTTTGGCTTCGACGCCAAGTGCCTGCCCGACCTCTGCCCAGCTATGTCCGGCGGCGAGCGCGTCGCGAATCACCTCGCCCAAGGCCTTCTCCACAGCAACCGAAGCCCGGCAGCACTCGCGCACATTGGCGAGCGAGTCCGGAGCCTTGGCGATGCGCAGCCGAAGGTGCTCACCAGAGCCTCTGAGTCGCAGGGTGGCCGTGCTTGTCCCGATCATCTCGATCCTCCATCCGCGGTCGTCCACCACCTTCAATCATGCCCCGGGCGCCATCTCTCCGGCTGCCGCTCACCGGTGACGTCCGCACATGGTGGCGTCCGCACGTGCCGCAGTAGGTCTGTTGAGGGCCACCACATCGGCCGGGGGGTCGTCAGTCTCGCGGCCCGTAGGTCAGCCAAGCACGTTCGCGCTGGTCTCCGTTGAGCCAGGTGATCGAGTACTCGGTGTCGTGGCTGTTCGGGACGAGCACCCCATCGTGCATCTCATCCACGACCGTCCACACTTCTTTGTCGTGTTTCCAAGTGGGGTAGTCCTCGATGACCTCTACCGACCGGCCGTCGGCCCACGTGACCTTCAGGAAGACACGCTCCTGCATCGTGAGCGGCCGACCGGGAGACCAGAAGTGCTCGACGGACGTCGCGACGTGCCCGTGAATCTCCTCTCCAAGGCGAAGCTCCGCGACACCATCGCGGAACGGGTCCAGGGCTTTGTCATGCAATCGCTTCACAGTCGAAGGCTACGCAGAGGGGGCATCCGGACATGCTGCAGACAGACTCCCTCTGAGATCCTCAGCGCATGAAAGACCGGATCCGCGAATCGGACACCAGACCTGATCCCGACGAGGCGTTCAACTGGCTCCAGGGGTGGTACATGGCGCACTGCGATGACGACTGGGAACACAGCTATGGGGTCACGATCGAGACAATAGACAACCCGGGCTGGACGATCCGCATCGACCTGGATGGTACGGAACTAGCCACGCGCCCCTTCCGGCCGCGCCACAGGGACTACCCCGGCGGTGACTGGTACGACATCCAGGTCGCCGACGGCGCGTTCGTCGCGACGTGCTCGCCCCTGAACCTCTCCTGGTGCATGACCGAGTTCCGCCTCTGGGCGCAAACGCGTCCCAAGCGTCCGAGACACCTCACCTGCTGATGATCGCGCGTCCGATCTGCCGCAGACCGCGTGCGCTGCTGCCATCCGGTCATGCCGCGATCGAGCGACAAGAACCACCCAGGCGGCCGCGCTCATGCGAGCAAGAAAGCAGGGCGCCTTCGCAGGGGCAGTCTTGGACTAGGCGCCTCTCCTGCGAACCAGGAACGCGACCCCACCCACGATCAGAACCACCATGCAGACGTTCACTATGGCGAGCTCCTGCGGTCCCATTCCGCCACCGCCCATTCCAGCCAGCATGAGCAGCACGAGGATTCCGCAATCGATCCACATGATGATCCGAAGGGCTCCCATCCGCTGAGTATCCCGCCGCTAACGCTCTCAGTCCAACAGTTGCCGCCGAACCACTTCCTCGTGCCGGTCGGTCGCATGTGCGCCGCACCGTGGCCCCGCTAGGGCGCTGCGCATGTGGATCACGCAACTCGAGGCCGCCCGGTTCTGCCGCGATCCGCTCGTGCCGATGTGCGGAAGTTCATGTTGCGCAGCGGCTACAGGGGAGGTTCGGCCGGCGTCGCGCCGGAGATGTTCAGAATGAACACACCGATGACGACCAAGACGATGCCGAGCAGACCACGCATGGTGACTTCGTCGCCGAAGACGACGACCCCGAAGACGACGACCAAGGCGGTGCCGACTCCCGTCCAGACCGTGTAGGCGATGCTCGTCGGGATCACCTCCAGCACCTTCGCGAGGAACACGATGGCAAGAGCAAAACCGAAGACAGACGCCGCGCTGGGGAGAGGGTGCGTGAAGCCGTCGGAGGTCTTCAATAACAACGTCGCGCCCACCTCGCAGCCGATGGTGAGGGCGAGGACAAACCATGCCTGCGGTGGCGTCAGGGTGATCTGCTGGTAACGGTTCATGTATGAGTCTCGGCGCTGAGGAGCACGACGCCGACGAGGATGACAGCGATGCCCAGCGGATGGGTCCACCGGAGGCGTTCCTTGAACACCAACCAGTCGATGGCTAGCAAGGTGACGGACGCCAGGCCCGCCCAGACTGCGTACAGGACCCCCACCGGCATGGTCAGGACGAGCCGAGCCAGCCCCACCGTGGCTGCCGCGTAGCAGATGAATGCCACCAAGACCGGAATCGGGCGACGCAGACCGCGCGACGCACGGATGGAGAGCGTTCCGCACACGCCCACCGCCACCGTCGGAACCAGCAGCAGGTAGTCCACGTGAGCCCGTCCCCTCAGATTGACCGCCGAAGATTAAGGCTATGTCTGCCGGTGTGGCCATCCAGTCATGCCGCGATCCGCTCGTGCCGATGTCAGGGCGGGTATGGCTCACACGACGATGCCTGACCGGACCCGCAGGGACGGGCGTTCTACCGAAAGTCCAACTCCACCTGCAGTCCACCTTTCGATTCGGCCCTCATCCGGTCAACAAGGACTACTGCCTCTGCAACAAGACGATCCCGGCGAGGCTCCCACGCCTCTCCCCGGCCAGCCGCACGACGACTTGCGTTCCAAGCCACACCCCACGCCTTGATGTCGGCGATCAAGGCAGCGCTCAGCCCAAGCCCCACCTCCAAGAGTTCCGACTCCTCGGGAAGCAGCCCGCCGTCATCCCACAAAGGTAGGTCGACCTCGTCCTCCGGCATACGAAAGCGGATCACACCGCAGACCTCAAACGTCTCCTCGTCCTGCTGCTCTGCCCGGGACGGTGGGAAGGCGGACCAGTGTGCCCCGTTCGGATCACCGAAATTGGGCGAAGGAGGTTCGCGGCCGGCCATGGCGTCAGTCTCCCTGAGGACAGTCCCAACTGCCTTCAGGAATGTCACCTGACCTGTCCGGACATAGCCGCGATTCGCGCTCACGCCGATGAGCGGATGTCGTGCCTGCGCCCTCGGCGCCGTCCTCGGGTCAGTTCCAGGCTTGATGCGCACGTGGCCACTCGACTGACTGGGCCGGCTCCTCGGCCGAGTAGCAGCGCTTGCTCGCCGCATCGTCAGGGTCACGGACGGACACCACCCGTGCAATCGGTGAACACCAGGTTCTCGGCTCGGCGAGAAGCGACTCGATAGCGTCTTGACATGCGCTTGAAGTTGGGTCGCCCGGACATGTCCGAAACGCGAGCAACTTCGACGTGCCGGCATCACAAGGCGACATCAGCGTCATGTTTCTCGGTGTCGCCACCTTGCTGTTCCAGGACGGCAGATCCGCGATCTTGACAGATGGCTTCTTCTCCAGTCCGTCACTGCTGTCCGTCGGACTCCGCAAGATCGCACTGGGCGCATCGAAGCGGCGTTGGACCCATTCGCGCCCGGCAAACCGGGTCTGATGGACCAGCTTCAGCTCCTTGACGTTGTCTCCACGTCCGGGACCGTGCCCTTCATGCGTTCGGAACAGCTCATGCTCGCCAACATGCCGGTCGTCTCTCCGTCCACAGCGCCTCAGCGGCGCCGCCCGCGTTCCCGGCTGCGCGCCGTCGTCCATGACAACGACGGCACCTGGTTCGGAGTCGGGGGCCTGTGGCTGTCCTTCCTGGACACCCGCCAGCTCAAGGAGTTGCAGGCAGGCAGCGAGCATGTGCTCGTGGGGCGAGCGGGACAGAACCTGCTCGACCTCTTGCCTGGAGCCGTCGAGGCTGACGGCATCGAGTGGAACTGAGGAGAGCGAGGGGTCCACGCTTCACGGATCTGAGGGCACTCGACCCGCCGGCGTGACCCCACCGCGTGGGAGGACCTCCCGAACGAATCGGGAGGCGTCTCTTTTTTACGAACAGGGGGGTCGTTTTTCTACGAACACCCCGCGGTGGAGCTGGCGGGAATCGAACCCGCGTCCTAAAGCGCCGTACCAGGTCTTCTCCGGGTGCAGTTCGTGATCACGTGTTCTCAACCCCGGCACTCCCACGAACAGGTCGCCGACGGGCTCAGTCAGGAAAAAGTCCCGATCAACCCTCCTGACAGGAGTCGATCAGCAAGCCTCCTAGATGAGGCCAGGGTCCGGGACGGAGGCAGATGCCCGGTCTGACCCTTCGATCACTGCTCAGGCAGCGAGAGCGAAGTCAGTGCGCTTAGAGTTGGCACTTGTGGTTTCCAGCGAACGTTTACGAGATGACGCTGGCTTCTCGACCCGCTTCTCCTGGGACTAGCGTCCCCAGTCGAAACCAATCAGCCCCTCTTGAGTTGTGATTCCACTGTACAGA
>Ga0111539_10009205_pt1 | contig 12486 bp, 8 predicted proteins | sample RhiMethybrSRZTD1_FD_79667 | JGI IMG/M metagenome (GOLD analysis project Ga0111539, IMG submission 79667) | Populus rhizosphere microbial communities from Tennessee, USA - Rhizosphere MetaG P. TD hybrid SRZTD1 (version 2) (version 2) | ecosystem: Host-associated > Plants > Roots > Rhizosphere >...
CAGGAGTTCCGCGCTCTGATTGACGTCGTCCACCCGAACCTGGTCTCCCTGTACGAGCTCGGCGCCGCGTCCGGCGTCTGGTTCATCGCCATGGAGCTGGTGCGCGGCTGCAATTTCCTCGAATACCTCGGGCAGACTTCTGACCATCCCGAGGCCGAAACGGTGACGGGCGCGCCCGCGGTCGATTCCGCCGTGCGCAGCGCCGTGGCCTACGCACCACCAGCGACACTGCCCGATCTCGATAAGCTGCGCGCCATCACCATCCAGTTGGTGCGCGGGGTCGATGCGCTGCACGCCGCGGGGAAGCTGCATCGCGACATCAAGCCGTCGAACGTCCTGGTCAGCCACGAAGGCCGCGTCGTGCTGGTCGACTTCGGCCTGGTGACCGAGATCGACGCCGCGCTGCCGCCGGCAGGCGCCCGCGGCGGTCTGCGCGGGACCGCCTATTACATGGCGCCCGAGCTGTTCGGCCCCGACCGCGGCGCCCCTGGGCCTGCCAGCGACTGGTACAGCCTGGGCGTGATGCTTTACGAAGCGCTGACCGGCACGCTCCCGTTTTCGGAGTCGCCGGTGCGCGGGAACCGGAGACCGCCGCTCGCGCCGTCGTCGTTGATCCCCGGCGTCCCCGCCTTGTTCGACGACATCTGCATGGACCTGCTGCAGTCCGACCCGACCAAGCGGTTGTCGGGACGCCAGCTGCTGGCGACCCTCGGCGTCGGGGCGACGATTGAGCGGGCGCATCCGGTGCCAGCGGCGCGGCCGGACGCGACGTTCGTGGGCCGGGAACCGGAGCTGGCGCGTCTGGACGAGGCGCTGGCGCGGACGCGCGCGGGCCGGCCCGGCGTCGTGCTGGTGTCCGGCCCATCGGGCATGGGGAAGACGACGCTGGTGAGGCGCTTCCTGCGCGACGCGCGCGAGCACCAGCGCGCGCTGGTCCTGGAAGGTCGCTGCTACGACCGCGAATCGGTTCCCTACAAGGCGTTCGATTCGCTCATCGATCGCCTGGCGGAACACCTGGCTGGTCTCGGGCCGAGCGCGGTTGCGGCGGTGTCGACGCCGGACTTTCACTTGCTGGCCGAGCTGTTCCCGGTGCTGCAGAAGATCAAGGACGGCGGCGCCGGCGCTGATCCGCCGTCGCGGGACCAAGGGGATCTGCCGGCGCGACGACGACGGGCATTCGCCGAGTTCCGTCACTTGCTCAAGCAGCTCTCACTCGCCGCGCCGCTGGTCCTGTTCATCGACGACCTGCAGTGGGCGGACCTGGACAGCGGCGCGCTGCTCGCGGAGTTGCTGGCGCCGCCGGATCCACCACAGCTCTTGCTCGTGGCGTGCCGTCGCTCCGGCGAAGCCGCCACGGCCCAGCAGGTCCCCCTGTTCGTCGACGGCGCAAGCCCCGTAGATGCCGCCGCGGTGGACTTCGAGCAGTTGCCGCTGGCACCGCTGGCGCCGGACGCTTCTCGCCGGCTGGCCGAGCGGTTGCTGGACGCGTATCACGTCCCGCCCGGGCTGGACGCCGCGCAGGCGATCGCCGCCGATTCCGCCGGCTATCCGATCTTCATACACGAGCTGGCGCGCGATCGTCAGGCGCGCGACGGCGAGCCGACCGCGGTCGCGCAGAAGACACTGGAGCAGTTGATCGCCCGCCGCATCGATCTGCTGCCGCCGGATGCCCGCGGCCTGTTGCAGGCGATCGTCGTCGCCGGACGTCCGGTACGCGCGTCGGTGGTGCTTGGCGCCGCCCGCATCACGTCACACGACCGTGAGACCGTGGCCGCGCTGCGTGCCGCCGGTTTCGTCATTGTCTGGGGCGCGGCGGATCGCGCCAGCCTGGAGTCCGCACACGATCGCATCCGCCAGGTGGTGTGGGGTGGGCTTGCCGAGAGCGAGGTGCGTGCGCTGCACGCCAGCCTGGCGCACGAGTTGGAGCGCCAGGAAGATCCCGACCTGGAAGCGCTGTTCGAACACTTCCTCGGAGCGGGCGTCAGGGATCGCGCCGCTGAATACGCGCGGCGTGCCGCCGAACAAGCCGACCGCGCGCTGGCGTTCGAGCGTGCGGCGGAGCTCTACGACAAGGCAGTCGCGCTGGTGTCGTCCGACGTGGAGCGCAGTCAGTTGCTCGCGAACGCCGCCGCGGCCCTGGCCAACGCCGGCCACGCGCAGCGGGCGGCCGACAAGTACCTCGACGCTGCGACGGCGGCAGAATCGATCAGCGAGGCCGGCGCCGGTCCGCGCAGGCTCAGGCGACTGGCGGCGGAGCAGCACCTCAAGAACGGCGATCTCGGCGCGGGCTGGGGCGTCATGCGACATGTGCTCGACGATCTCAGCATCCCGGTGCCGCGATCGCACTGGCGCGCGGTCGTGTATTCGACCTGGCGGCGGGCGTTGTTCCTGCTGCGCGGCGTGCGGTCGCCGGAGGTGCCGCCGAAGGAGGTGCCGGCGCGGCTGGGCGAGCGGCTCGACGTGTTGTGGTCGGTCTCGACCAGCTTCTCGATGGTCAACGTCATCCTGTCCGACGCCTTCCGCTGCATGCACCTGCTGGATGTGCTGGAGACCGGCAACCCGTCCGCGGTCTGCCGCGCGCTTGCGTATGAGGTGGCCATGGAGACGACGATCGGCGGCCGGTACCTCGACAGGAATTGCCAGCGGCTGCTCGACCGCGTGGCGGCGTTGGTACGCCAGACGAACGACCCTTACGACGAGGCGTGGCAAAACCTGGCGCTCGCATGCGTCGCGTACACGACCGTCGGTTCCCGTCGCACGGTTGATGCGTGCAGCCGCGCGGATCAGATCTTCCGGGACAACTGTCCGGGGGCGTACTGGGAACGGTCCACGGTGTTCGCCTACAAGCACAAGGCGATGGCGCACATGGGCGCGCTCAACGAGCTGCGGCGGTCGCAGCAGGATTTACTGCGCGATGCAGCCCGGCGGCGCACGCTGTTTGGCGTGATCGAATGTCAGTCGGGCGAGTCGATCCTGACGTGGATAGCGGACGATCGACCCGAGGAGCCGCTGGAAGCGTCGACCAGGTTGCTGGCGCAACAAACGACCGGTGCGATGACGTGGCCCGCCAACGGCTACCGCGCACAGCAGTTCTTTGTGCTGATCGCGCGCGTGCTGACCGACCTTTATCGCGGCCGCCCGGGCGACGGCTGGCACGCGCTGCTCACCGACTGGCCCGGGTTGCGGAGCTCATTCATCGATTCGTTGCGGGGATTTCACGCCGAGCTGTCGAGCATGCGCGGCCGAACGTCCATCGCGCTCGCGTCGACCCTGGATGACGCGGCATCCGTCACCGCCGCCGGCGGCGCGTGGACCCGCAAGCGGCTGATCGGGGACGCGACGCGCATGATCGCCCGCCTGCGCCGCGACCGGCATTACACAGCACCGCCCTGGGCGGCGATGCTCGAGGCGGGTGTTGCTTGCCTGCGCGGCGACGTTGCGGCCGCGAGGCGGGCGCTCGAGGCGGCGATCGCCGCCGCCGAGATCGCCGAGATGGCGGCATACCGCGAGGCCGCGCGCCACGCGCTCAGCACACTCATGCCGCCCGGGCCCGAACGTGACCGCACGCGCGCGCAAGCCGAAGACTGGCTGCGCGGGCAGGGCGTCGTGAAGATCGAGCCGTTCGTCGCCACCCTCTGCCCCGGCATTCGCGCCGGCGCGTAGGCGCGGGCTACACGCTGCGTTCGACGGTGTAGCGAACCAGCTCGCGGATGAAGTCCTTGTCGTCTCCTTCGGGGGCGTCGGCGAACGCGGGCTCGAGCTCCTGCGCAGCGGCCACCGCCAGCCGCGCCGCCGCGTCCCGGGCGAAGTCGATGCTGCGATGGCGCTCCAGCAGCCCGTACAGCCACTCGACGTCGCGCGGCAGCCGGCGGGCGCGCGGCTTCGCGAACACGTCGCGCAGGCGATCGGCGTCGTGCCCCGCCACCTGCCGGAACAGGTGCGCCAGGATCAACGTGCGCTTCCCCTCCCACAGGTCGCCGCCGATCTCCTTGCCGTATTTCTTGCCATCGCCGACGAGGTTCAGCACGTCGTCCTGGATCTGGAACGCGGCGCCCAGCAGGTAGCCGAACCGATCGAAGCGCGACAGGTCGTAGCGCGGACCGCGCGCGATCAGCGCGCCGATGCGGCACGGATGGATGAAGCTGTACCAGCAGGTCTTCTTGAGGACTAGAAGCAGGTAGTCGTCCTCGCCGATCGTGCAGTCGTTGTCGCGCACCCAGCCGAGCTCCATCGCCTGCCCTTCCAGCGACTGCATCAACATGTGGTCGAACTCGTCGACGATGCGCCACGCGACGTCCGGTCCCACGGCGGCGACGTTGTCCTTGAGCATCCGTAGGCTCAGGGCCTGCATCGCGTCGCCAACGTTGACCGCCAGCGGCACGCCGTGTTCGATGTACATCGTCGGCTGATCGCGCCGGCGCTCGCTGCCGTCTTCGATGTCGTCGTGTACGAGGAAGGCATTGTGCATCATCTCCAGCGCGGCCGCCGAAGGCACGGCGCGCGCCTCGTCGCCTCCGAACGCCCGCGTGGTGGCGATGCACAGCGCCGGCCGCAAACCCTTGCCGGCGCGCTCCAGGTGACGCGCGATAAGGTCGTAGAGGTGCGCGCGCGGCTCCCGATCGGCGAGCGCCGCCTGCAGCCGCGGTGCGATCAGCTCGCGCACCGCGGCCAGCCGACCCTCGAGCGCCTTCATGGCGTGTCGAAGGGGAGGATGCGGACACCACCCACCGACGTGGGCGCGGGCTGGGGCGCGGACGCGGGCGTCGGTGCCGCCGCGGACACCATGTTGATCGCCTGGTCGGCGAGCAGGATCGTCTGGTGCGCGGCGGCCGTGAGGTTGGTGTCCCACGGCTGTTTGTTGGCGAACCGCGTGGCGTCGTAGGCGAGCAACGGCGCGAAGACCTCCGGCTCGTGCAGTGGCCATACGCCGCAGGGTTCTGCCGCGCTCCCGGCCGCCTGCAGCACGCCGTTGACCGCGCGCCGCGCCGCCTCGTTCGCGGCCTCCATCGTCGCGATGTCCGTGTACGTGCGGACGTAGTCGGACGCGAGGAAGAAATTCGGGATGCAGGTCACCGCCTCAGGCCGCAGCCGCCACGTGTCGACGTAGTTGACCAGCAACGGCTCGGCGTTGGTCTCGTGTCCAGGGACGGTCGGGTCGGTATCGAGGATCGCCGGGTCGAGGAACCAGTAGTGCAACATGTCGTCGCGCAGGATCTCTTGCCCTCCCACGTTCAAGCTGAGCTTGAGCTCGCGCCAGACCTCGTCCTTGATCTCCTCGCGCGTACACTCGTCGGCCTTCATGCCGTTCAGCCCGGGGACGTCCCAGTCCGAGATGCAGACCGACAGGATGCCCTTCACCTTGCCGTCTCCGTATCGCGAGACGTCGTAATCCGGCCAGAACTGGGGCTGCGACACCGACGTCAGCGCCCACGGGGTGTCCATGAAGATGCTGTGGCCGTGCACCAGCGGCAGATCTTCAGTCAGGTAGAACATGATGCCGTTCATCCATTCCACCTGCTGTGACAGCTCCGACAGATGCGCCAGCGACGCGTCGGCAGCCACCATCTCGGCGGTCACCATCTCCGCCAGGCGCTCGACGGGCAGCGCGGCTATGAAGTAGTCGCCCTGGACGCGAATCTCGCGCCCGTAGCGGGCGATGCGTGCCTCGCGGATCAGACCGTGTTGGTGCTCGATGCCGACGACCTGCGAGTCGAAGTGATACACGACGCCGAGACTGATCAAGTGCTCCAGCCAGGGCGTGATCCAGACGTCGTTGGTGGGTCCGTTCAGCAGCCGGTCGGCGGTGTCGGGTGGCGTGATCGCCGACAGCACCATCTGGATGAAGATGTTGCCGATCGTGCGCGTGCTCGCCCGCTCCGCCTTCGCGGCCACCAGCGAGCGCGTGAAACCGTTGGCGAAGAAGCTCTGGTAGCCGGCGGAGCGTGCGTCCGCGTCGATGAAGTCCCACCAGTCGATCTGTTCGTACTCCGCCAGCCGCCGCTCGTGGCACGACGTCAGGATCTGGAACATCTTCTCGATGAAAAACGCCGTCTCGTGCGGCGGAACGTCCATCTCGGCGGTCAGCAGGCCGATGACGAATCGGATGGCGGTCATCACCTCGCTGGGCGTCTGCGGAAACCGCGCCGGGTAGAAGACGGCCGGCTTGCCGAAGCGCGCGATGTGGACCTGCGTCGTGTCGATCAGGTTGTTGGCGACGAAACGCCCGCGGTGCGGGATGCGCGCCATCGTGTCGATGATGTGCCGGTAGAAACCGGGGAAGAAACGGAAACCGTGTTCGCCCGGCAGCAGCGGCCGCAGCAGCCGGCGCCCGGGGCCGGCGAACGCCCGCCCCGCGACCGCCGGGTGCGCGGCGCTCCCCGGCTCGAACGCAGGCAAGCTGCGCGCCTTGCCGCCCGGGACGGGGCGCATCTCGTAGACCTCCACCGCCAAGCCGCGCTCGGCCAGCTCCTGCGCGGCGCTCATCCCGGCCACGCCGCCGCCCAGAATGATTACCTTTTTCTGCCGCATGGATCAGGTGAGCGGATCGGGATCGTTGTCGACGAGGAACAGGTCATACTCGACGGCACCCTCCATCGGTCGGACCTCGCCCACGCCGACGAACTGGTGCCGGTTCAACCACGCATAGCGCGGGTCGCCGGTCATGAACCGCGGCGCGAGTTGCAGTGTCCCCTTGGTCGGGTAGTGCCCGCGCACCGCACGCTCGTAGCCGTCCGGCCCGAGATCGACGATGCCGTAGTAGTCGGCGCCGAAGATCGCCCCATCGTTGGTCTCGAAGGTCGCGTACACCTGCACCGAGGCGATGCCGTCGCGGCGGATCAGCAGGTAGTCCCCCCCGCTACGCAAGACGCGTCCCTTCAGGCGGGGGCCGCGGACATCGCCGTCTTGCAGGTAGTAGTTCACGCGGAACCCGATCGGCGTCTCGCCGATGATGTCGAAGTTCTGTGTGAACCGCGTGCGGATCTGCGCGATGAACTCCAGATTTGGCGTGAAGCGCGCGCTGGTCGGGTCCGCCTGTGGCGACGGCGCCACTGCCGGCGGCGGCGTGGGATCGGCCAGCGTGAACCGCGACGGGAGGTCGGGCCGCGATCGCGGCGCGGGCACCTGGCGCCCGGCGCAGGTGAGAACCGCGCCGTAATCGACCACCTTCCCCTCGGGCATCTGCGGAAACGACGCCCGGAAATATTGCACCTGGCGTGTGTGGTCGATCCCCGCTTCGCGCGCGGGGATCGCCCATTCGCGGCCACCGTCGATGCGGTAATGCACGGTCACTGCGCTGACGGGGCTGGGCGGCTGCGTCCCGATCGTCAGCGTCGATTCGACGCGGCTCGCGCCGTCCTCGAACGGCGCGGGCGCGTCGGGCGTCGCGTACCAGAGCGTCAACCCGTCGTTCGTGATCCGCATCGGTCGGGTTAGTCGCGGCTGGCCGGATTCTGCGGCTCCAATGCCGGCGTCTCCTTCACGCGCTCAGGGTCAATCACCGGGCTGCGGTCGATCGGCGGCCGGTCCGGAGGGAGCTTGATGCCCTTGAGCGCCTCGGCCAGAAGTGTTCGCAGCATTCCCACGTCGGCCGCAATGAACGGCCGCGAGTCGACCACAGCGGCATCGATTGGAACGGCCGCTCTTTCTGGATTGCGGGCGGGCACCTTACGCCGGTCGTTCCGCGACGGAGGTTTGGAACGCCGCTTTTTCTCCACGGTCTCATTCATGTCTCATCTCCTCTTTCTGAGCTGCGCGGACATTGTTACCACCAGGTTCAGGTGCTGTAGAGCAGCGCGATGACGACCTTGTCCTTCACGCGCAAGACCAGCCTTTCGGACAGCCGGAAGACATACCGGGGCTCGCTGTCGGTGTGGAGGAAGCGCACGGTGATGTCGCTAGCGATCACGAGCTCGACGGGAGATCCACCCAGCGCCACGACGACGCCGTGTTTAGACGGAATCATGCTCGACCTGATGAGTCGGCCGTCGACAAACGGAAGGATCCGATCCCTTGGCATGACGAGGTCATTAGAGGGGGTGCAGGCGACGCCAAAGAGGTCATTCGAGAGCACACACGCAAAGGACCCGGGAAAACCAGCCGCCTCGACAGTGGAGATCGCGGTGACGACCGCGCTCACGAGCTTGGCGCCGTTAGCGCCGGCGTCGATGACGTGTCGCCCCTGGCCACTTGGGGCAGCCCCCCCGGGGCCTGGGAACTGGTTGGGCGCGGCACGATTCGTCGGCAACAGGCCCTCGTTATCTCCGCCTCCTGTGACCCGGACGAGATCGGCGAACCTCGCCGGCGGATAGTTGGGGGGCGGATCTCCTTCTTTAGGTTGACCGCCGAAGACAATCGCATCTTCACCAAGTGCCAACAGGTTGGCTGCCCGGCGAAACATTCCCAGGGCAGCAGCGAGTTCGGGATCGGCCACCTCGGCGGATCTCAGATACACCAGCGTCGAAAGCGTCGCCAAGTGCAGCGTCGGGTCGGTATCCACCAACATACGGGTTGGTCGGTCGGCAGCACCGGCCGCCGGTGCCCGCGCTCCGGGAGGCGCTGGCACGTACTCGGTCTTCAACGTCAGCGGAGCGATCGCTTCGACCGTCGGGTCGAGCGGGCCGACGATGGGCAGGAACATGACCGCGACGCGCGCCTTCTGCGCCTCTTCAGTAATTGTCTTCGTGACCCGGTTCCACTGTTCGTCGGTCCAGCCGACCTGTGCGCTGTAGCTGTCCATTCGTTGTCTCCTGTGTGCGAGCGCGCCGTTAACCGATCTTGATTGCAAACAGCGTACGAGCGTCGGGTTGACTGATGATTTGAATGAGTCCTGAGTAATTTCCGGCGTGCGCATCGGCCGGCACCGTCACGCGCACCTCGACGGCGGTTTGCTCGCCGGGTTGCATGATCGGATTCGCGGGCCAGAAGGAGATCGCGGACGCCGGGATGCGGTGGCCCGCGTCTCCCAGCAGATCGGTCGCCGCGAAGCCGGGACGCGCCGCCGCCGGCGCATCGTTCACGAGCCGCATCGGGATCTGAACGCTCTCGCCCGGCCGCGCAGCGATCGCGGACGACAGCATGGGTAGCGCGATCGGTGCGACCGCGGTAACAGCGCCCGCGCCACGTTCGAGCGCGTCGCGGGCAGGGCCCTGCCCGACGATCGCCAGGACGCGGTCGACCCAGTCCCGCGCCTGTTGCCGTAGATCCTCGATCGCGCTCGCGGGAACGGGCATGGACATCGGGATGGTCGCGGGCGCGGGTGACGATCGAAGACCAGCAGCGGGCATCGCGCTCGCGGTCTGGCGCTCGAGGACGGCGGTCGCGCGCTCGAGGATCCCGGCTGCGTCCACGGCGGGGAAAGGCGACGTGGTCGCGGACGTTCCCGGATGTTGCGCTGCTGCGCTAGTTGTGCGAACCGCCGCGTCCTGAGAATCGAACCTGACCATTGCCACTCCCCCCAAGTTGCAAGCGAGATCGGTTCCGCAAAAAGTGCAGGCAATATGCCACAGGGCGCCGCACTGCAATACCTGGAAACGGGCGAAGGTGTTTACGCGATTCCGACCGTTACGGATCTTTTTTGCACCGGCACCTGTGCAGTCCGGCGTTGCTGGCGCGCTGTTTGCGGACGGCCTTCGAGGCGACACGAAGCCGTGAAGAAGGAGGACCCAGTGCACGATCGGAGCACGCAACAAGCTCAGACTGAGCAACCCGTCTTGCGCAGATTGAGCAGAATGGTCTTGCCGGGTAGTTCGGGCCTGGCTACAGTCCGCGCGCAGAGGGGGCAAGTGCCGACCCGAAGCACGTTCATAGAGGATGCGGACGCCCCGCCGGTCGACGGTAAGGGGTTGCACGTCCTCGTGATGTCGCCCGACAGCTTCAATACTTACCCGCTTTCGACGGTAGGCCTGGTCACAATAGGGCGGTCGGCAAAATCCAAGATCGTCGTGGACGACCCCCTGGCCTCCCGCGACCATGCGGTGCTGCACATCGCCTCGGACCGACCAGAGGGGGCGGGCACCTTCTTCGTGGAGGACTCGGGCAGCGCGAACGGGACCCGCGTCCGGGACACCGTCATCGAGGCCGGTAAGCGCGTTCCGATCGCGCCCGGCGAAGCGATCACCATCGGTAGCACCGTGCTGATGGTCCAGCACAATCGGACCGGCGTCTCCCACCAGCGGCTGTGGACGCACGCCTACTTCGAGACGCGTCTGGAGGCCGAATGCGGCCGCGGCGATTCGTCCGGCGGACGGTTCACGCTGTGCCGGCTTCGACTGGAGCGACCGCTGCCGTGGACCAAGCTCGCGCCGGTGCTCGCCAGCCACGTTCCGGCGCCAAACGTGTTCGCGGCGTACGGGCCAAACGAGTACGAGATCTTACTCATCGAGAAGGCCGACGAAGACACCGCGGCGCTGGTCGAGCGGCTGCGCGGGGCGCTGGCCGAGGTGAATGTGCCGGCTGTCGTCGGTCTCGCGACCTACCCGCGCGACGGGCGGACAGCCGATGCGTTGCTCGCGCGGGCGAACGCGCGCTTGCGGCCGACGAGCGAGCGCGATTCGTCCAAGGTGATGGCTGCGGTTGTTCCGTCGCCCGAGCACGGCCCCGTGATGCAGCGGTTACAGGCGCTGGCGCGGCGAGCCGCCGGTTCCACCATCAACGTGCTGGTGCTCGGCGAGACCGGCGTCGGCAAGGAGGTGATGGCCAAGACACTGCATCACCTGTCCCCGCGCGCCGACAAGCCGTTCCTGGCGCTGAACTGCGCGGGCCTGGCCGAGTCGTTGATCGAGAGCGAGCTGTTCGGCCACGAGCGCGGCGCATTCACCGGCGCGGTGGGGACCAAGCAGGGCCTGCTGGAGACCGCCGACGGCGGCACCGTGTTTCTCGACGAGGTCGGCGAGCTACCGATAACCGTGCAGGTGAAGCTGCTGCGCGTGCTCGAGACACGCGAGGTGACGCGCGTCGGTGCAGTCAAGGGCAAGGTCATCGACGTGCGGTTCGTTTCGGCGACCAATCGAGACCTGGAAGACGAGGCTCTGAAGAACACGTTCCGGCGCGATCTGTTCTTCCGCCTGAACGGGATCAGCCTGGCGATTCCGCCGCTGCGCGAGCGCCTCAGCGAAATCAGGCCGCTGGCGAGTCAGTTCGTCGACCAAATTTGTAGAGACAGCGGCCGCCGACCGCCAATGCTCGGTGACGAGGTGCTGGAGCTGCTCGAAGGCTACAGCTGGCCGGGCAACATCCGCGAGCTGAAGAACGTCATCGAAAGGGCGCTGGTCCTGTGCGACGGGACGGAAATCCTGCCCGAGCACCTGCCGCTGGAGAAGATGCTGCCCGACCAGGCGACCCAGACCGAACCCACGTCACCGATCGCCCGGGACACTCCCCCGGCGGCGTTATCGGAGGCAGAGCTGGAGGAACGCAAGCGGATGATCGATGCGCTGGCCACGTGCGTGGGCAACCAGACAAAAGCGGCGGCGCTGCTGGGTATGCCGCGGCGAACGTTTGTATCGAAGCTCGATCGTTACGGGATCCCGCGTCCACAAAAGGGCGGACCTGGCCGCGTTGACGCCGGCTGATCGAGCAGAGACGCCTCACCCGACGATCGCTACGATCGCCGCCAATAGGATCAAGGCTCGCACCGCGCGGGCCACCGCTAGGCGGCCCTCCGTCGTCCAGCGGCCTTGAATCGCCCCAGCTTCTTCATGGCGCGCGCGTAGAGCACGCGGACCGTCGCACCTGAAACGCCGAGCTCGAACGCCGCTTCCTTGTGAGAGCGGCCATCCAAGACGAGGTTCAGGATCTGACGCTCGCGTGGTGAAAGCGGCGTCTTCCTGTCAGGGGGCGCGACCAGCCGCCAGCCGAAGACGTCGGGGAGGGTTTCGAGATCGGTCAGCGTCATGTCCCACGGTCGTCAGCAATGCTCGTGCCTCGCGCGAGCGGCCGGCGTTCCGGGGGCGTGCGCCTCCTCCCCGGCCGACCCCGATCGATCTGCGCAAGGGTGGGCTGCGCAGACTGTGCCGAACGCCGGCGAGGCGCCGAGAAAGGCTCGAGATTTCGGATGGCATCGCGGTTGCTGATGTGCCGGCGCGATGGCAACTGCGCTCGCGACTCTTCGAAGTCTTCCCCAGGCACCACCCGCCTGTCTGGGGCCCTACAGGGTGATCGGGTCCATCGCCGTCGGGGGGATGGGCATCGTCCTCCGCGGCCAAGATCTCCGGGACGGCGGCCTGGTGGCGCTGAAGATCGCGCAGTGGCCGGGGGGTGCGGACGCGGCCAGCCTGCGGCGCGAGATCGCGGCGCTTGGACGGATGTCGCATCCCGGGATCGTCCGGCTGATCGCGGACGGCACCTGGAACGACATGCCCTGGATGGCGATGGAGCTGCTGCGGGGACAGCTCCTCAGCGAGCGGATCGACTCGCTGTTCGGCGCACAGCCTGGAACACGCGACTCCGACGATCTGCCGACGATGCCGGCGCGCAGCCGGGCGGACG
>Ga0111539_10009206_pt1 | contig 12484 bp, 11 predicted proteins | sample RhiMethybrSRZTD1_FD_79667 | JGI IMG/M metagenome (GOLD analysis project Ga0111539, IMG submission 79667) | Populus rhizosphere microbial communities from Tennessee, USA - Rhizosphere MetaG P. TD hybrid SRZTD1 (version 2) (version 2) | ecosystem: Host-associated > Plants > Roots > Rhizosphere >...
AATAGGCGTTATATGCCTCGCCCTTAGCCGTAAAAGCGAGGCGATACAGTCTTTTCCAATCATCGATTTGTAATTCTTGGTGGTGGCTTTGCGATTCTTTTTCGTTGTTTTCGACGGGTAGATAGCACGAGAAAACGCCCTTCTTCAGAAAGTCAGGCGATGCCGAATCCGTCATGTACTGGAAATCGCCATACACATAACCTTGCTTGATGCGCTGCTCGAAAGCGGGCATCAGCCCATCAATATCGGCAATTTTGACTGTGCGCTTTAGCCGTGTGCGCGGCATCAGACGTAATCTGATGCTGCTGATCACGCCGAACAGGCCGTACCCGCCAATCGCGAGTTTGAATAATTCGCGATTGGTAGACCGGCTGCACTCTATTTCGCTTCCTTCCGGCGTGACGAGTTTGAAAGATTCAATGTCCTGAACAAGCGGCCGCATGGCCAATCCGCGGCCATGCACATTGGCAGCGAGCCCGCCTCCCAGCGTCAGTGAATCTGCGCCGGTTTGCTTTTGAACGATGCTCCAGGGCTTCGAATCGCCCCTTTGTTCATTCCAGCAAAAATCAATAATAGACGGCCACATGGTTCCGCCTTCGACTTCGATAATTCCGTTCTGCTTATCCATTGAAATAATTTTGTTCAAAGAAGTCATATCAATCAAATCGGTGTTCGTGCCGAATTGCTGACCTCCCATTGCGTGCCTCTTGCCTGCCAGACTCAATTTGCGCCCGTGCCGTGACGCAGACGCAACAATACGGCAGAGTTGCCCAGCTGATTGCGGCTTGAGAACCCTGTTAACGTGCGTGGGATTGAGTTGAGAATGTATGTCATTGACCGTCATGGAAGCAGCGGCAGCGCAAACGAAGGGACCAGACATCGGCCAAGTCAGCAAAATGCCCGCTGCTTTTGCCGTGTGACCTATGACATCGCGCCTTGTGACAGTGCTATTTTTCATATTTCTCTCTCACTATGTCCCATCGTGCGGTCACGAAAAGTAAGCAGATCGCAGCGAACTGTACTGCGTGGTATAGAGCGTTGTGATTAAAGTACTGTGGATGCGGGGAGATTTCGACGATCTGGATGAACGATCCAACAAATGTCAACAGAATGGCTATTGCGCCATATAGCGGCGCCATTTCTTTTGCTCTGAAATAGCTGCGACTGAAAACAGCAAGCAGAAAAAGGGCTGTTGGAAGATAGTTGATAGCGGCTAACAGAAAATCCTGCGAATAAAACTAAACGACGGCCGAAAACAAGAAAAATTGGACAATTGCGAATTTTTTAGTCCACCGAGCAACGCGGTTATTCTCTAGAAAGCGGGCGCCGACGTACCATCCTGCTAACGTCATTGCCCCGATGGCAATGAGAGCTGCCTTCCATAAGATTGCATAGTTCAATGATGATTCTTCCGGAATGAATCCGTGTGTCACGCCGCCGGCAAGAGACGCAATGCAAAGAGTTCCGAAGAATGTCAGCCAAGGCAGATCGGTCGATTCCCTATAAACCAGTACAGCAAAACAAAAACTTTGGGTTGCGAGAACAAAATCGGTGATGGTTACAGCCGGCTCTAGCATTCAATCCTCGCAAGGCAGATATTTTCGCCTCTTGCGAGTGTGATCTTCTTACCCGACAAATATTGTCCGATCAGAAAATAAGCATCGTGCGTGTGGACGAGTCGATAGCCCGCCGCTGAAAGAAAACCGGCCAACTCGTGGCCACCAATTCCCCATTTGAAGACTTCTCTTTTTAGCCAGAGCCAATATTCAGTCAGTTTGGTTGCCGATTCGAATTGGATGGAGCCGGACGGCTGTCTATTCATGTAAGTAAAGAGAAAATGGCTTTTCTCATTGTGCGTGGATGCTCGAATTTGCCGGAAGAAGCGGTCAATCTCCTTATCATCCAAATACATTGTGATGCCTTCGGCGATAAAGAGGGTAGGTTTATTCGATGAATATGGCGAGCCCTCCAATACTTCGGAAACAGATTGTCTGGTAAGATCGATGGGCAGCAATGTGAGATTGCTAGGGTGCCCCAATTTGATTAACGCCGATCTTTTTGCTCGTTGTGTCGCGGGGTGATCGAGTTCAAAAAATGCAACGCTCGTATATTGCTGTGACAGCATCACCGTTAGCGGATCGAATCCCGCTGCAAGAACGACCAATTGCTCAACTTGCGCGGCGTCTAAAAACTCTTTTGTGATCTGTTCAATGCACAGTTTGCGCAGTGCGTAGTGCAAATAGATACCCGGAATGCTGATGCGCTCAATGAATCGATGCCAATACTGGTAGGCTAAATTCGGCGACCACGGTTTTTGCTCAACCGCCTCCACAAAGGCCCGATAGAGATCTGCCCGCGCGTCGTTGACGAATTCAGAACGTAACAGGAGTTGCGACTTGGCAATCAACAAGGCGGTAGCACTTGGTTTTTCGTCGCGCATCTCTACCGGCCCCAGCAAGACTTTGAGAATTGTTGACCGCGCATGAAAATTCTTTAAAAACGCCCCAAATCTGATGCAAGGCTAAAGCCGTCTTGATGAACCAAGGTTATACGGCGCGTTTGGAACGCATGGACAGTTATCTCACCATTGCTCGCAAAGAACCGTTGCTCCTCGCTGCGGCGATTATTGCGGGCGTCGGGCTGCTGACGATATGCGGTTTTCTGTTTTTTGAATACGTTCTCGGCTATCCGCCGTGTCCGCTTTGTCTCGATCAGCGCAATGCTTTCTACGTCAGCGTGCCGCTTGCGGCGCTGCTCTGCCTCGGTGCGAGCTATGGTGCGTCGAAAAAGGTGATGATCGCCGGGTTTGTCGTCATCACTGTCGTCATGCTCTGGAATACCGGGCTGTCCGCCTATCACGCCGGCGTCGAATGGAAGCTCTGGGCGGGTCCCAATGATTGTTCGGGGCCGATCAACAACTTCGGCTCGGCCGGAAATTTGCTGAAGCAGCTCCAGAATATAAGGATCGTACGTTGCGACGAGGCGGCGTGGCGCTTTCTCGGCATTTCTCTCGCCGGTTACGACGTGCTGGTATCCTTGTTCCTGGCGGCGGTTGCAGGCTGGGGCCTGCGGGCCTCGCTCGTGCGAGGTGGCCAGTCTGGCTAGAATACGCAGGAGAGGCGATACATCATGGAAGTTCTGGTTATCGGCGCCGGCATTGGCGGATTGACGCTGGGTCTGATGCTGCACCGTGCCGGCATCGCGTGCCGTATCTTTGAAGCGGCGCCGGAACTCAAGGCCGTCGGTGTCGGCATCAACATTCTTCCGCACGCGTCGCGCGAGCTGTGCGCCCTCGGGCTCGAGGATGCACTTGCAAAGGTCGCGGTTACCACGCGCGAATATTGCTTCTACAACCGCTTCGGCCAGTTCATCTACAGCGAACCTGCCGGCAAGTTCGCGGGTTACGACGTGCCGCAGTTCTCGATCCATCGTGGCGACCTGCAGATGGTCCTGCTCGACGCATTCATTGAGCGCGCCGGTGCGGACAAGGTGATTACCAATTGGCGCTGCACCCGCGTCGAGTACGATGGGCCGGCGGCGATCGCGCATTTCGAGGACGTCAACGGCAAGCCACTGCCCTTGCAGCGCGGCAGCGTTGTCATCAGCGCCGAAGGCATCCACTCCGTGCTGCGCAAGCAGCTCTATCCGAACGAAGGACCTCCGAAGTATTCCGGCATCAACATGTGGCGCGGCGTGACTCGCTGGAAGCCGTTTTTGTCAGGCGCCAGCATGATCCGCATCGGCTGGCATCACCCTGCGAAGCTGCTGATTTACCCGATCCGCAATAATGTCGACGCCGAAGGCCGTCAGCTTGTGAACTGGGTCTGCGATATTGAGACTCCGCAATACCAGGCCCGCGACTGGAACAGGCGAGGCCGGCTGGAGGACTTCCTGCCCGCCATGGCCGATTGGCATTTCGACTGGCTCGATGTGCCGCAGTTCATCAGCAGTTCGGATACGATCCTGGAGTATCCTATGGTCGATCAGGATCCATTGCCGAGCTGGAGCTTCGGCCGCTTGACGCTTCTGGGCGACGCCGCGCATCCGATGTATCCGCGCGGCGCCAATGGTGCGGCACAGGCCATTCTGGATTGCCGCGCGTTGACCGATGTGCTGGCTACAAATGCCGATCCCGCCACCGCTCTCAAGGCTTACGAAGCCAGGCGTCTGCCGGCGACGAGTGAAGTCGTGCTTGCCAACCGCAAGGCGCCACCCGACGCCATCCTCCACGAAGTATATCGCCGTACTGGGGACAAGCCGTTCAAAAATATCGACGACGTTATCAGCCGTGAAGAATTAATCGCGCTGTCCGAAAGCTACAAGCGCGTCGCCGGTTACGACAAAGAACGGCTGAAATCGCGGGTCTGAGAAGAAACTGACGACCACGAAATGCCTAGGTGCGCGTACATCCGGCGTCACCCGATGCAACTTCGTGGCCGCTCGATGACGGAGCTTGAGGGCTCTACATCATCGCCTCAAGGCATATAGGCGTTGTTTGTGCCATTGCAAGGGTCTGCTCATTCCTTGGGCTTTCCCGTCACCTTGCGCTTCCAACCCTCCCAAGTGCGCGCAAGTCCGTGTCCTTCGCGCGCTTCTATTTTGCGCGCTTCCTCGTCATCCATATAGGTGACGGGCGCGCCGGTGCTCATGGCTTGCATCTGCAGCGTGGCGTTAAGGGCGAGAAATATCGTGCGGCCCACGACGCGCGGGAGCGACGGGCCGGTGACGACTGCGCCGTGTCCGCGCATCAATGCTGCCGGATGGTTGCCAAGCACTTCAGCAAGATCGTGCCCGAGTGTCGGATTGCGGACGAGCATATCGGTCATGCCCGCGCGATCGCGGATTTCGAAGACCGGGATGCCGAAACTGATGAAGGCCGACCGGTGGTACAACGGCTTGAGTGGCACTTTGGTTACGCCGAATGGAATGAGGGACGGCGCGTGCGTGTGCACGACGGCTATCACATCCGGCCGCATCTTGTAGATTTCGCCGTGGATATAGCGTTCGGTGAATAGCGCCGACATCGGCAGGCCATGCGTGTCAACGGGCCGGCTGTCGAGATCGAATTCCAGAATATCTTTTTCGGTGACCAGATCAGCCGAAAGGCCGCGCGACATCAGGTAGCGATTGGGATCGCGGTTGTGCCTGACAGACACGTGACCCCAACCGTCGAGCAGGCCGTGATCTGCAAGGATGCGGCCGGCCGCGACCAGGTCCTCGACCAGCTTCGAATCGGGCGCCTCCGCTGAGATCGGCGCCGGTTGCGCGGCGGCGCCAGAAATCCAGAAACCTGCAAGAGCGGCCGCGGTCAGCACGCTGCGGAAATGTTGCAGCCTGCGCGTCATGGCAAACTCCAAAGGTGAGAAGTCTTACGGCTCGAGCTCGGTGTCCCAATAGAGGTAGTCAAGCCAGCTTTCGTGCAGGTAGTTCGGCGGGAACAGCCGGCCATTGCGGTGCAAATGGTGCACCGTCGGTTGGAACGGCATTTGCGACGGCCACATCTTCGCTTCGTTCGGCGTGAGATTGCCCTTGCGAAGATTGCATGGCGAGCAGGCTGCGACGACATTGCCCCAGGTCGTGTGGCCACCGCGCGAGCGTGGCAGCAGATGGTCGAAGGTGAGATCGTCGCGCTCGCCGCAGTACTGGCAGGAGAAGCGGTCACGCAAAAAGACATTAAACCGGGTAAAGGCCGGGTGGGTCGATGGTTTCACGAAAGTCTTGAGCGAAACGACGCTCGGCAGCTTCATCTCGAATGACGGGCTGTGAACCGCGCGGTCGTAGTTGGCGACAATGTTTACGCGCTCGAGGAAAACCGCCTTGATCGCGTCCTGCCAGGACCACAGCGAAAGCGGATAATAGCTCAACGGCCTAAAATCCGCGTTGAGCACCAAGGCCGGAAAACCGCCGGGCGAAACGTGAACGTTCAAGCGACGCTCCTCGACCTCCTTGAGGCTGCCGCCACGCAGCTGATGGGCTAGTAATAGGGCAGCGTGACAGGATTGTGAAGCGGGGACGGGGTGTTACCCGCAAGGCTGCTATTTGCCTGCAGCAAAGCATTTGGCCAGAAATTCGCCGCCCTGGCGCAGGCCCTCCGGGTCAATGCCGTGGCCTATCCCGGGCGAGATGTGCCATTGCGCCGGAATGCCCAGCGCAGCGAGGCTTTGGGCGGCGTGGAACAAAGCCTGCACCGGGATGAGCTGGTCAGCGTCACCGTGAATCAGAAGCACCGGCGGCTTGCTGCGAATTTCCGCGGCAAAAGTTTCGACGTCGATGTCCTCTGGCATCACCAGCATGCCAGAATAGCCGACGATTCCCGCCGGTGCGATCGTGCGGCGCAGGCCGACATGGAGCGACATCATGGTCCCCTGGCTGAAGCCGACAAGCGCCAGCGCCGGTGGCGGAAGATTGTGGCGCCTGAGTTCGGCGTCGAGGAAGCGTTCGAGAACCGGTGCCGCTTCGTTCACGCCGGTCCAGCGCTCGTCGGGATTACGAAAGGTCAGCGGAAACCATTCACGGCCCATCGGGGCCTGTCCGCAGGGGCGAGGCGCGTGCGGCGAAACGAACGCGGCATCGGGCAGCAAGCCCTGCCACGCGCGCCCGATCTCGATCAGGTCGTTACCGTCGGCACCGTAGCCGTGGACAAAGGCCACAAGCTGACGCGCGCGTCCCGAGCGCGGCTCAAGGCGCGGTCCGTCGAGCTCAGCCATTCTTTCTTTTCCTTTTCGTTGTTTTTTCGCCGGCCGGTTTATTCGGCCGGCCATTTGGCTGAACCGGCACCACTTCCCGCTTCTTCAAGACATGATAGTAGGCCCAAAGCAGATGAGCTGCCACACCGCGCCACGGCCGCCAGGCTTCGGCGATCTTGGCGAGTTTCTTGGCGTCCGGCCGTTTGCGCAGGCCGAGGGCGAGTCGTGCAGATTCCTGCACTGCGAGATCCCCTGAGGGAAACGCATCGGCGTGGCCAAGACAAAACAGGAGATAGATGTCCGCCGTCCATGGTCCGACCCCGTGCAGGGCGGTGAGCGCAGCGTGCGCGGCGTCGGCATCCATGTCGCCAACAGCAGTAAGGTCGATACGGCCTTTGGCGACCGCTTTGCCGATTTCCCTAATCGACTTGATCTTCGGCGCAGACAGTCCAAGCCGCTTGAGCCTGTCGGTCCGGGCGCGGCGCACGGCATCATGGTGAAAGGGATCGAACGCCGCGAAAAGCCTGGCGCGGATTGCGGCCGCACTCGCGGTCGAAAGCTGCTGTCCGCAGACGATCGCGCACAGGCCCGGAAATCCTGGCTCGCGCCGGCGCAGGTTGAACGCACCGGCCTTTTCAGCGATCGCTTTGAGCCGTGGGTCCGCGATAACAAGCTCTGCAAGGCCAGCCTGGAGATCGGCCTCAGTATGAAGGAAATGGGTCATGCGCTATCCGTCTAGCAAGCAAGACGGTAGATAGAAATGCCATGCCACCCGTTTTCCGCTTTGCGCCGTCGCCGAACGGCTACTTGCATCTCGGCCATGCATTGTCCGCTTTACTCAATGCCGACATGGCAGGTGCGAACAATGGCCAGCTGCTGCTTCGCGTCGAGGATATCGATACCGCGCGATGCCGGCCTAAATATGAGACGGCGATCTGCGAGGATCTGGCCTGGCTCGGCGTGCGTTGGGAAGCGCCGGTCCGCCGGCAATCAGAGCACTGGGACACTTATCGCGATGCGTTCGAGCGCCTGGAAGCGCTGGGTTTGGCCTATCCCAGTTTCGAGAGCCGCGCCGACATTGCGCGTTTGGTGGCGGAGCGCGAGATGCAGGGACCTTGGCCACGCGATCCCGACGGAGCGCCACTTTATCCGGGCGACGCCAAGAGTATGACCGACACTGAACGAGCGCGCCGCATTGAATCCGGCGAACCCTACGCACTGAGGCTCGATATGCGCGCGGCATTGGCGCGTGTCAGTGCGCTGACCTGGGCCGAGAGCGGCGCCGGCCCGGCCGGCGAGACAGGCGCGGTCGCAGCCGATCCTTCGCTGTGGGGTGATGTGATCCTGGCGCGGAAAGAGACACCGGCCAGCTATCATCTGGCGGTCGTCGTCGATGACGCTGCGCAGGGCGTGACCGATGTGGTCCGCGGACGCGATCTGTTTCATGCAACGGCGGTCCACCGGCTGTTGCAAGTACTGCTTGGCCTGCCCGCGCCACGCTACCACCATCACCGGCTTATCCTTGATGACGCCGGCAACAAGTTGTCGAAATCGACGCAGTCCACCGGCTTGCGTGAGCTTCGCGCGCGAGGTGTAACGCCCGCCGATGTTCGCCGTTTGACCGGCCTCGATTGAGCCGGACTTCCGTGCCAATCTCATGCTTCGGGTAAGGGACAATGCCAAAGCACCGGAAAAAATCGTCGCGGCGCCGCCGCCCGGGCCGTGCGGTCAGATCGCGCGCGGAAAGGACGCCATCGGCGCGGGCGATCGAGGCTGCGCTTGCCGGCATCGCTCACGACATCCGCACACCGCTGACCGGGATCGTGGCGCTTGCCGAACTGCTTGTATCGTCGGATTTGGGTGCGCGCGAGCGCGAGTGGGCAAGCGCAATCAAAAGTGGCGCCGATCACCTCTCGGCCCTGACCACGGTCATCGTCGATGCGGCGAAAGCAAAGGCCCGTGGTCTCGCCCTTCGCAACGAACCTTTTGTGCCTCGCGCGCTCGCCGAGGCTGTCGGCGCGGCGCTTGCGGCGCGTGCTCACAACAAGGATATCAAGGCCACCATCAAGATTGCCGACGATCTACCGGCCATGGTGTCGGGCGACGGCTTGCGCCTGCGTGCGGCGCTGGAGAACCTTGCCGACAACGCTGCAAAATTCACCCACCAGGGAAAGGTGACGTTCGTGGCGACGGCGGAGCAGACCGACAAGGGTTACGTGCGTCTGGTCTTCAGTTTTACGGACGACGGCATCGGGATCAGTGTGAGCGAGCTGAAACAGCTGTTTCGTCCATTCGCACAAGCTAGCGCCAGGATTTCAAGGCTTTACGGCGGCGCGGGGCTTGGCCTCTCGCTGGTCAAGCGTCTTGCACAGGCGATGGGCGGCGACCTCAGCGTCACCAGCAAAAAAGGCAGCGGTTCCACATTCCGTCTGAGCGTGCGGGTCGAATTGCTTGGAGCGCAAGCAACTGTACCGCGGCAGAACCGCCGGTCGGTGCCCGCTCGGTCACTGTCAGTCCTTTGCGCCGAGGACAACCCCTACGGCCGTGTGGTGATGAATACAATTCTTGGCGAACTGGGGCACCGCGTCGATTTCGCCGAGACCGGCGAAGCCGTTGTGGCAGCAGTCGAGCGCGGTGAATACGACGTCGTCCTGATGGACGTCACGCTTGGTGGGGTGAGTGGCATCGAGGCGGCGCGCCGCATCCGCGCACTGCCGGGCAGGGCAGCTCAAACGCCGATTGTCGGAATTTCCGGCCGTGGCGAAAGCGGTGATGAAGCGGCCGCGTGCGACGCAGGGATGAATTTCTATCTTGTGAAACCAGTGAGTCCGAAAAAACTCGCTCAGACGCTGGCGGAATGCAGCTCAGCTTGATCAGACGTTGCTTGCGCCTTTGGCGCGCTCGACGATCCGCACGACATCGGACATGATGCGGTTCAGCTCAAAATCCTTCGGCGTGTAGACGGCCGCAACGCCGGCTTTTTCGAGTTCAGCCGCGTCTTCGGGCGGGATGATGCCGCCAACGATCACCGGTACGTCCAGGCCGGCCTCTTTCATGCGGCCGACAATGTCTTCAACCAACGGCAAATGGCTTCCCGAGAGCACGGAAAGCCCTACCACGTGAGCCTTTTGCTTGCGCGCCGAATCGACGATTTCCTCCGGCGTCAGCCGGATGCCCTCGTAGACAACCTGCATGCCTGCATCGCGCGCCCGTACCGCGATTTGTTCGGCACCGTTGGAATGGCCATCGAGTCCGGGCTTTCCAACAAGGAACGTGAGCCGGCGACCGAGCTTGCGGGAAACGCGGTCGACATCGGCGCGGATGTCGTCGAGTCCGGCGACATCGTTGCGCATGGCGCGGCCGACACCAGTCGGCGCGCGGTACTCGCCGAAGGCCTCGCGCAGCGTCCAACCCCATTCGCCCGTGGTGACGCCTGCCTTCGCGCATGCGATTGAAGCCGGCATGATGTTGCTGCCGCTGGTCGCGGCGCGTTTGAGATCGTTCAAGGCTGCGGCAACTGCGGCATTGTCGCGCGCATCGCGCCACGCTTTCAGCCGTTCGATCTGTCCACGCTCAGCTTCCTCCGGCACGGTGAGAATGGCGTCGGCTGCAGCGGCCAGCGGAGACGGTTCACTTTCAAGATACTTGTTCACGCCTACGACAACCTGATCGCCGCGCTCGATGGCTTCGAGCCGCGCCGTGTTCGACTCGACCAGCTGTTGCTTCATATAACCGGTGTCGACAGCGGCAACCGCCCCGCCCATTTCCCCGATCCGTTCGAGTTCTTCGCGCGCTTGCTGTTTGAGCTCCTCAACCTTGCGCGTGATCTCGCCGGAACCGTCGAAAATGTCGCCGTAATCGAGCAAGTCGGTCTCGTAGGCCAGGATCTGCTGCATGCGCAACGACCATTGCTGATCCCATGGACGCGGTAGGCCGAGCGCTTCATTCCAGGCCGGCAACTGGACCGCGCGGGCGCGCGCGCTTTTTGACAGCGTCACCGCCAACATCTCGATCAGGATACGCGCGACGTTGTTCTCAGGTTGTGGCTCGGTCAATCCCAGCGAATTCACCTGAACGCCGTAGCGGAACAGCCGCTGCTTGGCATCGGTAATGCCGTAGCGCTCGTGCGTGATCTCATCCCATAATTCGGTAAAGGCGCGCATCTTGCAAAGCTCGGTGATGAAACGAAGACCGGCATTGACGAAGAACGAGATGCGCCCGACGACTTCACCGAACTTTTCAGGCGGAACCTCCTCCGATCCTTTCACGGTGTCGAGGACGGCGATTGCGGTGGCAAGCGCAAATGCCAGCTCCTGCACCGGCGTCGCGCCAGCTTCCTGCAGGTGATAGGAGCAGACGTTGATCGGATTCCATTTCGGAATTTCTTTGGTCGTGAACAGGATTACGTCCTTGATCAGCCGCATCGACGGCGCCGGCGGGAACACATACGTGCCGCGAGACAGATATTCCTTGATGATGTCGTTCTGCAGCGTGCCTTGCAGGCGCGCGCGAGACGCGCCTTGCTCGTCGGCAACCGCGATGTAAAGCGCCATCAGCCACGCAGCCGTAGCGTTGATGGTCATTGAGGTGTTCATCGTGTCGAGCGGGATGCCGTCGAACAGCATTCGCATGTCGTCAAGATGGCAAACAGGCACGCCGACCTTGCCAACCTCGCCCTTGGCGAGGACGTGGTCCGAGTCGTAACCGGTTTGGGTTGGCAGGTCGAAGGCAACCGACAGACCAGTCTGGCCTTTGGCCAGATTCTTTCGGTAAAGCGTGTTGGAGTCCGCTGCCGTCGAATGGCCGGCGTAAGTGCGGAAAATCCAGGGCTTATCGCGGGTAGGGCGCTCGCGTGTCATGGCCGCCAATCGGCTTCAGGCCGCAAACTGCCGCCTTTTTTGCTGCATCGCAATATGAATCTTTCGGGCTTCGCCTAACGGCCGCAGCCGTTATCGGCGGCGGACGTGCACAACGGCAACGTCGTCGGAATAGAAACGTTGCCAGCCGGGCGACCGGTCGAGCAGGGCCGCCGCAGGTGTCGCCGGCGCCAGCACGGTCGCGCCGATGCGGTACTCGTCGAGCAGACGGTAGAAGTCGGGAATGTTATGCAGGTTCAGGGCGCGATCGTAGCGAAGCATATAAGCCGCGCCGTATAGCTCTGAGCGGCCGTCGATAAACGGTGCAATGCCGACGAAGTCGAGATAACCGCCGAAATCATAGTCGTTGAGAATTGCGCCATACTTGATGTTACCAAGTGCATGCACCGCGTTGGCGGGAGTGATCTTGGCCGGCGGAGCCACATCCTTACGAAAAGCCGACAGCGCGGTAATGACAAGCATCACCGACACGAGGGCGGCCGGAACCAGGGTGCCGGGCCGCAGCGACGTTGCAGCGCGTCCCGCGGAAAGATCCGTGAACTGCTTCGCCAGCGGCCGCGCCAGAAATATCGGCGCGAGCATGGCCAGCAGATCCGCGTGCCTGATATGCGACAGGCTCAAATGAAGTACGCCAAGCAGCATGAGAACTCTGAAGAGCGGTAGCTTGACGCCGCGATAAAGGGCGAGGCCCAATCCGCCGAGCATAACGATCTCGAAGCTGCCGATGTGGCTGAAATCCTGGGGCCGCCATTCGGTAATCGTTGCGAGCGCCGGGCCGAGCGCCACGGTGCGGAACGTCACCAGGATCATCTCAGGGCCGTAGGGATTGATACACGCCGCAGCCAAAGCGAGCACTCCGAACGATCCCCACTGGCGGACCACGCTCATGCGCTCGGCAGGCTTTGCCCTGAAAAGCGCTTC
>Ga0111539_10009207_pt1 | contig 12483 bp, 10 predicted proteins | sample RhiMethybrSRZTD1_FD_79667 | JGI IMG/M metagenome (GOLD analysis project Ga0111539, IMG submission 79667) | Populus rhizosphere microbial communities from Tennessee, USA - Rhizosphere MetaG P. TD hybrid SRZTD1 (version 2) (version 2) | ecosystem: Host-associated > Plants > Roots > Rhizosphere >...
CTGGAGCCAGTATTCCAGGCGATCCTCGCGAGCGCCACGGAAATTTGCCAGACCAAGTTTGGCACTCTGAATTTATTTGAGAACAACACCTATCGGAGTGTCGCACTTCATAATCCGCCACCGCAATTTAAAATGCGTCTGGGTCAAACACTTTATCCGCATCCGGACAGTGGTCTTGCCCGTGTTGCTCGGACAAAACAGGTCGTGCACATCGAGGATATCAGGACCCAAAAACCATATCTTGAGGGCAACAAGGCTATCATCGAACTCGCCGATCTTGCCGGCGCTCGCACACAGCTGAGCGTCCCGATGCTGAAGGAAGACGTTCTGCTCGGTTCAATGTCCATCTACCGGCAGGAGGTGCGCCCCTTCACCGACAAGCAGATCGAGCTAGTCCAGAACTTCGCCGCGCAGGCCGTCATCGCCATCGAGAACGCGCGGCTGCTGGGCGAGCTGCGCGAATCTCTCCAGCAGCAGACTGCAACAGCCGACGTGCTCAAGGTCATCAGCCGCTCGACGTTCGATCTGGGGACGGTGCTGCAAACCCTTGTCGAGTCGGCATCGACGCTCTGCGATGCCGACAGGACTGTCATTACTCGTCAGAAAGATGGAGTCTTTTACCGTGCGGAAACGCACGGTTTCTCGAAGGAATTCATAGACCATGTCAGAGGTGTGCCGATCACGGTGGAGCGCGGCTCCGCCTTCGGCCGTGCGCTACTTGAAAGGCGCGCGGTCCATATCCCCGATGTCAAGGCCGACCCCGAATATGCCATGCACGAGATGCAGAAGGCCGGCGACTATCGAACCGTCCTCGCCGTGCCGATGCTGCGCGAGGGTATTGCAATCGGTGTGCTGAGCCTGACCCGTGCGGACGTCCGGCCATTCACCAAAAGGCAGATCGAGCTGGCCACAACTTTCGCCGACCAGGCCGCGATTGCGATCGAGAACGTGCGGCTGTTCGAAAGCGTAGAGACGCGCACGCGCGAATTGGCGGCTTCGCTGGAAGATCTGCGCACCACGCAGGATCGCCTGGTGCAGACCCAGAAGCTCGCCTCGCTCGGCCAGCTCACCGCCGGCATCGCGCACGAGATCAAGAACCCGCTCAATTTCGTCAACAACTTCTCGACGGTTTCGAGCGAACTCATCGATGAGCTGCAGGACACGCTGAAAAGCCTGACGGTCGACGACAAGAGGCGGAAAGAGATCAACGAGCTCACCGGTATGCTGCGCAGCAATCTCGACAAGGTGGTCGAGCACGGCAAGCGCGCCGACTCGATCGTCAAGAACATGCTACTGCATTCGCGCGAGGGCTCGGGCGAGCACCGGGTCGTCGATATCAATGCGCTGGTCGAGGAGAGCCTCAACCTCGCCTATCACGGCAAGCGCGCCGAGACGCAAGGCTTCAACGTCACGCTTGAGCGCTCCCTGGACCCTGCCGCGGGCGAGGCCGACGTCTTCCCGCAGGACATCACGCGCGTGCTGCTCAACCTGATCTCGAACGGCTTCTACGCGGCATCAAGGCGCAAGGCGCAGGACGGCGACGGCTTCGAGCCGGTGCTGGCCGCAGCAACGAAAAGCCTCGGCGATCGTGTGGAGATCCGTATCCGCGACAACGGCACCGGCATTCCGTCCGACGTGCGCGAGAAGATCTTCAATCCCTTCTTTACCACCAAGCCGGCCGGCGAAGGCACCGGCCTCGGCCTCTCCATCAGCCACGACATCGTGGTCAAGCAGCACGCCGGATCGATCGAGGTCGACACCGAGCCCGGCGCTTTCACCGAGATCCGGGTCATCCTGCCGCGCAAGGGCGCGTTTCTGGGGTGAGCGGGGGACGGAACGCGCACGCCTGTTATTCCGAGGCGCGACGCGGCAAAAGCTCCGGGCGATATTCGAAATGCATCGTGTCGTAGTGATACCAGGCGCCGCCCCAGATGAAGCCGTGCTGCTCGAAGATGCGCACGATCGCAACGGGAATTCGGTTGCGCCAGCGCGGCGTCTCGCCGGGAGACCAGCGCCAATAGTCCGCATAGCGCGTGTCGATGTCGATCGCCGCGCCATAGGCATGCATTGACGGCTGGCGCGTTCCCGCCACATTGCGGCAATTGTAGGTTCCGGCCACCGGCACCAGATAGGTCACGACATCGTCGGGCAAATCGTCGAGCTCGCGCGACACGCGTTCGAGCGCATCTGCGACGCCGTTCACTGTCGTCACCTTGACGCTGCCGCCGCCGTGCTTCGGCAGCCACTTCACCGTGCGCAAATTCTTGACGACCTCGTTTTTCCTGCAATCGCCGTACATGGCGGCGAACAGGGGTATGAAGCGAACGCGTCCCGGGTCGCTCTTTGTCTCCGGCTGCTTCGGCTCGGCACGCGCCGGATAGCGGACAAAAAACATGTCATCGATGTCCGGGCTCTCCAGAAGCTCCTTGAATGTCTTGTCGGTGCGGCCATCCGAGATGGGAAAGCGCGTGCCGTTCTTGAGCGTGATAAACGTGTTGTCGTGGCCGGCGACTGTAGTCGGATAGGCGGCCACGAGCCTGTCCAGATCCTGTTTTATGGAGTCCGACGCCGCGCCATAGCGTCCCTCGGCGCCGGTTGCGTTGACGCCGAGCATGCCAAAAATCGCACCAAGGACCGCAAAAGTTGCAATGAACCGTTTTCCGCTGGCCATTGGGTCTCATCCTCAAATGCGATACACTTTATGCCGTATCCTCGGACGCTTCGTTTGATCACCTGACGCATACCCAAAAACGCAGGGAGGAGAACATGCCTGAGTCCGTCTACAAGGTCATCGAATTGGTCGGCACCAGCACGGAATCGTGGGAGAAGGCCGCAAAGGCTGCGGTCGACCGGGCTGCCAAATCCTTACGCGACCTGCGGATCGCGGAGATCATCGAACAGGACATGGTGCTGAAGAACGGAAAGGTCGAGGCCTATCGGGCCAAGGTGAAGGTCTCGTTCAAGTTCGAGGGCAAAGGCTAGCCGCCGGAGCGGGACACACGGCGCGCGGCACTCAAGCAAGCGGGGAGACGGACGTGACACGATTGTTCATCGCGATGCTGGTCGTAAGCCTTGCCGGCTGCACGTCGACCAGCAGTCTCTTTACGTCGAACGAGCCGCCGCCCCCGCCACCTGCGCCGGAACAAAGTGCCGCGCCGCCGGCATCGCAAGGCGCGCCGCAAGCCGGGCCCCGCGGCCCGATGACGCCGGCGGCGAGTGCCGCCGCGTCGTCCACCACCGGCGCCGCACCCGGCGAGCTGCTGGAGTGCGTGACCCAGTCATGCAAGATCAACTGCTCGCAGAAAGTGAAGCCGCAGTTCCGACCGAAGTGGTGCGCGAATTTCAAGTCGCCGGATTGAGCGGCGCCTGATCAAGCGATCTTCACGTACTCGAACTCGCCCGGCTTGTTGTCGATGCCGACCTTGGGCGGGGCGATCCAGCTCGCGAACTTGGCCGGCTCGGTCTCCGGCTTCATCAGGCTCTCGATGAAATCGCGGTCGGACTCCGACGGCAGGAATTCGCCGCGGCGCTTGCCCCACTCCGCATCGCTCAGCAAATTGCCGTTCACATCCGCCTTGATCGAGGTGAACTCGCCGATGTGGCGGTGGAAGGCGACGTGCGGCAGCTTGATCTCGAACGGAATGCCGAACTCGTTGATCACCTTGTTCCAGCGGCCGACGCCGGCATTGCAGTCGACCACGTAGTCGTCGCGCAAGCGCATGTTGAGCGCCGACAAAGCCGGCGAGTCCTCATTCTGGATTTTGCCGCCGATCAGGCGCAGCACCGGATAGGTGCCGCTTTCGAGCTGGTGGTCGTCCTTCAACCGGTCCTCGCGGTAGCGGCCCTTGAGCCCGGCGTGGAAGGCATTGGCCGCGTTGGTCGAGATCTCGTTGCCGAACAGATCGAGCGTCAGCGAGAAATGCAGGTTGGCCTTTTTCTGGATGGTTGGAAGATCGATGACGCCGAGCTTGCGCACCTTCTCGATCTCGTTCGGGTCGGTGATGCCGGCCTCCTTCATCGCTTCACACGTGCGCTGCACGACGCGGGTGACGCCGGTCTCGCCCACGAACATGTGGTGCGCCTCCTCGGTCAGCATGAAGCGACAGGTGCGCGACAGCGGGTCGAAGCCCGACTGCGCCAGCGCCTCGAGCTGCATCTTGCCGTCGCGGTCGGTGAAATACGTGAACATGAAGAACGACAGCCAGTCCGGCGTCTTCTCGTTGAAGGCGCCGAGCATGCGCGGCGTGTCGGGATCGCCCGAGCGGCGTTGCAATAACGCTTCTGCCTCCTCGCGCCCGTCGGTACCGAAATATTTCTGCAGCAGATAGACCATCGCCCAGAGGTGACGGCCCTCTTCCACGTTGACCTGGAACAGATTGCGCATGTCGTAGAGCGAGGGCGCGGTCTTGCCGAGATAGCGCTGCTGCTCAACGGAAGCCGGCTCGGTGTCGCCCTGGATCACCACCAGGCGGCGCAGCATCGCGCGATATTCGCCCGGCACTTCCTGCCAGGCCGGCTCGCCTTTGTGCGTGCCGAAATTGACCTTGCGGCCTTCCATCTGCGGCGCCAGCAGCACGCCCCAGCGATATTCCGGCATGCGCACGTAGTCGAACTTGGCCCAGCCTTTAGGGTCGACCGACACCGCCGTGCGCAGATAGACCAGCGACTCCTGGAAGCCTTCCGGCCCCATGTCGTTCCACCAGTTGAGATAGCCGGGGTGCCACTTCTCCAGCGCGCGCTTGACGCGCACGTCCTGCCCGAGCGCGACGTTGTTCGGGATCAGACCGTCATAGTCGACCGCTGCGATGTTCATGGCACTACCCTTTCAATCCTGCTCACACCCTGTCCTTATTGAACGTCGGCGAGACGCCGCTGCCGTAGAGTTTCAGCGCGCCCTGCTCGCCGATCGCGTTCGGGCGCTGGAAGATCCAGTTCTGCCAGGCGGTGAGTCGCCCGAAGATCTTGGTCTCCATCGTCTCGGGGCCGGCGAAGCGCAAATTCGCCTCCATGCCGGTCATGGCGTCGGGCGAGAAGCTGGTGCGCTCCTCCAGCATCACGCGCAATTCGTCGTCCCAGTCGAAATCCTCATACGCGGCCGTCACCAAACCGAGCTCGGCCGCCTCCTCGCCGTCCACCGCAACGCCGGTCTTGCCCTTGAGTTCGGTGAGCGTCTCGGGCTCGCCCAGGAACCGCGTCTGCAGCCGCGTCAGCCCGTTGCCCATCGGATAGAAGCCCAAATTGGCCGCTCCCAGCGTGATTGCCGCCGGCTTGCGGTTGTCGCCCTCGCGGGCGCCGATCAGCATCAGCGAGCGGTCAGCGGCAAAGGCGAGTTCGGCCAAAGTGCCGGCAAAACAGGAGCCCGGCTCGATCAGCGCGATGAAGCTCTTGGCGGTGACGTCGACGCGCTTCAGAACGCGCTTGAGATAATGGCGGATCTCGCGCATCAGCCAGTCGCCATTGGCTTTGGCGAGGAAATCGTCGTGCTCCAAAACGCCTTGTGCGTTTCCGTCGGTGCGGAACAGCACCACCCCGATCGCCGCCTCGTTCGAGCGCAAATGCAGGATGGCATCTTCCAGGTCGCGCGCGACGGTGAGCGGCCAGAACTTGGCGCCCAGCGCGTGCGCGGCCTCGACCGATGCAGGCACGGCGCCCGCCGGCCCGCGCACGGTAACGGTCGCGAGCCCACGCGCACGGTCGATCTCGATATCGACGTGCGAGTACGACACGCGGTCCTTCTCGATCTTGCGCGCGAGCGGTGTCAGCGCGATGCCTTTGGCGCCTTTCGGCCGGTCCGACTTCGCCGCCACTTCTCTCGCGCGCGCCGCCACCGCCTCTTTCCATTTCGAGTTGGGCACGACTTCATCGACCAGCCGCCATTCGACCGCGCGCGTGCCGCGAATGCCTTCTTCGATGGAACAGAAGACGTCGGCGCGATCGCGCCGCACCTTGCGCTTGTCGGTGACACGGGTGAGCCCGCCGGTGCCGGGCAGCACCGCGAGCAGTGGCGTCTCCGGCAGCGCCACCGCCGAGCGGCGGTCGTCGACCAGCATGATGTGATCGGCCGCGAGCGCGAGTTCGTAGCCGCCGCCCGCCGCATTGCCGTTGATGGCGCAGACATAAATCTGTTTCGAGCTCTCCGAGGCATCCTCGATCGCCAGACGCGTCTCGTTGGTGAACTTGCAGAAGTTCACCTTGGCACCGTGGGTCGACTTGCCGAGCATGCGGATATTGGCGCCGGCGCAAAACACGTTGTCCTTGCCCGACTTGATGACCACGCAGCGGATCTCGGGGTGCTCGAAGCGCAGCCGCTGCACCGCGTCGTTCAGCTCGATGTCGACGCCGAGGTCGTAGGAATTGAGCTTGAGCTCGTAGTCGCCGAGCCCGCCGGCCTGGTCGACGTCCATGATCAGATAGGCGACGTCGCCGTCATACTCGATGCGCCAGTGCCGGTAGCGCGAGGGGTCGGTCTGGTAGTCGATTGCGTCCATCGCGTCTCCTCACCCTCGGACGAGACCCGGGGCCGTCATGCACTATCTTGCATACGAATATCACCTTGCCGGCGGGCCCACAACCGGGCGCATAATGAGCTTGTTTATACTGCCCTATTGCTTGGCATTATAATGCATGTTACTCCGGAACCCATGAAACCTGCCCGCACCAAGCCCGCACCCAAGCCCGCCGCAAAACCGGCGGGACGAGAGACCGACGCCTACCTGCGGGCGCTCGGCGAGCGCGTGCGTACGCTGCGCAACCAGCGCGGCATGACCAGGAAAGCCCTCGCACGCCACGCGAAAGTCTCCGAGCGCTACCTCGCCCAGCTCGAGGCCGGCCTCGGCAACGGCTCGATCGTTCTCTTGCGCAGGATCTCGCGCGCCATCGGCCTGCCCGTCACGCAACTGGTGCACGAAGGCTCCGAGCCCGCGCTCGATCTCGTGCTGCTCACCCAATTCCTCGAGCGCCTCTCTCCGCCGACGCTCGGCGAAGCGCGCGATCTGCTGCTGCGCCATTTCAGCGAGCCGTCGGACGACGCGCGCCGCCATCGCATCGCGCTCATCGGCCTGCGCGGCGGCGGCAAGTCGACGCTCGGGCAGCTCGCCGCCGAGCGTCTGAGCGTGCCCTTCATCGAGCTCGACCGCGAGATCGAAAAGCGCAGTGGCGCCACCTTGAGCGAAATCTTCGACATGTTCGGCCAAGAAACCTTCCGGCGCGCCGAGCGCGAGGCGCTCGACGACGTGCTACGCCGGCACCAGGGCTTCGTTATCGCGACCAGCGGCAGCATCGTCACCGAGCCGGGCACGCTCGAATTGCTGCTCGCGTCCTGCTTCACCGTCTGGGTGAAGGCCGCGCCCGAGGAGCACATGAAGCGCGTGATCGCGCAGGGCGACATGCGCCCGATGGCGAACAGCGCGCGGGCCATGGAGGACCTCGTCTCCATCCTGCGCAGCCGCGAGCCGCTTTACGCAAAGGCCGATGTGGCCCTGTCGACCAGTGGGCGCACGCCCGAGCAGAACGTCGCAGAACTCTTGCGTTTGATCGAAGTTCCCGATAGTCGCAAGGGTACGGACTTAGCGCGGCAGCGCAGCGGTTCCCCCACATTGGATAAGGAACGCGTCTAACAAGGCGACCGCGCGTGGATATTGAGCAAAGAGACAAGAGGACGAACGGAGACTTGTATAATGAGTGAGACCATTAAAACCGACGTTCTTATTGTCGGCGCGGGGCCGGTAGGACTCTTCGCCGTGTTCGAGCTCGGCTTGCTCGACATCAAGACGCACCTCGTCGACATCCTCGACAAGGTCGGCGGCCAGTGCGCCGAGCTCTATCCGGAGAAGCCGATCTACGACATTCCCGGCATTCCCTACATCACCGGGCACGGCCTCACCGAGGCCCTGATGCAGCAAATCAAGCCCTTCAACCCGACCTTTCACCTCAACGAAATGGTTACCTCGCTGGAGAAAACCGGCGACCCCGGCTTTCGCGTGACCACCGATGGCGGCAAGACTTTCGAGTGCAAATGCGTGGTGGTGGCGGCCGGCGGCGGCTCGTTCCAGCCCAAGCGCCCGCCGATCAACGGCATCGAGGCCTACGAGGAGAAGTCGGTACACTACGCCGTACGCAAGATGGAGAACTTCCGCGGCAAAAGGCTGGTGGTCGTTGGCGGCGGCGACAGCGCGCTTGACTGGACGCTCAACCTGCAGCCGCTGGCGAAGAGCCTCACTTTGGTGCACCGGCGCGACGATTTCCGCGGCGCGCCCGATAGCGTCAACAAGATGCGCGCGCTGGTCGCGGACAACAAGATGGATCTCAAGATCGGCCAGGTGACGGCGCTCGAAGGCAGCGACGGTGTGCTCGCCGCCTGCGCGATCAAGGGCAATGACGGCACGGTTCACCGCGTCGAGGTCGACGCCATGCTGCCCTTCTTCGGCCTCACCATGAAGCTCGGCCCGGTGGCGAACTGGGGCATCGAGATGGATGACGAGCTCATCCCGGTCGACACGGGCACCTTCGAGACCAATATCCCCGGCCTCTTCGCGATCGGCGACATCAACACTTATCCCGGCAAGCTCAAGCTGATCCTCTCCGGCTTCCACGAGGGCGCGCTGATGGCGCAGAAGGCGCACCGCTACGTCTATCCAGACAAGAAGCTGGTGTTCCAGTACACGACCTCGTCGACGAGTTTGCAGAAGAAGCTCGGCGTAGCGTGAACCGGCAGTTCAATGCCCAAGATCACCTATATCGAGCACGACGGATCACAGCACACGGTCGACGCCGAGATCGGCTCAACCGTGATGGAGACGGCGCTGCGCAACGACATTGCCAGCATCGTCGCCGAATGCGGCGGCAGCTGCACCTGCGCGACCTGTCTGGTGCATGTCGACGAAAAATGGTTCGCGGTCGTCGGCCCGCCGTCGTCGGACGAAGAAGAGCAGCTCGATACCGCGTTTGAGGTGAAGCCGACCTCGCGCCTCTCCTGCCAGATCAAGGTTACCGAGGCGATCGACGGGCTGATCGTGCACACGCCGGCCTATCAAGGGCGGTAAAAAACCGCCCTGTCTCTCCGCCCACCCCTGCGCACCAACATCGGGTAATCGAGACCGGTTGCAAATTGTCCGGCATACCCGCTGACTGATCCTTGCCAATTCGATATCCTGCGGTGGCCCGAGCCATCGGCACGCGCAAATACTCTAACGCGGTGCTTAGAATGCGGCGCTGGTTTCTGAGTTACAATTCGCAGGACCTTGCGTTGATGCAGGCGTTCGAAGCGGCGCTGCGCCGCAAGGACGCCGATGCGCGTTTCTTTTTCGCGCCCAAGAGCCTGCGTGCCGGCGGCTTCTGGCTGCCTGAGCTTGCCCAGGAAATCGCCGAGGCGACAGCCTTCATTCTGCTGGTTGGCGAGCAGGGCATCGGTCCGTGGCAGGCGATGGAGTACTACGAAGCGCTCGACCGGCGGGTGAAGCAGCCCGATTTCCCGGTCGTGCTCTTGCTGCTTGAAGGTCAGCCAGCGCCGGGGCTGCCGTTCCTGCGGCAACTGCACTGGGTGACCACGCCAGACACCACATCCGAGAAGAGCCTCACGCTGGTCATGGAGGCAGCGGCCGGCGGCGGCGCGCCGCCAGGGGAATTGTGGAGGCACACCGCGCCTTATCGTGGCCTTTCCGCCATGACCGAATCCGATGCCGACTACTTCTTCGGCAGAGGTGGCGAAACCGCCGAAGTGATCGGCGCGCTTGCGGCGACGCCCGACCAGCTGCCAATCATTCTTGGTAACTCCGGCGTCGGCAAGTCGTCGATTGCGCAGGCGGGCGTGCTGGCGGCGTTAATGCGGCAGGGCTGGCCCGAGACGGTCGAAGCTGCCGGGCGGTGGCCGCAAGCGTTCAGCGACAGCCGCCAGTGGTGTTTTCTCAGGGTCAAGCCCGGCACCGAGCCGGTGCGGGCATTGATCGAGCCGTTTCTCTGGACCTGGCAGTTCGACGCGGTTGATCCAAAGCGCGCAGAACTTTTATCAAGCTGGATGAGCAGACTTATCGACGGCAAGGTCACTTTGCGGGACCTGATCGACGCGACCGAAGCACGCTACCACGACGAACTGCATCAGCCCAAACCACCGGCCTTTCTGCTCTACATCGATCAAGGGGAAGAGCTCTACATTCGCGCCGAGGAGCGTCAGCGGCGCCGTTTCTCGGAGATTGTCGCGCGCGGACTCGACGACCCGCGCCTGCGTGCAATGATGAGCATGCGGGCGGACTTTTTCGGCGACTTGATGAAGGACGAGGCGCTTTATGCCGTTCATCGCCTTATCAAAGTGCCGCCACTGCGCGAGGCACAGTTGCGCGAGGTCGTGAGTCGGCCGGCCAAACTGCTCTCGGCAACGTTCGAGACCGAGGGGCTCGCGGACAATATCACCCGGCGGACGGCCGAGGACGCGGCCGAGGACGTGGGCGCCTTGCCGTTGCTGTCTTATACGCTCGACGACATGTGGAAGGACATGATCGAGCGCGGCGACGGAGTTCTGCGTCTTCCCGCTCAGTCCTTCGAGCTTGGGAATGTGCTGGTCGATCGCGCCGACACATTTCTCGCCTCCCATCCGAACGCGGAAGATCAGCTTCGCCGCATTTTGACCCTGAAGCTTGCCACCGTGCGCGAGGGCGAGGAGCCGACGCGCCGGCGCGCCTACCGCTCTGAGTTCACAGACGAGGAATGGCGGCTGGTGACCGAGCTTGCCGATCATCCCAACCGCCTGCTCGTCACGGCCACACCCGAGGGCAGCGAGGCATATGCCGAGGTGGCGCACGAGGCGATCTTCCGGCGATGGGGCAAGCTGCGCGATTGGATTGCCGCGGAGCGCGAGCTTCTCGCCTGGAAAGCCGGGCTCGAAGCGGCTCGCCGCGCCTGGCAAGGGACCCCCGACAGTTCGAAAGACGACGCGCTGCTGATGGGCGTGGCGCTGGCGCAGGCCCAGAACTGGCTTGGAAAGCGCAGGGAGGATTTGCCCGTCGTCGATCGGAATTTCATCGATCAAAGCACCAAGCGCGAGAGCAAGGTGAGAGCCCGGGCACGGCGGGCGCAGGCCCTCATCTACGTGCTGTTGGTCGGGATCATCGTTGGGCTCATTGGCCTTATGAATCGAACGTCTATCGAAGAGCAAGTGAACTGGTACTGGGCGATGCGGCCCTACATGGTCGCGCAGGTTCGGCCGTATGTGCTCAGCGCCGATGCTGAGCGGGCGCTGAAGCCGGGACAGACTTTCAGGGAATGCGCCAAGCACTGTCCCGAGATGGTTGTGGTTCCGGCCGGCGCATTCATTATGGGATCGCCCCCCACGGAAAAGCGTGCGATGCCGGATGAATTCCCCCAGCACAAGGTCACGATTGCGAGGCCATTCGCGGTCTCCAAGTATGACGTGACATTTAACGATTGGGACGCCTGCGTGGCGGTCGGCGGCTGCCCACAAGAAGGCCGGGCGGGCGATGTCGACTGGGGACGCGACACACGGCCCGTCATTTATGTGAGCTGGGACGATGCGCAGCAGTATGTGGCCTGGCTCTCTCAGATGACCGGCAAGCCCTACCGGCTGCTCACCGACGCCGAGTTCGAATACGCGGCGCGCGCGGGGACGCAGACGGCCTATCCGTGGGGCGATGACATCGGCGCGAACAACGCCAATTGCGTCGGCTGCGGCAGCCAGTGGACCGGGTCGGCCGGTACCTGGCAAACGGCACCAGTAGGCTCATTCGCTGCCAATCAGTTCGGTCTTCATGACATGGTTGGCAACGTTTGGAAGTGGGTCCAGGACTGTTATCACCCCAATTACGACGGGGCACCCATTGATGGTTCAACGTGGCCTGGTGGAGATTGCACCGCCCGCGTCATCCGCGGCGGCTCCTGGGGCGGCGGGCCTGATTTCGTCCGCCCGGCCTTCCGCGACAGAGCCTCTAGCAATAATCGGGATTACACCATGGGCTTCCGGGTCGGCCGGACGCTCGATGTTCCTTGAAGCTTTGACTCTTTGACTTTTTGCTATGGCGGGCAGATGTAGCCTGGGCCGTCCGGATTGGGGAAACAGCCGACCGAAGCCGGCAGAACCTGCTTCGGCAACCACAACACGACTTCCGGGAAATAGATCGCGAATGCGATCGTAGTCAGAAAAACGACATAGATCGGACAGGCCGCTGGTAGAGCAGTCGAGAAGCGAGCTCGGAAAATCAGCTCGACAACTCGCTGCGACAAGAGCTGTCTGCTTTTGGCCCTTAGCGGACATTGCCCTGCGGCCATTTATCTCCAAACAAGGGTCAATCCGTTGTATCAATAACCGCAAACGATTGCTCGGTAGGACAAACGAGGCGGCATTGACTGAACCAATCTTGCTTCTCGGAATTCCAATCGACTTCATCCTGTTTGCACTGACCCTGCTCGGCATTGCGTTGTTTCATCGGCATACATTGCCAATCGCGCTGGCAGGTCTTGCCGCTGTCGCCAGCTACA
>Ga0111539_10009208_pt1 | contig 12481 bp, 9 predicted proteins | sample RhiMethybrSRZTD1_FD_79667 | JGI IMG/M metagenome (GOLD analysis project Ga0111539, IMG submission 79667) | Populus rhizosphere microbial communities from Tennessee, USA - Rhizosphere MetaG P. TD hybrid SRZTD1 (version 2) (version 2) | ecosystem: Host-associated > Plants > Roots > Rhizosphere >...
ACTTCGCGGGCGGTACGCGCGTTCCCGTTCCTGCGCGACGTCAACGTGGTGCGCACCTGGGCGGCCCTGCGCGTGATGTCGCCCGACGGATTTCCGATCTACGACCAGTCGCGCGAATTTCCCGGCGCGTTCGTGGCGAGCTGCCATAGCGGCGTCACACTCGCGGCAGCTCATGCGGAACGATACGCGCAGCATGTGCTGGACGGCGTGCTGCCCGCCGAGCTGGCACGCTTCACAGGCGCCAGATTTGCCGCCGCTAAAGTAGCCTGAGGCCATGTTCGAGCGGCTGCCTGACCCTTCGTCCGCTACCGCCACCGTGACGGTGACGCTCGACGGCGATGCCTTGCGGGTGCCCGCCGATCTCACGGCGGCCGCGGTGATGCTGCTCCACGGCGGCATCAGCCGCACGACGCCCGTATCCGGCAGCCCGCGCGCACCGTTCTGCATGATGGGCGTCTGCTTCGACTGCCTGATGGAGATCGACGGCGTGCCCAACCGGCAGGCCTGCCTGGTGACGGTCGCCGAGGGCATGCGTATCAGGCGTCAGGACCGGGCACGCCAGGTGGCCGAATGAGCGAAAGCCCGGGCGCTCCATACGATCTCGCCATAGTCGGCGCGGGTCCGGCGGGCCTTGCCGCGGCGGTCACGGCCTCCGACCTGGGGCTGAAGACCATCGTCTTCGACGAGCAACCCGAGCCCGGCGGCCAGATCTACCGGGGCATAGAGCGCGTCGCCACCACGCGCACCGTCCACCTGCCGATACTTGGCGACGACTACGCCGCCGGGCTGGGTCTCGTCCGCCGCTTCCGTGCCTCGCGCATCTACTATCGCGCGCAATCGGCGGTGTGGCAGATAGACCGCGATCTCACCGTCCGCTACCGGGATGCCCGTGGCGTGAGCAGTACTGCAGCGAAGCAGGTACTCATCGCCACCGGCGCGCTGGAGCGCCCGATGCCGGTCCCGGGATGGACGCTGCCGGGCGTGATGACCTGCGGCGCGGCGCAGGTGCTGCTGAAGACGGCGGCGCTGGTTCCCGGCGGCAATATCGTGCTCGCGGGAAGCGGTCCGCTCCTATACCTGCTCGCGTCACAGCTCCTCCGCGCCGAGGTAAAGCTCGCCGCGGTGCTGGAGACGAAAACCCACCTGGGTTCCGCGATATTGCACTGGCTGGCGTTCGTGAGGTCCCCCGGCTATCTCGCCAAGGGCCTGTCCATGATGGGCGCGCTGCGCTCGGCGGGCGTCCCGATCCGGCGCGGCGTGCGCGGGCTGCGCGTCACGGGCAAGGATCGCGCCGAGGGCGTGGAATACGAAGCGGACGGCGTGCGCCGCGCGGAGCCGGCGGATTTCGTGCTGCTGCACCAGGGCGTCGTGCCGAATGTGAATCTCGCGCTGTCGCTGCGCTGCGAGCACGTATGGGACGAGCGGGCCCGCTGCTTCCGCCCGCGCCTCGACGCGTGGGGCGCAACCTCCGTGCCCGGGGTGCTGATCGCGGGAGACGGCGGCGGCATCATAGGCGCGAAGGCCTCGGAGTATTCCGGGACGCTGGCGGCGCTCGCGGCAGCCGCTGCCGTCGGACGAATCTCCGCGGCGGAGCGCGACAGTCGCGCCACCGAGTTCCGCCCGGACCTCGAGCGGCACCTGAACGCCCGTCCCTTTCTTGAAGCGCTGTATCGTCCCGAGCAGGAGTACGTCGCGCCGCGCCACCCCGAGACGATCGTCTGCCGCTGCGAGGAAGTCACCGCCGGACAGATCCGCAGGCTCGTTACCGAGCAGAACTGCCCCGGACCGAACCAGATGAAAGCCTTCGTGCGCTGCGGGATGGGACCGTGCCAGGGACGGCTCTGCGGGCTGACGGTGACCGAGCTGATCGCCGAGTGCCGCGGCGTGCCGCAGCAGGAAGTGGGCTATTACCGGATCCGGCCGCCGGTGAAGCCGGTCACCGTCGGCGATCTCGCTTCGCTCGACCTTGCCGAAGGGTTGACACGTGACACGTGACACGTTGGCGATCCGAAAAATCGAACCCCGCGACCACGCCCGCTGACTACCGCGCGCGCGGCCTCTACGACAAGTACACGCCGCACAGCGGGTTTCTGCGTTACGTCGTCGAAATCCCCCCGGTAAAGAAGTGAAACCTGGCCACGGGATCACACGGAAACACACGGACGACTGCGCTAGATTGCAGACCGGGAAGCGCGTTACGCAATGGCCCTTTAGGATGCGCCTGCCCACTGCCTTGAAAACGGCGGATAACTTCCGTGCCCTTCCGTGTGTTTCCGTGGCTAATTGATCTGGAACTACGCCCGCTCGGCGGTCGGCAACAGGCTCTCGCTGTATTTCGGTCGCAGGACGTCGAGTCTCATCGGCACCGGGGTGCCGAGCCACAGCGCATTCTTGCTATGGTCGTCGTAGGAGCTTTCGGTCAGCGGATGGACGAGAACGTCGAGGCCCTCGCGGTTCAGCATCAGCCAGGGCACGATGTTCTGGAACTCCGGGATCTCGAAGATCACGTTGAACTGCGAGATGGGGTGCGGGCCTCGCGGCTCGTCGCTGAAGGCGCCGGGCTCGACGGTGAACTTGCTGATGATCGTGTCGCGCAGCCGCTCGGCGATCGGCCTTGTCGCGGCATCGTAATAGACGTGGGCGTGGTAACCCTTGAGTTTGGCCATCGCATGCTCTCCTTTGCTGTCTTGGCGGCTCACGTTTCGAGTTGCGCGGCGATCTTCCGGCTGATCTCGGCGCGCCACTCCTCTATCGGCTTGAACCCCGGCTTGGCACGGCAAATCGTTTCCGTCTCGCGGTAGAGCTCGTCTTCGGATTTGTCGAGGTCGATCTCGAAGCCGAGCGGTTGCGGCACGTACCACGGCGTATCACAGAACATCTCGATGCGGTTGCCTTCGGGATCGCTGAAATAGACCGACCAGGCATTGCCGTGGCACCGCGGATCGATGACCTTGCAGGCGGCCTCGCGGACCTTGCGGAAGGCGCGCTTGACGTTGGCGAGAGTGCCGACATTGAACGAAACCTGTTGCACCATCGGCACGGCGACATCCGTCTTGCGGCCGCGCACCAGCACGAGCTGGTGGTGGTCGCTGGGGTTGCGGCTCAAGAACGTGATCCGGCCGTCCTCCGCCCCGTCGCTGACGACAAAGCCGAGAACCCTGGTATAGAAATCGGTCATTTTCGGCACGTCGGTGACATAAAGCCCGACGTGGCTTAAGCGCGGCGCTTCTTCCTGCGGCATGGCTGTCACTCCGTCACTTGGCCCGGCGTCCAGTATAGCGCCGCGCGGCGATCAAGGGATCGGGGTCTTACCCCAGTAACTTATTGTTTCGGAAAAGGAACAGGTATCGGCCCCTGGTTACCCGATAGAAATTTCCCGTGATTACAAGGGACTACCGGGGTCAGACCCCAGGTTGTTTTGACAACGCCAGCGCAGCGGTGACCTTCTCGGGCCCATAGTCCCGCTCAGCCGCAGCCCGGCTGACCTTGCCGCTTTTGAGATCCGCCGCCAGATCCTCGACCGCGCGCTCCGCCGGGGCTCCGTAGCCGCCCGCTCCCGGCGTCTCGATGCGCATTGCGTCTCCGACCTTCATCTCGACGCGGGCGACCTTGGAGTAGAGCACTTCCTCCTCCCGGCCGGGATTGCGCACCAGGCGTGCGCGGCGGCCGTCCATGCCCCCGAACACGCCGGACGGGACGCCCACCGTGTGGCTGTCCGAGCGCACGGAAAATATCGTCCCCGGCACGACGGCACGGATCTGGCGCGCGATACCCAGTCCCCCGCGCTGCTTTCCCGCCCCGCCCGAGTCCTCGACCAGCGCGTACTCGTCCACCAGCAGCGGATACTCGTTCTCCAGCGCTTCGGCCGGCAGGTTCGAGGTGTTGGTCATGTGGACGTGCACGGCGTCCATGCCGTCGGCGTCCGCGCGCGCGCCGCTCCCGCCTCCCAGCGTCTCCAGGTAGACGTAGTGTCCCTGCCGCCGCGTCAGCTCGCCCGAATAGACGATCGCCGGCACGACGTCGTTGCCCGATGCCATCACCTTCTCGCGCGGCAGCACGCCGCGGAACGCGCCGAAGATCGCGCCCGCGACCTTCTGGCAGGTGATCGAGCGCGCGCCCACCGCCGCCGGGGATTTCGGGTTGACGATGGTGCCCTCCGGCGCGTGTATGGTCACCGCGTCGAACAAGCCGGCATTGGGCGGCAGCTCCGGATCGAGGAGCGCTTTCACGGAGTAGTAGACGCTTGCCTCGAGCGCGTTCAACGGGATGTTCATGGCGCCGCGCGCCTGCGGCCCCGTGCCCGTGAAATCCACGGCCAGCGTGTCCCCCGCTACGCGCACGGTCACGGTAATGGGCACCGGGTCGCCGCCCATGCCGTCGTCGTCCAGATAGTTGGTGAAGGCGTACTCGCCGCGCGCCAGCTCCGCGATGCGGTTGCGGATGCGCCGTCGGGTGTACGCGATGACGTCCTCGACCGACTGCCTCACGGCTTCGATGCCCATCTGCCGCGAGAGAGCGCGCGCCGCTGCCGCGCCGCGCTCGTTGGTGGCGATCTGCACTTTCAGGTCGAGCGAGCGCTCTTCCGGGTCGCGCGTGTTGCACGTGATGAGATTGAGGACCCCCTCGTCCAGCTCGCCTCCGCCCACGATGCGCACCACCGGGATGCGTATGCCCTCCTCGAAGATACTGCGCGAGCCGCCGGCGATCGAGCCCGGCACCGAGCCGCCGACGTCCGCGTGATGACCGATGTTGGCGGCGAAGAACTCGATGCGCCCCTCGAAGAACACCGGCGTGACGATGGTGATGTCCGGCAGGTGCGTTCCATTGGCGAGATAGGGATCGTTGCTGATGAACGCGTCGCCGTCGCGCATTTTTTCGATCGGGTTCGCGTGGAGCACCGCGGCCACGCCACCGGACAGCGAGCCCAGGTGCAGCGGGATCTGCGTCCCCTGCGCGATCAGCCGTCCCCGCCCGTCGAACAACGCCACCGAGCAATCGCGCCGCTCCTTGATATTAGTGGAGAACGACGAGCGCACCAGCGTGTTGTTCATGTCCTCGGTGATCGAGAGGAGGCGGTTCGTGAACACCTCCATGGCGATGGGGTCGTTGATTTTCATAATGCGTGACCAGTGACCGGTAACTCGTGGCTCGTGGCCTAGTCTCTAATGTTGATGACGATATTTCCCAATTTATCCACCGTCGCCCGCTGCCCCGGCGCAAGCAGTATCGTGGAGCTCATCTCTTCGATTACGGCCGGGCCGCTCATCGCGCATCCGGGCGGCAGTATTGCGCGCGCGTACACCGGGGTCTCGAGCCAGCCGTGCGCCGCGCCGTGGTAGATCGATCGGCGGCCCGCGAGCGCCGGGTCCGGCGAGGCCGGCTTGTTCGGGTCGACTTCCCGCTCGATCAGGGGCGCCTTGGGAACGCGTCCCACCGCCTGCAGCCGGCAGTTGACGATCTCGACCGCCTTTCCGGGCAGGTCGTAGCCGTATTCCCGGCAATGGGCGGCGTGGAAAGCGCGGACGAATTCCGCCATGCCGTCCCGCGCCGCGTGCGACAGCGGCACGATCACCTCGAAGTTCTGGCCCTCGTAACGCGCGTCCACGTGACAGCGGTACGAACGGTCGGCGGGCGCGACGCGCTCGCGCTCCAGCCATGCGCTCGCCTCGGCCTCCATGGCCGCGAAGAGCTCGCAGGCGCGCCCCCAGCTCTCCGGCGTGAGACCCGCCAGCTCGCTGCGCACGAAGTCGAACGAAATGTCCGTGAGCAGCATGCCGCGCGCGCACAGGGTGCCCGGCTCCTGCGGCACGACCACGGTCGGAATCCCGCACTCGGCCGCGATCTCGGTCGCGTGCAGCGGCCCGGCCCCGCCGTAGGCGAACAGCGCGAACTGCGAGAGGTCGTAGCCGCGCTCGGTGGATACCGAGCGGATCGCGCGGCTCATGTTCGCGTTGGCGATACGTATCACGCCCTCCGCCGCGGCTTCCAGCGTCAAGCCGAGCGGGCGGGCCACCGCGCGTTCGATTACCGCGTGCGCCGCCCGCTCGTCCACCTTGAGCCGCCCCTCGAGGAGCGCCACCGGATTCAGGCGATGGAGACAGATATGGGCATCGGTGATCGTGGGCTCGGCGCCACCGTTCGCATACGCGGCGGGTCCCGGATCGGCTCCCGCGCTCTTCGGCCCGACTTTCAGCGCGCCGGCATCGTCCATCCACGCGATGCTGCCGCCGCCCGCGCCGATGACGTGTATGTCCACCATGGGCGTCTTGACCGGGTAATCGGCGATCGTGCGATTCGAGCTGAAGAGCGGCTTGCCGCGCCACACGAGCGACACGTCGGTGCTGGTGCCGCCGACGTCGAACGTGACGAGATTTTCGTACCCCGCGGCAAGGCCGACCGCCGCTGCGCCTACGACCCCCGCCGCCGGTCCGGACAGGCAGGTGCGCACCGGAAACGCGCGCACCGCCCGCGCGGACATCAGCCCGCCGTTCGAATGGATGGTGTACGGGTCGGCCGCGATGCCGAGCGCCTTCACGCGCCCGAGAAAGCGATCGAGGTAGCGCTCCATGCGCGGCCCGACGGCGGCGTTCAGCACCGTGGTCGACAGCCGCTCGAATTCACGGAATTCCGGCAGCACCTCGCTCGACGTGCTGATGTAGGCGTCCGCCATGACGCGCTCGGCCACGGCGCGGGCGCGGCGCTCGTGCGCGGGATTCCGGTAGGAATGGAGAAAGCAGATCGCGACCGAGCGCACGCCCTCGTCCCTCAGCTTCTGCGCCGCGCGCTCGAGCTCCCCTTCGTCGAGCGCCGCAAGCACTTCGCCTCCGGCGGCTATCCGCTCGTTGATCTCGATGCGATGCTCACGGCGCACGAGCGGCGGCGGCTTGGCGACCCGGTAGTCGTACAGATGCGGGCGCGTCTGGCGCCCGATCTCCAGGACGTCCCGGAAACCCTTCGTAGTGATCAATCCCGTCACCGCGCCCTTGCGCTCGATCACAAGATTGGTCGCGACGGTCGTGCCGTGCCCGACGTGGCTGACCTTGCCGGGAGGAATGCGGTGCGATTCGAGGAGATCGGCGATGCCCCGCTCGATCGCCTCCGACGGATCCTGCGGCGTCGACGGGACCTTGTGGTAGCTGACGCTGCCGGTCGCCTCGTCGAGCAGGGTGAAATCGGTGAAGGTGCCGCCGACGTCGATGCCTATGCGATACATGAGAAGCGGTTCGGATACGGCGGTTCAGGTACGGCGATTCGGATAGGGCGGTACGGATACGGCGGTTCGGATAGGGCGGTACGGATACGGCGGTACGGATACGGCGATTCGGATAGGGCGGCTCAGGTACGGCGGTTCGGATAGGGCGGTACGGATACGGCGGTTCGGATGCGGCGCCTCGGATACGACGCAGATAGGCCGCTCTCTCTGAGCCGCATCACCTGCACCGCTCTATCTGCACCGCTCTATCTGGACCGCTTTATCTGGGCCGCTTTATCTGCACCGCTTTAATAGTCAAGTTTGATGCCCGCCTCCTGTATCACCTTGCGCCACTTGCCGATCTCGGCTGCGACGCGCTGGGTAAAATCGGCGGGAGTGCCCGCAACCACTTCCAGCCCTTGCGAAGCCAGGATCTCGCGCATCTTCGGACTCTGGAGCGCCCGCGCGGTGTCCTCGTTGATCTTCCGCACCACGTCGGCGGGCGTGTTGGCCGGCGCGAACTGTCCGAACCAGACCATGGCTTCGAAGTTCGGGTAGCCGGATTCCGCGATCGTGGGCACGTCGGGCGTAAGCGGGGAGCGTTTCAGGCTGGAGAGGCCCAACGTGCGGAGCTTCCCGGATTTGACGTGCGGCAGCGAGGTCATGATGACGTCGAACATGAGCCCGAGATGGCCGCCCAGGAGATCCGTCAGCGCCGGGCCCGTGCCTTTGTACGGGACGTGGACCATCTTTACCCTGGCCATCGACTCGAAGAGCGCCATCGCCATGTGCGAAGCGCTGCCCGCGCCCGCCGTGCCGTAGTTGAGCGCGTTGGGCCGCCCCTTCGCCAGCGCCACCAGCTCCTTCACCGAGCGCACGGGGATGGAAGGATGCACCGACAACATCTGCGGTATATGGGCCCACTCGATGATCGGCGTGAAGTCGCGCTGCGGATCGAACGGGAGTTTGCGATACAGGCTCGCCGACACGGCATGCGTCGTGACCGTACCAACGAGCAGGGTGTACCCGTCGGGCGGGGATTTCGCGACGACCTCGGAGCCTACGATGCCGCCGCCGCCCGCGCGGTTGTCGACGATGACGGGCTGCTTCCACGTCTCGTTCAGGCGCTGCGCGATGTTGCGCGCGAGAAGATCGGTCGAGCCGCCGGCGGCGAACGGCACCACCATGCGCACGGTCTTGACGGGATAGTCAGCGGCACTCGCCGCGAAAACGGATAGTGCGCTGAAAAGCACCAGCCCGACCCGGAAAACCATGGCACTGCTCCTCGAGACAACGACTTCGCACTATAGCAAAGCCGTCGAGGAGCGTGATGGGCTGCGATCCCCGTCATGGGCCAGGGGTCATGGGTCAGGCGTGCGGGAATCCGCACGTGCGTCACAGACGTCCGTCTCGAGTAGCGTTGATAAGACGCATGACGCCTGACGGGGTCGTTTACAGCGTCTACCGGTCTCGCTCGGCCGCTCCCTTGCGGCGTCCCGCCCGCTCGCGCTCGCGCTGGCGCAGGACGTCGATCATCACGTTGAAGGTGCGCGCCAAGCGGCCGACTTCGTCATTGGAGCGCACGGGGATGTGCGCCGCGTCGTAGTCGCCACTCTTCAAGGCATGCACGCCGCGCTCGAGCTCCCTGATGGGCTTCACGATGGAGCGGGCGAAGAGGACCGCGAATATGAGGAAGACGACGCCGACAATGGCTACGCTCATGAGGACGTTGTAAAAGAGCTGATTGAGCGGCGCCGCGAAGGCATCGCTCGACTGGCTCACGACGACCATCCAGTCCTGCCCGGGGACCTCGGCGTAGCCGGCGATCTCGGCACGGCCGGTCATCCCGGAAGTGTAGCTGACATTGCCGCGCTCGCGCCCTTTCGCGAGAGCGTGCGCAAGGACGGTCTCGTTCACCGTCTCGATCTTCTTCCGCCTGAATCGCTGGTCCGCGACGATCTCGTCGATCACCTTCTGCTCGAGGGGCACGAGGCTGGAATAGAGCACTTTCGGATCGGAGTGGGCGACGATGATGCGGTGGCCGTCGACGAGGAACGGCGTGCGCCCGCCGGTTTCCGCCTCACTCAGGATGCGGTAGATGGGATCGGCTTTGATGCGGAGAACCACCGCCCCCAGCACGTTGCCGTCGGCGCTTCTCACCGGATACGAATAGAACATGCCGGCCGCCCCGGCCACAGCGCCGACGGTGATGCCGGTGGTGTGCGGGCGGCCCTCCATCGCGACCTTGAAATACTCACGGAACTTGAAATTCTTTCCCATCACCTGCGGGTCGCTCGAGACGACCGCGGTGCCGCCCGCGTCCATCACCATCGCGAGCTGCACGTCGCGGTTGGCTTTCACGAGCGCCGCGAGCTTCGATCGGATGGACTCCTTGCCCTCGTCCGTGACCCCACCCAGGAAAGCGACGAAATCGCTGTCGGTGCCAAGGTAGTTGGCAAGGCTGCCGCTGTCGTCGAGAAGCTGCGCGATGCGCCCCGCGGTGCTCTGGGAAAAATGCTCGAGATTGCGCAACTGGCTGCCCGAGACGCTCGCCAGGGTGCCCTGCAGGTTGTAGTGGGCCGTGATGACCATCGGCAGCAGCGCGGCGAGCACCATCGCGAGTATCGTCCTGACCGCGATCGGCCAGGAACGCGGTTGAACGAGCGCACGGCCGCAATCCTTGATCCGTCGGGCGAGGAGCCTGGGACTCTTCAACAGGGAGAGCCCTTCTGCGCCCGTCGCGGCCTCGGCGGCTGCATCGCCTTTGCGCAGTGCTTCCTGCAGGCCGAGGGCAGCGACGTTGGATGCAAAGAGCGCGGAGCGGAACTCCGCCACGCTCTGGGGCCGATCCTGGGGTTCCAACTTGAGCGCCCAGTCGATCGCCTTCAGGAACTCCGGACTGTAGCGGCCTTCGCAGAGGAACGCGGCGCTGGGCTGCGGATCCGTCTCGACCATGCGGTCGGGCGCCGCGATGGTTCGCTTGCCGGTCACGAGCCAGAAGAGGGTCGCCCCCAGGGCATAAAGGTCGGTCCACGGCCCCTGGTTGTCGAGTTCGTTGAACTGCTCGATCGGGCCATAGCCGGGCGTGACGGCGTTCGCGCCGTCCTCCGCTTTTGCGGCTGCCGCGTGACGCGCCGCGCCGAAATCGAGCAGCACGAGGGTGCCGTCCCCGTCGCGCACGTAGATGTTGTCGGGCTTGATGTCGCGATGCAGGAAGCCCGTGGAGTGCACGACCTCGAGACCGTCGAGGAGTGGCGCGAGCAGCTCCACGAGCTCGCGCTCGCCTGTTTCCTGATGGGTCTTGCGCCAGGTGCGGAGCGACTCGCCGCGCTCATACTCGAGCACCATGTACGCGGTCGCATGAAACTCGAAGAATCGCGCCACGCGCACGATATGCGGATGACGAAAAGTGGCGAGCGTGCGGGCCTCGACCAGGAAGCTTTCCAGTCCGCTCTGGTAGATCGAGCGGTCGCCGCTGGTGCGCGCCGTGACCTCGTTGTCCACCGAGCGGTAGGCGAAGTCCTCGGGGAAGTACTCCTTGATCACCACCTTGGCGTTCAGGTTAACGTCGGTGGCGGCGTACGCGATGCCGAAGCCGCCCTGGCCGAGCACCTTGTCCACGCGATACTCGTGCAGCCGGAAACCTGCGGGCAGGGGCACGTAGCCGGCTGCGGGCTTTGCGGCGCCCGGGGAACCTGTGCCGGCCACGGCTTCCGGAATCGTGGTCACGACCGTTTCGTCGCCGGCACCGGGCGCATCGTTCGAAATCGGCATCCGCACCGTGCGGTCGCCGGCCATTGGCATCTGGACGGTCTTGTCGACGGCCTCGCCCGGAAACGGCGTCACGACCGTCACGTCCTCTTCCCACCATTCTGCGTCTCGCTGAGCGGCTGTCTTGTCGGGCACGGCCGCGATTGTCCACCGTGCATGGACGGGAGATCCTCCATCGACAACCGTGCGACCCGGGTCCTCTCCAAAGTTGCCAGTCGCGGGCTGGCCGGGATGCGGGTCCGAAGCTTCGGATGTCCGTCGCGGTTGGAGACGCACGGTAGCAGTCATGATCGGCGATTCCGTTCGGGTCGGGGGGCGCGTGCGCGCTGGCCTATTCGCAGAAGAACTCGACCGCCTCGGTCACGGTCTCCCGCGACTGGCCGAGCACGATCCAGCCATGGCCGCGCAGCGTGAATTCCTCGCGGCGCAGGACGATCTCGCTGTCACCCTCGACCGTGACGTAGGTGCCGTTGGCACTGCGGTCCGCCAGCACGAACTTGTCCGCGCGCTGCTTGATTTCGCAGTGCGCGCGCGATGCCTTGGCATTCGCCATGACGAGATCGGCGCTTGCATCGCGCCCGAGGACCAGGCTCTTGCACTCCGCGGGCATCGCGACCGTCCGGTCGCCGCAGACTACGCGCAACGAGCGCACCACCGTCGAGACGAGGCGGCTCGCCAGCCTGGTGGAATCCCCCGTGTCCGCCCACTGCATCTCGCAGAGCGTGACTTCCTTGTCCTTGCCCTTCACGGGGATCGCGTAGAGCTTGCGGGAATCGAGCTTCAGCATCGGCTCGAGCGTATCCACGACGTCGAGTGAAGTGATGATCTGGCTGCGGGCAGCGAGGCCGGCGAGCCGCGCCGCGAGATTCACCACGTCGCCGAAGACGTCGCCGTCGCGGTGGATGAGCGATCCGCCGTGGAAACCGATGCGACAGCCAAGCTTGCCGCCCTGCACTTCGGGCATGGCGTCCACACCGCGCTGCATGGCAAGCGCGGCCCGCGCCGCACCGTTGCCGTCGGAAAACACCGCCATCACCTCGTCGCCGATGGTCTTGATGACGCGTCCGCCCTGGCCGGCGATCTCGTCCTTGAAAAGCTGCACGCAGCCGCTGATGGCCTTGAAGGCGGCCTGGTCGCCGGCGGATTCGTAGAGATTCGTGCTACCGCTCACATCGGCGAACAGGACGCAGCCCGGGGCTTGTTGTTCCATGGACGCGCGCCTCCCTACCTGGTTGGGGTTCTGGATCATTCTTAGTAACGGCGCTTACCCCGACTTCTTGAGCGGAATGCGGGCCAGATAGGGCGATTCGGATAAGGCGATTCAGGTAGAGCGGGCCAGATAGGGCGGGTCCGTAAACCGCTGTATCTGCATCGCTTTATCTGTACCGCTTCAGCTGCATCGCTTTATCTGGGCCGCCTTTATGGCTAGAATGGCGGTCCCCGGGCGGTTAGCTCAGCGGTAGAGCACTGTCTTCACACGGCAGGGGTCACTGGTTCGATACCAGTACCGCCCACCAA
>Ga0111539_10009210_pt1 | contig 12478 bp, 20 predicted proteins | sample RhiMethybrSRZTD1_FD_79667 | JGI IMG/M metagenome (GOLD analysis project Ga0111539, IMG submission 79667) | Populus rhizosphere microbial communities from Tennessee, USA - Rhizosphere MetaG P. TD hybrid SRZTD1 (version 2) (version 2) | ecosystem: Host-associated > Plants > Roots > Rhizosphere >...
GTCCGTCCGCAGTAGGTTCCACGTGGCTTGCTCGTCTTATGCTTGAGCTTCCCTCGCTCATCAAGTTTTGTAACCGGTCGTTGTAAACGAACAGCAGGTTTCCGTTTGTATCAATTCTGAGTGTCGACATTGTTTCCTCCAACAAGTTCTTTTAGTTTCTCGCGTAGTTTATGAAGCTCTTCGACCGGTTTCATAAGCTCATCGTATGTCTCGCGTTTAATCTCGACGGTCGTAAAAATGTCCTCACAAATGTCGCACTTCCTGCGACGTCGTATGTAATTGACGGTGTTTGACCTTGAGTCTATGACGAGCATCCGTCCTCCGCAGTTTCCGCACCAGTAAAACGGATTGTCAAGGTTGTGGTTCTCTGGCGTCGGCTCCGGCCTGTAAGCTTGGTCGCGACGCTTCTTGCGTTTCCTCGTCATAGTTGCCTCCGTTCAGGAGTTCAGCGTTTAGCTTCTCCACTCGGTCATAGTAACGTATAAAGTTCTCGACCAGTGCGTCTACGTTGCTGAAGTAGCGACAACGGTCTTTCCGGCGGATGCTTCCTAAACCTTTGATGTGCAACTGCCATTTGTAACCGTATCGGTCGCGCTCCGCGTGGTCCGAAACGCGGAGCTTGTGGTCTAGTTTGTTTGGAAGGTTCCTAAAGTGAATGTAAACGCTGGAGCGTGATACCGCTTTCTTAAAAATGTAAGGTTGATATCGCTTTAAGCGTTTGATTGCCTGCTCGGCTGCCCGAGCAGGTGTCAATACGTTGTATTTATCTGCGAGTGTCCACATTACGTTTCACCTCCGCTTTTTGGTTCATTTCCGGTTTTGCGACGTCGTTTGTCACAACACCTAAAGCTTTCTCAAGTCCTTTTGTGAGGTCCTTGCACTCGGTTCCTGCGACCCCGCTGACCTCAATCTGAACCTCTCCGTTTTTATCAATTTTGACGTCGATTTGTTTCATATAACCCTCCCGCGTTCGGCAAACTCTACGGGGTCGCTGTACAAAGCAATCGCCGGACTCCACACATTACCTTTCCAGTTCCGTGGGTCGGCAAACACCTTGAGCTTCTCATCGGTCGCTTTCTTTGCCTCTGATTTAAGCTCTAAAAGCTCCTCCTCCATTTCTTGAACGTCGTCTTCAAGACCTTCGATTTCATTTTCCAAGTCCTCGATGTTCTTCGAGGCTGCTTTGAGGTTGCTAATAGCTTCCTCCAAGTCGCCAATTGTGTCGTCTAAATCGTCTCTTACGCTCATTTTTTCCTCCTAGTCTACGAATGCCAAAAGTATATCTCCGTGTCGGTTCGTGGTTTCTTTCACCCGATAACCCTCGCGGAGCATCTGTTTCTTTGCCACCTGAGCTGCGTAGTTCTGCTTCAGCAGCCCACCGTTCTCTCCAATTTTATCTTGTAGTCCGAAACCTTTTTGCCAAAAGTCCCAAATCAACTGGAACCCGGGCTCTCCGTCTTTGCGTTTTACCACACCTACCTCGTAAGCGTTCGGATTTCCTTTTACTCGGATAGCGTGCTCACATTTTCCAAGCTCCGCGGCTGTAAAACCTGCCGGAACCGGATAATCGCCAACGCTGCGTCCGAACCATTTGTATGTTTTCTGGTTCGCGACGAGCTCAAGTCCTAAACGCTTGCACGCTTTACCTAAAGCGTCAAGGTCGCGGATTTCAATTTGCATATCAACCACGTGTGACATTGTTTGCCTCCTTGTTTGCGAAGTTGTCCACCGACGGAACGTAGAGGTCCAAATCCATGCTTCCGCATTTCGGACAACCTTTGTCGGTTTCCATGGCTCGGACGAACGCTCGCGTGCTCATCTTTTTGCCACACTCCAAACATTGATAATCTAAGGGGTCGCCTTTCCTGTTCGTGTTCATAATTTCTCCTATTTTGTGTCCGTGTCGTTATCAATAACCGTTACTTCGTCCGCATACGGTGCGACGATTTCAAAACTGGTCGCGATGTTGAGTGCTTTTTCGCGAATCATTTCTACCGGAACCTGACGCGTGCGTTTCGCAGCTCGTCGTAGCGAGGTGCTGAGCGTGCAGGTTACATAAACGAGTCGAACCGTGAACCCCATTGCTTCGGCCTGCGTCATGCGTCGCACCATCTTTTCCGCGTTGGTTCCGGTTCCGTCGACCACGTACTTTCCGCTTCCGCTTGCAAGAGCCTGCATGAAAAGTTGCTCCTCTCGCGTGGTCGACCACTCGTGAACCTTGTAAGCTTCGCGTGGGTTGTACTCGGGGTGCTCGCTCTTGATGCGGTCGCAATCAATAAAAGTATGTTCGGGTTCGGGGAACATCCTTCCGGAGGTCGTGCTTTTTCCGGCTGCGGGAAGTCCCATTAAGAAAATCATTTCGTTTGCGTTTGTCATGGTTTTGGTTGGAGTTAAGCTCCTCATAAGAAGAGCTTAACCTAGACTAAACTTTATGTCCAGCAAATTCTGCTACTCCGACAAATTTATTTTCCGCTCCTTCGGATACCAAGTTCCCCGCTCCATGGAACCAGTGTCATACTTATAAACGCCAGTTTCGTTAGCTGAAAGGTAAGAACCGCTGGCTTGGCGTCGCAGGGTCTCGATTTGAGGAGCGGCTGCTTTGCTAACCGGAACAATGAAATTCGCTGCTTCTTTTAGCGTTAGGTTCTGCCTGTAAGCGAGTCGGCAACAATTCCGTATCTCCGCTCCGGTCCAACCCTCGTCGTCTACTTCCGCTAGTTCGTGCGTGGTGTGGCCGTATTTGCCAAGGTAAAGCGGCCAGATTTTCTCACGCTCCGCTTTTGTAGGAAGGTCGAAAAAGAAGATTCCTGAGGTAAACCGTCGACGCAGTTCAGGAGGCAGGTCCGTGACTTTGTTGCAGGTCATCACAAAGAACGCTCGTCCGCCACCTACGGCACTGATTATCTTGTAAGCGTTCCGCAGTTGAGCCTCGCTCTTACCAACAAGACCACCTTTCATTCCGCCGAGGTCCAACATAATTGTCGGAACCGCTGCTTCCTTTCCGGTTGCTTTTGCGACCATCGATTTAGCTGACCCCGGAGGTCCGATAAATATTGCTCCGTCGCATTCGTTGTCCTCCATGTAGCTCAGCGTCGTCGCTAGGTAATCCTGCGAAACGCCACTACTGTCGGTCACGTCTCCGCTCGCTCCGGCGAACATCTTTTCGCCCTCGTCGATAAACACGATGACGTTCGGTGAGTCGTAACCTTTAATGACGCCACGCATGAACCGCTTAATCTGGTCGCAACCACCTATCGCGGAAAAGTCTTCGCCACCGTTGTAAACCTTAAGACCCGGCGTCGTGCTTATGAGCTTGCGTTTGCGTTCCCAAAGCAGGTCAATGTCGAGACCGGTTTTACGGAGGCTCATCGCTACGCTTTGCTCCGCGGGAAACGCCGACAGACCGCGTAGTGCGTCAACCGCTGCGAGCGTTGTTGGGTCGTCTAAGGTAACCCCTGCTCCGTCGGTTACGCTTTTGATAATGTCTACCAACTCAACGTCCGTCGGAAGCGGCTCATCAAGTAATAGGATGTCCTGCTGAAGTTGCTCCGGAACCGTAATTTCCGGACAAAGCATGACCACGCAGCTTTGTTTACTTTTGAACTCGTCGCGTAAGTTCCACAACGCTTGCAGAAAATCCGGACGGTCAAAAAAGTGCTGCGGGTTTAGCAGGAACAAAATCGACTGCTCCGGAAGCTTAAGTGCGAGCTTCAAGCTTTCCGTCGGGTTGATTGTGGTTTCCGGTTCGGCTCCGACGGACGATAGGACATTAATCATTGCGTTAATGCCTTTTTCGTTCCGTCCACGCCAACCCTCGATGATTTCCCATTGCAAAATGTTAGGTTCGGTTCCGTTTGTCATAAACTTTTGGATACCGACCATTGTTGCCTCGGGGTCAAACGTGGTTACTGCGATGAGAGGAGTTCCGGCGTTCCTCGCACGCCGGAACTTCTCTAGGAAGTCGTTCTTGTAGTTAATTTTTTCCATTGTTTTTCCTCCTTAACGGTAAAGGTCAACGTATTCTCCAAACTCTCGGTCGAACACGGCGACCGCGTATTCGTAATCGTTGGACATCATTTCGTCACGGATTTCTTGAATGCGTTCCGGCGTGAGTCCGATTTGCTTTCCAAACGTCTTGACGTAACCGAGCAAAACAAAAACATTGCCCTCGGGTCCGTTCAAATTGATACTTGGTCTTTGCTCTTCAAATTTCTTGATTGTCATTTACTTTGCCTCCTTTTTGTATTTTTTCTCCAACTCTCTCATCTTCCATCCGATGTCACGCATCGTGGATTGTATGCTGTGGTGAGTGTGGGACGCACCAGCGGCGTATGCGATGTCGTACTTCTTCGTGAGCCTCCTAAGCTCACGTGACCACTCGTTGTATTTTTTGCGGTCTTCCCTCGTCATTTATTGACCTCCTTCTTCAGAACTGACGTTCGCATGTACCTCGGAAGGTCAATTTTGATTCTGATATCACGTGGTTGGTCCGGCCCGCGGTAGTGTGGCGACTCAACGATTGGGTAATCTGTTTTGTCACTAATGCCGACGTATGCGACCGGATAAGTTTTGTTGTACTGGTTGACAACAATTTCAATTTCAGCTCCGTCCTCAAATCGCTCAAGGGCTTTTACTAATTCTTCCTTCGTCATTTACTTAACCTCCTCAACGTAGATGTAACCGTCAAACGGATACTGCTTGGTGCGTCGTTGACTGACATAGGTAAACTTGAACCGCTCTATGCGTCCGGTTGACCACTCGTCCATCAATTCTATGGTTTGCTCTACGGTTACTCCGGTCTCGTATCGGTCGACCTTCCTGCTTTCCTTGTCACCGTAGAAGTGAATCGCGGTGTTGACCATCTTGCAGTTGTCGTCACCTAAGTTCACCGGAACTCCAAAATCCGCTGCGTCCGGATAAACGCGTCGCGACTGTCCTTTGATTCCTGATACTGCGTAATAACCTTCTTTGTAAACTGACATCGTTTTTTCTCCTCGTGGAAATGTCCACATGGAGACCTTAACCTAAAATAAAAACAATGTCAAGAGGAAAATGCGTTCCTCTTGACATTTTTTCCTTTTTATTTTCGAGCGGTTAAAACGGTATGTCATCGTCTTGTCGCCTAACCGAAGGAGCCGTCTGCACCGGTCTTTGTAACACCTGCAAGTGGTCGATAAGGTTGCTGGCCGCTCGTCTTGAAAGCTCGCTCACTTTGCATTTGTAAAGTGCCTCGCACTCTCTGTCCGAGTCCAAATCCTTCTCACGAGCAATCGCTCTAATCATCCCGAGTTGCTTGGTGGTGACCATGTCGCTGAGCGACTTCGCAATCGGGTCAAAACCTTGAACTACTGCAGTGGTCTGAACCGGAGCCGGAGCTTGCTGAACAGGAGCTTGAGCCTGCGGTGCTTGTTGCTGCTGAACCGGAGCGTGACTATCAACCCTCCAGAGGTCACGTGAAAGACCCCAGCCTTCGCACGCTCGTCTAAACGCTTGTGCGTATGCGTTGCTAAACGGGTAGCCGTAGATATTGCCAGCCAGCGGCTCTATTCCGGTTCCGTCCTGCGAGAACTTTCCGTCCTCTGCCGTGATTGTGATTCGGACGACGCAGGTCATGCTTTCGCTTACCTGCTTGTAATCGACAATCAACGCTTCCCAAACGCCGGCTCGCTCGTCGAGCAGGTCTTTGTAGTCGTAGACGTTGATGTAGTCAAGGTAGAAAACCTGTCCGTTTCTATCCCGTCCGCCTTCGCGGCTTCTGATTAAATGTGCGGGTACTGGCTCCGCGAGTAGTCTTTTTATGTTTTCAATTGGTAGTCCCATTTTATTCTCCTTTTGTGTTTTCTATTTGAGCAGCGACAAGCATCGGTTTAATCCAAACCGTCTTATATTCCGCGTAAGGCTTTAACGGTGCTTGATATCGTTCGCACGGACAATTCGCCACCTGACAGAACTCTATTTCCGTCGGTGGGTCGAATCTTTCGTAAGGTGCTTGATAGTGCACCAGTCTAAGGTGTGTGCAGTAGCAATCAGTATTTCTGTGGCCCACTCCTTGTTGGCGAATGTGGCCTCTTCTTGTGTGCATACGAGGCGACGCGTGGGTTCCGGTTCCTCTGTCCGTATACTTAACTTGGTACTTTCTTCCGATGATGTTCGGACTCCATATTTCGCGTTTGATGTCTCTTTTTTTGGTTGTGCCGATACGGTGTCCTCGCTCAACGTGCTCCGGAGCGGCCTCCATAACCATTGTCAGTTTTAGAGCGAGCTTCAAAAGCAGTAGCGTGAACGCGGAGTCGTTTACTTCAAATTGACCCTCGCACATCTCTGCGTGGTCTGCGGTTTCACGAAACGTCTCATCATCCATCGCGTAAAACTTTGAGAGGTGGTCCATGTGAAACGCGGGAGCGAAATAGCTTTTACCAAAACTCGTGGTCACGATGAGCTTGTTCCAGCTTTTCGAACCTCTAACCGACCCGATGTCCGTTACAACATTCTCACGGCAAACCGAAACACCTATGCTCGGAACCTCGAGGTTTTTGTAGTACAACACCCCGCGAGGCAAAATGAACGTGAACGATTCATACGGCCACTCCATTTGTGAAAAGTCAAAGTCAGGTGGAACGTCGGTTCGACGAACCGCGTCGTAAAACTGACGCGAAATGAAGAAGCAAGGAAGCCCTGCTTTGTACCACCTTAGAGCGTGCTGCAAAGCGTTTGTCCCCGCTTGAACGCCTTCGTAGTAAAGCTTCCCTCGCGGATGCGACGCAGCCATAACGTGCGAGGCGGATACGAGGTGCGCTCGTCTCCAGTCTCCGAACTTATCAGTTCCGTGATATATTTTGGAAAAGAATTTTTGATAAAGCTTCGGGTCAACCTTCTTCAAGATTTTCATGCAAAGCGAAGGGTTACTAAACTCCGCAGGGAAAATCTCTTCCAAGTCGGTCTCAAAAGTTGCCACCTCCATATCATCTTGACTTACGGGGTGAATACATTTCTTCGGGTTCGGTCTACGACCTAAGATTTCGTCTGGGCTCATATTTGCCTCCTGCATCGCGGACAAACTAGAGTTCCGAACTCACCTACTTCCTCGAGCTCAACCGAGCAACCACGCCAGTAACAATTACCGCACCGAACGTTTTCCGGATGCTCTTTGCAACGCTCGCCGTTCGAGGTTAGCGACCAGCCGAGCCCCTTCAATGTTTCTTGGTCCGCGTAGCCGACGTTTTTGCAGTTATTAACTACGCAGCCAACCGGAATACTATCGCCAAAAACTCCCATAATAATTTCCTCCTTAATTCCAAAGACAGGATAACACAAAGTAAAAACAATGTCCAGAGAAAAGATTATACTTCGACTATGGTAAGGGGTTAAAATTTGACGAGCGGAAGCCCTAAGTGTTCGATTGTGATGTTTGCTGCGTAGTGCCATGACCGGACAACCTCAACGCAATGTCCGGAGGCTCGGAGCTTCTCTATCCACTGCTTCTGCTCGGGCGATACGACGCCTTTTTCGGATTTAAACTCGAGCCAGAGGCCGATAAACGTTCCGCTTCTTGAGGGTAAAGGCAGGTGGACATCGGGAACGCCCCTGCGAGTTCCGGTGAGCTTCATTAACCACCCGTTATATTGTCCACGCTTTGCGGAGTTTGGAATAGCGTAGAACAAATCCAGTTCGGGATAAGCTCTTTTGTGCAGCTCAACCCAGTCGAAGAAGTTAGCTTGTATCGTGTGCTCCGAGTTTGGGTTGATTCTCATTTTGACCACACCTCACTTATTTTACTGTCAACCTTGCAAGGAACGGCCGAGAGGACTTCCTCCGAGGCACTCATCATTCCTGCCAACACTTGACGCTGGGTTTCCTCCGCGTTCGATGTGTCGCACTCAATTACAAGCTCGTCGTGAACCGCGTTTACGATTTTGCTGTTGGTTCCTCGGAACGATTCGCAAATCAAATGAAGTGAGCGTTTTAGTATATCGCTGCAGGTTGCTTGTATTGGAAAGTTCCGCCCGAGGCGTCTTACGGCACCGACCGCTTGGTTGTCGTTAAGGTCACAATCGAACCTCCACGTGCGTCCGCTATAGCTATGCGATTCTAATTCGGTAATCGCTCTCTCCTCGCATTCTTTCAAATAACGGTCAAGTCCGCTGTAAACACTCCAGAACTTCTTGAGCACTTCCTCCGCTTCTTTAACCGTTAGTCCGGTTACTTGAGCAAACCGTTTTGCTCCTGCACCGTATGCGGTGGCAAAGTTTGCCGACTTACCAATGAACCTCTGCTTCTCATCTACTGCGTCGGTGAGTATGCCGAACAAATGTGACGCGGTAAATGTATGCAGGTCGTCGCCACGGCTAAAGACCTCGAGCAAACGCTCGTCGCGAGAAAACTCTGCGAGTATCCGCAACTCAATTTGACTAAAATCTGCAATTACCAACCGACGGTCCGCTCCTTGTGCTTTGAAGCTGTTTCGGTATACACCTTCTTTTGGAACCTGCATGAGGTTTGGCTCGTAGCAGGTGAACCTTCCGGTCGGTGTTCCTATTTGCTTAAAGTCGGCGTGTATCCGTCCGTCCGCTTTGTGAACAAACTTAAGATACTCGGTTCCGAACATCTTAAGTGCGGTGCTGATTTCGCGATAAGCAAGAAGGTCGCGTATGACCGGATAGTCTTTTGCGAGGTGTTTTATCTTTGGCTCACCGGTCGTCTCGTCTACCGGAACGCCGAGCTTCTTTAGACCTGCAAGAACCTGCGTCGGACTTTCGGGGTCTATCGATATTTCACCGAACAAACTGACCTCAGAAACCGTCTTAAAATGTTCAACCAAGAACGTTCGAGCGGTTGCCAGCTCTTCCGTCTGTCGTTTGATACGTGTCGACCACTCATCTTCGTCAAGGTAAAAACCGTCGAGCTCCATACGAGCGACGCTCTCTACCGCGTCAAACTCAAGTGCTGCGACACGGCAAAGCTCTTGCGTCCGCAGGTATTTGTTTAGACCTTCGCGAACCTCGAGCAAAACCGCTGCGTCGATTGCGGAGTATTCTATTTGCGACTGGGTAAGGTGCTCGGCTCCAAAGTCGGACAACTGCTGTTTCTTGTCTAACGCAACGCCGGCATAGGTTTTAGCAACCGTCGCGAGGTCGTTTCTGATACTATCGTCGCCACAATTAACTAGCACCGATGCAAGGTAAGTATCAAAAACTGAGGCAAATTTCTCAGCCCCGAAATCTTGGATAAGGAACTCTTGGTCGAACTTTGCGTTATGGAAAATCTTGACCTTGTTTCTGTCCGCTAAGATGTCGCGGACAAAATTGAGCGAATCGTCCATCACGTTGATTTCTTTTTTTAGGTCAACGACAAACGCTCGCTCAGGTGATGTCGCTATTTGCAGCAGCCGGACATTGTTTATCAACGGGTCTAAACCTGTGGTTTCTGTGTCAATACCGAGCACCGGAGCTGATAAAATCTCGTCGCGGTATTTCCGGAGAGTTTCCGGTTCTGTGATGTATTTTGCTTCAAGCATCAAAAGACTTTAACGCAGCTTTTACGTTATGTCAAGTCTATTTAGAAGGAATGACGGGGTTTTTCAAATTCTTCCGAAAGAGCTTTTCTAGGCGGGTTTTGTTGTAATAGACGTACTTCCCCTTCCGTTTGTAGTCCTTTCCTTCGACAAGACGAGCGTCACGACGCATATTCCAGAGCGTGATACGCGAGGGCGCCCAGTCGTAAGTGAGCAGAATCTTTTCTAAGACCCAGCGACCATGAGGAGCAGTTTTAGAGGCATCGACAATTGCTTTTTCCACGACCTCCTTAAGCGAGCTGCCACTGCCATAGGAGTTGGCACGAGCCTCTTCAATTATGTTTTCGGGTAAATCAATAATCACGTTTTTGACCATAGAACGCAGGTTAGCTTATTATAATTGTTTTGTAAATGAGAAAATTTACGCAAAAAATATTCAAGGTTTACGGTCTTTCCGCTTTACAAACCAGCGAAGCTCGTTTATCCTGAGCTCAGTTTGCGAAGCGAGGAGAAGATTTGAGTTTGAAATTTTAGTCTCCGGATACCTAGCGGTGCCTCCCTAGGCAAACGGTATCCTCTCTAAAAGCCTCGGCCTCAAATCTCAGCTTCGCAAACTGAGAAAGTCCGAGGCTTTTTCTATCCTTGAAAACCGTAATAAGGAGTTTTTGAAATGTCAGTTCAAGCATTGACGCAAGCGTTAAAGTGTCAACTAGACAACCCAGGGGCAAAACTAGTTCTTTTGGTACTCGCAAACTACGCGAACGAGCAAAACGTCAGTTATCCCTCATTAGAGCATCTGCAACAAGTGACCGGCATAAGACGGAGGACACTTTTTATCCACCTGAACTTTCTAGAGGAAAGGAAGTTGATAACGCGAGACCACCGACGGAGCGAATCCGGTCAATATTTCTCAAATATTTATAAGCTGACTATTGAAGACCCACCATACGCAGATTCTGCGTATGGTGACCCAGCACCGAGTGTTGATATCCGCACTCCACCGTCCGCAGATTCTGCACCATATACGAAAGAGAGAGACACGAAAGAGAACACACATAATGGCGTCGCGGAATTCGAGTGGCCGTTAAAACCTCTTATCAAAGCATTTCCTCATCTAACTGACCGATTGACGCCCGCTCAGTGTGGGCAAATTGACGCGGAGGTCACACCTTACCCCGAGAACATCAGAGCGTGGAAGGAAACGATAGAGCTATACTCGCTTAACTACGACCCAATGCGGAAGATGTATTTACCGGAGAAAGTTGGCAACCTACTCAGCACCTTTCGCTCGATACGCGACAAAAACCTCAAACCACAAAAACTAGGAACCTCTGACAAAGCGAAACGCAACGGAGGATTTTTGCACTAATGAACACGAACACAAACTATGAAAAGATTCTAATCGGAGGCATCGTCCGAGGTCTTATCAAACCGAGTGCGCTCACGGTTGATAGTGGTGACTTAGAACTACTCGGACGTGCTTTAACAGTTTCACGCGAACTTGAAGCGGAAAAGAAAACCGTAGACGAAGAATTACTCGCAATGCGTTTAACCGAACGCTTTCCGGACGATAACTTTTACACGCAAGACGATTTTAAGTTGTTCGGACAAATGGTCAGCAGTTCAAATGTTTGCTTAGAAGCTGAGGAAAAAATAAAGGCCGGAGCTTTGAGTACTTATTTGCGGACAAACCTCGCGACGATACTTGCGGACGAGCAGCGAAGCGGAGCGAACATTTTAGACGACCTAAAACACCTGCTTGTTTTTGCGGACACAAATTACCGGACACGTGAAAACAACTTTGTTCCGTTGTCGGAGATTGTCGGAAAACTCGGTGCGGTTTTAACCGACCTCTATAACAACATAAGCTATGCAGTGACGACCGGTTTTGGTACTTTAGACGACAACCTGCTCGACGGGTTTAGTAAAGGTGACCAGCACGTCATTGTGGGACGAACCGGACACGGTAAAAGTGCTCTAGCGTTAAATTGTGCTCGACGTCAGGCAAAACTCGGTGCGGTTGTCGGAGTGGTCTCGCGAGAGATGAGTTCTGTAGAGAACGCGATGCGTTTGCAAAGCATTGACCAAAACATCCCGCGTTGGCAGATGCGGAAAGGAATACACGAGCACACCTATAACAATTTGATGAGTGGGCTGGACGGTTTAGGTGAGCTCAAGATTTGGTTTGACACGCGGACACCTTACATCGAGGACCTCGCAGTTCAGACAAAACTGATGTGCGAAACCCACGGGTTGACTATTTTGTACGTAGACACGGTTCAATTGGTTAAAACAGAACAGAAGCGGAACGGACGAGCCGAAATCATAGGCGACGTTTCGCGTGGGTTAAAAGAGATTGCGATGGAAAACAACATACCCGTGGTCTCGCTCTCGCAGTTTAACCGAGGCGTCTTAAACGCGAACACTTTTGACCTGCTCGAGCACCTAAAAGACTCGAGCGGTATTGAGCAGGATGCGAGTAGCGTGACTTACGTTCAAATTGACAACAGCATACCCGAGGCTCATACAAAACCAGCGAAAATTCAAATACTTAAAAACCGCAACGGTGCGACATACAAAGAGCTTTTTTATAGCTACCGAGGCGAAACGTTCACGTTTACCGAGAACGCGGTGGAAAATATACAAACGGAGGCGACGACAAATGGAAGTACAAACGGAGCAGACGACTTCGAATTCGGTTTTTAACCTTAAGAACCACGTAATCCTGCGAACCTACATCGCGTTGGTTCGCGGTGAAAAGATTGTTCACAACAAAGACCTTACGGCGGTCGCGGAGAAAGAGTACTCATACGACGAGCAGTTGTTTGAGAAAATTGCAAAAGCTCGAGGTGTAACCGTGAACCAGCTGTTAGACCTTTGCGTTGTCAAGCAACCGTCGGTAATACAAAACCTAATCTTTTGTTACGAGCTTCGCAAACGCTTCGGAGCCGATGCGGTTGCGAGCAC
>Ga0111539_10009216_pt1 | contig 12471 bp, 15 predicted proteins | sample RhiMethybrSRZTD1_FD_79667 | JGI IMG/M metagenome (GOLD analysis project Ga0111539, IMG submission 79667) | Populus rhizosphere microbial communities from Tennessee, USA - Rhizosphere MetaG P. TD hybrid SRZTD1 (version 2) (version 2) | ecosystem: Host-associated > Plants > Roots > Rhizosphere >...
CAATACCGATGCGACGCTGATCTCGCTGAGGAAGGCGAGCGGCAAGTGGATGAAGCCGAACGGAAGGGCGGTCAATGCCGCTGCCGCAAAGATGTTGTATCGGCGCTCCAGTCGGGTTTGCATCACACCGGCCCAGGCAGTTTCCTCCCACAGGTTCACCAAGATGAAGTTGATCAACAGCAGCCGGAGCTGGTTCCAAATGAGCCCGACCGGGTCGACTGATTCCAGTGAACCGCCCAAGATCAACGTTGACGCCACGGTCAGTGCAGGCAGGCCCGCAAGGACAGCGAGCCACCAGCCGATGCCGAACCGCCAGCGGGCAATCCGCCTAAACAAGCTGACGATGCCCGGTCGCCCATCGGCCGCCCAGGTCACAAACAGAGCGGAGGGGAGTAGGGCGAGCATCGTCAACATCAGTCCGGCGATTTCATCGGGCGGGAAGGGCAGCCGGTCCAGAAGTGGGCCGCCTGGGATCACCCGATGAACAGCAAGGGCGACCAGCGCCATGACCGGATAGGCGATCCCGAAGGCCATCATCAGGAAGGCGGTGATCGGGCGTCGGCGCACAAAAGCCTGAATCCCAGCTGGACGAGGGCTCATAGTTGCCGGTCAGTCGATTGCTATCGAGGGGGCGCTACGGACGATTCCTTCGTTCGCCAGGCGACCACAACAAGCCAAAGGCTCCAGGCAAGGATCAGGACATAGCCGCCCAGGATTGCATATTCGTCGGCTCCCGAGAAGCCCTCGGAACCGAGCACCCAGCCCTGCACGATGTAGCCAAGACCAGATAGCCCCATCAGGTAGCCAAGAACTCTCGGCAGCCTCGCCGACAACGCCACCGCGCTGCCCAGCAGGATCAAAGTGAGGCCAAACATGAAGCACTGATAGCTCCTGGTACCCCACTCCAACCAGCGAATCGTCTCAGCGCTGGCAAAGCGGGCCGCTTTCTCCGCCTCCGGCGCCCTCACCCATGCATCGACAGCCTGCTTGAGCGCCACGCCGTCCACCGCCTGCAGAACGCCGTAGAGCGCGAGCGCCACTGTTGCACAGACGGCTCCTAGTCGCGCCACCCAGGCCGCGGCTCCAGCGCGGAGGTCGAGAGCGAAATAGAGGACAAGAAGTCCGGCCATGATCACCGCCATGCCCACGAACTGGCCGAGATGCACAGCTGTCCAGCTGGCGCTATTGGCGTATATGGCAAACACCACTGGATGGTTGTTGGCCGGCCCGCCGGCATGCAGCAGGCCGACCACCACATAGAAGATGAAGCCCGTTATGAGCAGCACTGCCGAGAGGCGAAGCGTTTTGCGGTCGATCATGGACCCCCCTCGTCGGCGATCTTGAAGCCTTCGTAGTCCAGGGAGTGTACCGCCGTAGGTCGCATGGATGCAGATCATTGCCACTGATCATGAAGGTCGATCTGAGGCGATCCGTGAAGATCAAATGCTCAAGATCAATTTGAATGCTGGCGCGGGCGGACAGCTGACTTCAAGAAGGAGCCGACTGCTCACTAGGGTGACACTGTGAAGGCCATCGTCCAGGACAGCTACGGCGGACCTGAGGTGCTGGAGCTGAGGGACATCGATCAGCCCGTACCCGACGATGACGAGGTGCTGGTACGCGTGCATGCGGCTGGCCTGGACCGGGGCGTCTGGCATGTCATGACTGGTTTGCCCTACATGATCCGCCTGGTTCTTCCAACTCTCGGGCTGCGTAAACCCAAGGTGCCGGTCCGCGGCATGGATGTTGCCGGGCGCGTCGAGGCGGTGGGCAGGCAGGTAACCCGGTTCCGACCGGGCGATGAGGTGTTTGGTTGGTGCGACGGCTCCTACGCCGAGTACGCCACCGCGGGCGAGGACCATCTCGCACCTAAGCCGACCACGGTCAGCTTCGAGCAGGCGGCGGCAGTTCCCATCTCCGGTTTGGCCGCCCTCCAGGCCCTCCGTGACGAGGGCCAGATCCAGCCGGGACAAAAAGCGTTGATCATTGGAGCGGCAGGGGGAGTGGGGTCGTTCGCAGTCCAGCTGGCGAAGGCCTTCGGCGCTGATGTCACCGGCGTCTGCAGCACGCCACAGGTGGACATGGTCCGGTCGCTCGGGGCCGATGACGTCATTGACTACACCCGCGACGATGCCACCGACGGGAGCCGCCATTTCGACCTCATCGTCGACAGCGCAGGGCACCGTTCGCTATCACGACTCAGACGAGCCCTCACTCCGTCGGGAACGCTTGTCATCGTTGGCAGCGAGGTGAGAGGACGGTTACTCGGCGGTTTCGATCGCAACCTCCGAGCGGTCGTACTGTCGCGGGTGGTGGGCCAGCGGCTGCGGATGCTGGCCTCGCAGCTGCGGCAGCAGGATCTTCAGGTCTTGCGGGAGCTCATCGAGGCCGGCAAGGTCACACCGGTCATCGACAAAACGTTTTCCCTGAGCCAGGTGCCACAGGCCATTCGGTACCTGGTCGAGAGCCACGGAGGCGGCGGCAAGATCGTTATCACGATCTAAGCCAACTCAGCCGGGCCGGCGGGCTCCGGCATAAGGCATGTAAGACATCTTGATGTACTCCACGGACTTGCCGGGCCGAGGCGCATGGATGACTTGGCCATTGCCGGCGTAGAGGCCCACATGGCCGATGTCACTGTAGAAGAACACCAGATCACCCAACTGCAGATTCGACTTGGCCACGGATCGGCCACGGCTGAACTGTTGTCGAGACGAATGCGGCAGGCTAACGCCCACCGATCCCCAGGCCATCATTGTCAGTCCCGAGCAGTCCCAGGAGCTCGGCCCGGCACCGCTGCGCACATAGGGCTCACCGAGCTGGGCCTTTGCGTAGGCCAAAGCTTTTGCTCCCTTGCTACTACCGGTGGCTGAGCTGCGGGTTGAGTTCCGCGAGCTCTTCGTCGCATTCCGGCTCTGCGCATTGGTCTTTGCTGGCGGCTTCGCCGCAACGCGTCTCTGCGCATTGGTCTTTGCTGGCGGCTTCGTTGCGGCCTGGCCCTCCGCATTGGCCTTTGCAGTCGCCTTTTTCTCGGCCTCGGCGAGTTGCTTTTGCTGAGCCGTGGTGAGCCTAACCAGCACCTTCTTGGCCTCGTCGAGCTTGTTGTCCGAGGCGGCGGCGAGGGACTTGAGTTGCTTCTCCTTTTCGCCAAGTGCTGCAAGATCGGTCTCAGCGGAGTGCTCTACTGCAGCAAGGTTGGCCTGTTCCTGCTGGAAGTCCTGCAGGGCCGCGTTCTGATTCTCGCTCACCTTCTGCACGGTGGAGATCTGGCTTAGAAATCCCTCGGTATCGGAGGTAACGAAGAGGTGGGCGGCGGTATCGAGGCTTCGGTTCTGGAATTGGGCACGGGCGATCCGACCGACTTGCAGCTTCAGCCGCTCAATCTTTTTGGTCTGGGTTTGGACATCCGCCTGCTTGAGCCGCAGTTGGGTCCGGCCCTGGTTGATCTGCTCCTCGACATCTGCGTACTGCTGGTCGATGCCATCAGCATCGGTCTGCAGATGCTTGATCAAGTTTCTCGCCTCTGCCACTGTCAGCGGGCGTGCTGCTGCGGCTGGCAGGCTGGCGGGAAATACGCCCAACACGCTCAGTGCCGCCGAAATGAGTCCGAGCGCAGCCATGCGTAGACAGCGACGGATCGATGGGGTGCGTCCAACCTGGAATGCGCGTGAGGTCACGCGCGCAGTAAAATTCACAGTTCCCCGACTCCTGTGTTCCCCGAGTCCTGCGCGCAGCTCTCAATAGGGCTGACTCACTGCCACATTAGGTCACGATTTGATAACTGGCAATCATGATCGCCTCAGTTGATCAACAACCAAGTGGCAAAACGCGCCGCTGACTAGGCCTTCTTGTGGGCGATACAGGATTTGATCAGTGACCTCTTCCCTGTCAGTGGTCTTTGGCCACCAGACATGAGTTGGGACACCGTTGACGGCTCCGATCGGGCGGCGTAGTACTGAGATGTTGTGCGCCTCAGTCGTGGCCCGCCGGGGACATGTAATTCGATAGGGCGTACGGCTTGCATCACACGTCCGGGAGATCAGCGCCGTTACGCAGGGTCGTGCTCCAGGCACCAGCAACAGGCTCTGGCCGGTGGGTGCGCTGCGCACATCGGCAGTTGCAGTGTTCATCGTTCAGCTGAGTTTCGCAGCCCTCGCTTGGCTGTTCATGTTCCGCAGTGACGACGCCCACTCAATGACCGCCGGGCTAGGTATGGGTATGGGCCCGACCGGCAACATGGGTATGGCTGACGCCGGATCGGCCGCATCCATGAGCTTGCCGCTGTTCCTTGGCGTGTGGGTCGCGATGATGTTTCCGTCCGTGGCTCCCATGGTCGTCATCTACTCTCGCTTTTCAGCGATACCTGAGGCCTTCAAGAAACATGGGTGCGATTCACGTGGAAGAGTGCCACGCCTCGGGACCGTGACGGGCTTCTAGTCGCGCTGGCGAGCAGCCGCGGTGAGGGGCAGGTTGTCTTGTTTGGCCATCCAGGTCAGCAGGCGCTGCGGCAATTCAGGGCTGTACAAGAGCGCGACACCGCCGAGCACGGCTGCGATACCGAGGAGCAGGAACGCAACCCCGACTGCTGTCGATCCGGTCAGCCAGCCCGCAACAGCAGTCAGCAAAGCCGCGACTCCGAGCAGAAGGAACGGGAGCCCGACCAGAGTCCAACCGTCCACCAAGGCCGCGACACCATCCAGCAAGAACGCGACGCCGAACAGTAGGAACGCCAACCCCATCAGCGTCCATCCGGCCAGTAAGGCCGCAATACCACCTAACATGGCCGCGACCGCCCCGACCAGAAACGGGAATCCAAGCAGTGCCCATCTGTCCAGCAAGAATGCGAGCCCCAGCAGCAGGGCCGTGACTGGGCCCAGGAGGAGGGTGACCGCCACCAGGGTCCATCCGTGGAGAAAGGCCGCGACACCGCCCAACATGGCCGCGGCGCCGAACATCAGCAACGGAACCGCCAACATTATCGATGTGTCCAGCAGCACGACGATCCCGAGCAGCAGCGCCCCGGCTCCGAGCAAGAGGAACGCGGCCCTAACCAGCAAGCTCTCGACCCTGCTCAGCGGCCAGGCATCCAGCGGGTCCATGACCGCCAGCAGCAGGCACGTCGAACTCACGAGCAAACACACTGTTCCCGCGACGACATGGTCGAGGTCGGCGCGACTTCGCAGAGTCGACCACATCAGCATCACCCCGGTTTCCCAGAGGTACGCCAGGGACAAGATCATCACGGCGACGGGCCATCCCGTCACCGATCCCCAGACAATGATCACCAGATAGCCGATCAGCGCTAGCAAAGCCATGCGGTGAGCCTGGGTTGTGCGGTAACGCTCCGCCCGCAGAAGGCCAGTACTGGCCACGGCGACCAACAGCGCCGCAACAAAGACAGCGGGCGCAAGCCACGCCCACTCCCGAGTCACAACAAGGCCGGTGAGCAGATTGACTCCCAGTCCCATTACCACAACGCCGATGAACCACTTGATCAAACGACCGGGATCGCTGCCGGGTAGAACGCCAGGACTTGGCTGAGCCACTAACAAAGTTTGGAGCAAGCCCGGCATCATGCGGTGCAATCCACTCGGCGCGTCAACAATCAGTCGGGTGGAGATGCGGGACAGCGAGGATAGCCAATCGAATGCGCCGGAGCACCACGTACGCCGAGCTGATCATGGACCCCTCACCAAGCAGTCGCTCCGTCGAAATGATCGAGGCGCTCCGGGTTCCTACTTTCCAGCCACGTGTGAGACACACCGAAACATCCGCGTTGAACTGCAGGGCCCAGCAAGGCCAAGCAGTTAGCGTAGGCGCGTGGGGGCACGACAAACGGCTGAACTGGCCGAGTTGAAGGACTGGATGGAAGGACTCCGCGCGGCAGCGCACAATGCACGCAACGCCGGCAAGGTCACGCTGGCCGACGCATTGGACGTTACCCGTTTCGAGGTGTATGAGTCCTACCTTGACGAGGACTACACCAATAACCGAGCCAAACGGTTGATGATCAAAAGCTAAGTATGTGGGAAACCGTCGGGTGCTGCGTCAGGGAGCGGCGCCGGACGGTCGGCGGCTGGCGGCGAGCACTCCGGCTGGAGGGAGCACGGTCGCTTGCTCGGCATAGTCCAGCCACAAGCGCCCGCGAGCTGCCGGATAGACTCCGTCGATCTGCCGGGGCAATGCGACAGCGGCGGTGACAAGAAGCGCGGCGAATTTAGGCCGTCCCACTTCAGCTACGCTTTGCGCCTCTGGTCACGTCCTACGTCCGGAGCTCGTCTGGTTCGGCGCGGCCCGACTCCAAGGTTTCGATTTCCTTGCGCAAGTGGCCGGTGAGGTTCGTGCGGTACGCCGCCTCGAAGTTACGAAGGGCTCCTACGGCGGCCGTGAGATGATCACGCTGCCTCTCCAGGTCGTCGAACATTTCAGCGCGGCGACTTTCAATCTCACGATCGAGCTTCTCGGCGCGACTGTGTGCATCGGCATTGAGACGCTCTGCATTGACCCGGGCTTCGGACTCGACCCGCGCGGCACGTGTGCGGGCGTCGGTGGTGAGCTGATCTGCGCTCCGGTTGGCGTCCTCTCGGATCTGGTTGGCATCCGCGGTGGCTTCCTCAACCAGGCGATCGGCCTGCTCGGTGGTCAGCTCGACGAGGCGGACGACGGCCGCGCTGGCTTCGTTTCCCACGACGATTGTGCCGGACGCTGAAGGTTGCGCCGGAGCTGGCTGCCGAGGCAGAGGTAGCTGAACCGTGGGAGCCGAGGCAGGCGTCTGAGCAGGGACTGGCGGCGCTGATTTCAGAGCCTCGATCTGCGTCTTGAGGTTCTGGTTCTCCTCGAGCAGCTGGGCGAAGCGTTCTCCGGCCTCGGCGGCGAACTCATCAACTTCCAAGGCCTCATAGCCGGCCTTACGGGCCACTGGGAACCGCTTGTTGCGAAGGTCATCGAGCGTAAGTGTCATGGTGCACCCCGACATCTAGGTGGAACTTCTGGTGTGAGCCATGGCCACACCCGGGCTCACCGTACCCAATCTGGCCGTGGCACAAAGCTGAATCAAAGCTTCGCCACCCGAATCAAAGCTTCTCCTTCCGGTGGACCAAGTGCGCGCCTTGCCACCTGCCTGAAGGTTACGGATCAAGCGGGCGGTCGTGTTCCCGCTGCAGATGTTCTGGACGACCTGACCTTCGCCTCTGTCGACGCGTCGGTGCCCCGGGAATTTGCGTTGGATGCCAGCAGCGACCTCTCCGGCAGCGCATTCTGGAAGCTAGGTCGACAGTGGATCGACGGTTTCGGCAGACCCGGCGGACCTGAGGCCGAAACTCGACGTTTACCGCGCATACATGCAGATCATGGGCCGCATCGCCTACCAGGGCATGGCCCGAGCCTCGCCGACGGCAACGCCACTCGCTCTCCGGCTGATTCCTGAGATCCCGCCCTAGGGCCGACGCAGTTCCCGTTTGCCAAAGCGGATGGCAGCTAGGAGGTGTCGTCGTCGTGCCTAGATGCCGCGCAACAGCTCTTCGCGGTTGCTGGTTCCGTCCTTGAGCCGGCGCTGGATGGCTGCGTGTCGTTGGGTGGTGAGGGGGTAGCGCAGGGCGCAGAGAATGCCGGGCACGAGCCAGACGGCGGTACCCACCGACATGAGGATGGCGATAGCGTTCCGGGCGCTCCCGCCAGGGTTGTCCCCGCCGTGGTAGCCGACCGCCGACAGGGTGAGTCCGGCGACCCAGACGGCGAGAGCGCCGACGCCGGTCTGTGCGAAGGCGGCGAGGCCGAAGATGACGCCCTCGCTACGTCGTCCGGTTCGAAGCTGCTCGAGGTCGCAGATGTCGGCGAGCATAGACCAGGTGGTTACGGCGACGGCCATACTGCCCGCCGCGCTCGCGAGGACGAGCGCCCAAAAGAAGATATCGGTGCCTCGGTGGGCGAGCAGAAACAGCGACTGAAGGATCGCCCAGGTGATGGTGAACGCCAGGTAAGTGTGCTTCTTGCCGATGCGGTTGGTCAGCCGTTGCACAAGGGGCAGCCAAGCTAGCCCGGCGAGGAACCAGCACAGCATGACAAGGGAGGCGGTTTCCTCGCTGTAACCCATGATGTGCACAGCGAAATAGATGGCGGCGATGGCCAAGGCGCTCAGCGGACCCCAGCCGAACCCAGTCATGAGGAGCATCAACCGCACGGTGCGCGATCGCAGCACGGCCACCGCCTGCTTCCAGTGCAGCGCTGCTTCTTGGTGGCTAAGCCGTTCCAGTCCCCGGGTGGTGCGCCAGGTTAGCAGCAGGCCGCCTGCAGCCAGGAAGGCGCACAGCGCGCCGGTCGCAGACCAGCCGACCCGCTCGCTCCGCCCCAGCAGGTCGGCGAGGGATCCATGCAGCGCCAACGGGGTCACGGCGCCCACCAGGGCACCGATCTGGGAGAAGCCGGTGCGGATGGTGGACAGGCTGGTGCGTTCGGTGACGTCGTCGGTGAGTTCAGCGCTGAGGGTTCCGTACGGGATATAGAAGGTGGCCAATGCGCTGAACCAACCCAGAATCACGATGGCGAAGTATGCGACCTGGGCAGCGCCGCTGAGCCCTGGGTCGGTGAATAGCAGCCAGGACAGGACCGCGTACGGAGTCACAGCGGCCAACAGGAACGGCCGGCGTCGCCCGTACTTTGACCGTGACCGGTCCGAGCGCAAGCCGACGTAAGGCTGGAGGACGGTGTTCCAGACGGTGCCTGCCAACATCAGGCTGGCGCCGAAGGCGGCATTTCCGCCAACAACGTCAGTAAAGAAGTACAAGAACAGCCCGGAGAACGCAGTCCACATCAGCGCGTTGGCCCACTCACCTCCACCAAAGGACCACCTCGTCCAACGCGACAATCGTGGGCTGCTGCGCTGGCCCGGAGCCGTGCCATGGGGGAGTTGGCGAGCGAGCTCCAGTTCTGCCGTGGGCCCTCGGGTCGGGTCGGTCTCGGAGTCGGCGGTGGTCATCACAGCCTCCTGGTGGGCAGGCCATGCGGCTCCGTATCATCCTCGCGACCCTGACCGAATTCGGCAACGGCTTGGCGCTGGCGACTTAACCGCGAAGCCTCACCGGCTCTTCGACAGGTGGGGCCGGCGATCACCCACATCGTTCACGTCGCTGTTTTGTGCAGGCTGCGTGCAGATACAGGCACCGAAACACGCCCCCGGCAAGGTGCTGGACTATTCCGAAGCAGCCAGTCAGAAGATGATCTTGACTGGCTTTCTGGATCTCTACGCGCGGAAACGAAAGCCGATTTAAGGTCGCGATCCGGTTGGTTGGTGGAAATGTGTCTTTACCTAGTCACAGCGTGAGTGGGTGGTTACAGGCGGCGGGTGGCGGTCTGTGTCCCACCCACCCAACCCCCTCGTGTCGGCCGGTCGGGTCGGTGTCCGGCTGACAGAATTTCTGCCGTGACCCCAAGGATTCCTAAGCCGCGCCCGGTGAATATCGACCGTAGTCAGGCAATTTGGAACGCGTACGCGAACGTTGCGCCGCAAGCCGAAATCGCGCGAGTACGGTGTGACTGAGCCGCGGATTTCGCAGATTATCAAGCAGACCGTTGCAGGCATCCCGGAGGAGGACCGCACTCAGGTTGTGAAGCTGCGCCGGTCGTATTTGGATCAGGCGAAGAGGATCGCGATGGAGATGGCCCAGGCGCCGGCCAAGCCGAGTTTCGCTCCGAACGGGAAGCCGCATGTGGACCCGGAGACCGGTAAACCAGTCGGGGACAACAGTGAAGTCTCGGTTCCCGCTGCTGTTCGGTGAAGCATCCTAGTGAGTGATCACTCACAAACAGTGAAAAGTAGCCAGGAAACCTCGATTTGCCTTGGCGCTCTCAAGGCTCTGAAGGATGCGCCAGAACCACAGGTGGCCGTAAGGTTCCCGCGTGCGGCGCAACGTAGTGACTGTGCTGGTAGGTTTCCTCGGTCTAGTTCTCGGGGCCACAATCGGATTCGCGGTCGGCCTACGGCAGCGGTTTGTCGACCCAGTCTGGCTTGAGGCGGTCGGTACCTGGGCTGTCGGCGTGACCTTGCTCGCGGTGATTCTCGGTGGATCCGCGTACTTCTCAGAAGAGTTTGCGAGACGCCGCGAGCAAAGGCGACAAGCTGACGCGAAGCGTGCCGAAGAGCAGCGGCTTCAACTAGCGGCCGACCATGTGTTTTGCGATATCCGGATTGCAGGGACGACGGACATGCCGGTTGGACAACCCAGAGCGGGAGTCGATGAGCTTGAGATTGCCGTGGACAACCGCAGCGGCAGTGTGGTCACCGACATGGTGTGCGTAGCGTTGCTGGGCGACTTTCATTGGCAGATGGAGATGAGGCAGCCGATCAACAATGGCGACGTTGTCATTCGTAGATTTCAGGCTTCGGGGCCGTCTGGGCGGATACGTCTGGGGGATCTTCGCGCCAATGGCTACTTCACCTTTTCCCTGAATGGGCATCTTTGGTCGAGGAACGTTGGGAACTATGCGCTGAGGTTGACTGCGTTGCACTAGCGTGCGTGGCACCAAAGATCGACCTCTGGTTGGCCGACAGCGAACGGAGCTGCCGCTCTGGGTCGTCCTAAGCGCAGCTACGTGCTGGCCCGTCATGGAAGCGACGTTCGGCGACGTCGATCGGAATCCAGCAAGCTGTCGCTGGCTATCTGGAGGCCGGGGCTCAGGGCCCGGACGACCGTTGAGCCACCTCTGCCATATACCAAGTACCGAGGCCTCGATGGTCGCCTGACCCAACTGATCTGCTGTTGGTTTGCGCGACCATGCATTGCCCACGGCGCTAGCAAACCGAGAGCACTGGATTGCCGCGGAGCGCCCGGCGCGCGGCTGCCAGTGCGCCAGGAGCCGGGCCAACCCTTCGGTCGTGCGGTCCTCGGTATCCTCAGCGAGCGTCCGCGCACGTGCAGTACTCATGCGGTCCCAGCCAACAGCTACAACGATGCCTCGATGAGCAACATCAGGCTGACCTCACCATCGGAAAGACGCAACGCTTCGACCGCTTCGTCAGACACCTGGCGCACTCGGAGCCAGCGTATGCATAGCCCCACTCACAAGCTGCGGAGCGGCCGGAGGCCACATCCGTCACCGCTGGATCTCCCACGGCCGTCGTGGAGGAAGTCCGCAATCATCTCATGAGTTTCTGACACTGGCACCCAGCTTCCTAACCCGTCCGTCTGACGCATTATGCGGCCATCCTCACCGCGATATCCTTTACCAACGGTAATTCAGTTGACAGAGGAGACGAAGTTACCGCTTCAATCGTGGTCTTCTAAATACGGTCTTCGGCTTGGGAAGGTCGGGTGCCTGATTTGTGTCTGTGACGGTATCACCTGACTTCGTCAGTCGGTCTTTCATTTCACTCTTGACCGATTTTATTTCAGCTTTCGGTTTTCTAACTAGGGGATTATTTTTCCCCATTTTTGTTAGCAGGGGAGCTATGTTCTCACGGCGTTTCGAAAGACACCATGCTGCTATTGCGGGAGACCGGTCCCGTTTTACCGGGGCGGTTATGTCTGCTGCAGTTTTAGTGAGAGATTCGCCAAGTCTGCGGTTACCAGTTGCCATATACCCGGCGCCTTTCAAACCTGTTATGATCTCACTTTTGTTCATGCATTCAATCTATCACGGCAGAACATATTTCCCATGTGTGTTATGACCAGACGCCTTGGTCCAGTACAGCCGGGCAGCAGTGATCTCACACCGTTCACTTTTCGTGGATACCAACTACATCGATGACGGGGCCGCTCGCGCCATCCGGTTCACCGCGTTGTGTGAAGGCTTCGTCCTCGACGACGGTGATCTCGCTGGGCGAGTCAAGGATCCGTTGGCGGCAATGCCCGAGTCCTCGGCATGGCCGATCCCGAGCAGGGCCGCGAGCGATGACTCGCCCTGCATGCGGAAGATCATCAGCGGCAGCGGTTGGCGAAGAACCGCCGCGAGACCAACTTCTGATCTTGGAAGATTGCTTTGCCTAGCTATGGAGCGACCTGCATCACATGACGCACCCCGACGGCTATGGAAGCGGTGGCGGGTCTGTCACCGTGATTGGAACCGGTCGGATGTTGTCAACTTAAGGTCGGGTGTCTCAACTAAGGTCCCAAGGGTAGGAACTTCCGCGTAGCTAGCTATGAAGCAGCTGACTACCCGCCGCCCATCGACGGGGCCAGAGGAGAGTCTGATTTCGTGACTGTCACACAGCGTGCATCCAGCAACCGGTACCTTGATCGCCCTTCGCCCAGCAGCCTGGCTGATGTCATCGACACAATCTTGGACAAGGGCCTAGTAATCGATATCTACATTCGCGTCTCCCTCGTCGGCATCGAGCTGCTGACAATCGATGCCCGCATCGTCATTGCCAGTGTCGACACTTACCTCCGGTTCGCTGAGGCTGTGAACCGGCTCGACATCAGCGACGATCAGCAGCAGCTGACGGATCTGATCGGCTGAGCTCACACAATGGGCCTC
>Ga0111539_10009217_pt1 | contig 12470 bp, 11 predicted proteins | sample RhiMethybrSRZTD1_FD_79667 | JGI IMG/M metagenome (GOLD analysis project Ga0111539, IMG submission 79667) | Populus rhizosphere microbial communities from Tennessee, USA - Rhizosphere MetaG P. TD hybrid SRZTD1 (version 2) (version 2) | ecosystem: Host-associated > Plants > Roots > Rhizosphere >...
GCCGGTGCTACGGCCAGGACAGCATTTCAGTTCCTGGGACCACGATGCGACCGCGTTGTCGCCCGCGTGATGGCGAGAATTCAGAAGTAAAGGCAGATAGTGTCTCAGAATTTCGCAACATTCGCCGCGGCCCAATCCCTAACTACAACTCCCGCAATGTGTGGCAAGCCATGTGCATCCTGGAAGTGGAGGAGCAAAAACATGTTCAAAGACACACACGAAACACTCAAACCAGGAACCCATGTCGAGGTGCTCAGCAAGAAACAGGTTGATGGAAAAAGTCTTTGCGGCACGATTATCGGCGTGGCCCCAAACGTACTTGGTACTTATATCGTGGAGTACCATCCTGGTCTGGATAACGGGCATCATCCCGAAAACGAATTGAAGGTCATTCCTGAATCGCTTTGCCAGCATTCGACGCCCAGGCCGTTCTAAGTCAGGCCTAGGGGTCAACGACTGGAGGAGCAGCCGGATAACCGGGTTGCCTGCGAAAGTGCTCTTCCAATATGGACATGACTCCGAGCACAACGTCTTCGCGCCAATGTCGAGCGACGACTTGAACGCCCACCGGCAGTCCAAGCGATTGTGCTTCTACTTGCTTCGCGGCGCGTTCGACAAGATCCAGTCGAGGTGCACGGTCGCTTTCCTCGCCTTTTCGAACGCTGGTCGCAGCTACAACCCCGGCCGGCATTCCCAGGAAGTTGTAAATCGCGGTGTAACTCAAACCCTCGCTGATGAACGAATTCACACGATGGCGCAACGCGGGTACAGGAAAGACCGGACAAAGGATTGCATCTATTCGTGCCAGGTCCATTGCGGCCATGAAGGTTCTGCAGAGGTGTATTCTCCGCTCAAGCACCTGACCATACTGTTCGCCGCAAAATGTCATGAATGGGAATTGTCCAGCAATACTGAAGATCCGTGACGCGATCGAAAAGGCGATTCTGGGAAGCGCCCCGAACAGCAGCGCCTGCCGGACGTTCAGTGAAAGCTTGCTGCCCTGAGAAAGCTGCCGGGCAGTTGCCAATCCATCGCCGAGTAGAATTGCGAGGTAGGTGCGCCAGATCAGATCCACATTTGGCGGTTGCCATTCTTCGATCGATAGGCCGTGTTCTTCAAGTACACGTGCGGCAGCCGTCACTGCATTCCGGATCGCCGGTGAGGGCCTGACTACACCATTATCCGTATAAAAGCCGATGCGAAGGCCGCGAAGTTCGGTGGCCTCCACGGGCCACGAAGGTGGAGTGATACCGTTCTCGCGAACTGGAGACAATGTGGCGGTGAGCACACGCATGGCCAGCATCAGATCGGTGACGCTGCGTGCAAGGGGGCCCGGTTGACACATCATGGCTTCCGGATCTGGAAACAACGAGAGGTGTCCATCCAGCGGCAGTCTTCCCGTCGTGGGTTTGAGTGAATTGACGCCACAGGCACCCGCTGGTAATCGAACACTTCCTCCAATGTCGCTACCCATCCCGAGTGTCGAACCCCCAACGGCGAGGATTGCCGCCTCTCCACCGCTGCTTGCCCCCGGACTGCGGTCCGTTTTCCAGGGGTTGTTGGTCTGGCCATAGAGGGGATTGCGGCATGAATCATGCAAAAGGAGTTGTGACACGTTGGTCTTGCCAAGAACGATCGCGCCCGCCCGGCGAAGTTGCGCGACGACCCACGCGTCGTTTTCAGCTCGATGGCTGGCGCGGTGGGTGAGTCCGGCGGTCGTTGCAGTGCCTGTCAGATCAAACGATTCCTTGATGGTTATCGGTACACCGTGAAGTGCTGCCAGCGCATCACCCCGAACGCGAGCGGCGTCCGCGAGATCGGCTTCTTCAAGCGCCCGCTCAAATCGAGGCACGACTACCGCATTAATGGTGGCATGAGTCAACTCGATACGCTTGATGCAGGCAAGGACGGCTTCGCGAGCAGAAACCTTGCCCGACGCGATCCCTTGCGCAATCTGATGTGCTTGCCACATGTGTAGATTATCCAGGACTTCGCACGCTTTCAGCGTGCGTCCTTTCGGGCTGCCGGTTTCCACGCCGGAGGCGTGAAGGAAATTAGCCCCCGGTGAGCGAAGCGTAGCGAGCCACCGGGGGTTGGCGAATCCTGGAGAAGCGCACGCCGTTAGGCGTGCGAGGAGAAATTGGCGGTTCAGCAACAGGCCCTAATTATTCGGTGTTACCTTTAGGTCCGGCACAACGTCAAAGGAATCGAACAAATTAATTGAGCTCGGGGGCCAATGAAACCGCTCAAACGGCAGTTCGGTACCGAAGTAGATGGGGGTGTGTCGTACACGTTGCGCGCCGGTCCGGGTGCCAAACCCTACATCGACATTGGGGTGTCCTGGACGATCCACTCGGATCGTGAGGCTTCGCTTCAAATGTACTGGGGTGGTCGTGCTTTAACCAGCCTGGAGCACGCGGAGGCTTTCCATGCGGCCTTTGGGGAGATGCTCAAAATAGCGAAAGCAAAACGATTTCGACTCGGGACACGAGATTTGATTTAGCTGCTTCCGCTGCATTGCCCCCGGTCATCAGCTTTTCTGATTCTCGCGAACAATCTCGGTTGGGTTCTTGTCTTCACGTAAGGCGATAAATCGCGAATGGCGCAAGTGGTTGTCCCCGGTCCATTCCAGGAATTCGAATTGCCCGACAAGAATGGGCTTCACCCAACGGCAGTCCTTCATCTTTTCCGCTGTCAGTCCTTGTCCCCAACGGCCGTTTTTTGATTCTGGCAGGTTCGTAAACGGGCAGTCCTTTGTCTCCAATGGCCGCATCTTCTTGAGGAGCGTCACGCGCGAGGCCGGCGTGAATCCATTTCTCGTCCGCGCCGCGTAGAGCAAGTCCTTCCCGTCATAGTATCCGAACACCAGCGCATCGAACGTGGTACCTCCGACGGTATAGCCGCCAATTACAAATTCCTGTCCCTGGTTGATGCGCATTTTTTGCCAGGCTCCCGATCGGAGACCCGGCTCATATCGACTCTGGCATTTTTTTGCGACGAGCCCCTCCAGACCAGCAGCTTCTACCGACCCGATTAGGTCTGGGAGGGCGGCATCAATAGTGGCGGAATATCGAACGGGTTCTTTGAGCCTGGGCAACACCTTCTTTTCCAGGATGGCACGCCTTGTATCGAAGGGTTCTGACATCAGATCCTTTCCCTCCAGCACCATAAGGTCGTACACGTAAAACGCAAGATCGAGGTCACTCGACGCAGAGTTCTGCAGAGCATTGAAGGAGGGGCGGCCGTTTTCGTCAAAAGCGACCACTTCCCCGTCGATGACAGTTTCATCCGGCAGCTTCGCGAGGCCTTTCAATATCTCGGGATACCGATCCGAAAAGTCTTTGTCATTGCGAGAGCGGAGATAGAGTTTTCCCCGAGATTTGAAGGCGATTGCACGATAGCCGTCATGCTTTAGCTCGTAACGCCACTCCGGTCCTTCACGGAGTCTTTCGGTCCGGAGCAGCAGCATTGGCGAAATGAAGGCAGCCTTTCTCATCAGCAACAAAAAATATTCCAGACGAATAACCTTTCATGCTAAGAAAATAAGCGACTATTCGAGAAAGTTTTTTCCGTCTTGTGTGGCGGGCAAGGGTTATGGCTCCGAACTTCCAACCATACGACTATTCGCTGCCCTGCTCGTCGTGACTGCCTTCGTTGAGACCGCCGGTTGAATTGCTCAGTGTCTATGGATGCGCTGCGAGGCTTCGCGAAAGCCGAAGCCAATTCACGGACTGTAGGCGTTCTGATGGCTGAATAAAACACGGAGGGTCATCGTGAATTGCACACATCATCTCTCTCTGCGTGTCCTATCCATGGGGATCGCTTCACTGATCGCTTTTCAGACAGCGACAGTCGGACAGTCAAGGACGGGATTCGCTATCCAAATCCTGGAAGCTAAGTCCGGTCAAAACCTCATCGCTCAGGAGATTCCACCGATCAAGGTGCGCGTCATGGACCGTACAGGTCGCGCCATAACTGGTGCAAACGTCCTTTTTGTGGCGCCTGCAGATGGCCCCACCGGACATTTCCTACCGAACGCGGTCCAGGTCAGCATCGCCACCGATAGTGAGGGAATGGCGGCATCACCACGGTTTCGGACCAATTCTCTGGTGGGCGATTATCAAATTCAAGTCATCGCCTCCTACAGGGATTCCGTGTCCAGAATACTGATCCCACAAAGTAATGTTGTGGAAAAGAAATCTTCGCGGAAGAAACTCATCATTGTTTCCGCGCTGATTGGTGGAGCAACTGCTGCAGCATTTGCGGGCAGAAGCGGCAGCTCCCAGTCCGCTTCTTCGGCGCTGGGCGCGCTGGTTACTCCCACCCTGACCCTGGGTGGTGAATCGGCCGTAAGTATTTCCCCATCGGTTGGTCCTGCCGTGCCGACCGCCAGCACTACGGCTGCTCCTACGATGCCGACCACGAGTACTTCAACGATGGCACCTTCGACTGGTGGTTCTTCGGCTCCGCAACCGATCGCGCAACCGGCTCTCCAGCCAGAGCCTCCCGTTTCATCGGCGTGCGCACAAAAGTCGAATGGGAAAAAACCGAAGTGTCGTTAACCAAATCAGGCGGCCGCCCGACCTGTCCTACAACTTCCTTTGAAATTAATCCGACCTATTTGAGCCTTCGTCTGATCATCCACCCCGCGAGTAGAGCCAACGCAACGATAGGGCCGTAGTCGAAGAGATAAGCGGCCCATTCTTCGTTCATACGCGAGAGTCTTCGTTCACTTCGTTGAGAAGACCTTTCATTCCGGTTCCAGACATAGCCTTGACGAGGACCGACCGTTAATTGGATGGTCCCGTCAAGGCTTGTGCCTCTTCAAAGGTGCTGGATCGAATGCACGCCCGAAAACTCGCGCGGCATTTCTCGCAATCGATGACGTGGAGATACTCAATAAAGTCGAGCTTGAGTTGGCCGATCTTAAAATCCCATATCCGACGAAGCGGGACATGGTCGGGCTCAGGTGGCATGGGCGGAAGGATACGCCGTTTCTCGCGGATGAAATGTACTCTGCCGTACACAAGAATTGACTCTGGTCGTTATACTGCTCCCACCATGAACAATCCTGCTGACGACCTTTTGCGAATTTCGATGAGTCACGGCCTGCCCCGGTGTCTTCACGCGGTAGCAGAACTTGGTATTGCGGATGCCTTGGGGGAATCGCCGCGAAGCGCGGAGGAACTCGCGAGGGACACTGGAACACATGCGGAAGCGCTCGCGCGGACACTGCGCGTGCTTTCGGCTGAGGGGATCTTTGAGGCTCGTGGCAGCGCGTGGGGCCACACGCCGGCGTCCCGTTTGCTGCGATCCGATCACCCACAGTCGATGAGATCGTTTGTACGGATGATAGGTTTGCCTGTGTATTGGCGAGGGTTTGAATACTTCGTCGATGCCTTGAGGACCGGACAGTCCGTTCAGGAGAAGGTCGTACCGGGCGGTTATTGGAAATACCTCAGCGAGAATCCGGAGCCGTCCCGTCTTTTCGACGAGGCGATGATGGGGAAAGCAGCGGGACAAATCGCAGGCGTTTTGAGGTCGTATGACTTTTCCGCCTTTGGAACAATCGCGGACATCGGCGGCGGCCGCGGCCATTTGCTGGCGGGCGTCTTGCAAGCCGCGCCCCGAGCTCACGGAGTGCTATTCGATCAGCCGCATGTGACGGCCGCAGCCAGGGCTGCGGGGATGGAGTCGGACCGGCTCCGGATGCACCCCGGAAATTTCTTCACGGATGCACTCCCTTCCGCCGATTGCTACCTCATCATGCAGGTAATCCATGACTGGAACGATCAGGAAGCCGCTCGGATTTTAGCCGCTATCCGAAAGGCGGCGGCGCCAGGTGCGAAGCTCCTCCTGATCGAGTGTATTGTTCCGGAGGATTCGAAACCGAGCTGGACGAAGATGCTGGATATACAAATGCTGACCCTGCTGTCGGGAAAAGAGCGAACCGAAAAAGAGTATTCGGCAATGCTTCGAACCGCCGGTTTCCGTCTGGATCGAGTGATTGATGTCGGTATGTCGACATCGATCCTGGAGTCCGTTGCAGTTTAGTAATGCGTCGGACACTACCACAAATACCGCTTCGAAGTTACATAGTCCTCCTGATGCAATCTTTGGGTCGACAGACCTAGCCTGATTGTCGAACGATTGGACTCTATCCGTCACGCGGTGCTGTTCCTGCAACGACATTCTTCCAAGGCATTGGGCGCACCGCAGCGCTGTGCATTTTGGCGATTCAAAACGGGAGCAAGTACTCAATGTCCAAGACGAAAAAAGCGAACATTCTGGTGATCTTCGGTGACGACATCGGCATCACGAACCTCAGTTGCTACAGCGATGGGATCATGGGCTACGACACGCCCAACATCGATCGGTTGGCGAAAGAGGGGATGAAGTTACTCCACTACTACGGCGAGCAATCCTGCACGGCCGGCCGCGCAGCATTCCTCACCGGTCAGCACGGCATTCGCACGGGTCTTACCAAAGTGGGATTCCCCGGTGCACCGATGGGGATGAGTCAGCTCGACCCATCCATTGGCGGGCTGCTTCGCAGCCTCGGTTATTCAACGGGCCAGTTCGGCAAAAATCATGTCGGCGACCGCAACGAGACGCTCCCGACGGTGAACGGCTTCGACGAATTCTTCGGCAATCTCTATCACCTTAATGCCGAGGAAGAGCCGGAGCTGCCCGACTATCCGAAAGACCCTGCCTTCAGAGCGCACTGGGGCCCGCGCGGAGTGCTCGATTGCAAGGCCAGCGACAAGGACGACGCGACCGACGATCCACGCTTCGGCAGGATCGGGAAGCAGACCATCAAAGACACCGGTCCGCTGACGAAAAAGCGAATGGAGACGATCGACGACGAGACGTCCGACCGTGCTATCGAGTACATGAGGCGCCAGAACAAAGCGGGCAAGCCGTTCTTCTGCTGGTTCAACTCCACGCGCATGCACTTGCGAACGCACGTCCGGGCTGAACACCGCGGCCGTTATGGCCATGGCGACAGCGAGTACATCGACGGCATGATTGAGCATGACGAGACGATCGGGAAAATGCTCAGCGCCCTCGACGACATGGGAATCGCCGACAACACCATCGTCGTTTACACCAGCGATAACGGCCCGCACATGAATACCTGGCCCGACGGTGCGATGACACACTTCCGCAGTGAGAAAAACACCAACTGGGAAGGCGCGTTCCGTGTGCCCTGCCTGGTGCGCTGGCCAGGGCACATCAAGGCTGGCAGCATCACCACCGAACTGATGAGTCACAACGACTGGATTCCCACTCTCTGCGCGTTGGCGGGGGAACCGGACATCGTCGGCAAATGCCTCAAGGGGTACGACGATGGCCACGGCCACACCTATAAGGTCCATCTCGACGGATACGACCAGAGCAAGTTCCTCACCTCCTTCGAAGGCACGGCCAACAAGAACAACGGCGTCAAAGGCGCCCGCAACACCTTCTTCTATACCGACGACGACGCCATGCTCGTCGGCATGCGCATCGGCGACTACAAGTGCTCCTTCGCCGAGCAGCGGATGGAAGGAACAATGGGCGTGTGGGGCGAGCCGTTCACCGTCATGCGGATGACCAAGTTGTACAACCTTATGCAGGACCCCTTCGAACGCGCCGACATCACTTCCAATACGTACTGGGACTGGATGATCAACCACGTGCCGCAGGTCTATCAAGGTATGGGTGGAGTGCTGGGATTCATCGAGTCGTTCAAGGAGTTCCCGCCACGCTCGGTGCCGCAGTCGTTCAATCCGGCCAACATGCTGGAAAGCACGCTGCGCGACCTCAAAGCCAAAGAGAAGATCGAGCGCGCCTTCCCGATTCTGGTCAAGAGGGCAGTCGCGAGCGAGCAGGATAAGAAGCTGGCGTCATGATCTTGTAAATCGAACTCCCGCGCCGAACTCATCGATAACGGCGCGGGAGTGACCGCTTGCTCCTGGAGAATCGAATATCGCGTGCGGCAAGGTGCCGGGTTTCCGGGTTTGCCGACTTCATTCCACACCCCCTCACGACGCGACTCTTCCGAACTTCCGTCAGATCGATCAGCACGTCCGGCCTCAGCCGGTTTGCCAGATGACGATGGAGCCCAGCTTCCCTCGCACGGGCGCGGTTATCTTGCTGCTCGGGCCCGATCAAGAGATCACCGCCGCCGCTTGTTCAATTACTCGCCAGCAAATTCCAATGGCTGCAGCTTCCGAGGATCCGATCTGCAGTGCGAATCGGATAGGACAGTATCCGAGAAGATAGGGAGACTCCTGCCACCGCATCCTTACCCACTGTAAACACAGTCCGTTCGCCTTGCAGCTTTGGTGGACGAAATGCATTGGCCGTAAACGTCATTCACCTGTGAACTGATCGTGATATCGGACGCGTACTTGGGCAAGCCCGATTTTGAAAGGTGGGCAAGTCGGCTGAAATCTGCGATCACTTCAGATTCTTTCGTTACAGCGATTCGGTTCATGAAAGGAAGTACAGATGGCCACAAAAAAGCGCGATCCTATCGTCCCCAATCCTGGAGCTGTTCAAGTAGATGCATCGAAGGGCGAATTTCTGCACTTCACGGTTAAGGCGGGCGGACCTGTCGCAATTTTTGCCTTTGCCAGCAACGTGAAGGGAGTTCTTGTCGAAGCTGCCGATTTCTTGAAACACCCTACATCTCTGTATGAGTGGGTCCACTTGAAGAATCCCTCGGACATCCAGCAACTGGAGCTTCTCAATATCCTCTTCTCGTTTTTGACCAGTGCCCAATACGAATACCTGGTGGAACTCCGAGCCAGCGATGACTCCACCATCAGAAAAGTACTTCATGTGAAATACAACGACAAGCCGCTGCAAACGGCCAGCGAGTCCTTCACTGTCATCATCAAATAGAGGTAAGGAGAACGTCGAAATGAAGGCCCTTAAGATCTCTTTGATCCCGTGTCTCTTTTTTCTGGCTGGAGTTGGACAGGTTTTCGCGCAGGCCCAGACGTTCGATCAATGGGTCGACAGCCGAATCGACAAGATCGTCATGGACTTCAACAGCAAATCGCCGTTGAAGCAAAAGGAGTCCGAATCCAGCACGCCCAGTTCGACGTCGCTTGTCGATCAAAGTGCAGCTTCAGACTTCGTCGCACTGGCTCTGAATATGCTGCCGTTCTCGGGCGACCCGGAAAACCCGGACAACGACACAGCCACAACAATGACAATCAGCGCATACAGTCTGATTGCGTGGGGCAGCGGCAAGGAGATCACGGACCCTGAACTCTACAAGAAGTACACGACATGGAGGCGGTTGTACCTCACCCTGGGATCGGCGGAATCGAAGCTGGCAGTGGACAACTCCAATAAGCTCGCTACCGTTGTCGGGCTCAAGTGGCTGATCATCAACGGACAGGATATTTACTCCAAAACCGGGATGATGGAGATCGACAAGGTTCATGCTGCTGTAAACGCGGCGGCAGGAGCAGGCGCGCAGCTGAAACCGGAGATTCAAAGAATCATCTTCCAGTCGCGCGGTGGGGGCGACGAAGCACGATTTAAGGCGTTCATCAGTGAGAATTTTTCAGAGGCGACTTTCCCGGCACTCGCGGCGTCGTTGAGCACCGACACTAAAGACCAGATCGACAGGGCGATCATGGGAAGGCTTCCGGCCTTTGCCAATCTTAGTGCCGCCATTCAGCAGGCCTTTAACAAGGTTCAGCGTGGCCGCCAAATGGCTCTGTCTGTAACTTCCAACCTCCGTCCAGAAAACGGGAATGATGACTACCGGGCTCAGTTCATATACAGTCACGGCTTCAACGACCGCATCACCTGGACCATCAACGCCAGCGCCGACTATAAGAACCTCAGGACCGGGGAAGACATGAAGACGGGACGTTTTGCCACTGAGTTTCTCGGCACGTTGAACAACCCGAGCGCCTCGTGGGGACGAGCTCCGATCACGCTCGCGTTCAGCGGCGAAGGAAAATGGGCGAAGAACGCAAAGCCATCGCTGACCGGCCAAGTAAAGCTGACGATCCCGATAACACCGGGTGTCGACCTGCCCGTGGTCTATCGCTATGCGAACCGAACGGCTTTGGCAGAAGATGACAATGCCGAAGTGCGGCTGGGGCTGACGGTGGATGTTGCGCGCCTGGCCAAGATTTTCGACAAATAGAATGGAAATTATTCGCGCCATTATCCACTGTCGCGGATTTCCTGCGAGGCAGGACAAACTCGGGACTTGACGCAGCGCAGGATCCTTGTCTGAATGCGCAGGAGACGATTCGACCAGAAATCCCTGGATCTGTTCGTTCCTACCTATAACGCTGTATCATCATTCGGTTATGGCGAATCCGCAATTGGTCCGGCCCGTTGTTGTGGGGACACCGCCGGAGCTGGCTGTCACGCGCAGCCATTTTCGGCCGCTTCCGTACGATCTGCTCAAGGAAGCGTCGAACCGATTGGGTATCCTTTGCCTGCTCGCGGCCGCCCTGTGGGTCGTCGCGACTGTGTTGGATCACATTGCAATGAAGGCGATGGGCGTGACCGACGCCGGCCTGCAGATGTCCGACTTCATTGCCACCGTTAGTGTGGTCGTCTCTCTGGCGTTGTACTGGTATTCCCGCAAGGATCTTCGTGAGCCGCAGTTCATTCTGGACCTTGGTCTCGTCTATATGGTGTACACGGCGGCCGCTCTGGGAGTGATGATGCACTGGGGACCCGTAACGGACCGGCACGTCGAGATCTTTCCGATGATCACCTGGATCGGTGTAGTCGTGTTGATGTTTGCAGCGATTGTTCCGAACTCTCCGACCAAGACGCTGATCGCCGCTTTCATTGCCGTGACGATGAACCCTCTTGGCATGTTGGTCGCCGGGGCTCGCGGGATAGACCTTGGACCGGCGAGCAATCTGCTGCTCATGCACTACCCCGACTACCTGCTTGTGGGAGTGGCGGTCGTCATCTCACACGTTGTAACGAAGCTGGGCCAGAAGGTGGATAAGGCGCGCGACATGGGAAGCTATCAACTCGTCGCGTTGATTGGAAGGGGTGGGATGGGCGAAGTATGGCGGGCGCGTCATCGTATGCTGACCCGAGACGCGGCAATCAAGCTTATAAAGCCCGATGTGTTGGGCCGTGTCTCCGGCGACGGCTCCGCTCTCATACAGCGACGATTCGAACAGGAAGCCAAGGCGACGGCCCTCTTGCGCTCTCCTCACACCATCGGCTTGTACGACTTCGGCGTAACCGAAAGTGGCGTTTTTTATTACGTGATGGAATTGTTGGACGGCATCGATCTGGAGACCCTCGTCCGGAAGTTTGGCCCGCAACCTGCCGAGCGAGTCGTCTATATCCTGCGACAGGTCTGCCGCTCACTCGCCGATGCTCACAGTCATGGATTGATTCATCGCGACATCAAACCCACCAACATTTTTCTTTGCCGAATGGGAAACGAATACGACTACGCGAAAGTTCTCGACTTCGGCCTGGTGAAAGTGCTCGAGAGCAATGAACCGCAAATGACCGGCGCAAACGCAACAACCGGGACGCCCGCCTATATGGCTCCCGAGTTGGCCATGGGCGCGCCGGACATTGATGGACGGACCGATCTTTACGGGTTAGGCTGCGTGGCCTACTGGCTGCTCACCGGCAGCATGGTCTTTGAAGAGAAAGGCGCCGCTGCAATGATGTTGGCTCACCTGCAAAAGGTCCCCGTCCCGCCTTCGCAAAGAACCGAACTCAACGTGCCGGAGTCTCTCGATCGCGCGATTTTGATGTGCCTGGAAAAGACACCTGAAGCACGGCCCGCCAGCGCCGAGGTGTTTGCACGTATGCTCGACAACAGTGCCAGCAATGGATCCTGGACGTCGGAAGACGCCGCACGGTGGTGGCTTAACCATCGTCCTGAAAACACGGCGGTCCTCCAGGAAGAGGTTCAGTCGACGCACATTCAGACAAGCGCCACGCGGACCAGGTGAGAGTTCTGTGGGTGATTATCCGTGAGCATAAAAAGTTGTCGGCCATTGCCGAAGGGAGACAGGGGGACGGGTTGGGCCACGCGCACGCGTTTACCTCAGGACTTTATCGACAAAGCCGTGAACCGGCTCGGTCTCCTGGGGCTGCTCTCTGCTGTAGCGCATGTGACGTTTCACTACTGGCCAAGGCTGGTCGTACCTGAGGAGGTCCTCCGAACCATTCCCGATTCTCCAATCGCTGCCAAAGCGATGTGGGTTGCTGTTGCCGCCGGGCTTGCGATCTATGCGCTGACACGTGCCAGAATTCTTTCACCGGAACTCATTCTGGACATCGGTTTCTTATTCGAAGTCGTTGGCGCTCTCTGTATCGGACTGATCGAGAGTTCCATGGCGTCGTTGGGTGGTCCGATCGATGCCCGGCTCGGTGGCATTGCTCTTTGGATCACTCTATTTGTTCTCGTCGTGCCGAACACCCTCGGGAAAACGGCTCTTGCGGCCCTCACATCGGCA
>Ga0111539_10009221_pt1 | contig 12470 bp, 13 predicted proteins | sample RhiMethybrSRZTD1_FD_79667 | JGI IMG/M metagenome (GOLD analysis project Ga0111539, IMG submission 79667) | Populus rhizosphere microbial communities from Tennessee, USA - Rhizosphere MetaG P. TD hybrid SRZTD1 (version 2) (version 2) | ecosystem: Host-associated > Plants > Roots > Rhizosphere >...
CGTAAATGTTGATTCCACGGGTCAGGCCCTCAGCGTTGTCACGAGTGTCGTACACGAGGAAGCCGCCGTACGACAGGATCTTTGTGTTGGAAAGGTAACCGGGAATCCATTGCCCAACCGTCTGATCCGGCGTACTCGAAAAGTTCTCGCCGATCGGTGTATCGCCATTGGCAATGCCGCTGCGAGAATTCGTAAATCCCGCGTAGACGCCACCCTGCAAGTCATCCGTAAGATCGCGGTAAAACGAACCCTGATAACTGCGTTGCTCGAGAGTGAAATTAGTCTTCAGGTTCTCCTGAAGTCGCGACCCAATTCCGAAAAAATCGCTTTCCCGCCAGGAATAGCCGAACCACACGTCGGCGTGGTTCCGGCTGCCACGGATGTTGGGAAGGTAAGCTTCGGCGTCGAAGCGTCGATAAAACCGGCTCGATGTCAGGACGGTGGTTCGGAGTTCAACGGCGGGAATGGTATCGGCAGAGGTCAACTGTACGCCACCCGCCATTCCAGCCCCCTGCTCAAAACCACCGAATATGCCTCGCAAGTATTTTGTGCGGAGATTGATCGCTGTCAGTTTCTCTCGAAGAGGCACATTCCGGCATGTCGATTCCAGACAACTTTTCATTCTCTGCTGCGACGGCTTATCCAACGCCACGACACTCTGGGCCAAACATGCCGGTGCCGAAAGGGACAGAACCCAGAGGGAACAGCAAGCGACCATCAGAGCTTGTTTTCTCATAGGTTTCCTTCCAGGAACTTCACCGACCCATCGCCAGGCTTTAAGACGTTCACTTTTTCAGCAGAACCAGCGCTACGCCATCATGAACCGCGCCCGACGGACTACTGAATCGGACAGCTCCCATCGGCATGACCCCGACGTACTCGGCACTCAGACTGAATCGTTTCAGCAGGTACTCGCGCACTTTCACGGCCCGCTCGCGCGAGCGCAGAAACTGCTCTTCGGTTGATCCACTTCCGGCGTACCCTTCGACGATTACGGCACTGTCTCTTGTGAATTGGAGGAAGGCCGCCATTGCCGCGTCGACCTTCTTTTTCCCCTGGTCGGAGAGTTCTTCGGACGCATCGGATTTGACCGTAAACAGATCGGCTTGCTGAATCCAGGCGCGTTCCTTTTGAATGTCCTTGTTGAATTCTTTGGATTCGTACTCGGCGAGTGAAAGCCTGTCCAGATCGTAGAAACCTCGATCCTTGAAGAATCCGCGGAAGAAGAAACTGCGTTTGAGCGCCTCCGTGTTTTCGGCAAGATCCGACATCGCCTCGCGGGCGCTCGAGAGAGTAGCGCGCATGTCGACGGTGAGGCCTTCTCCGCTGGCAATCGCCGGCTGCAACGAGGACACCATGACCTTCAGCCGTTCGGACGAATCACGCACATTCTGAATGGTTTCTTCGACGTTGCCAGGGATATCGCCCGACTTGAAGCGTGCAACGAGCAGCTGTACATCCGAAGTGGTCTGTCGAAGATTTTCGAGAGCAGCGTGGATTTCCGTCGTTGAACTGACCATGGTGTTGTAGATCGAATCGTCATTGAAGAGTTTTCCGACAGTACCGTGGCCACTCTTCACGCGCGCGACAATGATGCTGGCGTCTTCCGTGACACGGCTCGCCGCCTGGGTAATTCGTTTCAGGTCATCCTGCGCGCCGACGATTATCTGGTCGACGTGCTTGGCAGTCTCGGCCACCGTCTGGGTCGCATCGGTGACATCTCCTTTGACTTCGCCAACCGTCATGTCAATAGAGTTGACGGTCTGACGTATTTGGGTCAGCAGGTCACCGATCTCAAATGGTTCCTTGGCGGGAAGCGTGCTCCCTTTCGGCGCCGTACCCGACAGGCTGCTACCTGAACTGACGAGGAGGTATTTGTTTCCCAGAAGACCGTCAGTTTGAAGACTTGCAACAGAATCGCTGCGGACAATCGGGTGGAGCTTTTCGACAACGGAGAACTTGACGCGAAACTTCCCTTCAGGCGCCGTCGGTACCTGCACTTCCAGAACCTCGCCGGCGTTCATGCCCGCGACTCTCACCATCGCTCCAACCTCAAGGCTGCTGACCTGTGCGAACTCCGAATAGTATTCTCCGCTATCACTGAACAACAGCCTGCGGTCTCCAATAAGGAAGAGGCCGGCTCCAAACAAGAGAAACCCACCTATAACGAAGGCACCCATCGCTGACTTTTCAAATGACGCCATATCAGCCTCCCTCCCCGCTTTTCATGAACTGCCTGACAACTTCGTGTTTACTCTTATCCAATTCTTCCGCCTTTCCCTGCATGACGATGTGTCCTTCGTGCAGCACAACGAGCTTGTCGCCGATCCTGCGTGCGCTGGGGACGTTGTGCGTCACCACAACCATCGTCGTTTGGTTCGCGGCTTTGAGGTCCATCAGGAGATTGTCGATTTCAAGCGTCGTAATCGGATCCAGACCGCTGCTCGGCTCATCGACCAGAAGAACGGAAGGCTTCAGCGCCAGCGCTCGCGCCAGGCCCACTCGTTTTCGCATACCTCCGGACAATTCGAGCGGCATCTTGTCCAGCTCGTTTTCCAGCCCAACTTCCGCGAGTCTTTCACGCACGCTGTCCTGGATTTCGCCATCCGTCATTCGCGTGTGACGGCGAAGCGGGAACGCAACGTTTTCGGCCACCGAAAGAGAATCGAACAGCGCCGAGTATTGAAAAAGGAACCCCATGGTCTTTCGAATCGCCACCAGCTCGCGGCTGTTCAGGGCTGCGAGCTCTCTGTCATTCACATAGATTCGTCCGGATTCCGGTTTCAACAGACCCATGAGCAGCTTCAAAGTGACACTCTTGCCAGTGCCGCTGCGGCCCATGATGCAACAGGCCGTTCCAGGCGGTACGTCGAAGGACACGTCATCCAGAACATGCCTTCCATCGAACGACTTGGACACGCTCTCGAAACGGATAGCCTGAACAGAACTACTCATAGAGCCCGATCTCGCAGCCACATCTGGATGATCCTGACGAGCACCACATTGACGACGATGAGGAGCATTGATGAAAGAACGACGCTTCGCGTCGATGCTCGTCCCACACCTTCTGAACCGCCCGTTGCCGTATAGCCCAGAAAAGAAGAAACGGTGCCGATGATGAAACCGAATACGGTGGTTTTCACCGTCGGCAAAATGTAGTCCGCGAAAGCGATGCCCTGGAAGGCCTGTCCAAAATAGACGCGTAGGGAAACATCGGAAATTACGGTCTCCGCAAGATAACCACCGATAAGACCGGAGAAGTTCAGGACGGTAGTGAGAATTGGCAGCGCGATCATGCACGCTATGACTCGCGTTACTGCCAGATAGTGGAAGGAGTCCACAGCGAGGGACTCCAGCGCGTCAATCTGCTCGGTGACCTTCATACCGCCGAGCTCAGCGCCAATTCCTGCTCCGACGCGTCCGGCTACCAATAGTCCCGTCATCAAGGGGCCCGTTTCGCTGAGCAGGGCTATGGCGAGTGCCGTCGGAATCAGGGCTTCGGCACCGAAACGTTCCATCGTCGCGCGAGTATGCATCGACAGAACGACCCCGATGGCGAGGCCCGACATCATGATGAGAGGCAGCGAACGCCATCCGATCTCGAAAACCTGATGGACGATCTCTCTTAGTTCAAGTGGCCGTTGAAGGACTCCTCGGATCGCGCGCGAGGCAAAGACGCTGAGCAGCCCGGCCTCTGAAAACAGTCGTCGAAAGCCGGTCATGTCCGCAATTCTCCCTCTCTCCGGGTGCGTTGACTGTTCAAAACTGCTCATAAGGGACTGGCCCGAGACGAAGAGCCTCCTGTCACGGTGCAATTCTGCACAGCCCGTCTTCCACTTATCGGCGAGAGTCGTCGAGCGCACGATGACGTTGTCTGGACTCAAGAGCGGAGGGCCCAAAATGGACGCAAGGAAACTCAAAGTTGCCCGCCAAAGATTGACGCACGAGTACGAAGACCTGACCCAATCGATGAAGCGTGGACGTCTCGCCGCTGATGAAATCAAGGTCGAGAACACCGAGGATGAAGGCGACCTTGCCATAATCAGCCACGCACGAGAGCTCTTCTTCAACTTACAGGAAGGCGATCTCGCCCGTCTTAGATCTATCGAGGAAGCCATGGAAGCGCTGGATCGTAGTCAATACGGAGAATGCATGCGCTGCGACGACGACATCAGTGAAAAGCGGCTCGAGGTCGTACCCTGGGCCACGATGTGCGTTCGCTGCCAGGACGAGGCGGAGGTGGAAGCGACTTCACAAACGGTGCTGGACGGCCTGGAAGGGGACGGGCCAGAGTTGTAGATCAGATGTTTCGTTCCGAACGTTTTTCCAGGTAGGGGCGGACGTTTGCGCCGCGTCGGGCGTGCGGTGGAATCAGGCGCCCGTACTCCCCAACAATCACGATTCCGTTTTCGCTGACAGGAAATTGCGCCGAGTCTGCATCCGCCTCATAGCCGAGGTCCTCCAACGCGCAGCTCGGCGCTGTTCAAAAGTGCGCCCGGACCAAAGAACATATCGCCGCGCGAAAGCGCCTGCTGCCGCGATGTGCAATTCTGCACAGATTCTTCCTGCATGCGAGCGATAGTCTCCTTGGAATATTCCGCCTTGGCCGTGCCATTGGGAATCAAGGGTATTCAAAATCGCAAAACCTTTCCGGCCACTGTCGTTCACAAGGAGTCAGCGATGCCTGCGGTGAAAAAGACAGCAAAAGCAACGTCAACACCAACGTATGCATTCGAGGCCTTTCTGAAAGGGATTTCTGAAGGCAAGCATGCCGTAACCCTTCTAAAGGATAAGAAGGTCTTCTCACAAGGTGACCGAGCCGACGCGATCTATTTTCTTCAAACAGGCAGAGTGAAGGTTTCCGTTGTCTCGTCTGCAGGAAAAGAAGCTGTGCTGAGCCTGCTGGGACCTCAGAGCTTCTTCGGCGAAGGAGCCCTGGTTGGTCAGTCTCTCCGGATGAGTACAGTAACGACCCTCGAGCCGATAACGATGCTGCGAGTCGAGAGGGGTGCAATGCTTCGTGCCCTGCATGACCGGGTTGATCTTTCCGAAGGATTCATGTCTTCTTTGCTAAAGCGCAATATCGACCTGGAGGCAGACCTCTGCGATCAGCTCTTTAATCATAGCGAGAAGCGGCTGGCCCGGGTTCTTCTGAAGCTGGCGCGCCTGCGTGAACCCCCTGTCGTTTCGGACGCGACTGTGCCCGCGATGAGTCACGAAATCCTCGCCGAAATGGTAGGCACGACGCGGTCTCGCATCACTTTCTTCATGAACAAATTCAGGAAGATGGGATTGATCGAATACAACGGGCATCTGGTCGTGAGGACGGAGTTGCTGACAGACATGGTCTTGCATGACTGAGGCGACGAGCCTCTTTAGGAGGCTCCCGTTTTGATTCTGGACCTGGCAGCTTCGTGGATGCCACGAGGTGCAGGTGAATTGGGCCCAGGAGCTGGCCCGTTGGTCATGAACAACTCGAACTATGCGGAACCTTTTGTCCTATTTGAAGTGGCCGGCAATACCTGTGGTGTGCGCAGTAAGAATGTGCAGTCGGTGGAGTCGCCTGGGAACGCCACCGCTGTTCCGAATGCGGTGCCTTTCGTTGAAGGCATCACACTCATGCCTGGGAACATCATACCCAGCATCAGCCTGCGCACTTGCTTCGGATTTCCCGCCATCCCAGCAGACGCGCGGGCGCGAATGTTGGTGGTCCGCTCAGGAGTCAGCACGATCAGAATGCTGGTGGATAGCGCGCGGGAGTTCACATCCATACCGGCCGATGCGATCCAGCCCCCGGCGGAAGGTGTCGCCGGCTTCATCACCAGATATGTGGAAGGAATCGCGACACTCGGGAATCGGAGTGTTTTGGTTTTGAACCTGGATGAGCTGATTCAGGGAGTCTAACAGCGCGCCTGGTGTGCCTGTCGCCCTGGGACGTTTTGTCGACTAACCGAAAAGCGAGTCCATTACCGCATCGGTCCAACATCCATCATGGAGGTTGCATGAGATCGAGAAAACTGAAACCTGTCAGCCCGAGGCGCCGGACGCCGTGAACCCCGTTCTCGAGAGGCCTCCCGGATGATCGGGCTGACCGAGCGCCAGGGTGACGCGTTGAAAGAACTCGTCAACATTGCGTTCGGACTTACAGCTTCAAAGCTCTCCGAAATTTCAAGCCGTAGATTTGTTTTGGAGGTACCGGTTGTCGCTATCCATCCAATGGTCGATCTGGCCAGGGAACTGGGAGAGTTTGCTGCAGGTGAGGTGGCCACCGTGCATCAGGTTTTCAGTGGACGGGTTTCAGGCGATGCCATTTTGTTATTGAATCTCCAGGGCGCACTAACACTCAGCAATCTTCTTGTTGAGGAAAACCTTCGATCACCACACTTTGACACTTCTGCGGGCGAAGTCTTGACTGAAGCCGGCAATATGCTGCTGAGCGCATGTCTCGGCGTGTTCGGCAATGTCCTGCAAGTACGTATCACCCGCTCCATTCCACGGTTGCATCTGGATTCGATTGGACACTTCCTGCCTTCAAGGACCGTCAGCGAAGACGAATTGCAATACGCCGTGTTGGCCACGGCATCGTTCAACACAGTCACGCAGGGAGTTGACGGCAGGATAGTGATAGTCCTTGGCGTATCTTCGCTAGAGCGATTGATTGAAGCTGTCGAGCGCTGGGAAGAGAGCCAAAGACCCGCGTAGCAACCTGGAGGAGGAATTCGGGGTCAGGCACCTCGAACCCCGAACTCCGTATTTTCGAGTTGGGGGTTCGAGGTGCCTGACCCCGAATTGCGGTTCGAGTCCTCCAATGTGAAGGGCAGTCTATACCTTGAGGCCTTACTCCTATTTCTTCGGTGCATACTTTTGGAGAGCATCAAGGAACGGACGCACAACCGCAGAACCTGTGCCGCGGACTGTGCCCTTGGATATTTCTGCGGCTTCGGTTTCTTTTCCGTAAGCATTCTTGTTGGAGCTGTCGTCCAGCTGGATCACGGCACCGTCGAGAGCTATTCCAGCGAACAAACCCTTGGCGCGCGAATAGGAGTAGATCGCGGATTTCAACAGAATGTCGGTGCCGACTTCCGCTTTTCTCCCGACGGGTCCGGCTGTTGCGGAAGCGTCCGCTCCGATCTTGAGCTTGCCCTTGAGCAGGGGCTTGATTCCTTCGCTGTTCGTGAAAACCATGATCACATCCGTCGCTTCAACTCCGAGCTGCAAGCCAAAGCTTCCCCCGCCGATTTCGATAAACAGGGGTGTACCCCAACCGCCGTCGGCGTTTCTCTGGGCGACAAGGCCCTTGCCGTAACGACCGCCAACGCCAAAGGCGCCTTTAACGACGTGGGGTATGACAGCGATGCCGTAGGCCTTTTTCAGTAGACCTTCGGGAATACTTTGATCCGGAGCTTCCATGATTTCCTGCAAGACGCTGGCGGCGTTCTGTGCCCGCTCGGCCTCGTCGGATTGTTTGACCGCGCTTGTGCCACTTTGTGCCGACAACGTCGGCAAGTAACAGGGCAGCGCGAGTGCAGCGGCAGCCGCAATGATAAGAAACTTTCTTGATCCCATGATTTGTGCCTCATTTCTGGGTGGGAAGAGCGCTGGGCCCATTTGGCCTCTGAGTCAGGCTCAGTCCGAACTCTGCGCGTATGTGAGGACGATAACTGTGCACAAAAGCACAACACCAGCTGCTGTGTACCGCAATTGGCGACATTCAATCTTGAATTCTGAACTCCCGTGGCTGTCTCGCGCTGGTCTGCGAGACAAAGGCTCTGATGTAGGTGCGATCGAGTTCGTTGGCGCGAATCCGTAGCATTCCCGCAACGTCTTCAATCTGGCGTTCGGACGAACTCTTCTTTGACCATTCGAGTTTCGCGAGGTCAGGTGTGGGGGCCATAACGAGATCGAAGTCGTTCGAGGCCCTGGGTGTTCCGTGAAATGAACTGGCGAACGAACCTGTAAACATGTAGGGTATGCCGGCCTCGCCAAGAGCGGCGGACAGGCGAGCAAACAGATCATGAGTGCTCATCGTAACGAATCGGGGTAGCGGTCTTCGGGCAATATACACCGAAGAAACTGGCGGATCAGCACCTGCTTCGACAAACCGGGCTGCTCTTTCTCAATCCGCGCGAAAGCCAGTTTTCGCGCCAGTTCGCTCAAATCCATCGCGATTCGAAGTCTCTCGATCCCTGTCATCTTCTTGAGAATAAGCATCTGAATGTCGTTCGCGGCTTGCGATGTATCTAGCGGCGTCATCGTGCCGAGTCTACCAGAAGGAAGTGATCGACCTTCGGCAGATCTCACCGTCGCAGGTTCTTCTCGAGAAACTCCATCGTCCGTCGCCAGGCAAGTTCTGCGGCTTCCCCGTTATATGCCGCACCTGTTTCGTGCGCGAAAGCGTGACCCGCTTTGTAACGGTAAAACTCGAACTTCACTTTCGCGGCTTCGAGCTTCCTCTCCAATTCGTCGACCGAAGAAATTGGAAAGTACGCATCGTCGACTGCAAAGTGGCCCATCAGCGGCATTTTGATTTTCGTTGCATCGACATATTCCAGCGGGGGGAAGCCGTACCATGTAACAGCGGCATCCGCCTCGGGGACGTTCACCGCTGCAAGTAGCGTCAGCGCTCCACCCATGCAAAATCCCGTGACACCCACTATGGCGCTATTCTTCTTCAGATACTGCACAGCTCCCCGAATGTCCTGTCCGGCTGCATCACCGAAGTTCAGGCCGTCCATCAGGTGCTGGGCTTCCTGCGCCTCGACGGTGACTTTGCCCCGGTAAAGATCCGGCACAAGCGCACGGTATCCGGCAGCCGCAAGCCGATTTGCCACATCCTTTATTTGATCGTTAACGCCCCACCATTCCTGAATCACGATGATTCCCGGGGCGTTTACGCCTGCCGCAGGCTCGGCGTAATACCCGTCTATTTCCTTTCCGTCCGGTCTCTTGAAGGTGATTGTTTTCATGAACAGATTTTACTCAATTTTCAATGGCGAAAGGCGCGCCCCCTTGCGACGATTCTTCGGGGATTTTCAGGGGGAAAAAATGCAAAGAGATTCTGGATCCGGTAGAGGATTCTCCCTACTGGAGCTGTTGATAGTCGTTGGCGTCATTCTCGTCATTGCGACAATTGCAATTCCAAGCCTGCTTCGATCGAGGCAGCAGGCGAATGAAAACGCGGCCGTTGCGAACCTTCGCACCATAAGTAACGCTGAAGCGGCATATGTCTCCGCAAGTGGCGGGTACTTTGGTACCGTTCCTCAACTTGTCAGCCAGCAGCTCCTGGATGAACGCTTTGAGTCCGGCACTATTGCCGGATATCAGTACAGCGTCACGTCAGGCCGTTTCGAATTCACAGCGACGGCTTCTCCAGCATCATCAAATCTGGGCCGCTACGGTTACTACATGGTTGCCGATGGAGTGATCCGTTACTCGACGGCGTTTACACTGGCGCCTGTCGGTAGGGCGGGCGGCGCCGTGAATTGACACGAAACTAGCGGAATTTCTTTCGTCCAAGAGCAAGAAGCCCCAATCCGCCGCTCAACAGGAGCAAACTCGCGGGCTCCGGGACCCGGACCTGTTGGCGACTGCCGATTGAGAAGTCATCGAAGCCGAAAAAATCGGTACCGGGTTGAGTGTTGCCGAAAGTGATCCGTGTAAATTCTTCGCTGGGCGTCGTTACATAGAATCCGAAGTAGAGGACGCTGCCTCCCGGGCCGTTTTGGGTGTTTCCTACATTAAGAACCAGCGGGGTCCCTGCTACGGTTGTAAGTGTTATCTGTCCGTTGAAGTCGCCGATGTCGATCCCATAGAAGCCGAAAGCGGCTACCGGAGCGGTGAAGTCGATCGAGAACACATCTCCGGTTTCCCAATATTGGTTGCCTGAAATCGGGTACCGGCCGACTCCGTTCGTTCCCGTCGGAATATTGGCGACATTGCCCGTTCCGTTGAGGGTTGCCGTCCCGGCGGCGCCAAAATTCACCGCCAATGGGGCGCCGGCCCCATTGGCAACACTTTCGAAATTGAATGTGCCCACACCAATCAGATTACTCAGGAAGTTAGCCCGGGCCGTATCCGCCAGTGGATGTGCGGGCAGGCGCATAGCCTCACCTAATCCCGGATCCTCACCAAAAAACGTGATCGGAATTGCACTCGCGGCTACCGGAATTCCAAGCACAAGCACCAACGCCATCACGCTCGATAGGTACGTCTTCATGAACCTGAACCTCCTCGCCTCCTGCGCAACTCGCCGTACATGCTTATAAATGGTGCATCGGCAGTAGAAAAAAGCGGCACGTCAGGTTCCCTTCATCGTAACCTCGCAGCCCGGAGCGTCTTGTCGCCTAAGTCCTAGATACGGTTGCTACTTGACTATAGGCGTTAGCCCCCGGCTTCCGCCCACTCCGGCGGGAACTAAGAAGAGGATGTAAGCGAAGCCGACGAAAAAAAGACTTCCCTCGGGTATTCTCTCGTAAAGCATTGCAAATTTTGGAGTTCGTCTCACGCTCTGGATTGTAAGACTACCGGACACTTTCGAGCGAAAACGGGGGTCTTTTCTTAAAGCCAGATTAAGACACCTGGCTGCTCAGGATCTCAACCGGGGCGGTCTCGCCCGACTGGATGGGGACTCCGTCGCGGAACAGGATATAGTTGGCAGGGCTCGCCGGCACGCGGGTTCCGGGCAGGATTACGCCGATCAGATTCAGGGGATCCACGGCAGAAAGTTTGATTTCGTGTCTCGTGCTGCGTTCTGCTCCTTCGCGCCTCATCGCGCGGAGGGATTCCACCGCTTCGGGCAATGCGAACTGCTCGCCGACGAATCCATCCACGAAGCGTCCTCCGCGTATTTCTCCCTGGAATTCCATACGACGATACTGGACGAGGAGATCACGCCACGAAGGGCTTATCGACTCGCGTGCGAGCAGATCCCGAAAAACAACCCCATAGCGCCGCAGGAATTGCCGGGCTGCCTGATTTGCAGGATTCGATTCCACGCGACGGGAGGCAAGCAGGGACCACCGGCCCGCTCCGTGCCGCGGACGTTTGGATTTTTCGCGGCCCAGCCGCCGCCTGGGATCAAGTAAAGCTCTCAGGTTGTCGAAGCCATCTGCCGTGACAACGCCCGCTGCCGATAGCTCCCAGAGTGCGTCTTCAACCTGGGACTGAAGGTGTCCGGTCTCTCGCGCGATATCCGCGAAAAAGCTGGCGCCGCGTTCCTGCAGCAGGCGGCGAATGTCCTGTGCTACAGGCGTAAGCACCGTGTCGCGATCGATCCCCGTACTTTCGCCCGAAGCGAGTTGCATCAGCCAGTCACCGTCTTCACGAGGGAAGATGCCGATCGGCGCGACACTCGTCGGCACAATCCTTCGACGAGCGGATTCGTCCTCCATCGAAGGCATGGCAGCAAAACGCGGATGAGGAGAGAGTCGCGCCCACATTACCGAACCGTTCAGGCAGAGCCGATCGAGCAGTTCCGGATCGTACTTCGCCATGCGAGATGGCAGGATGAAACGTTCCCAGGACGATGCTGCCGCCTCGAATCCACCGATCTGACGAATGACTTCCTGCAGGCCGTCTTCGCCGTGCAGTTGGGTTCCCGGAGCGACGTGTTGCCATTGGAACAAGAACTTCATGAACTCGCTTGCGGGCACCGGCTGAATTTCTTTACGAAGACGGCCAATGGTAAGCCGGTGAATGCGGGCCAGCAATCGGCGATCGCACCATTCCGGGGAATGGGCTGCGCGGAAACTGCCGCGCAGTACCTGGCCTTCAGATTCGAGTTGAAACATTGCCGCTTCTATATTTTTTGCCGAGAAACCAAGGCGAGTTGCCAGTTCGTCTACGCGTGTCGGGCCGATGCTTTCCATCCATCCCTGCACGATCGACCGTATGAGGGAGGGAGGAAGCCGATCCTGCGCAAACTCTGCACCCGAATCCTGGATCTTCTCCGTGGCCACCCAGCCCTCGGTTTGCTCGATGGAAATCTGTTGAGCCCGGCCAGTTTCGTGCAGCTCCCTAAGGCCGGAACGCCAGGGATCTGCGGTGTCATCCGGCACCCAGATCAACGTGAGCAGCGCATCGTGGAGTTCGTCCGCATCCCGCACGACGGGCCAGGCTTCCCGAGCAACCTCCGCAATGGCGTCCGGATCAAGCGCGCCGATCTCGCCCGCCATTTCCGGCGGAAGAGTGCGGCGCATCTCGACTGCACGCGCGCGCCGTTCTTCAAGAGGTGCGTCGTCCAGATAGGCGTAAGGATTCGCGTTGAGAATCTCGTGGCAAAATGCTGAGGGCGCCGGCGTGTCGATAGCGACACAGCGAATCTCGCCGGAGGCAATGCGCTCGAGCACCGTCGCCAGTCCATCGATGTCCATCGCTTCAGTCAGGCAGTCCCGTATCGTTTCGTGAATCAGGGGGTGATCGGGCAGATCGATGTACATCTCTCCGCGATGATTATCCTGACAGGCTGTCGC
>Ga0111539_10009222_pt1 | contig 12469 bp, 15 predicted proteins | sample RhiMethybrSRZTD1_FD_79667 | JGI IMG/M metagenome (GOLD analysis project Ga0111539, IMG submission 79667) | Populus rhizosphere microbial communities from Tennessee, USA - Rhizosphere MetaG P. TD hybrid SRZTD1 (version 2) (version 2) | ecosystem: Host-associated > Plants > Roots > Rhizosphere >...
ATCGTCAGAAACTGCTCCAGCGTCGGCCCGTCGACGAGGATCGTCTCGGCGCCCTCGGCGATCGGGCGGGAGACGCCGTGCTCGAAACGGTGCCAGTCGCCGGGCCCCGCGCCCTGCGTCGCGAGCGTGACTGTTGCGCTGCTGCTGCGGATCCGGAAGCTCGAGTCCTGAATGGCGAGCTCGACGCCGGCCTCAGGATGGCGGACCATCGGCGCCTCGGAGTCAGCTGCTCCGAGAGCCTTGCTCAGGAAGGCGGGCGGGCCTTCCGAGCGGCCCGGTGCGCCGAGCAGCATGACCGCCATGAAGATCGCAGCGACGAACATCGCCAGCGCCGCCAGGCGCACCGGGGATGCGCCGCGCAGAACGGCGACGCGCTCGGCTTCCGCCGAGCGTTCACTGGACCGCAGTTCCGGAAAGTTCGTCATGGGGTCTAGTCCTCGGGCGCCCTACACGCGCGCGATTCCTGGACAAGGGATCGTCCGGCCAGGGGGCGGGGCGGCCTCGATTCGGTAAGAGAACGGACTGAACTGCCCGAACTTCCCTCGTTCGAGTGAGGTTCATGGACGACCCTTGAAGCGGGCCCGGCTCCCAGCCAGAATCAGAGGGTCCCCTGCAAGGAGAAGACCATGCGGCTCCCCACGAGAACAGCGGTTCTCTTTTTTTCGCTGATCGCGTTGACTACAGGCAGCAGCGCTCTGGCAACTGATGAGGACTGGGCCTCCGCCGTCGACGCGGCTCAGGCCGTCGATCCGGCGATCGCCCCTCCGGCAGCGGTAGCCGGCGACATCCGCGCAGTCGGCGGCGGAGACATCCTCGGCGCCGGGTCGACGGGCAACTTCGCCCTCAGCGGCTCACGCAAGGACGGCGTCGTACGCGGCAAGCTCACGCTCATCGGGTCACAAGGGCAGGTGTTCCACGCCGACGTCGTCTGCATCGGCGCAGCGTCGCTGCCTGACGGAACGAAGCTCGCCCGCCTCGTCGGGCGGCTGACCGAGCCGGCGTTCTCGGCGCAGTCGCTTCTCTTCAACGTGAGCGACACGGGGCTCGCGGGCGGCGAAGACGATACGTTCGCAGGCTCCCTCTCGCCCGCCGCGGCCGAGGACATCCCCTGCGAGCCCACGCCGGGAATCGACCCGATCGCGCACGGGAACATCTCGATCCTGGTCGACTAGCGAAAGCCCTCGCGGCCTCCGCGTCCGAAGAGGTGGGCGCGGAGGCCGCGTAGAATGAGTCCGCATGGCCACGGCGGAGGAACGGAGGCGCGCCCACGCCACCGACGAGTGGCGGCGCGGGCTCTATGAGCAGAGCCCGGAGCGCGCGGGGCTCTTCAGCACGATGTCAGGGCTCGAGAACGAGCCGCTCTACACGCCTTCGAACGTCGCGATCGACTACGACCGCGACCTCGGCTATCCGGGCGCTTTTCCGTACACGCGGGGGGTCTATCCCTCCATGTATCGCGGGAGGCTCTGGACGATGCGGCAGTTCGCCGGCTTCGGCACCGCCGAGGAGACGAACGCGCGCTTCCGCTACCTGCTCGACCACGGCCAGACCGGTCTCTCGACGGCCTTCGACATGCCGACCCTCATGGGCTACGACTCCGACCACGCGAGGTCGTTGGGCGAGGTCGGGCGCGAAGGCGTCGCCATCGACTCGCTCGAGGACATGGAACAGCTCTTCGCCGGGATCCCGCTCGGCGAGGTCTCGACCTCGATGACCATCAACGCGCCGGCGGCGATGCTTCTGGCCTTCTACATCTGCGTCGCCGAGGAGCAGGGGGTGCCCCAGGACAAGCTGCGCGGGACGATCCAGACGGACATCCTCAAGGAGTACATCGCCCAGAAGGAGTGGATCTTCCCGCCCGAGCCCTCGATGCGGCTCTGCGTGGACATGATCGAGTACTGCGCCCGCAACGTGCCGCTCTGGCACCCGGTGTCGATCTCGGGCTACCACATCCGCGAGGCGGGCTCGACCGCCGCCCAGGAGCTCGCCTTCACACTCGCCGACGGGTTCGCCTACGTGGAGGCCGGCATCGAGCGCGGGCTCGACGTCGACGACTTCGCCCCGCGGCTGTCGTTCTTCTTCAACGCGCACATCGACTTCTTCGAAGAGGTGGCGAAGTACCGGGCCGCCCGCCGGATCTGGGCCAGGGAGCTCCGCGAGCGCTACGGCGCGAAGAACCCGCGCTCGTGGCTCATGCGCTTCCACGCGCAGACCGCCGGCGTCTCGCTGACGGCGCAGCAGCCCGAAGTGAACATCGTCCGGACGGCGCTCGAGGCGCTGGCCGCGGTCATGGGTGGCTGCCAGTCGCTCCATACGAACTCCTTCGACGAGGCGCTTGCGCTCCCGACCGAGCACGCGGTGAAGCTCGCGCTGCGCACGCAGCAGGTCATCGCCCACGAGACCGGCGTCGCCTCGACGATCGACCCGCTCGGCGGCTCCTACTACCTCGAGGACCTGACCAACCGGCTGGAGCAGGAGGCCTACGACTACTTCGGGCGCATCCGCGACCTCGGCGGCGTCGTCGAGGCGATCAAGGAGAACTTCTTCCAGCGCGAGATCGCCGAGGCGTCCTTCCGCTTCCAGAGCGAGGTCGAGTCCGGCGAGCGCGTCATCGTCGGCGTGAACCGGTTCGAGGACACCGACGAGCGCGAGCTCGAGATCCTGAAGATCGACGCCGCGCTCGAGCAAAAGCAGATCGAGCGCGTTCAGGCCCTGCGCGCGCGGCGGGACTCGGCCACGGTCTCTTCGGCGCTCTCCCGGCTCAAGCAGGGCGCGGCCGAGGCCGACACCAACCTGATGCCTGCGATCATCGACGCCTCCCGCGCGTACGTCACCATGGGCGAAATGTGTGATGCTCTGCGCGAGAGCTGGGGCGTCTGGCGCGAGACCCCCGTCTTCTAGACCCTCTTTAATCGAGGCCCTGTGAAGAGCAACGGAGCAGTGCTCTCGATCGAGAGCCTCAACCGCCGCTTCGGTCGGCGCGAGGTGGTGCGGTCGCTCGACCTCGCCGTCGAGCCTGGCCAGCGCATCGCCCTGTGGGGGCCGAACGGTTCCGGGAAGAGCACCGTCCTTCGGTGTGTCGCCGGGACGCTCGTCCCGTCGGCGGGCTCTGTGCGGATCGGCGGGCACCAGGCAGGCGAGCTTGCCGCCCGCCGCCTGGTCGGGGCATCGCTCTCGCAGGAGCGCTCGTTTTACCTCCGACTGAGCGGCAGGACCAATCTTCTGTTCTTCGCTCGCATGCGGTACGACAACCGGCGCGAGGGAGTCCGCTCAGTCGACGCGTTGATCGAGGAGCTCGAGATCGCAGACATCGCGGCTCAGCGCGTCGATCGATGCTCGACCGGCATGGTGCAGCAGCTGGGCATTGCCCGCGCGCTCCTCGGAGATCCTGTCGTCCTCTTGCTGGACGAGCCCACCCGGTCGTTGGACGCCGAGGCGAGAGGCCGCCTGTGGTCCGCTCTCGAGCGTCGTCCGCATGCGGCGGCTCTGATCGCAACCCATCTCGACGAGGATTTGAAGCTCTGTGACGAACGCGTTTCCTTTCCCGTTTAGCCTCCCGCGCCTCGGTGTGGTCGCGGCGCTTGTCCGCCGCGACTACCTCGTGCAGCGCTCCTATCGGCTCGCATTCGTCCTCGACCTCTTCTACGGGATCGTGAACCTGCTCGTCTTCTACTTCATCTCGCAGACGTTCACCGACGTGGCGACGGCAGACCTGAGCGGGGCGCCGAGCTACTTCGCGTTCGCCTCGATCGGCATCGCGATCACCATCGTCTTGCAGGCAGCGAGCGGCGGGCTCGCGCATCGGATTCGCGAGGAGCAGCTCACCGGGACGCTGGAGGCGCTTACGGCGCAGCCGATAACGGTCCCCGAGCTCTCCTTCGGCCTGGCCGCGTTCCAGTTCGGCTTCGGAATGATCCGTGCCGCCTTCTATCTCCTCCTCACTGGGGTCTTCTTCGGAGTGAGCTTCACGCAGGCGGACTGGGTCGGCTTCGTCACCGTGCTCATCGCCTCGGGCGCCGCCCTCGCGAGCATCGGCGTGCTCCTCGGCGCTCTCGTGCTCGTGATGAAGAGAGGGGAGGTCCTGACGGGCGCGATCACGTTCGCGATGGGCCTCGTCAGCGGGGCCTTCTTCCCGATCGCGGTCCTCCCGAGTTGGCTGCAGACAATCGGCTCGGTCGTGCCCACTCGGTTTGCATACGACGGCCTGCGCTCGGCGATCTTCGAGGGAGGAGGGTGGGGAGGTGATGCCGTGGCTCTCATCGTGTTCGCGGTCATTGGGCTTCCGATCGGCGTGTGGTGCTTCGGCCGCGCGCTGCTCCAGTCTCGGCGGGCGGGAACGATCTCCCAATACTGATGAGCGCCTCTCCGGACAACCGAATGGCCCTGGCCGCCGCGCGTCGGCTGACTCTCGAGGGAACTGCCGCCCGTATCGTGGGCGCGCTGGGCGTGGCGGGGGTGCACTGCCTGCTGCTCAAGGGGCCGACGCTCTCCGAGCTTTACGACGGCGTTCGGCCCTACAACGACGTCGACGTCCTGGTCGCCGGGGAGTCCGTGGGCGCGGCCGAAGCCGTGCTCGGTGAGCTCGGGTTCGAGCTTCGACACGATGATCCGCACAGTCGGATCTGGAGCCGCGCCGGTGTCGACGTCGACCTGCACACCACGCTGATCGGAGCTCATGCGGACCCGGATGTAATCTGGGCGGCGCTGACGAGCAGCACCGAGACCTTCAGCCTTGGCGGCGCGGATGTGGAGGGTCTGAACCGGGCCGGACGCGCGCTGCACGTCACTCTTCATGCGGCTCAACACGGTGCGCAAGAGCCGAAGCCGCGCGAGGACCTACGCAGGGCGCTCGATCACTTTCCCGAGGACACCTGGGCGGAAGCCGCGCGCCTCGCTGCCGAAGTCGGGGCCCAGCCGGCGTTCTGGAACGGCCTGGCCATGGAGCCGGCCGGGCGGGAGATGCAAACGCGCCTCGAGCTAACGAAGGGGCCCACGCGGACCGAGACGGAACTTCGGGCGGCGACCCCGCCACCCACCGCGGTCGGCCTGCTCCGGCTCTCGGAAACCCGCGGGTGGAAGGCGAAGGCCGCGCTCGTCTGGCGCGAAGCGTTCCCTTCGGCCGCCTTCCTCCGCGCGTGGTCGCCGCTCGCCAGGCGTGGGTCACTCGGCCTCGTGCTCGCCTATGTGTGGCGGCCGATCTGGATACTCGTCCGCTTGTTTCCGGCGCTGGCCGCGATCAGGCGGGCGCGCCGGGTGGCGCGGGGCTGACGGTCTCGGGAACGGCGCACCGCCTGCCTTCGAGATCGAACGCGACGACCGCGACGAGCCCCTCGAGCGTCGTGGCCGAGTCGTGTACGGCCTCCCCGCGAAGCGTCAGCCACGCATGACCCGGCGGCCCGACATCTCCCTTGCGGATGCCCAGGACGAGCCGGGACTCCTCGTTTCCGGCCGGGAGGTAGCGGTACGTGATCAGACTGCGTTCGAGGCAGTTGTCCCGTAGGGCGCGAGTTCGGTAGAGCCAGCGGGCGACGGTCACCACGAACGCGAGCCGCCTTTCGTCGGCTGCGTGGCGGTGCCGTGGAGCCATCAGGGTCACGAGGCGGGGGAGCGGAAGCACGCGCTTGAGAACTGGCAGGAGGCCGGCCCAGGCAGCCATGCGGCCCGACAGTAGGAGATCGCTCGGCCCCGACACGACCGTCCGGAGGCGGGAGAACCGATCGAAGACGGTCATGCGGCTTTGCGAATGAGGACGCGCTCTATTTCGGCGAGCAAGCTGGGAAGCTCGTCCAACGTCGCGGTGAAGCGCGCCTCGTAGACGGGCACCCGTGCAGCGAGCCTCAGGTACTCCTCCACCGTCCGACGCTTGAGCTCCTCGTCGAGAAGCGTGAAGCAATATGCGTGAGGAAGGAGGGTCTGTATGACCGCGGCCGCGCCAAGTCTGCGGAGCTCGACGTCCTTACCTTCATGCTGGCGCCTGAGGATGCAGAGTGCGGAAAGCGACGCGGTTTTTTCTCCGACGACGATGCGACCGTCGGCGTCGAGGAGCGGCGGGGGAGGTACGGGAACGCCGAAGTACGCCGCTGACGCCGGCCGCAGCCGCACCGAGAACGGCAATTCGAGAATCCGAACCTCTGAACCTCCGGTCTCGAAGGCGAGCGCGTCGTCGGCGCAGACGCGGTACCCGCTGCGGCCGAGGCCGAACGCGATAGTGGACTTGCCGGTCTGGGAGTCGGCGCAAAAGCCAATGACTCCGGCCGGCGTTTCGACCGCACTGGCGTGCAGGACCTGGCGTCCGAGCAGCTGCAGGGTCATCGGCGCGATCGTTCTTCGGTACGTGTCCACGACCAGACTGTCCGAAGCGTCCTCGTTCGGGAGCGCGAGAACCCGTCCGTCCGGCTCCGAGCGGAACGCGCCGACGACAGGCAGATACGCCCAGTACTCGTCGTCGGCTCGGTAGAAGTACGCCGACGGGATTCCCTCGTAGTCGACCCAGACGAGGGTCGCGGGATCGCTGACGTCCGGCTGGGGCGCCGCGATCTGGCCTCGCCCGATCGCGAGCGTGAGTGTCGTGGTCATACCAGCCAAAGAGTACGCAGCCGCCCGGCGCGTCTCCAGCGGGGACGCGGCCGGGCGGTGACTAGCGATTGACGCTGCTACTCGAGACCCGAAGGCTTCAGGTTGGGCTCGCCGGGGTCGCCGGGGCTCGGAATCGACTTGCCGTGCGCCGGCCCACCGCCGGAGCCGCCCTGAATCACGCCGGCAACGTCTCCGAGGTGCCGAAGTTCCATCGGCTCCCACGTCGACAGACTTCTTTCGAACGTCATCGCTTTGTCACCCCCTCCATCGTGGTCATGTCCATTGACGAGCCCATGCTTCGAGGTTCAGCACACTCCACAGCTTGTGAGCGAGCATCGAAAACTCGAGAACGTTGGAATCGTCACCTCTCTCTCTCCCTTGCAACTTCAAAAGTGAAGTTCGGAACGCTGATTGTAATGCGGTTTCGTCGACGATTCCACTCGCCGAAAGTATTGGTGCTCCATGGTACTCCTCCCAGGCCCGTGGGATCTGCTCTGTGAGCATCGCGGTCGAGAAATCGGTGATCAGGATTTTCTTCTGATCGTCGAAGCCGCCGGTGGGAAATCGCCTGGCAAGCGTCCCGCGCAGGATCCCCTTCGCACGGTGCCCGGAATGCAGGAGGCGTGGAGGCGTGCGCACAAGGAAATCGACCACCTCGGGGTCCCAGAAGGGCATGAAGGGCTCGAGGCCGAGGCGGCGTCCCCGCTCGAAGGCCTCCTCGCGCTCCATCGCGACGACGATGTTCTCGAAGTACGGGACGACGTCGCTCAGGTAGGCGCCCTGGCTGTGGCGGTCCTGCTTCCACGCCACAGCGCGCTCTTCGACGCTGTTCGCAAGGTCTGTGTCAGGAGCCAGCCAGGGATCCATTCGTTCGCGGATGTGACGGCGACGAACCTCCTCCAGGCGCCCTGGTGCGACGCGGCCCGCCGCGCCTCGCATGGCGTCCCGGACGACCACCTGCGCCCCGTACTTCCACAGCAAGTTGCGGAGAATCGGCCACTTGCGGACCGTGTACGAGTTCCGGAAGGTGAGCCAGAAGTGGTGTAGCTCCGAGAAGTGGAACCCCCTCATGCAGTCGGCCGCCCAGCGAGGTGAGACCGAGAGCCACTCGTCTCCGCCCGCCCCGGTCAACACGGTCCGGGCGCCCTGGTTGCGACCGGCAAGCGCGAGCTGCGTGTAAAGCGGGTGCCAGATGTTCACGAGCGGCATCGGCCACGAGCTGGTGGTGCGCAAGGCTTCGAGGACGAGCCCGTCGCGTCCTTCGGCCTCCGCGAACGGAACCACGGTCTGCGGCATCCCGAGCTGGCCCGCGACGAGCCGTTGAACGCGCTCCTCATTGAAGTTGGGGTCGGGGAAAACGAGCGAGAGCGCGATGGGGGGTTCGATACCGGTCGCGCCGGCGACGTCGGAGGCGTAGGCCGCGACGGCCACCGAGTCGATGCCACCGCTCAGGAAAATCGAAGGCCGGCCGACGGAGAGCGCTCGCCCCAACGCGCGCTCCAACACCGTCGAGAAGTGCGGGATGTCGGCCTCGGTGATCCATTCGACGGCCTGCTCGTTCGGCGCAGGATCCCAATAGCGCTCGCTCGTGGCGCCTGAGGGCCCCGTCGTGAGCGCTCGCCCCGCGGGCACACGGCGAATCGCCTCGAAGTACGTCTCGGCGGCGTCGAGGTGGTAGTTGACGAGAGACGCGGCAAGCGCGGGCCGGTTGAGGGCCGTCGACACTCCGCCGACACGGGTAAGTGCGACGATCGAGTCCGAGAAGTACCAGGCTCCGTCGCGTCCCATCGCGTAGAAGAGCGGATGGTGCCCCAGCGGATCTCGGGCCGCGAGGATCGATCCTGTGCGTGGATCCCAGATGACGAGAGCGAACACACCGTCGATGCGACCGAGGACGGCGGAGCCCAGCTCGAAGTACGCGCGGAGCGCGAGCTCCGCATCTGTGCTCGTGGGATCCGCTCCGGAGATGGCGGCGAGCGCCTCTTTGTCGAACAGATGGCCATCGAAGACGGCTACGGCCGAGTTCAGCCGCGCAACCTCCGCAGGCGCAGCCTCCCCCGGCGACGAGACCTCTGGCAGGTCGCGCCCCGGCTGGTAGCGAAGGAGAAAGGAGGACGTGTCCGGAGCGACGCGCCGTTCCGCTACGGCGACCGACACGACTAGCTCACCGCGGGTCGCAGAAGCTTTTTCTCGATGAGGTTCGCGATGAGGGTGTCGATCTCATTGCGGATCTGGTCAGACGGGACGTCGAACTCGCGCTGAAGCTCCTCCTGCACAGCTTCGCGATTCGCTCCGGTGGCGAGGAGATCCCACGCACGCGACGCGGTCGGGTTCAGTGCGTAGATCTCGTTCGTCCGCAGGTGCACGAGGACGGTTTCTCCCTCGACGCGCTGGGTGACCACCTCGGGATCGGGCTCCCAGGTTCCGTTGTCCGCGGGGAAATTCGAATCAGTCATTTTTGGCCACCAAGACTTTACGAACCATCTCTAATGGTTCGTGTTCACGGTCGACGCCCAGCAGCCCGTCACCACACACGGGCTCATCGGATGATGTGGGCCTCTCTCTGCCTTGTCAAACAGGCGATCGGCCGGAGACCTCGACCACGAGACCGTCCGTTGCCATGCGAACGCCCTCGGGGACAGGGAGCTCGACCGGCCTGTGGGTGAGGATGACCGGGCCGTCGGCTGCGGCCAGCGCTTCGTCGGCCGACAGATGCCCGCGGGGCTCGCCGTCCTTGTCGGACGCTGCGAGGGTCGCCTCGCAGACGAAGAGGTCGGCTCCGCGCGCGAGCGCGGAGAGTTCCTCGGTCGGAGCGGAGTCGCCGGAGTAGGCGAGCAGCTTGTCGCCCTCCCGCACGCGGAAGCCGTAGGCCTCCATCGTGTAGTGCGGCAGGCGGTGCGCCTCGACCTCGAAGCCGGCCGCCTGGAACGGCGTCCCCGGCGCAAACTCGTTGAGGTCGAAGGCGGAGTCGAACATGCCGGGGTTCCCAAAGGTGCCCGCGAACGCGTCCAGCTGGGAGCGGCCGCCGGGCGGGAGCCACACGCTGCACGGGATGTGCTCGTCCGTCGGGCCGTAGGCGTTCAGCCATGCCCAAGGGACGAGGTCGCCCCAGTGGTCGAGGTGGAAGTGGGTGATGGCCGCCGCGTTGACGCGCCTGCCTCCGTTGGCGCGGAGCCGCCCCAGGACGCCCGGGCCGCAGTCGAGTAGAAGGCTCCGCCGCGGCTCGGCGGCGCTCTCCACGAGGTACCCCGACTGCGCGCTGCCGGGGTTCGGCCAGGCCGGCGATGACCCGATGACGGTGAGCCTCACGTTCATATACTGACCGACCGCTATGAATCGCGAGCGCAAGATCCGGGTCGTCATAGCCAAGCCGGGGCTCGACGGCCACGATCGGGGAGCGAAGATCATCGCCCGTGCGCTCAGGGACGCCGGCATGGAGGTCATCTACACGGGCCTGCATCAGACCCCGGAGCAGATCGTCGAGACCGCGATCCAGGAGGACGCGGACGCGGTCGGCATCTCCATCCTCTCCGGCGCGCACATGACGCTCGTCCCGAAGATTCTCGGAGGGTTCAAGGAGAACGGCATGGACGACGTGGTCGTCGTCGTCGGCGGCACGATCCCGAAGGCGGACATCGAGGAGCTGAAGCGGCAAGGCGTTGCCGAGGTCTTCACACCCGGAGCTCCGGTGTCCGAGATCGTCGACTTCCTTCGCGAGAAAGTACCCGTCACACGGTGAGCGTCGACGTCGTACGTGACGGCGGCGTCTCAGTCGTGACCGTCAACCGGCCCGACGCCATGAACGCGCTCGACGTCGAGCACGCCGAGGCGCTGCGCGACCATCTGGAGGACCTCGCCGCCGATCCCGAGGCGCGCGTCGTGCTCCTCACGGGGGCCGGCGAGAGAGCCTTCGTCGCCGGGGCCGACATCAAGTACATGCAGTCGCTCGGAGTCCTCGAGGCGCGGCGCTGGGGCGAGCTCGGACAGGCGTGCGCCAATCTCCTCGAGACGATTCCGAAGCCGACGATCGCGGCCATCAACGGCTTCGCCCTCGGCGGCGGGTGCGAGCTCGCTCTCGCCTGCGACATCCGCCTCGCCTCCAGGGAGGCAAGACTTGGGCAGCCGGAGGTCAACCTCGGGATCATCCCGGGCTGGGGTGGAAGCCAGCGCCTGCCCCGCATCGTCGGGCTCGGCTTCGCCAAGGAGATCGTGTTCTCCGGGCGCACTGTCGAGGCCCAGGAGGCGCACGACTGGGGACTCGTGAACCAGATCTACGACCCGGCCGAGCTCATGCCCGCCGCGATGAAGCTGGCCCACGAGCTGGCGAAGAAGAGCCCGCTCGCCCTGGCCTACGCGAAGGAGGCGACGAACCTCTACCTCACGGGCGAGGCCAGCGCACATATGGAGACCGAGCTCCGCCTTTTCGCGATGCTCTTCTCCTCGGAGGACCAGAAAGAGGGCATGGCTGCCTTCGCCGAGAAGCGCGAGCCCGAGTTTCGGGGGCGCTAGGAGCCGCATAGCCGCTGCTAGCCTGGGAAGGAACCCCATGCACGACACGTTGACCATCGCCGGCCGGGAGTTCGGCTCGCGCCTTCTTCTCGGGACCGGCAAGTACGACACCTTCGAGACGATGCGCGAGGCGGTCGCCGCCTCGGGCACGGAGATTGTCACTGTCGCCGTGCGACGGATCGACTTCGATGCACCGGGCGAGGACATCATCTCGTTCCTGCCGGAGGAGGTGCTCCTTCTCCCGAACACCTCGGGCTGCGAGACCGCCGACGAGGCGGTCAGGTCCGCGAAGCTCGCCCGGGCCGGCGGCCTGCCGGACTGGGTCAAGCTCGAGGTCATCCCGGACCCGCGCTACCTCCTGCCTGATCCGGTCGAGACCCTGAAGGCGGCGGCGACGCTCGTCGAGGAAGGCTTCACGGTTCTGCCTTACGTCCTTCCGGACCCGGTCCTGGCCAAGAAGCTCGAGGAGGTCGGCTGCGCGACGGTCATGCCGCTCGCGGCTCCGATCGGGAGCGGCCGCGGCCTCAAGCTGCGCGACTCGATTCGGATCATCGTCGAGCAGGCCGAGGTCCCGGTCGTCGTCGACGCCGGCCTCGGCGCCCCGTCGCACGCGGCGGAGTCCATGGAGATGGGCGCCGATGCTGTGCTCGTCAACACGGCCATCGCGCGGGCGGACGACCCGGTCGCCATGGCAGAGGCTTTCCGCCTCGCGGTCGAGGCCGGCCGCACGGCCTTCCATGCGGGTGTCATGGAGGAGCAGGCGCCCACACCGTCGAGCCCGGTCGGAGGGACGGTTTGACAGTCGACGTCAATGGGCGCGAGCAGGAGCTCGCTCCGGGCGCGACCGTCGCCACCCTGCTCGCCCGCCTCGGGCTCGAGGCCGGCTACGCGCTCGTGGAGCGAAACGGCGAGCCCGTGGAGCGCGCCCGCTACGCGGACGTCGAGCTCGAGGAGGCAGACCGGCTCGTCGTCGCCCGCCCCGTTGCTGGCGGATAAGCGCCTCTATCTCGTGACGCCGGTCAGGCCCGGCTTCGGCGAGTTCCTCGCGGCGGCGATCCGCGGCGGCGTGGACGTCGTCCAGGTGCGCGAGCGGTCGCTCGCCGACGGCCCGCTTCTCACTGCGCTCGGCGAGGCCCGTGACGTGACCTCCGCTCAGGGAGTCCCGCTCGGCGTCAACGACCGTCCCGACCTCGCCGTCCTCGCGGGAGCCGATTTCGTCCACGTGGGGCAGGACGACATCCCCGTCGAAGCTGCGCGGGCCTTCGGCCTCCCGGTCGGCCTTTCCACGCACGCGCCTGCTGAGATCGACGCAGCGGGTGCCGACTACATCGCCGTCGGTCCCGTGCACGCGACGCCGACGAAGGAAGGCCGGCCGGCGGTTGGC
>Ga0111539_10009223_pt1 | contig 12468 bp, 10 predicted proteins | sample RhiMethybrSRZTD1_FD_79667 | JGI IMG/M metagenome (GOLD analysis project Ga0111539, IMG submission 79667) | Populus rhizosphere microbial communities from Tennessee, USA - Rhizosphere MetaG P. TD hybrid SRZTD1 (version 2) (version 2) | ecosystem: Host-associated > Plants > Roots > Rhizosphere >...
AAACCTGAGATCAGATCAATCGATTAGCAGCCAGCCAGTGCCCACCATCAACCACCAACACAGCGCCATTGATGTAGTTCGCCCCATCTGAGCAAAGAAACACAGCCGCATTCTCGATGTCTGCGATCATTCCAAACCGTCCGAGCGGGATTCGCTGCTTAAGCTTCTCTTTGATCGGCTCCGGAACCAGGCGCTTCATCCCTTCCGTATCACCAATCGGTCCCGGCGCGATCGCGTTAACGCGAATTCCGTGACGGCCCCATTCAACTGCGAGGTTTCGCGTCAACGCGTCGACGCCTGCCTTTGCGGCTGAGACATGGAGTTGCATCGGCGTTCCCAGGTAATGAAGCGTCGCACTGATGTTCAAAATCTGTCCGCCGTGTTTCTTCAATTCCTCGAATGATGCGCGGCAGACATTGAACGTTCCTTTGAGATCGATATCCACGACAGTGCCAAAACCATTTGGCGAAAGCTCTTCGGCCTTGCATAAGAAATTTCCGGCGGCGCCATTGACGACGATGTCGATTTTGCCGAATCGTTCAACAGTGGCAGCGATTGCCTTCTCGATTTCGTCGGGCTTGCGGACGTCAGCCGCCACAGCGAAGGCTTCGCCCCTCTTCGAGCTCGCGCCACGCGCGTCATTGATTGCTTTGGCAGCGGGCTCGAGATGCTCGAGGCTGCGACTGACCAGCGCGACTTTAGCGCCCGCTTCAGCCAGAGCCCGCGCCACGCCACCGGTGATGCCGGTGCCGCCCCCTGTCACGAAAGCGACGTGACCTTCGAGAATTCCATCAGCGAATAGTTTCATGATTTGATTCGGAAGCAAATTTCGGTCGTCTAATTCGACGTCTTAACGGGCTTAACCAGGCCAAGCCGCAGAGCGGCGGAAGATCTGTAGCCCATAGCGTGAGCCGTGGGTAAAAAAGCCATCTTTGGCAGTTCAGCCGCGGAGCGGCGTAACCCTGGAGACAATGACAATAATGTTTCGCCCCTCCGGGGCTGCATCCTTCTGTTGCCGCTAATCCCATGGCTGACGCCATGGGCTACAGATCTATCGCCGCTCCGCGGCTCCTGAACCGTCTGTGCCATCCTCACCCGCCCGCGATAAACGGCCGCGCTTGCACGATGTAAAGCTGACCTTTCATATAAGCCCATTCGATGTCCTGCTCCTTGCCGGCAAAGATGCGTTTGATGGCAGTCGCCGCCGCGGCCAGCCGTCTTACAACCGCGTCGCTTAGCACTGCGCGCTCGCCGCTGATCGGGATCTCCTTGATGCCGCCCCGTTCATCGAAAGTTAAAAGGCTGTCCTCTTCTGACCGCGTCAAGACCTGGACCGCGTTGGCCCGCGGGAGAAAAACAACCTGTTCGGCGATCCTCTGGCCCTCAACTACTCGCATTCCCAACCCACGCTTCGCGCTGATGTAAATGGCCGGGACCTTGCGGGTCTTATTAAACGGGTCGGTTGTGATCATTACGCCGGAGCTCTCCGAATTTATCCCTTCCTGGATCAGGACGGCCATGTAAATCTTTGAGTGCTCGATGCCGGCCCGCTCGCGCGCTTCGTAGGCCTCGAAATTCCAGACCGAAGCCCAGACGGTTTTAATCCCTTCCAGCAATTGATCGTCGGAACGCAAATTCGGCATCGACGAATAAAGGCCGGCGCCATTGAAATTGGGCAAATCTTCGCTGTTGGTCGAACTGCGCGCGAAAACGCCTTTGCCTGGAAATTCGGCATGCAAACGACGCAGGACTTCGCTACGCAACTTCTCGTTGACTTTTCCTTTTTGAAAATCGCCGCGCAATTTCACGAGATATTCGCGCCGGTAAGCCGGATCATGAACAAACTTTTGATCGCCCAGCATCGTGTAGATTGCGTCATCGAGTTTGTTTTCTTCGAGGAATTGATCGTAATAAAAAAAAGGAATGGTGAAGCCCGGAGGAACTGCGAAGCCGGGCAGACGCGCGTGAATGAGCTCGCCAAGATTTGCGGATTTCGCACCGTAAGCGATGACCGACGCCGCGCGTTGCTCGCTCAGGGTGGCCAGCCTGGTAATAGAAAGATCGCCGCGGGGCTTCATGATGTCGAGCCGTTGTTTCAGCCGCTTCTGATACTCAGCGAGCGCGCTGTTGTCGGCCCTCTTTATTGAGTACGTGTCCCGACGCGCGTCAAACTCAACCCAAAAACCATCGTATTGCTTGAATAGTTCCTGAGCGTTCTTGATGTACGCGTTCGGCACCCCCCAGCCCTTGGCCAGCAGGTTGATATGCGACAACGGCGTTGAAGGCCTGCCGGTGATAATACCGGCAACCGGCGGCAGCTGAATCGGAACCTCGTCGAGCACCAGAATTTCGTTGGAGCCAATCTCAACATGATCGTTCAGCTTCGGAATGACGTGGATGCGACCCAGAGTCTTCGCCACATTCAAAACCTGATAGTCCTGCTCTTTCGAGATTTCCGTCTGCAGGACGCGTTGCAGACCAAGGTTCGCGGATGCCTGTTCCTGTCGCGAAGAATTCGGTTTGTAAGCGACCGGCGTGAAGAAAGTCCGGTTGATGATGTCTGATGTTAGGCGCATCTGATCCGCCGGTATCAGATCTCCCTCCCAGAACTCAAAAGTCCAGCGCCGCACCGGTGTCTGGTAGGCCACCGTTCCCAGAATGAACCGCCGGTTGGCCTTCAGGTAATTGTTTTCGAAAAACAGCTGGCCTCGCTCCAGAGACAAGTAAGTCCCATTGACAAAATCTTTGTGAAACTTATAGAGCTTCGTATTGACGTAATAGATGCGGTTCTTCTGTTGTCGATCAATCACGAACAGGACATGAGGCAAAGCGTACGATGTGTTTGCGTCGTAAACGATCGCGAGCGAATCGAACTCAGCTTGAGACTTTACCGCCGGCACCGAAGTGACTTCGTCGGTGGGTGTTTGTGGCGTTTGCGATGGGGCGGCACTCAACCCACCAGCGCAAATAAATATCGACGTCGCCAGCAACCTTGTGATTAACGATGTTGCGATTCTCATCTAACTAATGCGGCTCCTTCAGACACCAGCAATTCTATCAAATCATCAACGTGCCTTCGCTCTGTTAAATAGCTGTTGATGTTCACACGCAAGACCCGGCGGCCATGCAGAACGGTCGAGGGGAAGAAGGCCTTTCCACTTCGTTCAACGCGCTGTTGCAGGTCTTGTTGAATCTGATCTTGTTCTACGGGCGGCAACCCCCGAACAGACGGCGGAAGATAACGAAAACAACAGACAGCCGTCTCAACTTCGCCGGTTCTTTCAAAATCAGAAAGCTCGTCAAGGCGAGCTGCCAGATACTCCGTCAGTTCGATGTGCCGCTCAGTTGTGGCCGCGTATCCGCGACAGCCCATGAACTTCAAGCACATCCAAAGCTTCAGCGAAATGAAACGCCGCGTCCCCATCTGGCCATAGCGGAAAAAATCATACTGTGCGTCAGCAAAGCCGCGGTCCTCGCTCAGGTATTCCGGAGACATGTCAAAAGAATCTCTCAAAACCTGACCGCCGTCGCGCACCAGGGTTGCGCCGCACGAGAAAGGAACGAACATCCACTTATGCGGATCGAAGGTAATCGAATTCGCCAACTCGATCCCTGATAATTTCGATCGATGCTTGTTTGAGAAGGCCAGGGTGCCGCCGTAAGCTGCGTCGACGTGAAACCAACAGTCGTGCTCACGCGCGATGGCCGCCAGTTCCGGCAAATTATCGATTACCCCGGTCGAGGTTGTTCCGGCAACGCCGACAATGCAGAAAGGCCGGCGGCCCACATCGAGATCATGCTTGATGGATTCACGCAGGCGATCCACTCTGACATGGTAACGTTCGTCGGTTTCGATTTTGCGCAAACTCTGACGACCCAGTCCCAAAATATCGAGACTTTTCTCTACTGAAAAATGGCATTGTTCCGAAGTGTAAACGGTGAGTTCGCTTTCGGAGGTCCGCGCACCGCGCCGGGCGATGCCGGCGTCAGCCCAATCGCGCGCGCACTTTAAGGCAATCAGGTTCGCTTCTGAGCCACCGCTGGCCAGCACCCCGAAAGCTTCATCTTCATAACCGATCAATTCACAAAGCCAGCGAATCACCTGAGATTCGATCATCGCCGAGGTGGGGCCATTGCGCCAGGCGCCGGCATTTTGGTTAAGTGAGGAGCACAGCGCATCGGCCCAGACACCAATCGCCAATGGCGTCGGGTTAAATTGGCCGAAGTAGTGAGGGCTCGGCACCTGCATCGCGTGCGGTGCAACATCGCGTGCGAATTGATCGAAGATTTCGTTCGCGGTCATGCCCGCCTGTGGTAAAGGCTCGTCGAAAAGTTCTTTCAGATCATCCGGCGTGGCGCGCGACGTAACCGGCGCGGCATCCAAACCGGCCGCATGTTCGCTAATCAACCTGGTGACCGCGCGCCCTAAATTTTCGTGCTGATCTCTTAAGGATTCATTGGACATGTTATCTTCGTTGATGCCGTGTCAGAACCGCGAGCGGTAGCGACCGGATCGGGTGGCAATCCTCATCTAACAAGCGTTAATGTAAGCAGAAGAACGTGACAAATGCCAACACCGCTTGAAGAGTTTAATGAATCAGTCAAAGGCAACGCGCAGGAATTTCGAATCGAATTACACGCCGTTCAGATCGAGCGTCTATCGGACTATTACTCACTGGTCATGAAGTGGAACGAGCGGCTCCATCTGGTCGCTCCCTGTTCGCCCGAAGAATTCGCAATCCGTCACGTCCTTGAATCCTTGTTGCTGCTCAGGCACTTCCCACGGAATGCTTCGATCGTGGATGTAGGATCAGGGGCGGGGCTCCCCACGATTCCCTGTTTGTTAGTTCGCGACGACCTCAGGGCTACGCTAATCGAATCGTCGCAGAAGAAAGGCGTCTTTCTGCGAGAGACGCTGCGCGCCGTCAGACCTGCAGGCCGGGCGCAGCTATCGGTCAGCCGTTTTGCGGACGTTCCTTCGCCCAGAGCCGATTTTGTAACCAGTCGAGCGCTCGATCGTTTTGAGGACATCTTGCCTGACTTGGTAGACTGGGCGCCGCCCAACGCCACCTTCCTGCTGTTCGCTGGCCATAGCGTCCGAAAACGAATCGAATCACTCTTTTCAAACGTTCAAGTGGAACTTATTCCGCAATCAGAACAGCGCTTTCTCATCATAGCGCGCCCCGCAAATCTAAATTTCCCGACCTAAACCCTGTATTTCTGGAAGCATCGCTCGATTATCGGTTTTCTTTCGTGCAGTTCTTAATCTGAAGCGCCGCAGCCGATGCTACCGGTTTAGGCGCCATAAGCGGGGGCGTTAACACTTGCAATTTAGGGTTTCGGAGATGCGTTTGTTCACCAAAACTAGTCTGGCCTTAGGCGTTTTGCTGATTTGCATGGCCGCTGTGCCAGCGGTGAAGGCCGATCCAATCGCCGTTACCAGCGGCGGATTCTCGCTTATTAATCTGGGCAACAACGGCACCGGAGTACCAGGGACGGATTCACTGGTCGGCGGTTCGCGTACGATCACCCGCAACATAAACGGCAATGGCAGCTTTACAGCTCTGCTAAACCAGCTCACATTCACGACCGGGTTCACCGGATTCAACTCGGGCGGCGACCATCCGTTTACTTTCAGCCAACTTCTGACGATTAACGGTCAAACCCAGGTTATGAATTTAACGGGGAACATCAACATTGGACACTTAGTTGACACCGTTTCTATCCTCTCGTCCGATCCGCTCACATTTAACTTCGGAACGCTTTCAGTTTCGGTCACAGTTCTTCCGACAGATATTGATGGATGGGGCCCGGGCGTCTTCAACGGCCGCCTGAAGGCACGGTTCAAGGTTATCGACAACGCTAATCCGGTACCGGAACCTGCCACGCTTACTTTGTTGGGAATTGGATTGGCTGGAGCCGCGGCCAAGCTGCGCCAGAGACGGCGCGCCAAAACGCTTAAAAACCTCGAACAGTTTACTTCACAGTAACTGCAATCACTTGCTGACCGCTGATTACAAAGTCAGCCGGCGGCAGTTCCCTCTCGTAAACCGGTGAAAGCAACAACGGCGTGTAACCGCCCGACGTTCGTTCGTTGTTGAGCGTCGCCACCATTGACGGCGGCAGATTCGGCAACTCGTTTGATCCGATCACTACGCCAGGCGCCGGTCTTAACAACTTCAAATATAGACGATCGTTCTTCTTCATCTTATTAATCGCATCTACGAGCTGGCCCAATTCGCGAGGGACAAATACTTTCGCTGACGAGGACTCCTGCAAGGTCGCCCCGTCACCAACCATAATCAGCAATTGCCCCGAAGGAGCGTCGGCGGGAATCTGCACTGGAATCCTTTCGACGAATTGCTTGCCGGAATCAGTTCGCACATAAGCCTGAATCTCAACGTTCTCGCCGCGGCCAACTTCCGTGCGATCCAAAGAGATACGCTCCAGTGTGGCCGAGTTCTTCACCTCGGTTGAGACGATATCCAGGTTGATCGAGCTAATGTTCACATTATCGAAGCCACTGCCGAGTAGCGCCGCCGCCGGAGTGGCAATTGCTCCCGACGCCAACAGGGCCGCATTGCCGGCAGAGAATCGGCGCTGGATCAGAATCGGATCCTGACCAGCGACTGCGATCGAGCCATTAACGCTAATCGTAGCCTCGCCCACCGATCGCTCCCGCGCCGCAATACTGTTATAGACACTGATATTCAGCAGCAACGGCGTCAGGAACTCGTCATTGACGATCTCGTAGGTGAACTGCTCGTCCTGTCCCCGGCTGGTGTGAAGATTCAGTTTCACCGGGATCATTCTGGCCGCGTGCCCCAGTTCTCCAAAAATTCCCGTCGACCGATCCTGTGAAATCGATCCCACCATCCGGCCGGGCACCGCCAGCTTGAACGAATTGAAAGTATTGGGAATCACGATAACGACTGAACTCTCCGTCATCGGCATGTCGGCGCCGCCCAGGCTCAGGAACGGGTGCCCGAAGGCATAGATTTTTTCACCATCGCGATAAGTGACCGTGCCGGCGGCCGCAATCGAGTAGTCGCCCCGCGCCAACTGCACGGTAACCGACGATCCGGGAAGAAGAGTGTTCGCATCAAAACTCGCGAGCGGTGTGATCGGGGCCGCACCACCTACACCCGACACGGGCAACAATCCGCTCTCACTCAACTGGTTAGTAAATAAATTGAGCGTCTCCTGCCTGATCCCACTGAAGACGACCGGTGTGGCAATCGGCTGAATCTGCTGGCCCATCAAAGGTGCGAGCGCGGAATTGCTGGCGACCGGGGCGATTAACGAAGTTGCCGTGACACTCTGCTTTGGCAGGGACGGCTTCCAATCGGCCCGCGCGAGAGACGAAAAAGACACTGCGCGAGCTTCGGTAGTTTTTGGTTTGTCCTTGCCCTGCTCAAAAATGTCAATCATCTGCTTAATCGGGGTGATGCCGCAGATTGGTTCCTTTGAAAATGGAAAGCTGTATGCGATTGCGCCGACCAGTTTGTTGTCGATGAAGACAGGCGAGCCCGACATTCCCGCAAAGACCCCGGTACGATCCACGTTCGGCCCGCTTAGTTTGGCGATGATTGTGGATTGTCTCGGTCCCGTGTAACCGGCTAGAACTCCGAGGATCTCGATACCGAACTCCTGAGGCTCGCTGCCGGAAAAGACCGTGCGGGCCACGCCTTTCATGCCCGGCTTTAAGTCTTCGAGCTGAAAAAGCGCCGTGCCATTGCTTCCGGTTGAAACCGTTTGGAGCTTTGCCTGGCCCGGAACCAATGCCGAAGAGCTAACCAGGAGAATCAGCCCAAGAGCCGCCACAAGTTGTGTTTTGAGAAACTTCATAATTCAATTACCGCGATTCGCAAACGATTTCGAGCCGGATTAGGGTCACGCGTCAATATAGCCCGAATGCACTTAAAAATAATAGCATGAGAACGCCGATGTTAGATGTCGAGGGATTCATTCTGGTTGGCGGGGCCTCAAGCCGCATGGGCGCGGATAAGTCAGGCCTTCTGCTTAATGGCAAGACGACTGTGTCGCTGATTTCAGAAGCCCTTCGACCCGTGACAAGTAAGGTGAGGGTAGTTGGTACTTCCGTTGAAACGACCGGACCTGGCTTGGCGGGTGTTCCGGACTTGCATGAACGTTGGGGGCCTTTGGGCGGGATTCAGACTGCTTTGCATGCCTGCAAGACTGAGCAATGCCTCGTTATCGCCTGCGATCTTCCATTTGTGACCAGCGAATTGCTTGCGAACCTCTTACGTATAGAGAGCGATGAGGACCCGACTCCAGCTGCGGTGGTCCCACTGCAAAGCGATGGACGTCCGCAGCCGCTCTGTGCGGTTTACAGAAAAGCGCCCTGCTTAGCGGCGGCTGAGAAGTCGATCGCGCTAGGCGAACACAGTCCGGCCGCGATGCTCGATAAAATCGAAACGAGATATGTCAATTTCAGCGAATTAAGGAACCTTTCGGGCTCCGAACATTTCTTCGTCAATCTAAATCATCCGGAAGACTATGAACTGGCAAAAGAGATTGCGCTCCAGCGGTGGCCCGCCCGGTAATGTCAACAAATCTCCTCTATGAAAGTATTAGCGCCCAACTTCAACTCTTCTCTGGGTGGGCTCTGCGACCTCGGCCTCTCGGCGGTTAATAATGACTCAAATAATTCACCGCAGAGACGCTGAGAACGCCGAGGTGGCGCAGAGAATCTGAAAGCGGGCACCGCGCTTCAAATTCATTCTGTCGCCATCGCCCCTGCTTTCTGACCCAAAATGAATTCTTACGGTTTGCAAATTTTTGTTCTTGATTCATAATCCCGCTCAATGTCACCGCGCAGCAGACTTGCCCGGAAGGTTGTCAGAGCGTTCTTACCAATCATCCTGGTCATTCTCCTGGCAGTCGCGTCCGTCACTGCGTGGCTGGTCTACAGCATTACCCGCCCGCCACGCGCGCCTTATCTGGTCACGCCACAGACATTCGCAAAGGTTACCGGACCAATCCTGAAGGCGAGTGATGCGACGTGGAGGAATCATGATGGAACCGAAGCACGCGGCTGGCTGATGAAGGGAGGCGTGGGAGCACCTGCTGTGATTCTGCTTCACGGTTATGGCGCCGACCGATCATGGCTGTTAAATCTGGCGGTGAAGTTGAATGAATCCACGAACTTCACTGTGCTTTGGCCCGACCTGCGCGGCCACGGCGAAAACCCGCCCGTGCGCTGGACGCTCTTCGGAGGTGTCGACGGTGATGACGCAAGGGCCGCAATAGAATATTTGCGCGGATTAAAAACCGACGCGGGGCAGCCTCAGGTTTCGCGGATAGGGATTTACGGCATTGAGTTAGGCTCGTACGCGGCGCTCGAAGCGGCGAAACGAACTCCTGAGGTGCGGGCTCTCGCGCTTGATTCAGTTCCCGGCTCGCCGGACGACATCATTAGCCAGGCATCTGACACTCGTTCAGGGATGAAGAGCGCAATTTTTCATCGACTGGCCACGGTAGGTGTCAGAGTTTATAGTCTGGGCAAGTATCAGAGCACGCCATCGTGCGACCTGGCCCGCTCGTTGCGCGAGGTTCGGGTGATGTTGCTTTCCGGAAACGAGAGCGATCCGTGGCAGCGCTCAACCATTGAAGTCGCCCACTGCTTTAATTCACCAGCCGAGGTCAAACGTGACTTATTTCTAACCGGCGCCAACCTTCCTGCGGCCACCGGCGAGCAGGAAGAATCCTACGACCGTCCGGTCATCGATTTTTTTGATAAGGCGCTCAGGTAAAACCTTTGGTACGCACGCCTCCGGCGTGCCGCAGGGTGGCTTTCAAAGCTGCGGTCCGGAAACACTTGTTTACTCCGCATAAGGACAGCGTAAGACTTGGAGTTTCCTTTTACTCGCACCCGGCCTTCTTTGGTAATCCTGACAGCCGCGATCATTACCGGTCTCACAATTCTCACTTATGTTGACGGACCGATTGATCACATCCCGAGAATTCGCGTCTCAGCAACCAGCCCGGGCCGGGCACTTTCAGTTAACGTATATAAGAAAAGACTCTCGATAAGCAGAGTCGGAATATTGGTGCGAATTTCAAACCAGCGGAAACAACTCATCTACGACAGAATCATTCTATGGCTGGGGGCATTGGGATTTCGGGGACATGTATTCAAAAATCAGCTTTGAGGGCGACAAGATTCGCATCGGCCCAAAATACACGCCCGACGAATACTTCGTGATAACCAGGCAGGAATTGAGCGACCACAACACATCAGCTGCCGCTGTTGTTACCAATCAACTCGGTCGCACCGCCAGGAGCGCAACCCGTCCATTGTCAGCGATGACTTCAACCCGCGCTCCATTGAACAAAGTCAATTGCGACTCGTACTGAAGCGGCACAATACAAAGAATGACCCCATTGTTTCGCCGAGCTGCGTCCACCACCTGAAACACGCCTTCGAACTTAACCGGGTCACCATCCGCTTCATAAGTGAGGCGCCCGGACGCGTAGAATTCAGCCGTGCGTTCAATTGTATGCAATTGGACAATGGGTGTCGTGGAATACCCTCGCGCAGCCGCCGTACTTAAGAGATCTCGGACCGATTCAGTTCGGGCAACGACCGGGGCGGCGCATTTCAGAACAACGATCGAACTCGCGATAAAAGCCACGGCAATCAAAGCAAACAGGGGGCGTCGTAACTGCGGACGTATCAGCGCCGCCGCTCCAACGATCGCCGGCGGGGCCGCACCGACAATCAGACATAACGTGTTCAAATCATAGTGGCCGTGGCTGTACCAATACACAGCCGCCGCTAAACCAATTAGCGTCACTCCGGTCAGTCGCACGAGCAACCGGCCGCGTTCCATGCCGAGAACACAGGAGATTCGCTCGCCCACGAGCAAAGCGATCGCCGGCAGAACGGGCAGAACATAAGCGATCAGCTTCGACCCGGAAAACGAAAAAAAGACAATTGGCAGGATTAGCCAGACCAAAGCAAACACCCGCAAGCGGTCCACAGCGTTTTGGCCGCGCCAGGCCCAATGCCGCACCGAAATTACTGCGGCGCCTAAAGCAATGCTCCAGGGCACAGCCAGACCAACAACGACCGGCGGATAAAAATAGATTGGGCCCGGATGATGATATTTGTTGCTGACGAACCGCGCGAAGTGATGCTGAATAATGAACTGGTCAATGAAAGTCCAGCCATGCCTGGCAATCATCGGGACAAACCAGACGCCGGCAACGACAAGAGAAAACGGAAGTCCCCATACGAGACTGGTCATAAGTCCACGCCGTGGGAGCTCGCGGCGTGCAAGGTAATACAGCGCAATCACGCCGAAGACAATCACGAGACCAATCAGGCCTTTAGCTAACGCCGAAAGCCCGACAAAAAGATAAAACCCGACAAGCAAACCGATCTTTCGGTGACGCGTTGGGCCTTTCGAGAACCCTCCGCCGTCGATGTTTGTCCGCACCAGATAGTTCAAAAAGAACGCAAAGGCACCGGCGACAGTCATGGTCAGAACGATGTCGAAACTCGCTGCACGCGAAAACCCGATCGTTCCCAGGCTGGAGAGGAAGACGAGCGCCGACCAACGCGCAGTTGCGCCAGGCTCAACATTCATCGAGGTTTCGAAACGATCCTCGACTGCTCGCCCGGTCCAGTAGACAAAGAAAGCTGTGATCAGTCCGCAAAGTGCCGGCCCCAGTCGCGCTGCATACTCAGTTACGCCCAAAACGCGGTAACTCAAAATCATAATCCAGTAGAGCAGCGGGGGCTTTTCGAACCAGGGTATTCCGCCCAGCGTCGGAGTAATGAAATCGCGACGCTCAAACATCTCGCGGGCGACCTGCGCGTAACGTGGCTCGTCCGGGCCCACAAATGGGAAAGCACCAAGACCCCAAAGATAAAACGCGGAAATCGCGATGAAGAGCAGAAGCCAGGCACGCCTGGCAGCGATTGAAGGATGCAAGAATAATCCCCGAAAAGAACGGTAATTGTCAGTGGTCAGTTGTTATTTGCGTTGTCTTGTACTAAATAAGACGTTTATCGTAACAAACCTCGAGGCTATCTTGAACTACAAATAGGTTTCAACTGACAACTGGAAACTGACTACTGACCGAGTTCATGCTACGAACTACAGTAATTGGCGTCGGCCACCTGGGGCGGCAACACGCGCGCATCCACGCCGCAATTGCGGCCGAGGGCACTTCGCAATTTGTCAGTGTCTGTGACATTGATGATCCGCGCTCGCGCGAGGTCGGGGCTGAATGGCAGGTTCAGTCGACGACCGATTGGCGCTCTCTAATCGGCCAGGTCGATGCGGTCAGCCTCGCCGTCCCGACGGAATCACATTGCTCCATCGCCAGCGCTTTGCTCGAGGCCGGGATTCACGTTCTGGTTGAGAAGCCAATCTCCCGCACGCTGGAAGAAGCCGATCAAATGATTGCCGCTGCCAGGAGAGGCGGCGCGAATCT
>Ga0111539_10009225_pt1 | contig 12466 bp, 11 predicted proteins | sample RhiMethybrSRZTD1_FD_79667 | JGI IMG/M metagenome (GOLD analysis project Ga0111539, IMG submission 79667) | Populus rhizosphere microbial communities from Tennessee, USA - Rhizosphere MetaG P. TD hybrid SRZTD1 (version 2) (version 2) | ecosystem: Host-associated > Plants > Roots > Rhizosphere >...
CCGACCGAGCCCTGGCCGCCGCCGGTCTGGATCTGCGAGTTGATGCCGATCACGCGGCCGTTGGCGTCGAGCAGCGGGCCGCCCGAGTTGCCGGGGTTGATCGCCGCGTCGGTCTGGATGACGTTCGAGATCGTGAAGCCGTTGGGCGCCTGGATCTGGCGCTGCAGGCCGGACACGATTCCGGTGGTGACCGTGCGGCTGAGGCCGAACGGGTTGCCGATGGCGATCACCGGATCGCCGACCTGCGCCTTGGAGGAGTCTCCGAGCGGGATCGTCGTGAGGTCCTTGAACTTCGACGGATCCACCTTCAGCACCGCCACGTCGGTCGAGCGGTCGACGCCCTTGACCTCGGCCGGGACCTGCTCGCCGTTCTCGGCGAAGCTGACGGTGACGCTGTCCGCGCCCTCGACCACGTGCGCGTTCGTGACGATGTAGCCGTCCTTGTCGATCACGAAGCCGGACCCGGTCGCGGTGCCCTGCTGGGGCAGCCCGAACGGGGACTCGGACTCACTCGTCACGCCGTCGGCCGTGATGAACGCGACGCCCTTCCCCTCCTGCTCGTAGATCTGGCGAACGGTCCGCCCCTCGCTGCCCGCGGTGTTGCCAGTGGGCTGCGTGGTCGTCACCTGGCGCACCACCGTCTTGGTGTCGCCCGTGTCGATGACATTGGTGGCGATCAGGACCGCGCCGATAACCAGCACGATCAGTCCGCCGATTACACCGGAGAGGATGTTGGAGAGCGGGCGCGTGGTCGTCATGGCAGTAGAAATAGTCCCTCGACGTAAGGTTTCTATAAATGACTCGGCGCGCCGGGCGGAATCGCGAGGAATCCACGTAGGCGCTCGACGAATCCCCCGCGTGAAAGCTCGCGCCGCAGCGCACGTCGCTCGTTAAGGCTCGGCCCGGCGGGCACCCTCGGGTCGTAACGGTGGGCGCGCAGCGCACCGGCGTAGGCCTTCGAGCTGGGGCCGGCCAGCCGCCCGAGCCGCCGTTCGAGGCCCAGCAGCGTCGTGGACTCCGGCAGCTCCCATCCGAGCCGCACGAGAGCGCGCCGGAGCTCCGACAGCTGCACCTCGGCGACCTCGTCCGGTGACAGCGTTCGCACGCGCGCCATGCGCACGCCGACCAGGACCGCGGCCAGTCCGAGCGGAAGAGCCACGAGGAGCAGGAGCACGGCGAGCAGGATCCAGTTGCCGCTGCCCTCACCGCCGCCCAGGCCGCTGGTGTCCGTGGTCTTGTCGGACGCCGCCGCTCCCTGGCGCAGCCGGACCTCGCCGGCGTCGGCGGCGGCCGCGCTCGTGGCCAGCGCGCTCGACTGCGACTGCGCCGGTGAGCGCGCCGGCGTCGGGTCGAACGGCACCCATCCGATCCCCGGGAACCACACCTCGACCCACGAGTGGGCGTCGAGGTCGCGCACGCGGTATTCGCGCGTGTCCTTGTTGTAGGAGCCCGGCGAGAAGCCGGCGGCCACGCGTGCCGGGATGCCGGCCATGCGCAGCATGAGCGCCATCGTCCCGGAGAACTGCTGGCAGTAGCCGCGCTTGTCCTGCTCGAGGAACCCCATCAGCGGCACGTCGTGCGACGGCACGTGCTCCGAGTACGTGAAGTTGTTCTGGAGCCACAGCTCGACGTTCTTCACCGCGTCGTAGGAGGTGGGAGCGTCGCTGGTGAGCTCGAGCGCCCGCTCGTACATCGGCGCGTAGGGAGAGGCGCGCAGCAGCCGGTCCGCGCGCGGCCCCCAGTCGGTCATGTCGCTGTAGCGAAGCGGGACGAAGATCGACTGGCGCGTGCCCACGGCGCTCTCGCGCTCGGCGAAGCTCCTGCCCGCCAACTCGTCGACCGCCGACTCGCCCGGGTGCGGAAGCGTGATCGCCGTGTAGCGGGCGAGGTTGGCGGTGTAGCCCTTGGGCGACCCCTGCATCTGCTTGCGCGTCGGGTTCGGCGCGTAGGCGCGCACCGAGTAGGTGTCGCCCTTCTCGAGACGGTCGGAGCCGATCAGCCTGGTCGTGCCGTCGTCCATGGTGCGCGCGTGCACACCGTCGACCCTCAGGATCACGCCGGCGCCGATCACGAACGGCGTGGAGAGCGACCGGACCGTCACGCGGATGCGCTTGTCCCAGTCGAGGTTGTACTCGCCGTAGTCCCACTTGCCCTGGATGCGCGTGTCCGTATAGGCGACCTGCGTGCCGTACAGCGTGTCGTTCAGGTCGTTCGTGCGGATCCAGCGAAAGCCGTCGAACCCGTCGAGCGTCTCCGCCTTCCAGTACTGCGGGCGGTCCGACTTCACGTTCAGCAGCGTCTCGCCGGCGCGCGACCAGTTCAGCGGTCCGTAGGTGTGGTTCCAGTCGAACGTGATGACCTTGCCGTTCCCGAACCACCTCACCCCGTGGTAGTCCCACCACGCCCGGTTGGTGTCGAGCGCGGCCGCGACGGGCAGAGAGAGAACCCCGACGCTCGCCACCACCACCCCGGCCAGAACGGCCTCGCGGCGCGGGAGCCGCGGAAGCCAGAGCCAGGCGGCGATGAGAACGAGCAGGATCAGCCCGCGCAGCGCCGGCTGGCCAGGGTCGCGCTCAGTCACCGCCGTGCCGTACATGAGCAGCAGCGCAAACAGCCCGGCCGCTCGGAGGACGTGGGTTCCGCGGCGCGCGGGCCAAAATGCCAGCACGGCGCCGACCGTGAGCAGCGCAGGCGCCCCGAGCAGCACTGTGAGCCGGATCCACGGATCCTGGCCGTCGTAGGGCCAATCCACGACCTGCGCCCCCGCGAGGCCGCGGTCGAGTCCCTCGTACAGCTCCCCCCAATGGGCCGGCAGGAGCAGCCTGCCGGGCAGGCCTGCCGCCATCAGGCCGAGGCCCAGGGTGGCGACGCCGATCACGGCAGCCGCGGCGTGAACGGCGGGACGCGGGATCGGCGCGCGCGAGAGGGTCCCGAGCGCAGCGGCGCCGCCCGTGGCAACCGCCAGCACGAGCAGCATGCGCCCGACGGGCGGGTCCGTGACGAACCCGCCCCAGTGCGCGGCGGCAAAGCCGCCCAGCGCCGAGAAGGCCACGAGCCTCATGACGAGCGACTCGGTGGTGACCGCCGCGGCGGCCTGAGCTGAACCGTCGACCGGCGGAGCGGCGGCACCGGCGCCGGCCGGGGCGGGCGTGCGGAGCAGCCCGCTCATGCCGCCACCCCTCGCCGCACGCGCTCCACCAGGCAGCCGGTGCAGCCGGCCACCTCGAAGGCTGCGCGCACGCCAGGGAGCGTGCCTGGCGCCACCACGTAGCGAGAGCCGGCCGGCATCCGCTCGAGCGCGCGCGGGGTGGCGCGCAGGTCCGCCCCCGTCACCCAGATCACGGCTCCCCCGCGCGGACCGAGCACGCCCGATAGGGGCGCCTGGCCCTCCTCCACCATCGCGAGCCGCGCGTGCACGCCGGGCCACGCGCCGAGGTCATGCCCGATCTCGATCGGGCGGCGATCGCCGGGGAGTAGCACCGAGCAGCCGTCCTTGTGGGCCAGCCACACGCACAGCGACGCCGCCGCGCGCACCGCCATGTCGAGCTCGTCCTCGCCGGCGGGGTTCGAAGGGTCGAGCACGACCAGCGGCGCGGAGTCGAGCTCCGCCACGAGCCGCCGCTCCAGCATCTCGCCGGTCCGGGCCACCGACGGCCAGTGGATGCGCGACGCGGGCGCCCCCTCGCGGTACGCGCGCAGGCCGTCGATCTCCAGCTCGGCGGCCGCGGCGTCGAGGCGCCGGCCCGAGAGGCTCGGCGCCGCGCCGAGACCGGCGTCGGCGCCCTTGCCCGCGCCGCCACTGCCGGGCGCGGTCACGGGCTCCACGCGCGGCAGCACCAGCACCTCGTCATGGGCGGACCCGTACACCTCGCACGAGTACAGCCGCATGGGGTCGCGGATCACGAGCACCTCAGGCTCGAGCACGCGCCGCCCTCGCCGCGAGAAGCGCACGTTGATACGGAGCCGGCGCGACCACCTCCCCGCCACCGGCACGGGCCAGCCGAGGAGCGGCTCGAGCAGCTCGCCGCCGGGCGGCGGGAGCACGCCGCTCCGCACCTCCACGCGCAGCGGATAGGGCTGATCCTCCACCACCGAGGACGGGCCGGGCATGCGCGCCACGGTCGCCCCGCGGGCGGCAAGCCGCACCCACACGACAGCGCCCACGGAGAGCAGCGCGAGCGCGACGCCGGGCACGTACAGCGACGGCGTGTCCACAGTCGCAGCGGCCAGGCACAGCGCCACACCGAACAGCGCCGTGAGGACCGCGCGCGCCATCAGACCGTCAGAAAGCCGGCACCCGCTCCAGGGCGTCGCGCACGACCGTGGCGCGCTCGTCTGATCCGGTGCCCGGCGAGAGCAGCAGTCGATGCGTGAGCACGGCCCCGGCCATCTGCTGGACGTCGTCCGGTAGCGCGTGATCGCGCGCGTCGAGCGCCGCCAGCGCCTTCGCGGCCCGGAACAGCATCAGGCCCGCGCGAGGGCTCGCGCCGAGATCCACACGCGGGTCGGCGCGGGTGGCGTCGAGGATCGACACCACGTACCGGCGCAGGGCCTCGCTGCCGTGCACCGCGCCGGCGGCGGACTGCGCGGCCAGCACGTCGCCCACGTCGGCCACGGTCTCGAGGTCGAGCACGCGGTCGCTCTCGGCATGGTCCTGGAGCATCTGGCTCTCCTGCTCCGCCGACGGGTAGCCGAGCGACACGCGCACCATGAACCGGTCGAGCTGCGCCTCGGGCAGCGGGTACGTGCCCTCGTACTCCACGGGGTTCTGGGTGGCGACGACGATGAACGGCCGGGCCAGCTCGTGCGTGTGCCTGTCCACCGTCACGTGGCGCTCCTGCATGCACTCGAGGAGGCCGGACTGCGTCTTCGGGGAGGCGCGGTTCACCTCGTCGACCAGCACGACGTTCGCGAACACCGGGCCGGGCCGGAACTCGAAGCGGTTCTCGCGCTGGTTGTAGACGTTCGTGCCGACCACGTCGGCCGGCAGAAGGTCGGCCGTGCACTGGATCCGGGCGTACTCCGCGTCCACCGACCGCGCGAGCGCGCGCGCCAGAGCGGTCTTCCCCACGCCCGGGTAGTCCTCGATCAGGACGTGGCCCTCGGCGAACAGCGCCACGAGCACGTCGCGGATCACGCCCTCAGGCGCCTTCACCGCCTTGGCGATGTTGTCCCGGAGCCGCGCGCCGAGCTGTGCTACCTGGGGCGGATCGAGCTCAGGGACGGTCGCCATGCACCACCATGGTAGGGAGTACGCACGTTAGGCCTGGGTCGGTTCCTCGGAATGGGTAAGTGCTCGAACGGCCGCCTCCGGGTCCGGCGCCCGCATCACGGCCTCCCCGACCAAGACGGCGTCCACACCCACCTGCTCGAGCTCCTCGATCTGCCCGCGGTGGTGGATCCCGGACTCCGACACCACGACCTTCCCGGCCGGCACGTCGGCGAGGAGGTCGAACGTGCGCTGGATGTCGACGCTGAAGTCCTCCAGGTCGCGGTTGTTGATCCCGATCACGTCGGAGTCGAGCTCGAGCGCCCGGTCGAGCTCCTCGTCGTCGTGGATCTCGACGATCGCGTCGAGGTCGAGCTCCTGCGCCTGCGCGAACAGCTCGGCCATTGCGCCCTGCTCCAGCGAGCCGACCACGAGCAGCACCGCGTCCGCGCCCGCCACCTTCGCCTCGTAGAGCTGGTACGGGTCAATCGTGAAGTCCTTGCGGAGGATCGGCAGCTCGGTGGCGGCGCGCGCCTCGCGCAGGTCCGCGAGCGAACCGCCGAAGTGAGCCTCCTCGGTGAGGATCGAGATCGCCGCCGCGCCGCCGCGCTCGAAGGCGACCACGATGTCCGCGCAGCTCGCGCCGTCGCGAATCGTCCCCGCCGAGGGCGAGCGGCGCTTGTGCTCCGCGATCACCGACGTCCGCGGACGCGACAGGGCCTCCGCGAACGGGCGCCCCTCGCGGCCGGTCTCCACCTCGGCGGCCAGATCGGACAGCGGGCGCTCGCGCCGGCGGCGGCTCACCGCGTCGCGCGTGGCCCCCACGAGCTCGTCGAGCCGCGGCATCACGAGGTCGCCTCCACCCACCGGTCGAGCACCTGCTTCGCGGCGCCGGAGTCCACGGCGCGCTCCGCGGCGCGCACGCCCTCCTCGAGGCCCTCCGCGCCACCGCCCACGTAGATCGCGGCGCCCGCGTTCAGCACCGCCAGAGAGCGCTCCGTGCCGGGGTTTCCGGCAAGCACCTCACGCAGCACGAGCGCGTTCTGCTCGGGCGTGCCGGCGCCGACGGCGCCGTCGCTCGCGGCCTCCAGGCCCACCTGCTCAGGGGTCACGTCGTAGGTGGAGAGCTCTCCGTGTCTCAGCTCCACCACCCGCGTCGCGCCCGAGACCGAGAACTCGTCCAGGCCATCCGCGCTCGACACTACCAGGGCTCTCTCGGCCCCAAGCTCCCCCAGAGCCGCCGCCATCGTCTCGACCTTGCCCGGGTCCGAGACGCCGATGACCTGGTGGGTCGCGCCGGCCGGATTCGTAAGCGGGCCGAGGAAGTTGAAGATGGTTCGTACGCCGAGCTCCCGGCGCACGGGGACGATGTTCTTGAACGCCGGGTGGTGAAGCGGCGCGAACATGAAGCCGAAGCCGATCTCGCGGATGCAGGCCGCAACGTCGTCGGCTCCGAGCTGGATGTTCCCCCCGAGCGCCTCCAGCACATCGGCCGAGCCGCACTGGCTGGTGGCGGAGCGGTTCCCGTGCTTCGCGACCTTGCACCCCGCGCCCGCGGCGATGAACGCGGCGGTTGTCGAGACGTTGAAGGTGGGCCGTCCGCCACCGGTGCCCGCGGTGTCCACGAGGCCATCGCCGGCGTTCACCCTCACCGCGCGGTCGCGCAGGACCGAGGCGAGCCCTGCGATCTCGCCGACCGTCTCGCCCTTGGTCCGAAGGGCGATCAGGAAGGCGGCCGCCTGCGCCTCCGACGCATTCCCCTCGATGATCTCGTTCAGAACCGCGGCGGCCGTGGTGGCCTCCAGGTCCTCGTGGTTCGAGAGGCGGTCGATCGCCTCCGTGAGTACCGGGTTAGGCATCCGCGAGGAAGTTCGCGAGCAGCTTCTTGCCGTGCGGCGTGAGCACGGACTCGGGGTGGAACTGGACGCCCTCGACGGGGAGCTCCCTGTGGCGCAGGCCCATGATCACGTCACCCGAGCGTGCTGACACCTCGAGCTCGTCCGGCAGCTCGGGGTCGACTACGAGCGAGTGGTAGCGGCCCACCACGAGCGGGGATTCGAGGCCGTCGAAGATCGTCCTGCCGTCGTGCTCGGCCTCGGCGGTCTTCCCGTGCACCGGCTCGCCGCGCACAACGGTGCCGCCGTACACCGCGGCGAGCGCCTGGTGGCCGAGGCAGACGCCCAGCACCGGGACGCCGTCCTCGCCGTAGCGGCGGATCGCCTCCTTCGACAGCCCGGCCTCCTCCGGAGTGCACGGGCCCGGCGAGACGATCACTCGGTCGGGGCTGCGCTCGAGCAGCTCCGGCAGGTCGTTGCGGACGACGTCCACGTCAGCGCCCAGCTCCCCCAGGTACTGGACGAGGTTGTAGGTGAACGAGTCGTAGTTGTCGACGACGAGGACGCTCGTCATGCCCAGTCCCCCTGCGAGCACGCGAGCCGGATCGCCGCCATCACCGCACCCGCCTTGGCCTCGGTCTCGCGCACCTCGTAGCCGGGCTCGGAGTCCGCGACGATGCCGCCGCCCGCCTGGATGTGCACGCGGCCGTCCTTGACGAGCGCCGAGCGGATGTAGATGCAGGTGTCGAGGTCGCCGGTGTACGAGAGGTAGCCCACGCCGCCGCCGTACGGGCCGCGCCCGGCCGGCTCGAGCTCGTCGATGATCTGCATCGCGCGGATCTTCGGCGCGCCGGAGAGCGTGCCCACCGGGAGGCTCGCGCGCAGCGCGTCCATCGGGCTCACGCCGTCCCGGAGCGTGCCGGTCACCTGGGACACGATGTGCATCACGTGCGAGTAGGTCTCCACGGCCATCAGCTCGTCCACCGTCACCGAGCCGTACTCGCACACGCGGCCGAGGTCGTTGCGGCCGAGGTCCACGAGCATCACGTGCTCGGCGCGCTCCTTCGGGTCCGCGAGCAGCTCGCGCGCCCGCTGGAGGTCCTGCTCGACGGAGTCCGCGCGCGGGCGCGTGCCCGCGATCGGGCGCTGGCGCACCGTGCGGCCGGTGACCGTGACGAGGGTCTCCGGCGACGCGCCCGCGATCTCGAAGTCCTCGAAGTCGAGGAAGTACATGTACGGGCTCGGGTTGATGGCGCGCAGGCCGCGGTAGATCGAGAAGGCGTCCACCGGGCAGTCGGCGCTCCAGCGCTGGCTCGGCACCACCTGGTAGATGTCGCCGGCGCGGATGTACTCCTTGGCGCGCTCGACCGCTTCGGCGTACCCGTCCTCGCCGAGGTTCGACGCGAACTCCGGCGGCTCGCGGCGTCCCGCGGCCGCCTGCGGCACGGGCCCGCGCAGGCGCTCGCGCACGTCGGCGATCGCCGCGGCGGCCTCCTCGTATGCCTGCTGCACGTCCCCCTCGGCCACCACGTTCGCGAGCACGGTGACCTCGTGGCGGAGGTGGTCGAACGCCAGCAGCACGTCCGTGACCATCACCGCCAGCTCCGGCATGCCGGTGTCGTCCGGGTTCGGCTCGCCGATCGTGGGCTCGGCGCTCCGGGCGAGGTCGTAGCCGAACATGCCCACCACGCCGCCGGCGAACGGCGGCAGGCCGTCGAGCGGGGCGATGCGGTAGCGGGCGAGTTCCTCGTCCACCAGCCGGTACGGGTCCGGGTGCTCGCCACGGGCGAGCCGGATCACCGCGCGCGGGCGGAAGCCGAGGAACGACCAGCGGCCCACCTGCTGTCCCTGCTCGGCCGACTCCAGGAGGAACGACGGCCCGTCGCCGCGCAGCTTCAGGTAGGCGGACACGGGCGTCTCGCAGTCTGCGATGAAGGTGTGGCGAAGCGGAACGAGCGAGTGCTCCCTCGCGAGCGCGCGCACCTCGTCGAGCGAGGGCGTCAGCTCCAGGTCGCTAACGGCGACGGCCATTCAGCACCTCGTAGGCGTCGCTCAGCTCCATGCCGCGCTCGGCGAGGAGGACGGCCAGGTGGTAGAGCACGTCGGCGGCCTCCTCGGCCACGCGCTCGTCGCTCTCGTCGCGGGCCGCGCGCGCCACCTCCTCGGCCTCCTCGCGGACCTTGGCCCCCACCAGCTCGCGGTCGGCGAGCAGGGTCGCCGTGTAGCTGTCCTCCGGCGCGGCCGCGCGCCGCTCGGCGATGGTGCGCTCGAGCGTGGCGAGCGCCTCGCCGGGGACCGGATCCAGCTCGCCGTTGTGGAAACACGTTCGCTCGCCTGTGTGGCACGCGGGGCCGGCGGGCTCGACGAGCGCGAGGATCGCGTCCTCGTCGCAGTCGAGCCGAAGCTCCTTCAGCCGCTGCACGTTGCCTGAGGTCTCGCCCTTGTGCCACAGCTCCTGCCGCGAGCGCGACCAAAACCACATCTCGCCGGTCTCGCGCGTGCGCCGGAGCGCCTCGTCGTTCATGTACGCGAGCGTGAGCACCTCGCCGGTGCGGGCGTCCTGGACTATGCAGGGCAAAAGGTCCACGGCTTGATTATCGCCACGCGCGCTCACCGGCTTCTGACCTGCACCTTCAGGAACTCGTAGGTGGCGCCGATCTCGTCGAAGCCGAGGGTTCTGTAGAGGTGCTGCGGCCAGTCGGCCGCGTCGGTGACCATGAACACGTGCTCGCAGCCGGCCGCCTCGGCGGCCTCGGCGGCCGCCGCCACGGCGGCGCGCGCGTACCCGCGCCGGCGGCGCGCCTGAACCGTGCCCACCTCGTCCACCTGGCCGAGCCCGTCGTGCGTGTACAGGCGGCAGGCGCACGCCGGGTCGCCGGGCGGGGCGCCGAAGTCGCGGGCGTTCAGCACACGGCCGTAGCGGGCGTCCATCTCGGCGAGCTGGCGCACGGCCTCGTCCTGCCAGCCGAACGGCTGCTCGCGCCTGAAGGCGGCGAGCGCCGCGGCGCCCACGTCGCGGGTCACCTCGCCGCCGGCCCCGGCGTCGAGCTCCCGGTCCGGCGGGCGGCGCCTCAGCATGATCAGCACGCGGAAGACGTTCCAGCCCGCGCGCTCGAACGCGGGCGCCAGCCGGGAGCCGACCTGCTCGTCGTGCACGACCAGCTTGCGGTGGCCGAAGGCCGCCTGCACGCGGTCGGCCTCCTTGGCGAGCTGCTTCGCACTCGCCTCCGGGTCCTCCACGCGGATCGCGTTCACCTGCCACACGAGCGGCAGGCTCGGCGTGAGGAGCGCCGTGCCGTGCGCGGTCTTCACGACCTCGTCGCACACGCCCTCCTCCGCGTGACGGAAGAACCGGTGGATGCGCTCGATCACTCGATTCCCAGGCGGTCCAGCAGGCCCTCGTCGCGGCGCCAGCCCTTCCGGACGCGCACCTGCAGCTCCAGGTGCACGCGGCGGCCGAGCGCGGCCTCGATCTCCTTGCGCGCCGCCGTGCCCACCGCCCGCACCATGCGGCCGCCGGCGCCGACCAGGATTCCCTTCTGCGACTCCGTCTCGGCCCACACGCGCGCGCGCACCACCAGCAGGCCGTCGTCGCGCTCCTCGAGCTCGTCGATCTCCACCTCGACGGAATGCGGCACCTCCTCGCGGGTCCGCAGCAGCACCTGCTCGCGGATCAGCTCGGCCAGCCGCAGCTCGATGGACTGGTCGCTCTCCTCGTCCGGCGGGTAGAGGAACGGCCCCTCCGGCATCAGCCCGATGAGCTCCTTCACCACGTCGCCCACGCCGTCGCCGTTCTTGGCGCTGACCGGATAGAGCTCCCCCGGCACGCCCAGCTCGGCCGCCGCGGCCAGCGCCTTCACGGTGCGCGGCCTGTCGAGCCGGTCCACCTTGTTCAGCACGGTCAGCACCGGCACCCCCGACTGCTTCAGCGCCTCGGCGATGAACCGGTCGCCCGAGCCGATCTCCTGCTCTCCGTTCAGCACGAACAGCGCGGCGTCGGCGTCGGCGAGCGAGCGCTCCACCTGGCGCTGCATGCGCTCGGTGAGCGCGTCACGCGGGCGCTGCACGCCGGGCAGGTCCACCAGGACGAGCTGCCAGTCGCCTCCGGTCGCCACACCGCGGATCTCGCGCCGGGTCGTCTGCGGCTTGTCGGACACGATCGCCACCTTGCCGCCCACGATCCTGTTCACCAGCGTGGACTTGCCCGCGTTCGGCCGGCCGGCGAGCGCTACGAAACCGGAGCGGGTCACAGGTCCTCCAGGACCCGGCGCTGGAGCACGAGCATCTCGCCGTCGTCGGTCTCGTGGTCGTATCCGCACAGGTGAAGCACGCCGTGCACCACGGCCTCGGTCAGATCGTCCGTGTGCTCGGGGCTGATCACCACATCACCCAGCTCGCGCGGCCCCGCCGCGGGGCCGCCCTCGTCGACCGGAAAGGACAGCACGTCGGTCGGGGCGTCGATGCCGCGGTGCTCGCGGTTCAGCTCGTGGATGCGCCCGGGCGCGACGAACTCGATGGCGAGATGGCCGTCGTCGACCCCGGCCGCCGCCAGCGCCGCAAGCGCCGGGCGCCGAAGCTCGTCCGGAACGTCGATGAGGTCGATCTCGATCAGGGCGGGATCTCGGAGCGCCTAACCCTGCTGGCGCCGGGCCTGGGCCTCTCGGATTCCCGGCGCCTGCTTCTCGGCGTACTCGTTGTAGGCCGCGACGATCCGCTGCACGAGCTTGTGGCGCACCACGTCCTCGCCCCCGAAGCGGACGAACTCGATCCCCTCCACCTCCTTGAGGATGTCGCCGATCACGACGAGCCCGGAGCGCTGGTCGCGCGGCAGGTCGATCTGCGTGATGTCGCCCGTCACGACCATCTTCGAGTTGAACCCGAGCCGCGTGAGGAACATCTTGATCTGCTCCGGGCTGGTGTTCTGGGCCTCGTCGAGGATTATGAAGGAGTCATTAAGCGTTCGGCCTCTCATAAATGCCAAGGGTGCAACCTCGATGACGCCGCGGTCCAGATGCTGGTTCACCTTCTCCGGCTCCAGCATGTCGTAGAGGGCGTCGAAGAGCGGGCGCAGGTAGGGGTCGACCTTCGCCGCGATGTCGCCGGGCAGGAAGCCGAGGCGCTCGCCGGCCTCCACGGCCGGGCGCGTCAGGACGATCCGGTTCACCTCGCGCCGTGACAGCGCGGCCACGGCCATCGCGACTGCCAGGAAGGACTTGCCGGTGCCGGCGGGCCCCACGCCCACCGTGATCGTCTGGTTGCGGATCGCGTCGACGTAGCGCTTCTGGTTGACCGTCTTCGGCGCCACGCGCAGGCCGCGGTGGCGCCACACCACGTCCTCGAGGATCCGGCTTGGGCTCTCGTGGCGGTCGAGCGCGCCCGCGATCGCCTCGATCGTGCCCGGCGCGATCTCGTGGCCCTGGCG
>Ga0111539_10009226_pt1 | contig 12466 bp, 14 predicted proteins | sample RhiMethybrSRZTD1_FD_79667 | JGI IMG/M metagenome (GOLD analysis project Ga0111539, IMG submission 79667) | Populus rhizosphere microbial communities from Tennessee, USA - Rhizosphere MetaG P. TD hybrid SRZTD1 (version 2) (version 2) | ecosystem: Host-associated > Plants > Roots > Rhizosphere >...
AAGCTGCAGCCGTGTTTCAGAATCGATACATACTATTTCGCCCTTGCCGACGCCCAGGGAACGAAGCCCCGCGGCGACTTCATCCACCGCTTTCTTGTAGTCATTCCAGGAATAGGTCAGGTATTCCCGCTTCGCATTGCGCATGACGGGCTGGCGCATGGCGGGAGCATCGCCATATCGCGCTGTGGTCTCCTCGAGGACCTGATAGATGGTAAGCGAAGCCATCGAGACGATGCTATCACGTCGTCATGGCGCCTGATCCGCGCTCTTGAGCACACCGAGCAGAGACTGAGCGACTAGCCGCGGCCGATGAGTTTTCTTGCCAGCAGAGGGAGGATGAGAGGACCGCATCCCAGAAACATGTAAGTTTTCACATCCTCGCATCCAAGGAGAAAGTGAGCATCCCCCCGGTTCTGCTGCCGAAATGATCCCGTTCGATCCGGGCGTTGGCGAGTTCCGCATTTATTTACGCAGGTTTCCTCGACCCGGGATTCGGCTGGAGCTCGGATGAGGTGAAAGGGACCCACCCAGTGCTGGAAGTCCGGTCGCACGAGGTTCCATCGCTTCTGGAGGATGGGCAGATCGTTTTGGCTCTAATCCCGGCAAACGAGCGCCCAGTCCCGCACGATCGTCGAATAGGCAGTGCGGTAGAGCGCGAGCGACATCTTTTTTGAGGGTGGGTGTCCGGTGAGGATTTCCGGCCTGGCTAAAGCAGCCGGGTGAGCTTCGCAGTCGCTCCCAGGGACCTTCCACTCTGAAATTTTCCAAAGAAATGCGGCTTGTCGGTTCCAGCTGCCGCCGGTCTGGATGCTGGGCGCAGAAGCCTCCCCCGCGACAAAATTCCAAAAACCCGAGAATAATTCTGCCCGGCGTGCACTACGTAGTTAAATACGTTGATCAGTACACGTCCTGCTGTGAACGCCAGTCTTGTAGCCCATCGATGGAAATCCGACGGCTGTGAGCAACCATCGCGCGAGCATCTTTACTCTGTGTCCAGTTTGGCGGACGCTCCCACCCCGAAGATCGGGTCTGCCCCGCGCTAACGTGATTGACGTGATAACGCATACCAGGTTCGGCGCTTATGTTGGACAACTGCTGGCGCTTTGCATCGCCTCTCATCACCCTGATCAGCTGCATTTGCACCGACTGGAAGAGTTCTGGCGAACGTGTTCACCCGCCGTAACGTGCGCGATGCCGGGAGTTCATCGGCTGGAAACCATGTAAGAAATCTGGAGCCGCGCCGCCCAATCGATACGTTACCCCGCGAAATATCAGAAGCATTACGATCCATCATTTCCAAGAAAGGAATGTCATGTTCCAACACAATAGAAAATTGAATTCGCTATTCGTTATTAAGAGAACTTCAGAAAACCGAGTGCAGCCGAGAATGTGTGCGCTGCTTCTGCTATTTGGTCTTTTTTCGGGTTTTGTCCCGGGCCAACCACTGCCCAAGGTGAAAGCCGACCTTTCGAAGCTGGTCGTGGTAGGCGATTCGCTTTCTGCCAACTTCCAGAACTTCTCGCTGCTGAACACACAACAGCCCAACGGCTATGCCGCGATGGTAGCCCGTCAAGCGGGCGTGCCCCTTGTCTTGCCTCTGGTTCCGTATCCGGGTGTTCCTAACGTTCTACAATTGATCAGCGTAGGACCGCCTCCCGTGATCGCGCCTGCTCCCGGCGTGCTCCCACCGATTCCGCGTGACAATCCCCTGGAGCAGGTGACAGATCTGGCCGTCCCCGGTATGACCCTAGCAGATGTTCTTACGAAGCGCCCAGATCCCGTGATCGTAACTCCAATCGATGCCATGACGAATATTGTCCTGGGTTTTCCGTCCCCCTTTCTCGTGCCCGGACCAGCGCTGACTCAGATCGAGCAGGCGGTAGCACTGAAGCCGACAACACTGATTGTGTGGGTGGGAAACAATGACGCATTGTTGCCTGCTCTAACCGGAGATCTCACCACCCTCACGCCTATTGAGAGCTTCACAGCATCCTTGACTGCCGTGATGGATGCGTTGGCGGCCACCGGCGCCAGCCTGGTGACCGCGAATATACCAGATGTGACCACCATCCCATATCTGACTGCAGTGGGGGACGTTGCCGAGGATAACGCGCTACCTCTCAATATACTGGGGCCGCTATTGGGAGTTGCCAAAGGAGATTATCTGCGGCCGGGAGCGTTGCCGTTCGTCGAGCAGATACTGCTAAAGAACATCCCAGGACCACTGCCTGACTTCTGCCCTTCCACGATACCAGGCTATACGGAGGTCCCCTGCGTTCTCAAGGCCGCGGATGCCACGACAATCCGCTCGGCCATCGAGTTGTATAATTCAGCTATTTCGAAGCAAGCAAAATCGCGGAAAGCCGAAATGGTAGATGTCAACAAGCTCGTTGACCGCATACACAAGAAGGGCTTCGAGGCTGGTGGAAAGTGCTTGAACATGCGTTTTTTAGGTGGTCTCTTTTCTCTGGACGGCATTCACCCGACCAATACTGGGAACGCGATCATCGCCAATGAGTTCATTAGCGAGATGAACCACGGCTTCAACCTAAATATTCGTTCTGTCTCGGTCGATGACGTGGCAAACGCCGATCCCCTGATCCTGCCCACTCTCGTGTGTTCTAAGTGATCACAATGGACTGTTCTGGTGCAGCTTAATATAGCGTAACCAGAGGGTGGCTCGCATCGTCTTCATCGCATGGGCAATGCTCGTAGGGGAAAGCGCGACTTCAGAGCGTTGGAGCGGAGACGTTTCGAGGCGCTGAAGCTGCTGAAGCTGGGATTCAACCAGAGCGAAGTGAGTCGCCGGGTGAAGGTCTGCAGCCAGACCGTGAGCCGTTGGGCTAGAACGGCGGCCGAGGAAGGAGAACGGGCGTTGGAGGCGGTGGGGCGCGCGGGCCGCAAACCTCTGCTGGATGACCAGCAGCGCGAGCAACTGATCGCGCGGTTGTTGGAAGGGCCGGAGAGGCTGGGTTATGAAACGCCGCTGTGGACTTGTAATCGGGTGGGGCAATTGATCCAAGAAGAATTTGGGGTACGCTATCACACCGGACACGTCTGGAAGGTCCTGCGGCAACTGAACTGGAGTCCACAGCGGCCGGTCGGGCGCGCTCTGGAGCGCGACCAAGAAGCCATCGATCACTGGAAGCGGAAGACGTGGCCGGCCATTAAAAAAAAGCCCAAAAAGAAGGGCGCACGATCCTCTTCATCGACGAAAGCGGACTGAGCCAGCGCCCGCACCGCTGCCGTACCTGGGCGCCGCGGGGACAAACGCCGGTTCTGCAGTATCACTTCAACTGGAAGAGCATCTCTGTGGCAGCGGGTATGACGCTGTGGAACTTCTACTTCCAGCTTTTTGATAAAGCGATCGCCAAAGAAGAGGTTGTCGTATTTCTCAGCTATCTCCTGCAGCGGATCTCCTCGCCGTTGCTGATCGTCTGGGATCGTTTGCCGGCGCATAAGAGCCGCTTGGTCGGCGAGTTCCTGGATAGTCTGAACGGTTGGGTGGCTACCGAATACTTGCCGCCTTATGCGCCGGAACTCAACCCGGTCGAGTACCTATGGGGCCACTGGAAGCAACACGAACTGCCCAACGTTTGTCCGAAGGACCTCTGGCAATTAAGCGAAGGCGCCCGTCGGACATTGCGCCGGCTGCGTCGTCGCCCCTGCCTTATCAGTGCCTTTTGGAAACAATCATCGCTAGCCCTCGATTGAGCTATATTATGCGAAGCTAAGTAAGCCACGTGTAAAAAATCTAGACTTGACCTTTCGGGCGTGACTGATGACTTGAAACTATCTGCGCCATTTTGGTGCAGTTTCCGTGGTCCTTCAAAAACGAGCCGCAGAATCGGGAATACCTCTGAAATCTCCAATCGCGCTTCCAACAATATTCACTGGTGGTCGAGTTGCGACACGGGAGTTGGATAACTGATGAGGTTCTGGACACCTTCGCGGCGCTCGGGATCGGGTGATGGAATATGGACCAACCTATTTTCCAGCGCTCCGTCAAGCCAGCCGCCCGCACAACCTCAGCCGTAGGCTACGTGAGATTGCACGGGCGAAACTACCGAAACTGGTTTTCCCTGCATGCGGATGTGTGAGCGCTACGACTATCGCTATTCGCTCGATGAATTGAAACCGTGGGTCACGCGCGTGAAGAGCATTGCCGAGGACGCAGCGGAGACGTACGCGGTCACGAACAATCATAATTTGGAAAGGCCGTAGCTAATGCGCTAGAGCTGCAGGCGCTCCTTCGCCGCAGCCGTGTGAAAGTTCCACCTCGTTTGCTTGAGAGCTATCCGGACCTTCAGGGAATTGCGAAGGAAGCAAGGGGCCGGAGCTGAAAGAGTATCTGAAAGAGATTGAGAGGGATAACAGTTTGCGTGATATTTAGCGCTCGCCGATGGACCGTGGAGGCGCCTCGCCTGGGAAGCCGGGCCCGAATTTCGCCAACCCACGCTGCCACGGGCAGAGCGGCAGGTCACCGAATTGAACGATCGAAGCTCGACGCGGGGTCGAGACATGGGAAGATCGAAGGCCGGACCATGCTGTCAATTCAGGGCCTTCTCAGCCTCTTGGTAAGCCGCCTCACTCGCACTTGAATGAACATCTCACTGTCGCGGCGAAGGGGCTCAGCCAGCGTAGGCTGAGCTAGGAAATAGGTTGGGGCACAGGAAACGAGGTCCCTGTGACCTGACTTCGTAAGCGCATGCTGGAGGAACTCCAACGGCGTAACTTCTCTTCAGAAACTATACGCGGTTATATCGGCGCCATCGAGCGCTTCGCGCAGTACTTGGGTAAGCCACCATATCAGCTTGGCCCAGACCATATCCATCAGTGGCAGGCCTGTTTACTGCACGACAAGAAACTTGCGGTGGGAAGCGTTGTGAATCAGGTCGCGGCGCTGCGTTTCTTCTTCCGGCGCACCTTGAAGCAGCGCATTTCCGCCGACTCTATTCCGTACCCCAAGTACACGCATCATCGGGTGCCGCGGGTGCTGAGTCCGAGGAAGTGACCCGTCTGATCAAAGCAGCCGGCTGTTCCCAAAAAGTCGTAATGCTCAGGCAGCCTCCTTCTCCGACCTGCTTACCTTCTACGCGGATCACTATGGGGTTGATGAGAACGATCTTTTCGTTGGCATGCTCGCCATTGGAACAATCGATCACCGCGATTTTCTTTGAAATACCGATCTGCGGCGACTCCCTTGGCGCCGTACATGGATTCGAACATGTCCTCGATCAGTTTGTGGAGCTCAGGGGTATCGAACTCGGTGACGTTTTTCGCTTCTTTCTCCAACATCGCGTCGCCGTATTTCACGATGGGATAGACCATATCGTTTCAGAAGGTTCTGACTTGTTCCAGGTAACCTTCGAAATTGCGCCTGGTCTCGCCCAGGGAGTCGCCGCCGAATTTCTCCGAAAAGGCCTGGGCGAGAACCAGGGATACCATAGCTTCTCCAATGACGCCCGCGGCGGGCACCACACAAACATCCGAGCGCTCATAGGCTGCCAGCGCCGGATCGCGCGTGACCAGATCCACGGATTCTAGCGGGCGCCGCAGCGTGGAGATGGGTTTGAGAAAGCCACGCACCACGATATCCTGCCCGTTGGTCATGCCTCCTTCCAATCCTCCAGCACGATTGGCGCCGCGCGTGAACCCGTGAGACGCCTTGTCGTAGTGGATGGTGTCTTGAACCTGGGAACCGAAGCTTGCTGCGCCCTCGGCCGCCCAACCGATCTCGACACCCTTTACAGCCTGAATGGACACGATGGCCTGCGCCAGCCGTCCGTCGAGACGGGCATCCCAGGTAATGTGCGATCCCAACCCGGGAGGGACATTATGAGCAACCACCTCAAATACTCCGCCCACGGTGTCACCCGAGCGATATACTTCGTCGACGACGCTTTTCATCGCCCGTTCTACCTCCGGATCGACGCAGCGCAGCAGCACTTCTTCCTTATCGTCGAGCGCAACCAGCTCTTCCCATGCCACCGCCCGCTCGAGTCGGGCAGCGCCCACCGCACGCACATGGCTCAGGACCCGAATCCCGAATTCACCCAGCAAGGCCTTTGCCAGGGCCCCTATGGCCACACGCGCGGTGGTTTCGCGCGCGCTGGCGCGCTCCAAAATGTAACGCGCATCCCCGAAGTTGTACTTGATCGCTCCGGCCAGGTCCGCATGCCCGGGCCGGGGCCGGGTCACCGGCTTCTTGTGGTCTTCGGCGCCTTCCATATCCTCCACGGGCAGGGCGGCTGTCCAATTCTCCCAGTCGCGATTGCGAATCACGATGGCAATGGGCGAGCCTATGGTGCGGGAATGGCGCACACCAGCGACAATCTCGACGCGGTCGGTCTCGATCTTCATGCGTCCGCCGCGGCCATAGCCTTGTTGCCGTCTCCACAACTCGCGGTTCACGGCTTCGACGGAAACAGGAACACCTGCGGGAAGCCCCGTCAGCGTGGCTACAAGGCACTCGCCGTGCGACTCGCCGGCGGTTTCAAAGCGAAGCATGCGAAAAGAATTTTTATCGTAGCAAGTTTGCGGCGGGCACTCACAAGAAGGCGGAATGTTCCGGTTCAGTTGGAAGTGGAGAAGCTACTCTCCCGTTAAAGTAACGGAGATACGGCAGCAAGTTTGCAACTGCCTGCAACGCTACGGCTGTTTTGGCCCGGAGGGGGTGGACAGGGCAGTGGGAGTAAGTGGAACTAATTGAATCACGCCGCGGCCCTCAGTTCAACAGCGAAGTCCCGGCGGGCCTGTGCGGGTGTGCGATAACCCAGACGCTGGACAATCCAGTGTTCGTTGTAGTGATGACGGAACTCATTCAGAGCTTCGCGGAGCTCGGCGAGATCACGGAAGCGCCGAATCCATAAAAGCTGTTCTTTGAGGGTGCGAAAGAACCGTTCGATGCAGCCGTTGGCCCACATTGACAACTGCGCCGCAAGGTGATGTTGCGGCACGAATCTTTCACGTCATTCACCCGTTCCATCCTTGGCGGGGCCAGCCGTTTGAATTGGTTGCATACAAGAGTGCCTGGGGTGAGGATCGAGTCTACTTCTACAACCACGAACAGCAGTTGATTGCGCTCCCAGCCAGTTGGACTGACGTCATCGCTGTCGATCCCTTTGTCGCGGTCGCCCAGGGCCGATCCCTGTTCCGTGCAGAGGACCTGTTGGATTTGGCCGGGCTGCTGGGCCGGCTGCGATCTAAAGAGAGTGGCAATGTGTAAGGGTAAAGATGTCCGCATTGTAAATATAATGATGTCCGCAGACTCGGCGCTGGCATATCGCTCAGCAACCCTTTCAGGCAAGCACGCAGCTAAAGACTCTATTAAATGTGGGCATAAAGTGCTTGACAATCGCCGATATGTGGACATAATTGTATTTACAGCATATGGCGGGACCGGAGCAGAACAAACGATCGTTCCTGCGGCGTCAAGGGACACTAAATCCACATCCGGAAGACGTCATACACGAGAGCTTCCACCAAAACGAGTTCTTCGACCGGGAAGACCTACTGCAAGTCAAATACGAGATGCTTCGGCTGGTCGATATCGACAAGAAGCCAATCAGTCAGGCCGCCAAAGCATTCGGCTTCTCGCGCCCTTCTTTCTATCAGGCACAAGCAGCCTTTCGAGAGGCCGGACTCGCCGGTCTGTTGCCGCAGAAACGCGGCCCGCGATCCGGGCACAAATTGACGCCGGAACTGATGGGTTTCCTTGCGCAACTCCGCGCGGCCGATCCGGACATCTCCAGTTCCCATCTGGCCGAACGAATCGCAGAGCGCTTTGGCGTCTCGGTACACCCGCGCAGCATCGACCGCCAGGTGCTGCGTCAAAAAAAACGCCGTTGAGCGCCGACACCGACTCTGCCGTTGGCGCCGACCATCGCCTGGTTGCGGCATACGAGGAACTCCGGTCGCAGGCGGTGAAACGGTTCCAGCAGGGGCCCGGGATGGCGATTCTGATGACCCGCGGTTTCCGATGCTGGATGGAAGCCTGCGAGCAGATCCTCGGCTCACCTTTGAAAACCGGGCCGCAGAAGTGTGTGGAATCCTGCAGCCCGGCTGGTCTTCGCGGCGAGGTGGTTGTCCTTCTCGCCAGCATTCTGCTTCACAGAGCTTCGAAAGGGATGGTATGCGAGCGGACGCACATCAGAAAGTGAAAGTCACGCATCTGAAACGGGCTGCTTATCTCTACATCAGGCAGTCCACGCTTCGTCAGGTCTTTGAGAATGTCGAAAGCACAAAGCGACAGTATGCGCTACGGCAGCATGCGGTCGCACTCGGCTGGCAGCAGGATCAGATCATCGTCATCGATTCCGACCTCGGTCAGTCCGGCGCTTCGGCAGCGGATCGGGAAGGTTTCCAGCGCCTGGTCACGGAGGTCAGCCTCGGACGTGCAGGCATCGTGCTCGGGCTGGAGGTTTCGCGGCTGGCGCGAAACTCAATGGACTGGCATCGTTTGCTCGAGATCTGCGCCCTAGCCGACACTCTGATCCTTGATGAAGACGGCGTGTATGATCCCGCTCACTTCAACGACAGGCTCCTGCTCGGGCTGAAAGGCACAATGAGTGAAGCCGAACTCCACGTGCTGCGAGCGCGTCTGCAAGGTGGGATCCTGAATAAAGCGCGGCGTGGCGAACTGTTTCTACGACCGCCGATCGGCTTTGCTTACGATCCATTGGGCCACTTGGTTCTTGATCCGGATCAGCAGATTCAAAGTACGCTGCGGCTACTCTTTGACACCTTCCGAAGAACTGGATCCGCGATGGCAACAGTCCGAGAGTTTCGCCAGTCACATCTGCTGTTCCCCCGGCGGATCCAGTCTGGCCCGTCGAAAGGCGATGCCATCTGGGGCAAGCTCGAGCACTCCCATGTGGTGCGAGTGCTCCACAATCCTCGGTATGCCGGCGTGTTTGTTTTTGGGCGTACTCGTGTGCGGAAAGACATCAACGGGGGATGCCGAGTACAGCCACTCCCCCGAGAAGAATGGCACACGTTCCTTCCTGAGTCGCACCCAGCCTATATCAGTTGGGACGAGTATGAACGGAATCTGAAGCGACTGCGGGAAAGCGCGCAGGCAATCGGATCGGACCGCCGGAAGAGTCCTCCTCGTGAAGGGCCTGCGCTACTTCAAGGACTGATCGTATGCGGCAAGTGTGGTCGACGCATGACGCTTCGTTATCACGCGCGACGTGCAGGGCTATGCCCGGAATACGTCTGCCAACGGAAGGGCATCGAAAATGCCGAACCGCTGTGTCAGCGCATCCCCGGCGCCGACGTCGACCGTGTAGTAGGCGACATGCTGTTGGAACTGATCAATCCTGCGACTTTGGATATCGCGTTGACCGTGCAACAGCAACTGCAGGCTCGGCTCGACGATTCCGATCGTCTGCGAAAGCAACACGTGGAACGTGCTCGATACGAAGCAGAACTGGCGCAACGCAGATACATGCGTGTCGACCCAGAAAACAGATTGGTTGCCGATTCACTGGAGGCGGACTGGAACGAGAAACTACGGGCGTTCGGCGCTGCCCAGAAGGAATATGAACAACGCCGTGAACAGGACCGCAGGATACTCGCTGATGAGCAACGATCGGCAATCCTGGCGCTGGCGGAGGATCTGCCACGACTCTGGAAAGATCCGGAGATCGAAGACCGCGATCGCAAACGCATGATCCGGCTGCTGATTGAAGACGTAACTATGATTCGTGGTGATCAGATCAGCCTTCATCTCCGGTTTCGTGGCGGTGCCTGCAAGAGTGTCACTCTGCCCAACCCGCTGCGAGCCTGGGAAATCGGAGTGACCGATGCAGAAGTGGTGACGAGAATCGACCACTTACTGAATACCATGACCTTTGGCGCGATTGCAGCGACACTCAACAGTGAGGGGTATAAGCCCGGCCGGGGAAAGCGGTTCACGGCGCGCTACATTGCGCGAATCCAAAGGCAGTACTCGCTTCGATCACGCTTTGACCGATTGCAAGCTCTGGGAATGCTGACGCTGGAAGAGATGGCCACGGCTCTATGTGTCAATCCAAAAACCGTCAAGATCTGGGCCGCGCATGGGCTGCTGACCTCGTATGCTTATACCGATAAGCCAGAGTATCTATACAAACCCGCCGGTTCTGAAGGCCCCCGAAAAGCACAGGGCAGAAAACTCAGTATGCGTTGCCCGGCCGTGTCGGTCATGGCTGAACGTTCACAAGAGGTGCAGTGTGAAGCGTAAGCCTTGCCTTCCGGCTGCCGCACAAAGGCCGGTGACAGTTGAATGCCGAGAAACTGGACTTCGTTGCCAAAGTCGTCACTCATGTAAACGCTGCCGTGGTCGTGACGCAATTGCAGGCCGGCGGCGCAACTGGCGGAGAAGGTCCCGAAGTGTTCCTGGATTCCTTGTCGAAGGGGATCGAGCGCTTCGAACCGAGTCGCTTTCTTGACGGCATGGATGCCGACACAGTCCGCGGTGCAATGATCGATGGCAGCGAAAATGGTTACGGGCCCTTCCTCGTCCGTGCTGGTAGAGGTGGCGTCAGTACCCCACATCTGGTTCGGCACATCGGTGACGATAGTGCCCTCGTGCGGGTTGGTATGGGCCGCCGCCGGCTGTCTGGAAGGGGAAAGCAGTTGATGCTGCCGGAGTAGACGCAGGACTCGATCCTTGCAGGTACGAATACCCTTGTGCCGCAGGCGGGCCCAAATCTTCCGATAGCCCTCACCGCAGAAGACGGGCGCCCCCAGAAGCTGGCGAATCTCGATCAGCAATTCCTCATCGGAGAGCACTTTGGGACCGCGTTTTTGCAATTCCGGCGGATGCTGTCGGCGGTGGCGTGCAGCGTAGAAACTGGAACGCGCCAGGTTCCAGCTCGCCAATACACGTGCCGCCCCATACGACTTTTGGCTGGAAGGCGAGACGGTGCAGCTCATGGTCTCGACTTCCAGGACCCCAAAGGGCGTCCATTCTCTATATGAGCGATCTGTCGCGTAGCAGTTCGTTTTCGACGCTGACGCTGGCGACCACGGATCTCAATCGCCGCTTTTCCTCATCCTCGACGTCGAGCTCGCGGCTTTTCAACCCACCCTCACCATGGGTGAGGAAACGATCTCGCCACTTGGTCAGAGTAGCCACGGTGACGCGATGCTTGCGCGACGTGCTCTCCATGTCGGCACCCCGCAGCAGATCCAGGATGACCGAGACCTTCCGTTTAGCCGACCAGCGACCGCCGCCGGCGCGGGCGGACGATTCGGGAGCATCCTCAGTCGCCCTAGGGGCTCCCTCGGACGCCCCCGAATCGTGTTTCTTTGCGTTGGACATGCGTTCTCTCCTTCAGAACATTCTCTACATCAAATGTTCCCACTGCACTGTCCATCCAAATCTCGGGCCGGGGGATGCAACGCTACGGCGAATTGAACGAGCACAATGGCTGGATTCGCAATCTCTGGCTAAAGGGTTGGGCAGAAGCAGCCATAATCGAATTCCATCTGAAGAACCCGCTGGAGGGTTATCGGTGGTTGACGTTCATGATGCTCGAGCCGACATCCTGGCGGTCAGCCCGTCCGGCGGGTGCTCAGGCAGGCCGGACTCCTGTCGAAGTGGAACACTAAGCCGTTGATGTCCGACTGAACAGCGCGACTGGCTGCATCACGCCGAAGGACGTGCTGTCGGAACGGCGACAGGAGATCCACGCGGAGCGCGACTGGAGGTTGGACACGACGCGGAAGGGCGGCAGATTCGTCGGCTGCAAGCCGTTTGGCTTACAGATAACATGTCTTTGCTGCTGGTGTGGTCCAGTGCGATTTAAACTGGCCAAAGACAGCAAAGGTCTCAATTGTCGCGGTAGGGACGACCATCACTGGCCAGTACGAGCCTGTGCTCTCCATAGCCACGTGCGTGACATCTTGTTCGCGTAGCCATTCTCGTAAGCCTTCCAACGCAGGGACTGTGGTTGCGAATCGCAGTGTTTGACTGCGTGGTTCCTCGTCAGCCGCGCCCGTTAACACGCAGCACAGCAGGAAAACGCTTGCCAACGTCGATGCCGGCACACCGCTGAATGATCGCACTCATGTTAGGCTCCTTGTCGCCGAAGAGCTGGCGCGTAACTCATAAATTGTTCCACGGGCTCTAAGGCGCCAATCAGGGGATACACCAGCGCCAGCCAGGTACAGTTTTATCCACGAAGTTCTCCCGCCAATCCGGCAAAGTCCTCAGCTTCGGCAACAAGCCCACAATAGCGAAGGTCCCCTACTCGCACACTATCGCGCGTTTCATGACCAAGGGGTGAGTGCGAAGCCCTCATGGGAGTTTAATCCCGGCGCACTCCGGATTGCCGACCATCAATTTGAATTTATAGATGCTACGGCGATACTGCGTCACCGTGCGCCTTTGTATCGCTGAACCGGAACGACGGCTCGTTTGGCTTCCCGAATTTCCTCCGCAGTGGCCGGCCGGGCTGAGCATGGCCCTCCCGGC
>Ga0111539_10009228_pt1 | contig 12465 bp, 13 predicted proteins | sample RhiMethybrSRZTD1_FD_79667 | JGI IMG/M metagenome (GOLD analysis project Ga0111539, IMG submission 79667) | Populus rhizosphere microbial communities from Tennessee, USA - Rhizosphere MetaG P. TD hybrid SRZTD1 (version 2) (version 2) | ecosystem: Host-associated > Plants > Roots > Rhizosphere >...
ATCGTCATGACCATCCAGCAGAAGACGGGCGGTAACATCTCCGAAGCGCTGTCCAACCTCTCCACCGTGCTGCGCGATCGCAAGCGCATGCAGGGGAAGATCCGCGCGATGTCCTCCGAAGCCAAGGCCGGTGCGTCGATCATCGGCTCTTTGCCCCCGGGCGTCGCCGCGCTCATCTTCTTCACGACGCCCGATTACATCGAGCCGATGTTCCGGGTCGACCTCGGCAAGCTGATGCTGATGGGCTGCGTCGTGTGGATGGGCACCGGAATTGCCGTGATGAAAAAAATGGTCAGTTTCAAGTACTGAGGGCTCGAACATGCCGAATCTTGGATATTGGGCCCTCCTTCTGCAACGCGACTTCTTGGTCACGGCGCTCTCCGCCATTGCCGCGTTCGCGACCATTCTCACGCTCGGGCTTCCCTACGTAAGAACCAACAAGCTCGATGCGCGCATGAAGGGCGTCGCCGAACGGCGCGAGGAACTGCGCCAGAAGCAGCGCGATGCCATGGCGCAGAACTCGCGCCGCGGCCAGCTGCGTTCGACGCCCACCGCCTTCATGAAGGCGACTCTCGACAATCTGAAGCTCGAGAAGATCCTGGAATCGCCGGGCATGCGCGAGAAGCTCGCGCGCGCCGGCTTCCGCGGCCAGGCGCCGCTCGTCACCTTCATGTTCTTCCGCTTCATCATGCCGCCGATCGTCTTCGTCGGCGCGCTGGTCTACATCTTCGGCATCACCCACCTCGAATATTCGTTCGCGATCAAGTTCCTCATGGCGGTCGCAGCGGCGGGCGTGGGCTTCTATCTGCCCGACCTCTTCGTCACCAACATCGCCCAGAAGCGTCAGCTGTCGATCGTGCGCGCGTTTCCCGACGCCCTCGACCTGATGCTGATCTGCGTCGAAGCCGGCATGTCGATCGAATCGGCGTTCAACCGCGTGGCCCAGGAAGTGGGCACCCAGTCGGTGGAATTGGCCGAAGAGCTTGGCCTCACGACCGCCGAGTTGTCCTATCTTCCTGACCGCAGGCTCGCGTTCCAGAACCTGGCCGACCGCTGCGGCCATTCCGGCATCAAGGCGGTCTCGGCCGCGCTCGTTCAGTCGGAAAAATACGGTACGCCCGTGGGAACGGCGCTGCGCGTGGCGGCCGCCGAAAACCGCGAAGCGCGCATGTCCGAAGCCGAACGCAAGGCCGCCGCGCTCCCGGCCAAGCTGACCGTGCCGATGATCGTGTTCTTCCTGCCGTGCCTCTTCGTCGTCATCTTGGGCCCGGCCATCCTCAGCATCATGGCGCTGAATTAGCTACGGCGTTCAGGTCAGAAATCCGGTTTCTCGGCCACCGGCACTTGCGGGTCCGGCGAAACGCCGTAGCTGTGCAGGTTCTCCGCACATACCGATTCGTCCCACGGGTCGATATTCCGCCGGTAGGTCACACTGGCCGACCAAGGCACCGTGAACGTTACGGGGTCCTCCACGGTGAACTGAATTTGCAGCGTCTTGCCGTGGTCGTTCGGATCGGCGGTTGAATTTTCCAGCCGGCCGTTTTCGAACTCATTGCGGGCCATCACCGCCTCGGCAGTCTCACGGTCTATCAGTCGGAATCGCTCGACCAGATGCAGCCGCTCCGAATAGGGCGTTCCGAGACGATCGATCATCGAGAACGGTCCGACTTTGACGCCGACCGTATCGACGACGAGCGTGTCGCCTTCGAAATGACCGATCGAATGACCGTACCATGACGGCCTGACCTGCGACGGATGAGCCTCGTTCAGGACGATGCGCCTGTACTGATGATCTTGTTCGTACAAGATCAGGATCTGATGGCGCTGTTGGATGATCTGCGTGGCCTGGGCGCGGAGGATGTACGGAGGCGATTGCGGCCAGCATTGTGTTTGGGGATCGGGGAAGGCTTTGCCGCTGCGTGAGATCTCTCCGAAGCGTTTGACGGTTTGCGCCGCCGCAGGCCTCAGGATCGGGCTCGTGTGATCGCCGATCAGCATCCTGCGGTCCCGCGCGCCTGAAGGCAGCCGCGTCGCGTTCTCCACAGGACCGAACCCAGCGCTCGGTGTCTCATACGCGAGAGAATTTCGCCCCCAGAACCCGGAAAGGTCGGGGACCGAACTGTCGGACTCATTTCCGAATGCCGAGCCCGCAAGCGTGCCTGCCATCGCAACAGCAACAACATGGGTTGCGATTTTTCCTGAACCCCTCCGCGCCATGAGCTCAGGTCTCAGTTTGCGTTCAGCTTCACGACCGCGTTCGGATAAATCCCATCCGGTCCGTTGGTGAAGTCGGTGACCTTGCCGTCGGCAAAGTACTCGCGCAGCTTCCACACCAATTCGCTCTTGTTTGCGGGGTTGCGGGCCACGAAGGAGAACTCGGCGAATTCGCCCGGCTTGATGTCCATATGCCAGCGGATGCTGGTGATCCGGCCCTCTTTCCGTTTCACCTCATAGGTCCAGCCTGCCGGCGTGCCGATAGTTGCGACGATGACGCCTTCGGGGACATCGATCTCGGCGCCCTTCGACATCACCTGGCTCTCGGCCGGCACACGCAGCGTGTACTTCTCCATCGCCCCGGCGGTCGATGACCGCGGCCAGATGGTGGTGTGGGCCTGAGCGACGCCTGATGACCCAAGCTGCATCGCTGCAGCCATGGCCAAGGCGAGAACGGCCATTCCACCGTCACTGATTTTCATCGATCCCTCCGATCTAGTGCTTCCGGTCTTAGTTGCCGCCCGCATTCGCGCTTGCCCGCGCGTTCGGGTTGCCCATCAGCTTGCCGTCCGGCAGCGTCACCGCCATGAACTGGCCGCCACGCGTTCCGTCCTTGAGCGGATGAATGATCGCGCTGACCTTCATGCCGGGCGTGAGGGTTTTCGGCATCCACCCCTGACGCGCGAGACCGGCGGGGCCGCCCATCTCAATGGCCCATTGGTCCGAGCCAACGGTCAGCAGAATCCACGCATGCGGATTGGTCCATTGAAAATCCTTCACGGTGCCTTCGAGCGCTATGGCCTTTTCGGCGTCGAACATGGCGAAGGAATGATGCGCAAACGCCGGACTCGTGAACATGGCGAGGACAATGCCTGCCGTCCCTAGAGTTTTGATTCTCATGGCGATCTCCGATTGCTTCGTTCCGGCGAAAAACCTACCGCACCAACCTGAAAGGAAGCTGACACGGGATTGAAAAGGGGCTGTATCGTGAGGCCGTCTGCGTTCAGCCTGCAGTCAGCTAACGGTGCAGAATCGCCGGCGATGGGAGGTTACCGTTCGCATCCTGCTGGTAGAGGATAATCCGGAGCTGTCGCGGCGCCTGTCGGATGGGCTGCGCAAGGCCGGATTCGTCGTGGAGCATGCCGCCGACGGCGCGACAGGCTATGAGCTCGGGCGCACGGAAGATTTCGATGCCGTCATTCTCGACCTCGGCTTGCCGGGCATGCAGGGCGTGGACGTGCTGCAAGGCTGGCGCAAGGGCGGGCGCCAAATGCCTGTGCTGATCTTGACCGCGCGCGACAGCTGGACCGAGAAGGTCGAGGGCCTCAACGCCGGCGCCGACGACTACATCGCAAAACCGTCCCACGTCCAGGAAGTGGCCGCGCGCTTGCGAGCGCTGATCCGGCGCAGCGCGGGGATCGCGTCTCCGACGCTCGTCCATGACGACATCGCATTGTCCCCCGCTTTGGGGACCGTCACGGTCTCGGGCAAGCCGGTCGACCTGACGGCCCAGGAATTCCGTATACTGAACTATTTCATGCACCGCCGCGGCCGGGTGATTTCGCAATCCGACCTCATCGAACATCTCTATCCGCACGAAGAGGAGCGGGATCCCAACACGATCGAGGTCTATGTGGCGCGGCTGCGGAAGAAGTTGGGGCGCGATGTGATCAAGACTCAGCGCGGCCTCGGCTATCGCCTGGGATGAGCGCAATCCTCCCCAAGAGTTTGCGCGCGCGTCTCATCATAGGCGCCTTTGTCTGGATAACGATCGGCGTGTCGGCGGCCGGGGTCTTCATCTCCGCCCTTTTCGGTCAACACGCGATGGTCCTCGTCGATTCGGAAATGATCGGACACCTTGAAGAGTTGGCATCCCTGATCGACGTCACTCCGGAAGGAACGCCCGAACTTTATCGCCCGCTCAGCGATCCCCGGTTCAGTCTGGTGGGTTCGGGCTATTCCTGGCAGGTGAGCCGGAATGGAAAGGCGTTGATCAAGTCCACGTCCGTGAGCTCCGCCGATCTGCCCATTCCGGACGATCCGCTCGCGTTATATGAGACGCTAAGGCTCGTCATGCCGAATGGCTCGCAAACCATGATCGTCCACGAGAGCCTGTTGTTGCCGGAAGGGGCAAGCGAGCCGCTGCGTCTTCAGGTGAATGTGGATTCCAGTGTTGTCGATGCAATATCGCGCACGTTCAACATTTCCCTTGTCGTATCTCTCGCGCTGCTCGCCGTCGCGCTGATCGGGGCCGCTTCGTTGCAGGTCGCTTACGGCCTGCAACCCATGTCACGGTTGAGGCGCGCGCTCGCCGCGGTGGGTTTGGGGCATGCGGAAAAGCTGCCGCGAAATTTTCCGGTGGAAGTCCAGCCGCTCGTGGACGATCTGAACAATCTGATCGAGGTCAATGCCGGGATGGTCCGGCGCGCAAGAACCCAAGCGGGCAATCTCGCGCATGCGCTGAAGACGCCGCTCGCGGTGCTGACGGACGAAGCCCATCGTCTCGATGCCCGCGGCGAAAGCGAGGCGGCTTCCGTCATCCTGCAACAATCGCAGCGCATGCAGCGGGAGATCGACCACCAAATCGCCCGTGCGCGCGCCGCAGCGTCTCGTTCCGTCCCGGGTGTTCTTGCGCCGGTCGCCCCGGCCGTCGGCACCATCGTCAGCGCGATGCAGCGTCTGCACGCCGCGAAATCTCTCCTGATCCACACCGAGATCGACGAGCATTGCGTGGCGCTCTGCGACCCGATGGACCTGAACGAGATGCTGGCCAATCTCATCGACAATGCCTGCAAATGGGCGTCGAGCGCAGTCCTCATCCGCGGGACCGTGCATTCGGACTCGAAGCAAATCCTTATTGCCGTCGACGATGACGGCCCGGGTCTGCCGCCCGAATCGATGGACGTGGTGTTCCAAGTCGGCGAACGCCTGGATGAGCAAATACCCGGCTCAGGTTTGGGACTGCCGATCGTCCGCGATCTCGCGCGTCTCTACGGCGGGGATGTCGGCCTGGAAAAATCCCAAAGCGGCGGCCTCAGGGCCACGCTCCGCCTGCCTTGCGCGGGCTGACCCGACGTTGGGCCGGGCCGTCTCAAGCGTCATGGCGCTGAATTAGGCTCGCCGGGTGTTTCGACACCGCTCTCCAAGATCGTATAAGTTGTACCGCATTCATCGCGCTTGGATGGGGCGAAATGACTATCGCGGACTCAGCCGCGCCGCGCTTCCAGGTGGGGCGCGTTTTCAAGCGCACGTTCAATGCGATTGCAAACAATTTCCCCGCGTTTGCGCTGATGTCCGTCGTCACCGCGATACCGTCGGCAGCATTAACCTGGCTTGAACCCGAGTTCTTTAGCGGATTCGATCCCACAATAGTCGGGCTGTACGGTCTGGCTTGGCTGGCCTATCTGATCAGCGCGTTCGCGCTCCAAGCTGCGGTGGTGCACGGTACTGTCGCAGACCTCAATGGAAGCCGAGCTTCGCTCATCGATTGCCTCTCGACCGGCTTCAGGCATTTTCTCCCGCTGATACCAATCGCCTTGGTTTACGCGGTCTGGGTCGGCGTAGGACTGCTCTTGTTCGTAGTCCCCGGCATTGTCTTCGCGGTCATGATGTCGGTTGCTGTACCGGTGAGAGTCGTAGAACGCACCCGCGTGCTTGTCGCATTCGACCGCAGCCAAGACCTTACAAGCGGGTATCGCTGGCCCATATTCGGCGTGTTTCTGGCTTACTTCGTCGCCCAAACGGTCCTTTCTGCCACTGCGCTTTCGATCGTGGGGTTCGGATTTCCGAGCGGTCCACTACTGGACGGCGCCGCTTCCGGCGTTTCGCCAAATGCATGGCCCGTGATCTTGGCTTCCACCGTCGCCTCGATGATCAACAGCGTTTTGAGTGCGGCGGGAACTGCCGCCATCTACTCCGAATTGCGGCAGATCAAGGAAAGCGTCGGCCCTGAGGCCTTGGCCGCCGTGTTCGACTAAATCCTTCAGATCACTACGGACAAAATCGCAGCTTGTCGAACTAGCGTTACGAACACGTGCCGATCAGGACACTTGCACTTACATAGGCATGTTCAGCCAGGCCATCATCGTCGAACGCAAAACTCAAATTGAGCAAGTCTTGCGGCTCTTGGCCGCAGAACGAAACCGTCACCGACTCAGGCGTATAGGCAATGATTTGGAAAATCTTACCGCTTGATCGCTGAATAAGTATCTCGCGCAGCTCTTGGCTCTCGTAGTGAAACTGTACGGCTCCCTGACCTGCCTCAGCCATGCGCTGCAACACTGATAAAGCCCCGATAACCCTCCGAAGGTTGCTGTCAGGCAGATCGCCATTGGAACTGACGACAGATATGAAATCCTCTGGTTTGGCGAGTCCGCATTCGATCACCGCGACCTCTTGAATAGAGGCAGCCGACGCAATTCGATACCCAGTTGCCGACAGTTCGATGAATAAATCGTGGCGGTGGGTCACACAGATATTTGGGCCCGGTTGCCTCAGCTTTTCTCGGGCATACACGGTCCAGCCGTCTCGCGGGTTACCGTTTCCGTACACATCCACGTGCCAAGGCTCTACCAGCCCCTGCGAAGTGAGCAATGAATCCAATTCTTCGCGCGGTATGGATGCAGGATTCTGTTGCAGTGTCGTGCACGCGGTGGCCGACGCCACAGCGAACAGAGAGACAGCCAGTCGAAAAATATTCATGCGGGTGAGCTCGAATTCGAACTCAGTGTACCATGCCGCCAACTAGTGCGCTTTGGGTCAGAATCGGAGTTGGAAAGCCGAAACCGGCACAGCTTCGCATCCCTCGGTCGTATCGCGCTTAGAGAGGCTGGGCAGCGACGTTTTGAACGGCCACTTGCCCTGCCATCGCCCGCCGCACGATCATGCTGAGCAGGAGCAGGAGCACCACGGGTCCGATCGGCAGGTTGAACGTGCCGAGCTCGCGCGACACGAGGGGCAGAAGCCACACGCCGAACAGCGTGATCTTCTCCCAGTTCAGGAACTGCGTGCGCAGACCTTCGACCGTCAGCCACGCAAGCGGCAGCGCCAGCAGCATGAGATCGTAATCGAGCACGTATGGCGTCACGAGCAGCGTTCCCGTCGCGAGCGCCGAGCCCTTCAGCGACATCGCGACCGGGCGCCGCCAGATCCAGAGCACGGCAGCAGCAGCCGTGAGCGTTACGACGGCTTGCACGGCATAGGCCGTTTCGATGCTGGCACCGAGATTGCGCATCGCGGCGAACGCGCTCTGTAGCTTCTGCCATCCGGTCGGTCCCTGTTCGAGGACATAGGTCCGTGTGGGTTCGAAGCTCGCCACGAACGCCTGCCAGGTCTCGGCGCCGAACGCGGCATAGGAGAGCGCGCCCAGAGTCACCGCCGTCACGCTCGCAGCAGCGAACGCCATCCAGCGGCGATCGATGAGCAGCACGAACGGCAGCAGAAATCCAAGCTGCGGCTTATAGGTGAGCAGACCGAAGAAGAGGCCCGCGAGGAGCGGACGCCGCTCCAGTGAAGCGAGCCCGAGTCCGAGCAGGCCCACGCTCAAAAATCCGTTCTGCCCATGGCTGAAATTGACGAACACAGCGGGGAAGGCGAGCGCAAACAGCCACCACCTTCGATAGGGAAAAATCGCGCGCATCGCCGCGAGATAGACCGGCAAGGTCGCCGCCATCCATGCCGCCAGCGCCGCGCCATAGGGAAGCAGCGCCAAGAGAGCAGCAGCGGCCAAAAAATGCGGCGGATAGGGCCAGCCGAAATAGGGCGGGACCTGGTCTTCCCGATAGGGCAGCGCATCGCGCTGAATTTCATAGTGGCGGTTGTACTCGTATGCCGCCTCAGGCTCGCCCAAAAGCGCCAGCTTGCCTGCGGACCACACATTCATGAAGTCCGGGCCGATCGGCTTGCCGTTGGGATCGATCAGATTGGGGCTGAGCGCGACCCAGGCGACGGTCATCACGAGATAGAGCGCGAGGAATATCCGCGCATAGCCGGTCAAGCGCTCCTCGTTGAGCCAATCCGCGCGCTTCAGGAACTCAAGAGTCATTCGCCACATCCTCACGATAGTAGATGTCCCGTCCGAGCGTCACGCAGACATGGCGCTTCGGGACAGGGATCATCGCGCGCAGGAAACTGTGCGTATACGGAAAGAAATTGAAATGCGGGTTGAACGTGTAGACCGCCTCGCGTTCCTTCGGAACGACGATGATCAGCCGCTTCCGCGTGATCCGGCGCAGTTCGGCGAGCGCCTTGCGGTAGTCCAGGATGTGCTCGATGACGTGGGTGCAGACCACGGTGTCGAACTCCTTGTCGGCGAACGGCAGTTTTTCAGCGTTGCCCTCGAAGAACTCGATGCCCACGTTCTCCGGCAGCTCGGGCGCCACGATATCGACGCCCACCACCCGTTTGGGCTTTGCCGGACTGTTGTCCCGGATGTAGCGAACGAGAAAGCCGCTGCCGCAGCCCACGTCGCAGACGGACTTGCCCACGATCTCTTTCGCGATGCGATTCAAGCACTGGGCGGAATTGTCGGTCTCTTCGTGCGGCCCACGCCACTCCCGATAGAACGACAGATATTCCTGCTCGGAGAGGAAGGGCGCCCGCTTGCGGAATGTCGCCGCCTCGCCGACACCGCGAAACACCGCGCCCGCGAACAGGCGATAAAGCGCCGTGTCCCGGATGATCGGGGGCAGCAGATCCTCGAGCACGAACCGGATCGTATTGCTGGCTTCGCGTCTCACCCCGCACTCCTCTTACAGAGGGAGCGTCGAAGGCGCTGCCCGCCAATTCCCATGTTGCGCGGGCACGGAAAACATTTCGTAAAGCACGAAGCGACTTATGCCCCGTCCTATCCCCTCTCAATCGCCGTCCGTTAACTGGGGGTTAAACCCGCACCCCGTCTACTCGCGCCAACCCCGGTTCAGAGTTGGGCGAACGATGGATCCGCTGAGGGCGGAAGTGCTGAGAGGGCATCCCGCGACCGCTGCTCTCGAGAAGCTGAGCGCGGTCCCGGAGGCGCTTGCCGCGGCCGCGCCCCGCGTCGCCGTTCTCGTCCCCTGCTACAACGAGGCCTTCACCGTCGCGGGCGTGGTCAAAGCCTTCCAGGCCGAGCTGCCGTCGGCCACTGTCTACGTCTACGACAACAACTCGACGGATGAGACCGCTGCGCAGGCCCGTGCGGCCGGCGCCGTCGTGCGCAAGGAGCCGCTGCAGGGCAAGGGCAACGTCATCCGCCGCATGTTCGCGGACATCGATGCGGACATCTATGTGCTGGTCGACGGCGACGGCACCTATGACGCGGCGAGCGCGTCCAAAATGATCGACAAGCTGCTCGACGAGGACCTCGATATGGTCAACGCCGCGCGCGATGCGAGCGAGGACGCCTCCTATCGGCGGGGCCACCGTTTCGGCAACAGGCTCTTGACCGGCATCGTCAGCCACATCTTCGGCAACCGCCTGACCGATATGCTGTCCGGTTACCGGGTCTTTTCCCGCCGCTTCGCCAAGTCCTTTCCAGGCCTCGCCCACGGCTTCGAGATCGAGACCGAGCTGACCGTCCATGCACTGGAGCTCCGCCTCCCGATGGCCGAAATCCGCGCGCCCTATGGCTCGCGGCCGCCGGGCTCGATGAGCAAGCTCGGGACGATCCGCGACGGCATCCGCGTGCTCTGGACCATCCTCGTGCTCATCAAGGAGGAGCGGCCCTTGCCGTTCTTCGCCCTCATCGCCGCGAGCCTCGCGCTCGCTTCCGTCGTGCTTACGGTCCCGATCTTCATCACATTCATGGAGACGGGACTGGTTCCCCGGGTTCCGACCGCCGTGCTCGCCACCGGCATGATGCTGCTCGCCTTCCTGTCCTTCGCCTGCGGGCTGATCCTCGACACGGTGACGCGCGGCCGTCGCGAGCTGAAACGGCTGCATTACCTCAGCCTCCCGAAGTGAGCTGACGGCGGCCCGGCCCCATGGACCAGACCACCCAAATCCGGCTCCTGAAATTTTCGGGCGTGGGCGTGGTCGCGTTCCTCGTCGATGTCGAGGTGTTCCAGGCCGCGATCTTCCTTACGGGAATGTCACTCTACGTGGCCCGGGTGGTGTCCTTCGTCGTCGCCACCAGCGCCGCTTGGCTGCTTAACCGCACGTTCACCTTCCACGACGCGAGCACCGTGCGTCCGGACCTGCAATGGGCGCGGTTCTTTGCCGCGAACCTCGCGGCCGGTGCCCTCAACTACGCCGTTTTTGTGGCGATGATTGCCGTCTGGCCCTTGGCCGCGGCCCGTCCCGTTATTGCATTGGCCTTCGGCTCGCTCTGCGCGGTCTCGTTCAACTTCACGACTTATCAGCGTTATGTGTTCCGCCCCGACGCGGATGCTTGAGAGGTTCCTAAGCGTCAGCGAGGCGTGAACGCTCCGTGCTCCCCGCTTCGTGATGGCAATTACGCCACACCGAATCTTTGATGCACTTTCGTCGTGGCGGGGTTAAACGATGTCCGTTACTTTGCGTTCCAACAGCAGCCGTAACACACGCTTAAGCACCACCGCAGATATTGAGTCGTTCGTTCGACAAATGCGGCGATCCGTCCAATTCTCGCCGTATTGAGAGTGCTATAGGTGGTTCATGCGACCGCAGAGACAGATCGCGTTTTTCAGTCTCCTGGCCGGCTTCGTCGCCGCCTTCTCAGTGCTCGCGCTCGCCGCCACCGGAATCGCTCAAGGCCTTGAGGCCCCGCAACGGGTCGCCTTCCAGATCTCGACTGGCTCGACCACGGGAAGCTACTACCCGGTGGGGCAGATGCTGGCCGATCTCCTCAGCCATCCGCCCGGCGTCGGGCGCTGCCAGGCCGTCGATGTCTGCGGGCCCGTGGGCCTGATCGTTTCGACACGCGCCTCCGAAGGCTCCATCTCCAATGTGAACGCGATCACCTCGGGCAATGTCAGCTCTGGCATCGCGCAGGCCGACGTCGTGGCGCTCGCGGTCGCGGGGAAGGGCGCCTTTGCGAAGACAGGCCCCGCAAAGCAATTGCGCGTCATCGCCAATCTCTACGGCGAGGATGTGCATCTGCTCGCCGCCAAGAACGCGAACATCAAGTCCGTCGCCGATCTGCGCGGCAAGCGCGTTTCGATTTCGACCGAGGGCTCGGGAACCATCAACACCGCGCGTGCCGTGCTCGCCGCCTACCGCCTCTCCGAGCGCTCGATCGTGGCGAATTACGATTCGGGCGAGAAGGCCACCGACCTCCTGCAGAGCGGCGCGCTGGATGCGGTGTTCTATGTCGGCGGCACGCCCGTGAACCTCATCCAGCAATTGCTCGATGAGGGCGTCGCCGTGCTCGTGCCGATCACCGGCGAGGGCCGCACGCGGCTCCTGCGCGCGCAGCCGCACCTCTACGCGCACACGATCGCGCAGGGCACCTACAGCGGCAGCGGCAACGTGGAAACGGTCGCGGTGGACGCGCTCTGGATCACCGATGCATCCCAGCCCGAGACACTCGTCTATGGCGTCGTGAAGAGCCTGTTCAACCCGGCCAACCGCGCAACCATCAACGAAGAGCGCGTGGGTGCGCACTTCATGGAGCTCGCTGCGGCCGGGAAGGGCACCATGGCGCCACTGCATCCCGGCGCCGCCCGCTTCTACATGGAGATGGGCGTGGCAGTGACCGAGCAGCAGCCAGTGGCCCCGACAGCCCCGCCAGCCCCGCCAGCCGCTCCGCCTCGCGCCCCCGCGAAATAATACATCTCGAACGACTGCCGCTCGCGCGCGCTTCGCCGCAATTGCGGACCTTCCGCCGGCGCTCCTATATGTTTGAGACCACGTCGAATCAGGGCCTCGCATGCTCAGTGTGTTTGCCATGTCTGCCGAGCCGGGCGGTGAGTCGCCCGTCACGCTTCACGCCGTCCTGCCCAAGGATCTGGAGCGCTTCCTTTCGGCGCTCCCCGCGCACGAAGCGCGCTGGCTCCAATCGACCGGCTTTGCCGCGAAAGAAGGCGAGCTGCACTTCATCCCCGGCGATCAGGGCCGGCTGCAAGCCGCCGTCTTGGGCTTGGGCGCAGGCCGCGATCCGCATGCGCTCGCCGCGTTCTCTGAGCGCCTGCCGCCCGGGCTCTATGCCCTGGGCGATGTTCCCCCGGCCTTCGCCGGTGCGCGCGCCGCCTATGCTTGGGCCATCGGCACGTATTCGTTCGATCGCTACCGCAAGAAGTCGCACAAGGACAAACCGCGCCTCGTCCTGCCCGACGGAGTCGACGGGGCGATGGTCTC
>Ga0111539_10009229_pt1 | contig 12465 bp, 12 predicted proteins | sample RhiMethybrSRZTD1_FD_79667 | JGI IMG/M metagenome (GOLD analysis project Ga0111539, IMG submission 79667) | Populus rhizosphere microbial communities from Tennessee, USA - Rhizosphere MetaG P. TD hybrid SRZTD1 (version 2) (version 2) | ecosystem: Host-associated > Plants > Roots > Rhizosphere >...
GCCGGGCGGTACTTGCGGGCGAGCACGACGTAAGGCGCCGCGGCCTTGGGAGCCTCGCCGCCGCCGTCAGTCGTCCCTTGCGTGGTCGCAGACTTCTTCTTCGCCATGCCTTGGGCGCCACATCGAATGCGCGGCCTAGTGTAGGGCTGAGTGGGAGGCTGGACAAACGACCCGTATCCGGCTCGTTAGGGCTGCTTCCTTCCGGACCTGACCCGGTTGGCGAGAGACACGTCCGCCCGCCAACCTCCCGCGCGAATTATGGGGTGCGCGCGGGCCGATTACAACCCGCCGAGGCAAGCCGGCGCACAGCCTGCGGAAAAAGCTTTGATACCGGCAGGGCCTATTTCTTCTTGACCATTCCCCAGTCGTCGTCCTCGAGCGACTTGGTGTTCCTTCTTTGCTCGTCGATGATCCTCTGGTGCTCCTCGGGGATCTTCTGCGCGCGCGCGGATGCCTGCAGCGTCTGCGGGAACCACAGGGCAATCTGCGGGAAGGCGAGGATCAGCCCGATGCAGATGCATTGCAGGATCATGAACTGGAACATGCCGCCATATATGGTTGCAAGGCTCCATTCCTTGACCACCTGCTTCAAGTAGTAGGCCGACATGGCCACCGGCGGCGACAGGAAGGCCGTCTGCAGCGTCACGGCGGTGAGTGCGCCGAACCAGATCATGTCGATGTTCAATGCAGCAACGACCGGATAGAAAATCGGCAGGAACACCAGCACGATCGCCGGCCACTCGAACGGCCAGCCGAGCAGGAAGATCAAAAACAGCACCGCGATCAGCATCAACATCGGCGGCAGCTGGAACGACAGCAGGGTCTGCGTGATCCAGTTGGCCGTGCCGAGCCGGGCGAACACCGCACCGAAGATGTTAGACGTGACGGCCAACAGCAGCACCATGCTCGACGTGGCCATGGTCGAATTGAGCGCCCGCTGCAAGCCTGCGAGCGAGAGTTTTCGATAGACGAGCGCCAGCAAGATCGCTCCGACGGTGCCAATGCCTGCCGCTTCCGTCGGCGTCGCCAGACCCGCCAGGATCGACCCGAGCGTCGCGCCAATGAGGCCGATCAGTGGGAGCACGCCGATCGCCACTTCGCGGAGCATCGCTCCCATGGAATGAATGCGCTCTTCCATCGGCACCGGCGGGCCGAGCTTCGGATTCCACATGCTGCGGGCCATCAGATAGACAATATAGATGCCGGCCAGCAGGAATCCCGGGCCGAACGCCGAGGCGTAGAGATCGGCCACCGACACGCCGAGCACCGGGCCCATCACGATCAGCATGACCGATGGGGGAATGAGAATGCCGAGCGTGCCGCCTGCAGTGATGGTACCGGCGGAGAGCTTGGCGTCGTAGCCCGACTTGATCATGATCGGCGAGGCCATGATGCCAAGCACGGTCACCGCCGCGCCGACGATGCCGGTCGCCATGGCGAACACGGTGGCCGTCAGCACCACCACCAGATAGAGCGCGCCGCGTATCGGCGCCAGAATCAGGCGGAATGCCGTGAACAGACGCTCCATCAGGCCGGCCTGCTCGGTGATGAAGCCCATGAAGATGAAGAGCGGCACGGCTGCCAGCAGCTCCTCCTTCATCATGCCGATGGTCTGGAAGTAGGCGAGGTCGAAGACCACGTGGCCCATGCCGACGTAGCCGAACGAAAAGGCCAGGAACAGCAGGGTGAAGGAGATCGGTACGCCGATGAAGATCGCCCCCAGCAGGACGATCAGCATTACAAGGCCGATGAATGCGTCGAGAGTCATACTTCGACCTTCTCTTTGTGCTCGAGCTCGATGCCGGTGCGCGCCATGTAGAGGCTTTTCAGGAGCTCAGAGAAGCCCTGGATCATCAGCAGCAGGCAGGCGAGCGGTATCACGCCCTTGAAAGGCCAAAGGATCGGCCGCCACGGTGTCTGGTCGGAAACTTCCTTGAGCTGGAAGGCATTTTCTGCCTCGTGCCAGCCGATGTACATCAGTATCGCGAAGCTCGGGAAGAAGAAGACGATGTAGGAAATCGAGTCGATCAATCCTCTCGTGCGCGGCGAGAACGTGTCCCAGAAGAAATCGGTGCGGATGTGCGCGCCCTTGTGCAGCGCATAGGCGGCACCGAGCATGAACAAAGCGGCATACAGCATGTAGGTCAGATCGTAGGACCAGATGGTCGGCGCATTGAACAGATAGCGTGCAAACACCTCGATGGCGACGGCCACCACCAGAGGTACGGACAGCCATGCAATGATCGAACCCGTCAAGTCCGTGAAGGTATCGATGACGCGAATGGTGGTGAGTAGCGCTCGTGACGGTTCGGCCATGCTTTTTTACCCCTTGATCCCCCGATATGTTGCCCGCCATCTCGGCCGGGCGAAGCAGGATTGAAAAGAGGCGGCGCCGGTGGCGTCGCCTCTCCTCGGCGTCTCGATCACTTCTTCTCTGGGAAGTAGTAGTTGGCCATGAACGAGTACGGCGGGAAGTAGAACCGCTTGTAGGGCACCACCAGCGAGGCATAGGCGCGCTGGCTCTCGTGCACCTTCTTGAAGAACGGGTTCTTCTCGCCTTCTGCAGCCGCTATCTCGTCCCACTTCTTGATGAAGGCGATCAGGATTTCCGGCGGCGTGCGCAGGATCTGCACGCCGTGCTTCTCCTGCATCTCCTTCAGGGCATCGGCGTTCTGGCGCTGCCACTTGGCGTGCCAGATCAGGAAGGTCTCGTTGGCCGCCGACTTTACGATTTCCTGCTGCTGCGGTGTCAATTCTTTCCACACGTCGGCGTTGATCAGCAGCTCGCCGACCGTGGTGTTCTCGTGCACGCCGGGCGAGTAGTGATACTTCCAGACGTTGTGGAAGCCGAGCCGAAGGTCCTCGACCCCGCCGACCCACTCGGCGCAATCGATCACGCCGCGCTGGGCGGAGGGGATGATCTCGCCGCCGGGCATGTTGACGACGGTAAAGCCCATCGCCTGCCAGACCTCGCCGGCAATGCCGGTCTGGCGGCACTTCATGCCCTTCATGTCCTCGACGCTGGTGATCGGCTTCTTGAACCAGCCGAACGCCTGCGGACCGGACGGCAGGATCGGGAACACCACGACGTTGAGCTTCAGCTGCTTCTGGTAGAACTCCTGATAGAGCTCCAGGCCGCCGCCGTAATACATCCAGCCGATGTAGTCGGTGTAGTCCATGCCGAACGTGCCGCCGGGCCCGCCGGTGAACAGGATCGAGGTCTTCTCCTTGCCGGTCCAGTAGCCGCCCCAGGCGTGCGCGCCGTCGAGCACCTTCTTGTGCGTGGCGTCGAGCACCTCGAAGGCGGGCACGACCTGGCCAGCCGGCATGGCCTCGATCTTGAGCGTGCCGCCGGACAACTTGTCGACGCGCTCGGCCCACATCTGGAAGTTCTCGTAAAGCGTCAGCGATGCCGGCCAGGTGGCCTGCATCTTGAGAACCTTGGTTTGGGCTTGCGCGCCGCCGGCGATGGCGACGGCCAAGCCGAGGCTCGCCGCCGCCAGGCCGGCCGACTTCATGAACTTCCGCATTCCTTCTCCTCCTTAGACTTCTTTATTAGCTCATTGCCGTAGATAGAGGCGCAGACTAGCAGATCGTTTTTCTATCCGCCGCACGAATGTTGGCAACAGTGTTGATCCCTTCGTCTATGGTTTCATCTCGCCCAAGCGCCACCGCTTTAGCGCCTGCAAACGGACCACGTTGCACCCCGGCGGGCTCTGTGCTCATCTGCCGGCCAAATCAGGGAGCTTCTGGATGCCCACGGTTGGTTCGACGCTCATGCTCGATCGGCTCGGACCCAAACGGAGCGATGCTGAGTTCCTGAAATCCAAGCTCGAGGCGCCCGGCGCGCGGTTCCTGGTGCTGGCCGACCTCAAGCCCGTCGTCCGCTCCAACGCCCAGCGCACCGAGGCCAAGCTGGCGTGGTTCTCGCGCGAGGAGCTGATTGAGTTCGGCTTCCCGGTCGCCGATGCCTTCTTTCTGGGCATCGACAACGCGTCCAACGGGTACTTCGCCCTGGCGGTGACCGAGCATCGCACCCGCAACGTCCCCGGCGCCATCGAGAAGCTTCGCCCCATCGTCGACCTGCGCTCCCTGGCCATGCAGGGCATCATGACGCCTGAGGAGCTTTCCCTGTGCGGCCAGGCCCGGGCGCTTGCCCAGTGGCATGAGAATGCGCGCTGCTGCGGCCATTGCGGCGGCACCACGCTGGTCAAGGACGGCGGCTGGCGGCGCAAGTGCTGGGCTTGCGGGCTGGAGTGGTTCCCGCGCACCGATCCAGTCGTGATCATGCTGATTACCGACGGCGAGCGCTGCCTGCTGGCGCATGAGCACCGCTATGGCGACAAGATGTATTCGGCGCTGGCCGGCTTTATCGAGCCGGGCGAGGACATCGCTCACGCCGTACGCCGCGAGGTGCTGGAGGAAACCAACATCAGGGTCGGCGAGGTGACCTATCATTCGAGCCAGCCCTGGCCCTTCCCGCACTCGCTCATGCTGGGCTGCATAGGCCGCGCCGAGACCACCGAGATCACCGTCGACACCGGCGAGCTTGCCGAGGCGCGCTGGTTCACGCGCCCCGATGCGCGGCTGATGCTGGAGCGTCGCCATCCCGATGGCCTGACCGTGCCCGGCAAGCATGCGATCGCCAACGCCCTGATCTCGAGCTTCGTCGATGGACTCTAGCCGGAGCCGGCCGATGCCTCGCGCGCCGAGCCTGGCGCGATTAGTGCATGCGGGAACCTGCAACCGCGGCCAAAGGTTCGCCATCCGAGCTTCCTAGGAAAGCACAACGGTTTCGCGTTCGGCCCGGCCCCGAAGTCGGCCGCAATCCTTTCCGACCGCGCCAATTCGAGGTTTGCGATGCCACGCCAAGCCAACGCCGTCGACTTCTGGCGCGGGTTCGCTCTCGTCTCGATCTTCGTCAACCACATTCCCGGCGTCTGGTATGAGCGCCTCACGCATCGCAACCTATCCATTTCGGATTCCGCCGAGTTGTTCGTCTTCCTCGCCGGCTGGTCGCTGGGGCTCCTCGTCGGCAGCCGCAAGGAGCCGATGACCGCGGCGCGACTGGTCGTGAGGCTCGGGGGGCGGGCCCTGCAGATCTACGCGGCGCAGATTTTGATCGGCAGCATTGCGCTCGCCATGCTGGCCGGTGCGGCATACGCCTTCGACAACCCCCTGCTGCTCGAGTGGCACAACGCTGCGGTCGTCTTCCAGGACCCGGCGCATGCGCAGATCGGTATCGTGCTCCTGATGCATCAGCTCGGCTACTTCGACATCCTGCCGCTGTACGTCGTGCTGATGCTGGCGGCCCCCGCCATAGCGCTGATCGATCGGTTCGCGCGGCCGCTGCTGCTGCCGATGTCGCTGGCGCTCTATTTCGCCTCCCTCACCATACCCTTCACGGCGCCGACCTGGCCGGTCGTGGGCCAATGGTTCTTCAATCCGTTCACCTGGCAGGCGATCTTCGTGCTGGGTTTTGCGCTGTCGCGCGACGAGGGAGCCGGCGCTTTCGTGCGCCGCCACATGCACCTGATCCGGCTGGTCGCGCTCCCGGTTGTGCTCTTCTCCGCGGTTGTAGTGCTGTTCAACCTGATGCCGGACCCCACCAAGCTGCCCGAGCCGAAACTCCTGTTCCTCAACGGCAAGAGCTTCCTGACGCCGATGCGGCTCATCCAGTTCCTGGCCCTGGCGGCGGTGTTCTCGGCGACTTATTCACTGTTTGCCCCCTGGGTGCCTTGGCTCACCGAGTTCCTGTCGAGCCTGGGCCGCAATTCGCTCAATGTCTTCTGTGTGGCCTCGCTGTTGAGCTTGTTGGGCCAAATCGTGCGTTACCTCTACACGGGCTCCCTGTTAGTTGATACCATCGTGGTGGCCGTCGGCATTGGCCTGTTGGGTCTCACGGCATGGGTGTCGGAGTGGAGAGAGCGGCAAAGGGCCGTCGGCTGATGGGCCGGTTAGCGGAGTTGTCGACCCTTGTCGTCGGCGTCTGCCTGTGCGCCGTGGCCATGGCGCAGAACCCTCCAGCACAGAATCCTCCAGCTCAAACCCCTCCGGCACAGAGCCCTCCGGCTCAGGATGCGCCTCCCGAGCCTCCGGCGGTGGCGAAGGAGTGCGGCGAGGCCGCCACCGGCGAGACGCCGCTGCCCAACAGCGCCAACGCGCTGCAGCAGCGCAAGCAGATCAAGATCCTCGCCATCGGCGCCTCCTCCACTGCCGTGCTCGGCTGGCGCCGCGAGGGCGGCCCACCGCTGCTCGAGCAGATCCTGGAGCGCAATATCAAGGGCGTCGACTTCGAGATCATCAATCGCGGCTTCTCCGGCGAGCTGGCCGAGGCGGCCGGCAAGCGCATCGAGATCGAGGTGGCCCTCAACCATCCCGACATCGTGCTCTGGCAGGTCGGCACCAACGACGCCTTCGCCCAGGTGCCGGTGGAGAGCTTCCAGCTCAGCGTCAGCAATACCGTGCGCTGGCTCAAGGCCCACAACGTCGACGTCATCCTGGTCGGCCTGCACTACATGAAGCAGCTCGCCAACAATCCGCACTACCAGGCGATCCGCGACAGCCTCAACCGGCTAGCCGCCACCGAGAACGTGCTGCGCATCCGCCGCTACGAGGCCATGGAGATCCTGTCGCGCACCATGCGCGAGTCGGGCCGGCCGGAGCCGCAGGAGTTCGGCCTGACGGAGGCCGGCTACGACTGCATGGCCCAGTACGTGGCGCGCGCCATCGCGGTCGGGCTCTATGCCAAGCGGGAGCGCCGGCCCGTGCCGGGCACTGCCCCCCCTCCCACCCGCTGATCGCATGACTTCAGCGGAGAGTTCCCCACCGTCATCCCGTGCAGGCCTACGGCGCAACGCGCCGTGGGCCGAAGGCACGGGACCCATGCACAGCGCCGCCAACTCGCGCTCAACGAGTCCGCGACAGGTCGGCTGGACCATCGAGAATCTCGCCCGTTCGTTCGTCGAACAAGTCGATCCACTCGGGGTTCATGCTCTCGATCGAGCGGATCTTCCACAATCGTCGCCATTCCTTGAGCCGCTTCTCGCGCAGGATGGCAGCATCCATCGTCGGGTGCATCTCGTAGTAGACGAGGCGGTGCACGCCATATTTCTTGGTGAAGCCTTCGATCAGGTCCTGCTTGTGCAGCGTAACGCGTTGCGCGAGGTCGCTCGTCACGCCGATGTAGAGCGTGCCATTGCGCCGGCTCGCCAGAATGTAAACACAGGCATTCTTGGCGCGATAGGCCATGGCGCGACCGCGGTTAAGCGAAGCGGCGGCGCACTCTCGCGCGCATGCGCATCCAAGCGCAAGCGGTGAAGTGCCTTGGGTCCGGGCCTGGTCCCACTCGCGCGCTTCGCTTGCGAGCGGCGCCGGGATGACGTCGGCGAGAGCGGCCCGCCTTCCCCAACGTCATCCCGTGCAGGCCTACGGCGCAACGTGCCGTGGGCCGAAGGCACGGGACCCAGGCACCCCTCCGCCTGGTCGCCTCTTGGATCCAGCCTCTTCCTGCGTTGCAAACGTCCCACCACCCCAGCGACGGCGCGAGGGCTTCCCATTGCACTGCACAATCGCGCCCGCCCCGATGACATCCGTGCGTCAAGTCAATGCACAACTGCGTGTGCGCGCGATGCGAGCGATACACCCTTCCGCAAACTGCGATCTTGCCATAGCCTGACTGCCAACAATTGCGACCGCACAAGACGCTTCGCGCCGCACCGGTCCGCGAGCGCTTTTCAGGAGGAGGACGAAGGTGGCCAAACTCAATGTGAATGGCAAAGCTCTCGACGTGAAGGTCGACGGCGATACGCCGCTGCTCTGGGCATTGCGCGAGCAAGCGGGCCTCACCGGCACCAAGTACGGCTGCGGCATCGCTCAATGCGGCGCCTGCGCCGTGCACATCAACGGCGAGGTGCAGCGCTCCTGCTCCATCCTCGTCAAGGACGTCAAGGCGACCGACAAGATCGTCACCATCGAAGGCCTCTCCCGCAACGGCGATCACCCCGTGCAGAAAGCGTGGCTGGCGCTCGACGTGCCGCAATGCGGCTACTGCCAGGCCGGGCAGATCATGACGGCGGCGGCCCTGCTCAAGAAGAAGCCCAAGCCGACCGATGCCGATATCGACCAGGCCATGACCAACATCTGTCGCTGCGGCACCTACCAGCGCGTCCGCGCCGCCATCCACATGGCCGCGGGCGGCACGCGTGCCGCCTCTGCAGCTGGCAACAAAGGCTGAGGAGGGGTGTCATGACAAGAGCAGCAACGAAGGCGAAAGTCTCCCGGCGCAAGTTCCTGGTGTCCGGCGCGGCGGCCGGCGGCGGTCTGGCCCTGGGCGTCAATGTGCCCGGGCTCGGCGACGCGCTGGCGCAGGGTGTGCTGGGCGCGGAAGGCAGCGAGGTCGGCGCCTGGGTCGTCATCAAGTCCAACGAGGAGGTGATCGTTCGCATCGCCCGCTCGGAGATGGGCCAGGGCACGCTCACCGGGCTCGCCCAGCTCGTCTGCGAGGAGCTCGAGTGCGACTGGAAAAAGGTGAAGTGGGAGTATCCGACGCCCGGTAAGAACCTCGCCCGCAACCGCATCTGGGGCGACATGTCGACCGGCGGCAGCCGCGGCATTCGCGGATCGCACGAGTATGTGCGCAAGGGCGGCGCGGCGGCGCGCACGATGCTGCTGCAGGCGGCGGCCAACGAATGGAAGGTGCCGGTCGCCGAGCTCACCGTCGCCGACGGTGTCATCAAGCACGCCAAGTCCAACCGCACCACGACCTACGGCAAGGTGGCCTCCGCCGCGGCCAAGCTGCCGGCGCCGGACCCCAAGGACATCAAGCTCAAGGACCCCAAGGAGTGGAAGGTCGCCGGCAAGCAGCTGAAGCGCCTCGACACGGTCGACAAGCTGACCGGCAAGCAGCTCTACGCCATCGACGTGAAGCTGCCGGGTATGCTGGTAGCCTCGATGATGGATGCGCCCGTGTTCGGCGCCAAGGTCAAGAGCTACGACGAGGCGAAGGCCAAGGCGATGCCCGGCGTGCGCCACGTGCTGAAGGTGGGCGACACCGCGGTCGCCGTGGTGGCGGATTCCTGGTGGCAGGCCAACCAAGCCTTGAAGGCGGCCAACATCGCCTGGGAGGAGGGCCCCAACGACAAGGTCTCCAGCGAGTCGATCATGGCCTTCCTCAAGGAGGGTCTCGACGCCAAGGGCGACGGCGTGTTCGTCGGCAACCAGGTCGGCGACGCGCCGCAGGCGATCGCCGGGGCGGCCAAGAAGTTCGAGGCGGTGTTCTACTCGCCCTATCAGAATCACGTGTGCATGGAGCCGATGAACTGCACCGCCAAGGTGACGGCCGACAAGTGCGAGGTCTGGGTGGCCACGCAGAACGGCGAGGCGTCGCTGGCGGCCGCGGCCGGTGCCTCCGGCCTGCCTCCCGCGCAGTGCGAGGTCTACAAATACCACCTGGGCGGCGGCTTCGGCCGGCGCGGCATGCAGGACTTCGTGACGAGGGCGGTGCAGATCGCCAAACAGGTGCCGGGCGTGCCGGTGAAGCTGGTGTGGAGCCGCGAGGAGGACATGCGTCAGGGCCGCTTCAGGCCCGTTGGCGTGTGCCGCATGTCGGCCGGTCTCGACGAGAAGGGCGAGCTCGTCGGCCTTGCCATGCGCATCTCGGCGCCGTCGATCCTGGCGAGCGCCGCGCCCGCGCGTCTCGAGAACGGCAAGGACCCGATTGCCTTCCAGGGTCTCAACCCGCAAGGGCCCGAGGGCCAGTTGGGCTATACCATCCCCAACCTGCTCGTCGAGCACGCCATGCGCAACACGCATGTGCCGCCGGGCTTCTGGCGCGGCGTCAACAACAACCAGAACGCCATCTGGCTCGAGTGCTTCATGGACGAGCTGGCCAAGGCGGCCGGCAAGGACCCGCTGGAGTTCCGGCGCGCCCTGATGAGCAAGTACCCCAAGCACCTGGCGGTGCTCAACGCCGTGGCCGACAAGATCGGCTGGGGCAAACCGCCGGCGGCGGGCGTCACCCGCGGCATCGCCCAGCACATGGGCTACGGCAGCTACGTCGCCTGCGCCGCCGAGGTGCGGCTGAGCGATCGCGGCAAGGTGAAGATCGACCGCCTCGTGCTGGCGACCGACAGCGGTCATGTCGTCAATCCTGACCAGGTCACCGCCCAGGTCGAAGGCTCGGTGGCCTACGGCTTGGGCGCCATGCTCTATCAGGAGAACACGGTCAAGGCCGGCCGCATCGTCGAGGAGAACTTCGACAGCTACCAGATGATGCTGATGGAGGACTTCCCGAAGATCGAGACGATCCTGATGCCCTCCGGCGGCTTCTGGGGCGGCGTGGGCGAGCCCACCATCTGCGTGGCGGCGCCGGCGGTGCTGAACGCCATCTATGCGGCGACCGGCAAGCCCGTCTACACGCTGCCGTTGAAGAACGTGAAGCTGCAGAAGGCGTGAGGTGAGATGAGGTGAGGCGGGCAGGAACTGCACTCTGCCTCGCGACGTTGCTGCTTGCGGGCGCTCTCTACGGGGCGCCCGCGGGCAGGGCTCAAGGATCGGTCGCCGTCGTCGGCGATGCGATCCCTGGCTCGTTGACCGGCCGGCCGGGCGATGCCGATCGTGGCCGCGACATCGTATTCAGCCGCGACCGTGGCAACTGTGCGGTCTGCCACGTGATGCCGGCGCCGGACAAGCGATCGCACGGCGACGTCGGCCCCAGCCTCGAGGGCGTCGCCGGCCGCTTGAGCGAAGGCCAGATGCGGTTGCGGCTGGTCGATGGCCGCCGGCTCAATCCGAGGAGCATCATGCCGTCCTATTATCGCCTCGAGGGACTGCAGCGGGTGGCCAAGGCCTATGCCGGCAAGCCGGTGCTGACGGCGGAGGAGATCGAGGACGCGCTCGCCTATCTCATGACGCTGCGCTGAGGACGACAAGAGGTGACCATGCGCCACCGCCCAGATGAGATTTCGCGGCGCTCCGTGCTGACGGGGGCCGTCGCCATCCTGGTGCTGCCGCTCGCCGCCGATCGCGCGCTGGCGACGCCCGAAACCATGGTCGAGGCGATGGACGAGGTGCTCGGCAAGGGCGCCAGCATCAAGCCCGGCCGGGTGAAGATCGAGCTGCCGGAGCTTGCGGAGAACGGCAACTCGGTGCCCCTCAAGCTCACCGTCGACAGCCCCATGACCGCGGCCGACCACGTCAAGGCGGTCTACGTGTTCTCGGAGAAGAACCCGGTGTCCAACGTCGTGCGCTTCCATCTCGGACCCCGCTCCGGCGTGGCGCGCGTGCAGACCAGCATCCGCCTCGCCGCCACGCAGCGCATCACCGCCATCGCCCGCATGAGCGACGGCTCGCTGTGGTCCGGCACCGCCGACGTGATCGTCACGCAGGCCGCGTGCCTCGACGAGACGTGAGGAGGAGCCCCATGCCCACCACCCGCATCGTCGCTCCCGCCAAGGCCAAAAAGGGCGAGGTGATCGAGATCAAGACGCTGATCAATCACCCCCAGGAGACCGGTTTTCGCCGCGACAACGTCGGCCGCGCCATCCCGCGCGACATCATCACCCGCTTCACCTGCACCTACGCCGGCGAGGAGGTGTTCCGCATGGACCTCTTCACCGGCGTCGCCGCCAACCCGTTCGTCGCCTTCACCACCATTGCAACCGAGACGGGCGACCTGGTGTTCGAATGGACCGACCAGCACGGCACCGTCACCCGCGAGCAGGCCCGGATCACCGTCGCGTGACGGCCCGGCGCCGGCAGCGCCTGGCGGTTCTCGGCGCCCTGGCGCTCGGCCTGACGCCGCTGCTGGTCGCCGGCGAGGAGCCCAGGCGCGCCATCCCGCCAGCCGATCTGCGCTCCGGCAAGGAGTTCGTGGCGCCCGAGACGCGCGCGCAGCAGGACGACCTCACCGTCAACCCCGGCATGCTGTGGGTCGAGCAGGGCGAGAAGCTCTGGCGCGAGTCAGCAGGCTCCGCCGGCCGGTCATGCGCGTCCTGCCACGGCGAGCCCGCGAGCATGAAGGGCGTGGCCACGCGCTATCCGCTTTACGATACCAAGCTCGGCCGCCTGCTCAACCTCGAAGGCCGCATCCAGCACTGCCGCGCCGAGCGCCAGCAGGCCGATCCCTTGGCCTACGAGTCCCAGCCGCTACTGGCGCTGACCGCCCTCGTCGCCCACCAGTCGCAAGGCCTGCCAACGAGCGTGCGCATCGACGGGCCCGCGCTGCCGTTCTTCGAGACGGGTCGCACGCTCTACCATGAGCGCCAGGGCCAGCTCGATCTCTCCTGCGCGCAATGCCACGAGGACAACTGGGGCAAGCGCCTGCGTGCCGAGCGCATCAGCCAGGGCCACGCCAACGGCTTTCCCATCTATCGCCTGGAATGGCAAACCCTAGGCTCGCTCCACCGCCGCCTGCGCGCCTGCTACCAGGGCGTCCGCGCCGAGCCCCCCACCTCCGGCGCCCCC
>Ga0111539_10009231_pt1 | contig 12464 bp, 7 predicted proteins | sample RhiMethybrSRZTD1_FD_79667 | JGI IMG/M metagenome (GOLD analysis project Ga0111539, IMG submission 79667) | Populus rhizosphere microbial communities from Tennessee, USA - Rhizosphere MetaG P. TD hybrid SRZTD1 (version 2) (version 2) | ecosystem: Host-associated > Plants > Roots > Rhizosphere >...
GAAGAAGCTGTGCGATCGCATATTTCGGGACTTATACCATCGTTGATGCGCATGGCGCGGAGCGACCGCGAATTGAACCAGGTCGTGGCGCTGGCCGAGCAGTTCGGCGAGCCTGCGGTACTGGCGGGGACGTTTGAGCAGCTGATTACCTTGCGGGACGAAAGCAATGAAAAGAAATCGCGCTGGCTGGTTTCCGCTGCCAACCAGCGCATGGCCGCTGCGCAGCCTCGTTTGGCGGCGCGGAACCTTTGCCGCGCATTCGTGCTTGAACGGGCACGCGACGCAAAACGGCAAATAGCAAAATCCTGTTTGCGTGCCTACCTTCAGGCCGGCCTTGACCGTGAAGCGCTCAAGGCGGCGGTAGAAGTACAGCAGACCGTCGACGGAGATGCTGAACTCTCGTTGCTGGCCGCAAACATCGCGGAACCACTGGAAGATCGCGAGCATGCTCTTGCGTGGCTGGAGGAATCCAGCCGTTCATCGCCCGAGAACCTGATGCTGCTTGAACGGATCGTGCGCTTGCAGGTATCGATGGGGCGCCTGGGTGACAGCGTTGCGCGTGCGGCACGGCTGCGCGAGTCGCTGGTATTGGGTAGCGAGCGTCATCGGCTGATTGCCCGCATCTACGACTGGAATGCCCAGCCAGACGAAGCCCTGGCCTTGTGGCTTTCGTTCGCGCGCCAGCGCGCGGATGATGAGGCGGAAACACGCGCCTTTGCGCTTGCCCAGTCCAAGCCGGATCCTGCGGCGCTGCTGGAGCTGCTTGAGGCCGTCATGATGCGCCGCATGCTGACTGGCGCGGAAGCGGATGCGTACGTCAGGGCCGGATTGAGTGTCGCGCAGCCTTCGCACGTGGAAGCGCAGTTGCGTCAACATGCCGAACGCTTCAACAATCCACCTGCGACCGTAAAGGCGCTGTCCGATGTACTGGTTCTCAAAGGCGAGCCTCAGGCCGCGCTGACGTTGCGACACGGGCAACCACCCGAAGTGGAGAACGGGCAGCAGAGACTGGAACTAGCTCGGCTGTTCGAGGAAGCCGGAAACGTGCAAAGGAGTTTTGACTTGTTGCTGCGGGACTATGACGCGCCCGCGCCGTCGTACGCTGAGGAGTATTGGCTGTTGCTGGCGAAGGTTGCCACCCGGCTCGGCAAGGATGCCTACGCAAGCAACGCATATGAAAAGGTTCTGGGCTTCCGTCCCAACGACGTTGAAGTACTCGGCCATCTGCAGCGTCTGGCGGCACGACATCGAGATGATAAAAAAAGCGAACAGTTGGCGCGCTACGGATGGGATCGTCTAAAGCGTGTCGAAGATCTGCAGCAGCTCATGCGCCTAGCGTGGAAACGGGAAAATTGGCGGGAGCTGGATCAGTGGCTAGCGCGTGCCGACGAGATGAGGTCGGTCGAGCCCGGCGCGATGGCACAGGCGCCTGATTACTGGTACTTTCGCGCCATGCGCAGGATGGAAAGCGGAGAGCGGGATGCGGCCCGTGAGTCATTGCAGGAGATTTTGCGCTTGCGGGGTCCGGACCCTGAAGTAACGGAAGCGATGATCTGGCTGCTGTTATCAGACAAGCAAATTGATCACGCCTTGCTGGATGCAGTGGTTCAACCGTACCGGGCACAAGCGGCAAGTCCGGCGGTGGTAAGTCCACCCTTGGTGGAAGCCCTGGCGGCGGCCGAGCAAACGTTGGGCAAACCTGTTCAGGCAGCGGCCTGGTATTTGCGATCTCTTGGCAAGCGTCCGGCAGATTTCCTGTGGACATTGGCGCTGGCTGACAATATGGAATGGGCCGGCTGCGCTGCGCACGCCAATCACGCCCGCCACGCCGTGTTGCAAATGTTCGCTTCGGTGCAGTTCATGCAGAAGGACGTTCAATATCCGAAACGGCTGGCCGATCACGTCGCCGGATTGAGAGAGGCGCAGGCACGGCGCTCGCCCGGGGAGGATGAAAAGGCGCAACAGCAACTGCAGTCGGTGCGGAAACATTGGGATCGTCTCGGCTTAGGTGGCCAGCTCGATAACGCGCGCTTCTACGCCCTCCAGCGCGAGCGCGAGCGCCTGACGTCCCCAGCGTGGCAGCGCTTTGCGGACGCGGTGAAGAACGGCGAGAACGAACTGGTTTCCGCGCAACTTTCCATGGTATCGAGCTACCTGCAAGGGCCGCCGGACAGTCCCGTGCCAGCCGAGTTGTTGCCCCTTTCCATTGAAGATATTGACCGGGCGAATCGATGGCTTGGGGGAAAGGCGTCGCCCAGTCCAAGTTCTCTCGATGACGAACTGGATATTTGCCGTCAAACGTTGGCCAAAATTCGTGAATCGCGGGGTAAACCGGCGCCGAACAAGGAGCCGGCGAAGTTATGAAAAAACCATGGCTGGAAGGCATCGAAGTTATCGATGTCAATAAGGCCGTACCCCCCTGGGGAGGATGGTTCGAGACTCTAGCGCTGACCGCAGTTGTGTTGGCGGCCTCGTTTTTTACCCAGCAACAGGACCCGTTCAGGCTGGAGGGCGGATTTCCGTGGGCAGTGCTCGCCCCCCTGCTTGCCGGGCTGCGCTATGGGTTTGTCTATGCGTTTGTCAGCGCCCTGCTGATATTGGCAATGCTGGGTGTCGCGATCAACCAGCAGTGGCAGGCGGCCTCCGGATTTCCGCTGGCCTGGGCGATTGGGGTGGTGCTGGTGGGCATGGTGGCAGGTGAGTTCCGCGATAGCTGGGGACGGCGCCTGCATCGGCTCGAGGGCGCATATCAGTATCGGGCCGAACGGCTTGAGGAGTTCACCCGCAGTTATCAACTGCTGCGCCTTTCCCACGATCGCCTCGAGCAGACCGTTGCCAACAGCGGCTTCTCGCTGCGCGAAGGTATCATGCGTTTGCAGTCCGAGCTCGAAACGATCGAGGGGCTGACTCAAGCCTCCTTTGCTAGGCTGCTGGAATTCGTGGCGGAATATGCGGCTCTGACGCAGGCGTGTATTGTCGGGATTACCGGTGATCGGGTGGACTCCACTAAGGTATTGGCAGCCGTGGGCGATCATTTTCCGATTGACGACAGCGATCCGGTGGTGAGAGCGGCTCTCGAAAGTGGCGAACTGGCGGCCGTCAACCTCGTAAAAGAACGGGTCGCTGATCAGAACACATTGCTGGCCGCAATCCCGCTCGCCGACTCGACGGGGGATATTCACGCAATATTGCTGGTGAGGTCGATGCCGTTTTTTGCATTTAATGAAGATAACCTGAAGCTAATCGATGTACTCACGGCGCACGGCGTGGACCATCTCCGTTTCGGTGCGGCTACGTCATCCGCTGCGCGGTTTATTGCGGCGTTCGAGCGCGTCCGGCAGGATCACGCCCGGTTCGGGCTTGACGCAACACTCTTGAGGATAAGGTCGGTGACCGGCGAGAAGGCAGAACTGGGGCGCGTTTACGAAAAATTGCACTCAGCGGTACGCGGCATCGACGTGATGTGCATGGGACGCGATCGTAAAGGTGACAAAGCTGATAAAGGCGAGGCCGTGATCTGGATCTTGCTGCCCCTCACCGATAGCGCGGGCGCGAGGGCATGGATGCAGCGGGAAGAAGGCGTTCTTGCTATGGTCAAAAGCGAGATGCTTGCCGTCGGCGATGTCGACCCACAAGTTGTCCACTGCCTGGAGCGCTGATGTATCGCCGCGTTATGCTGCTGGGGTTGACCGCCGAAGCGCTGGCCGCCGTGTTGCTTTGGTTGAGCGCGGCGATGGGGCCCGGAACAGCAACTGGAAGCACTGGTTGGGCAATAGCGGCGGCCATAGCCTTTCATTCGATTTCATCCTATTTCCTTGCATGGGGCTTCTGGCAACTGCTCCCCCGCCGTTACAAGCTGCCAGCTCGGAGAACCTTGAGTTTTCTTTTCGTATTACTATGGATTCTGCCGGTAGTGGGTGCGCTGGGTGTGCTATGGAGTATTGTCAGTGCGTTGAAACAGCCGCGCGGTCGTGCTTTTCAAGGGGCCCGCATTATTCGCCTCCCCGAGCTGCCGTTTGCGCCCCCGGTCATCTATAAAGCGCCACCCTACAGCCAAGGCGCCCTGCGTCAAATCGTGTACTTCGCCACGCGTCCATTGAAGCGCCTGAAGGCGGTGATGGCAACCCGGCATATGGCGCCGCGCGACGCGATGGCGGTCTGGTCCAAGGCGACGCGAGACCCCGTCGATGATGTGCGTTTGCTGGCATATGCCATGCTGGACAATAGCGAGAAAAAGCTGGCCGACCGTATCCTTGCCATGACTGAAGCTCTGTCCGAGACGCCGGTGGGGCGGCGTAACGACACCCACAAGATCATTGCTGCGCTCTGCTGGGAGCTTGTCTATCACCGACTGGTGCAAGGGGCAGTCCGGCAACATTGGCTCGAAACTGCGCGTCGTCATATCGAGGTTGTGCTCACGCCCTTGGCTCCTGCATCCGGAAGCGGGGCGGCTACCCTTGCGGGCGTCGCGATGCCGGGAGCTGAGACTCTTGAGGAGCCGGCAACTTCTACAGCCTTCAATGCCGGTGATCCGGATAGCTGGATGCTTTACGGGCGCATTTTGCTGGAGGCGGATGATCTTGTCCAGGCAGGGCAAGCGTTTGCACAGGCGCGGCATGCCGGAATGGGTGAACAGAAAATTGCCCCGTGGTTCGCCGAAATTGCTTTCCGCGAACGTAAATTCGGAGCGGTGCGCCGTTATTTGTCCCCGGGAGTGCGCTCGGGCGAGAAGGGCCGCGATCTTGCGCTGGTCACAGCCTGGTGGAACAAATGAAAACGGTCTCGGAAACCGCAGCGGGCGCGCGGGTAGCGGGACCAGGAGCGGGATTCGACGCCGGCCCGGTCATAGAGCCCGTGCAGGAATCGGTAGCGGACATCGCGTTGCTGCTGGAAGGCACTTATCCTTATGTACGGGGCGGGGTTTCGTCATGGGTGCACCAGATTATCACCGCCTTGCCGGAGATCAGGTTCGCGGTAGTTTTTATTGGCAGCGAGCCATCGATGTACGGCCCGGCCCAATATCAATTCCCCGGCAATGTCACGCATGTCGAAACACACTATCTGCTGCGCCAGGACAGGCATATTAAACCCCATGCTCGTAAGGGCAATCGCCGAGCGTTTGCGCAGATGGATAGCCTTCACACGCACTTGCGCGAGGGCGGCGAAATCCCCAGCAACGAAATGATGGACGCATTCACCCGGCTGGGCTCGCCCGATGGCATCACTCAGGAGGACTTCCTTTATAGCAAGGCTTCGTGGGAGTACATCACCCAGCAGTACCGGCAGCGCTGCACGGAGCCATCGTTTGTCGATTATTTCTGGGCTGTACGCGCTATGCACGCGCCGCTGTTCGTGCTGGCGAATATTGCCGCCGGGCTCCCGCCCGTACGTGCGGTGCATGCCATTTCAACCGGCTACGCAGGGTTGCTCGGCGCTATGATACGGCTGCGGCGCGCCATTCCGTTCGTGCTCACCGAGCACGGCATTTACACGAAGGAACGGAAAATCGACTTGGCTCAGGCGACCTGGCTGCACGATCACAACGATGATGTTTGCAATACCTTGCACGATGAGATGGGTTATATACGCGGGCTTTGGATCAGGTTTTACGAGCAGATCGGCCGCATGGCCTACGGGCAGGCGTCGCCGATCGTAAGCCTGTACGAAGGCAACCGGCAGCGCCAGATCGCGGATGGGGCCGCCGCCGAAAGAACCCGCGTCATTACTAACGGCATCAACCTGGAGCGTTATCGCACTGCCCTGGAGAGGCGTCCGGAGACGGTGCCGCCGATACTGGGACTGGTCGGGCGGGTTGTACCTATCAAGGATATCAAGACATTCATCAGGGCGTTGCGGATACTGGTCAACCGGCGGCCCGACATCCAGGGATGGATAGTCGGCCCCGAAGATGAAGATCCGCTGTACGTCACGGAATGCAAGGAGTTGGCCACCAGTCTGGGCTTGAATGAAAATGTCAAATTTCTGGGCTTCCAGAACGTGCTCGATATTCTGCCGCAACTGGGCCTGATGGTGCTGACCTCGATCAGCGAGGCGCTGCCTTTAGTGGTGCTGGAGGCTTTTGCCAGCGGCCTGCCGTGTCTGGCCACTGACGTCGGATCCTGCCGGGAGTTGATCGAAGGCCGCGGTGGGGAAGATAGCGCGCTCGGCTCAGCAGGCAGCGTCGTTTCCATCGCCGACCCGGAAGTGACCGCGGAGGCGGCGCTGGCCTTGCTCAATGATGCGACGCGTTGGCATGATGCGCAGCGGGCAGGATTGGCCAGGGTGGCGCGCTATTACGATGACAAGCTGATGTTCTCTTCCTATCGGAGTCTTTATATGGAAGCGCTTGGGTCAGGTTCCTCCGGGCCATCGGGCTCTTCGGGTTCCTCGGAATTCCCGCGGTCCCCCGGGTCCTCCTCGCGAGGCTGTGATGCTGCCGCTCATCGGGTTTTGGGGGCTGGGGCTTGATATGGCCGGTATCGGTTTCGAAATACGCAAGATCCTGGAGCGTGACAGTTACTGGTCGGTAATACGAGCTTATGGTTATGCGGGCATGGTTAGCGGGGGACCCTGGGTACTCTCGATCCTCAGCATCATGATGATCGGGGTGCTCGACGTCACGCTGGGGGTGGAACAGCGGGAGGTCAACGCTTTTCAGATTTGCGTTACTTATCTCATGGCGGCCTCGTTGATCTGGACCGGGGGCGCGCAACTGATGTTCACGCGTTTCGTAGCCGATCGCACATATGCGGACGACAAGGCGGAGGTATTGCCGAATTTGTTCGGTGTGCTGATCGTTGTCATGGGCGGTGGCTTCGCGTGGGCTGCCCCTTTCATTTTCTGGTTTTTTGAAGGTCCGTTTGTCCAGCAGCTTTTGCTGCTGTGCAATTTTGTCGTTTTGAGTGGCATGTGGATCGGCCTTATATTCCTCTCGGGAATGAAAGCCTATCGTCGCATCGTTTGGACATTGGCCAAAGGCTACCTGCTCGGTATCGGGGTCGGGCTCGCGGCGGCGGAGTGGAAACTTAACGGACTGTTGCTGGGCGTATTGACCGGGCACAGCTACCTGCTGTTTTCGTTTTTGCATCACATCGTGCGCGAATACCCGGGCAGCGCCTTGCTTAAATTCGATTTTCTGGACCGAAACCGTAGTTTTTATAGCTTGTTTTTAGTCGGAACGCTTTATTACCTGGCAGTATGGGTGGATAAGCTGATCTTCTGGTTCATACCATATACATCAGAGGCAGTGATTGGCCCGCTGCGGGCGTCCATTATTTATGATCTCCCCATTTTTCTCGCCTACCTGTTCATTCTGCCGGGCATGGCCGTGTTCCTGGTAACCATGGAAGCGGATTTCGCCGAACAGCACGAGCGCTTTTATCGCGCTGTGCGGGAAGGCGACACTCTGATGCACATCGAGCACCGGCGCGACCGCATGGTGTACGCCGCACGGCAGGGCATCTACGAGATTTTCAAGGTGCAAGGGTTGACGGTGGTGCTGTGTCTGCTATGGGGAAGAGACCTGTTGCATGCTGTAGGCATCTCTCCGCTATACATCCATCTGTTCTACATCGATGTTGTCGCCGTCAGTGTCCAAGTGCTGCTGATGGCGATACTTAACGTGCTGTTTTATCTCGACGCGCGCAGGGAGGTATTGATCATAACCGCTTGCTTCTTCATAACAAACCTGCTGTTCACCTTCGCTACCCTGCAGCTGGGCGCGGAGGCATTCGGCTACGGCTTCGCCGTCTCGGTAACGGTCTCGGCCTTTCTCGGCCTTTTTATCCTCTCACGCAAGTTCAACCGTCTTGAATACGAAACCTTCATGCTGCAGAACTAGAGCGGGATTAGAGTCATGCGCAGGGCATAAACCGTGTCGGTTCTCGCCATCCTTACCTGTTCATCAGGTGCAGCGCCAATCCCAGCTGAACTGATAAACAGGAAACAGGGGGTTTAAAATGGGTTTACTGGTCAACGGCAAATGGGTGGACGAGTGGTACGATACCGCCGCCACAGGCGGGAGGTTCATGCGTTCCCAAGCGCAATTTCGCAACTGGGTCACGGCCGACGGAAGCGCCGGCCCCACGGGTGAGGCCGGTTTTCGGGCCGAGGCAGGGCGCTATCACTTGTATGTATCGCTGGCTTGCCCATGGGCGCATCGAACGCTAATTTTTCGTGTCCTTAAGGGGCTTGAGCGAATGATCGACGTATCGGTGGTCAATCCCTATATGGGCGAACACGGCTGGACATTCGAGGATGCTCCTGGCGTGATAGCGGATCCGATATTTGGCGCCCGCTATTTACATGAAATCTATTGCAGGGCCAAGCCCGGTTATAGCGGCCGGGTTACGGTGCCGGTGCTGTGGGATCGGAAGCACGGCACGATTGTCAGCAATGAGTCGTCCGAAATCATCCGCATGTTCAACTCTGCTTTTGACGGCATCGGCGCCCTGCAAGGGGACTATACGCCGGCTCCGCTGCTTGGGCGAATCGACGAGATCAACGCGCGGGTCTATGTCGCCGTCAATAACGGGGTCTACAAGGCGGGCTTCGCCACAAATCAGGGCGTTTACGAAAGGGCTGTGGCGGCCCTGTTCGACTGTCTCGATGAGCTTGAGCTAAGCTTGTCCCGCCGGCGCTATTTGCTGGGTGAGCGTATCACGGAGTCCGACTGGAGACTGTTCACCACCTTGATCCGCTTCGACTCCGTTTATAACGGACACTTCAAGTGCAATCTCAGGCGTTTGGTCGATTACCCCCACCTCTGGGGATTTACTCGGGAGCTGTACCAGTGGCCGAGGGTCGCTGGAACTGTCAGCCTGCGGCACATCAAGGAGCACTATTACCGCAGCCACCACACCATTAATCCCAACGGTATCGTTTCCGCAGGGCCGGTCCTCGATCTGGACCGGCCCCATGGACGTGGCGCTCTAAATCAGGGGGGGTTTACCGGGAACGGCTAGGTAAAGATGGATGACGGCGATGGGCTGCGCCTCAGCACACCTGTTTCAGGCGCGACGTTACCTTGTCTATTTCTGCCCCGCCCACATCGCGCCCCAGGCGCCGCCGCCCCCACCCCAGCTTTCGACGTCAGCTGAGCGGACCAGCAATTTGCTGTACACTGGAAAAAGCCACCTCGATCCTGTTTTATGCATGATCGCGTCCACGCGATCAGCCAGGAAATAGAGCACGTGCGAACCAGTAAAGCCAAGCATCTTGCGCATTACAATTCCTCGACATTCCTTAATTTCAAATAACACCTTCACCGCACACTTCGGCTTCGGAGGTGACTGTGGCGCAGGCCGCTATTTCCGCCCTCTTGCTCCAGTCATGCACAACTCGTGCCTGAATTCTTCATGCCAATTCGACCTTCCTAAAAGGTTTTTCGATCAAACAGTTAGAGCGGGTTCCTTGTGGCTCTCTCGGATCATGGCGATGAGAATGTAAAAATTCCCGCCAGAGTGGAAGCGCTCCTACTCATACTGCCGGATAGCTCGGCCTTCAGGCTGCGTTTGGCGTTATCCCACGTGACTCTGCTTGCGCGCTTCGATGCGCTTGAGGAAAACGCTCATCACTTCCCGGTAGAGCGCGCCCTTCAGCACGCCGTCTTCGTTCCCCGCATCCACGTTGGGATTATCGTTGACTTCGATGACGTAACAGCGATTACCCACCTGCTTGACGTCGACCCCATAGAAACCATCGCCGATAAGGTTGGCTGATTTAAGCGCGATCCTGATCACTTCTTTTGGTGCCTCTTCCACTGGTACCGCCTCTGTCGGCCCCTCGCTCAGCTTGCGCCGCTGCGCATCGCGTTTCACGACCTGCCAATGTCCCGAGGGGAAATAATATTTGGCTACGAACAGTATACGCCGGCCGATTATCCCCACCCTCCAGTCGAACCCGGTCGGCAGCCATTCCTGAGCAATGATCAGCGCTGATTTTGCAAGCAACTCCGTCACTCCGGGTACGAGTTCGGCTTCCGTTTCCACCTTTACCACGCCACGCGAGAATGAGCTATCGGGCTGTTTAAGAACGCAAGGCAGGCCGAGTTCAGGCACGATTCGGGCAATGTTGTCCCGGTGTACCAGTAACGTTTTGGGGGTTGGAACGCCGTGGTGCGCGAGCAATTCCGCGAGGTACACCTTGTTATTGCACTTGAGGATGGAATCCGGCTCATCGATCACGACCAGACCTTCTGCGAGCGCCCGCCGCGAAAAGCGGTAGGTATAGTGGTTGACGAAGGTCGTATCGCGAATGAACAACGCGTCGAATTGGGGCAGGCGATTAATGTCGGCGCGCTGGATGAATTCGACACGCATGCCCAGGTCCTCGGCTGCTTTCCTGAATTTTTCCAGCGCTTTTGCGTTTGATGGTGGCTCGGGATCCCCGGGGTCGTAAAGAATGGCAAGATCGAAGCGCGGTGCCTGCTTCCTTGACCATTGCATGCGCCCGGCGAAATATTCCCGCGCGGCAATCGTCGCGAACTCATGGTGCCCGGGCGGCACGTCGCTCGCGCCTATCGCCCGCACACTCCGCAGACTCCATTCGTCATGGTGACGTTCAAACCGCGCGGACAGCAGCGGTGCCTGGAGCAGTCCGAAAAGCTGTCGGCTGAGAGGTTGATAGAGATTACCCGTGTCGCGCCCAAAATAGATGCCAAGCTCGAAATCGTCCCCCGGCAGAGGCGCAAGAAGGCGCTGGATCAGGGTCCTCAAATCCTCGGTAAGGTGGCGGACAAGGGTTTGTGAATGCAGATCCTCGATGGCGCCCACGGTGGGGAGCGGCTTATGTCCGCGCGCCTCGGCAAGCAATGACACATAATATCCTGAGCTTTGGTAGCGGTACGACTTGCACAAATTGAACAGCTTCACCGAATTGCTCATGGCCCGCGCTGAAATGGCGTCAGGAGTGGGCGTGGCCACGTCCTGGGCAGCCTGATGCGCGGCCTCGTCAACAGCCAGGGCCGATCCGGTCAGGTAACTGCGTGCGGCAATGATCTTCGCTTCTGGAATTTCAAGCGCCCAATCGCCGGGCTCGTCAACCACGATAAGAATATTCATGGAACAGTCTCATACGATAGCTAGCGCGCAATTCTGAAACGATATTTGCGCGCCCCGGCCAGGGAGTCAGGACTGGGGCGCGCTTTTGCTTGTTTCGCCTGGCGGGGTACCCGCACTGCGGAGATTGACAAACTTGCTGAGCGTGTCAAACCAGAAAGGAGCGCCCATCGATACCGCCAGAATCGAAACCAGCAGGCCAAATATTTTGTAAAACGCCCAGTCCGCAAAATCGAGCGAAAATTCCGGCGACCGGAAGTACCTTGGATCCTTGGGGTCGAGTGACCAGCCGACCGGCAGTTGCAGGGATTGGGTTTTTTGCAGAACGTACTGGATCGTGGTCTCATCCCGCTTGGTTCCACCGGGATTTGTAGCCGGCTCGGAAGCGGAGGATGCGGGCTCGGCACCACTCGGTCGCGGCAAGGTTCGTACCGCGTCCTCGGCAGCTGCGACCAATGATGCGCGCAGAGCGCTGTTGGCTGAAAGCTGCTGAACGAGCATCACCGTATCGGCGTTGGCGATGAGGACCAGCAGTGTCGCCAGGATGAGCAGCACCCGTTGCGTCCATCGCTTGTACCAGCCCCCAACCCTGTTCATTGCATCGTTGAACCAGTTTTCCAGGTTGCGGCGGAAGGCCTCCGCCTGATGTTCAACCTCCACAACTTCACGACGGGTCTTGTCCACGAGAACCAGCAGGGTTTCCCTGGTATGCCCATCGGGCAAGCGTTTCAGCGCCTGTTCGATGTTGCCCAGTGGATCGGGATACTGGGCGGCGAAGGCGCGACCCATTGCGAGGGCATGCCGCAGGGTGCTGCCCGCGAGGAGGAGAAGGCGCAGCTCTTTGGGGTTTTTCGAGGATGCGACCGCGGCCCGGCGTGCGTCGAGCAACCCCATAGTTGCCTGGATTTTCTCGGATGCATTCCGCGCTTCCAGCGCGCGTAGGGAGAGTTCTGCGTCGCCCGGGTTGGCGCTCGCGGCTTGCGCGGCCTGATCTTGCGCTGCCTTGGCCTTATCCGCAATTGCTTGGAGCGCAGCCACGGTCCGTTCCTGCGCAGCTTTCGCACTTTCCACTGCGGCAGCCAGCTGGGGATCCCCGGGTGTGGCTTTCGCCGCCCGCAATGCCTCCTCGTACGCATCATCGGCGCTTTCTGCGTTCGCGAGCAGATCGCCATATTCGGACGAAATAATGCCCCGCGTGCCGAGAATGTCCAGCAAGGCCAGTGAGAAGTTTTCCGACGACACGTATGACGGAAGCCTGGTCTTTTTGCCGGGCTCGGCCGCATGCTGTGAGATGCCGCCTATCAGGCCGTGGTTGTATACCTGCTGGGCCAGTCCGGTGAAGGTAGGGTCGTTGAGGAGATTTTTGATCCCTTCAAAAAGGTTCTTGCCGCGTTTTTGAATCAGGGA
>Ga0111539_10009232_pt1 | contig 12463 bp, 8 predicted proteins | sample RhiMethybrSRZTD1_FD_79667 | JGI IMG/M metagenome (GOLD analysis project Ga0111539, IMG submission 79667) | Populus rhizosphere microbial communities from Tennessee, USA - Rhizosphere MetaG P. TD hybrid SRZTD1 (version 2) (version 2) | ecosystem: Host-associated > Plants > Roots > Rhizosphere >...
ACGCACTACATGGACGAAGCCGAGCGGTGCGGCGAGGTCGGATACATCTACTTGTCGAAGATGCTCGTGTCCGGGACGCCGGACGACTTGAAAGCGCTACCCGCCGTGAATCACCCCGAATCGCGGCGACTCGAAATCGAAACTGCGGGCACGGCGAGGGCGCTCGCGTGGCTTCAGAACGAGCCCTATTGTCGCGGCGCGACGATCTTCGGACAGGCGGTGCACGCGGAGATCGATCGCGCGATGAGCGACGCCGAGCTCGGCGATCGACTCAAGAGCGCGGGGTTCGCGCATCCGCAGCTTCGCGAGATCGCGCCCTCGCTGGAAGACGTCTTCGTGACGCTGACCGAGCAGGCCGCGGCGGCCCGCAATGGAGGTGCATCGTGAGCGCCATGACTGCCTCGTTTCGCGCCGTCTTCCGCAAGGAGATTTTGCACATCCGTCGCAACCGCGCGGTGCTCTTCTTGGCCGTGATGATGCCGCTCATGCAGATGACGATGTACGGCTTCATCGATCAGACGGTGCACGACGTGCCGACCGTCGTCGTCGATCAGGACCGCTCGGTACAATCGCGCGAGCTCATGGACCAGCTGCGCGCCACGAAGACCTTTGCCATTCGAGAGGTCACCGAGAGCACCCACGTCGCGCGCACCGCCATCATCGCCGGCCGCGCGGGCGTTGGCGTCGTCATTCCCCCCGATTTTCACAATCGGCGCGCCCGCGGTACCCCCGCCAAGATCCTCGTCTTGATCGATGGATCGGACTCCATCGTCAGCTCCGGCGCGCTCGCGGCGATCAACGGCGTCGTCGCGAACCACAACTTGGAGATGATTTCGCGCGACGCGCGCGGCAGCATGCCGCTCTCCGCGCAGCCGATCATCCTCTTCAATCCCGAGGGCCGCACCGCCAACTTCATCATTCCGGGGCTCGTGGCCGTCCTTCTGCAAATGATCGCGATGATCTTGGTGTCGGGATCGATCGTGCGCGAGCGCGAGCAGGGGACGATGGAGCAGCTGCTCGTCACGCCGGTGCATCCACTGGGGCTCATGCTGGGCAAGGTGGCCCCCTACATGGGGCTCGGCCTACTGGAGACGGCGCTGGTCCTCACCATGATGCGCTTTGCGTTCCAGGTGCCCATTCGCGGCAGCCTCGTGTTCCTCTTCTCCGTCATGATCGTCTACCTCGCGGCGCTGCTCGCGCTCGGGCTTTTCATCTCGACGCGCGCCAAAACGCAGCAAGAGGCGCAGCAACAAGCGCAGATGCTCTTTTTGCCGTCGATCTTTCTGTCGGGGTACCTGTTTCCTTTGAACGGCATGCCGCTCATCCTGCAGGCCGTCGGACAAGCGCTGCCCACGACGCACATGGTGGCCGTGATGCGCGGCATCGTGCTGCGCGACGCAGGGCCGATCGAGCTCTTGCCCCATGTCGCGGCGCTGGCGGTATTCGCGGTGCTCATGATCTGGCTCAGCATGCGGAGAGTCAGCAAGATCGCCGCGTGATGCAAAGCGCGGCCAGGTGAGCTATCGATCGATCGTGGCGCTCGAGGGTCGTCGCTGGTTCGCAATCGGCCTCATCGGAGGGGGCCTCGCCGTGCTCGGTGCAAGCTGTTCCAAAGACGAGCCGGCACCGTCGCCCACCGGGGGCACGGGTGGAACCGGCGCCAGCGGCGGAGCTGCGGGTAGCGGCGGAGCGGACGCGAAGGGCGGCAACGGCGGCAACGGCGCGACCGGCGGGAGGGGCGGCACTGCCGGGCAGGGTGGCAGCGCAGTGGGCGGTAATGCCGGACAAGGGGGCACAGTCGGCGGCAATGCTGGGTCCGGGGGCAGCGGCGGCGCGGGTGCAGGCGGAGGAACCGGCGGCAGCGGTGGAGCGGCGGGCAAAGACGGAGGAGCCTCGATCGACGCGCCGATCAGCGACGGCGCGGCCGATCGCACCGAGACGTCCGCACCGGGCACGACGTACGTCTACGTGAGCGGTTACGACCCGAAGATCAGCATCTTCACGCTCGATCGATCCAATGGAACCCTCGCGCCGAAAGGATCGTTCGACACCGGCGTCTCGAGCCCGTCGTACTTGGCTTTCTCACCCGACAAGCGTCTTCTCTACGCCGCCAACGAGGCGAGCGGCGCAAATAGCAAAGTGCTCGCCTTCAAAATTGGTGGCGACGGCTCGCTGCAAAAGATCAACGAAGCGCCGACGGGGGGTGACGGCTCGCCCCATTTGTCGGTGAGCCCCGACGGACGATGGGTGCTCGTTGCGCACTACACGAGCGGGCACGTGTCGACGCTCGCCGTCGACGTGAATGGCGGGGTGACGATGCCCCCCGCTGACGTGCAGCGTCCGGCCAATTCCACGAGCCACCAGATCCTCACCGATTCGACGGGCAACTTCGTCTTCGTTCCCAACGTGAATGCCAACACCGTCTTTCAGTTCAAGCTCGACCAAGCGACGGGCAAGCTCACGGCCAACGGCTCGGTCAGCGGCTATCCGAGCGGCGCGGGGCCTCGCCATCTCGCGTTCCATCCTTCAGGGAGCTGGGGCTACACGATGAACGAGACGGCGGTCACGGTGACCTCGCTCGTGTACGCCGCCGCGACGGGAACTTTCTCCAATCCCGTCACCATCGATTCGCTGCCGGCGGGCACACCGAAGACGGGAACCGGCGCGCATGTCGTCGTGCACCCTTCGGGGCAGTTCGTTTACACGTCCAACCGCGTCCACAACAGCATCTCGATCTTCGCGGTCGACGGCACGACAGGGCGTCTTACCATGCGCGGCAACGAGACCGGGGGCGGTGCGATCAAGACGCCCCGCGACTTCGGCATGGATCCCGCGGGCAAGTATCTGTTCGTCGCCAATCAGGACGGCGCGAGCGTGATGGTGTTCGAGATCGGCGCGACCGACGGCATGCTCACCCTGCGGGATACGAAGACGACACCCTCGAGTCCGAGCTTCGCCGGGGCGATCGTTTTGCCCTGAAGCACCGCGCGGCGAGGGGTCGCGACGCTACTTCTTCGATTTGACCGGCGGGCTCGGAGCGATCGGACCGCGTGAAATGGCGCTGCTCGCGCTCGCGGGACGCGTGGGGGCCGCCGGGCGCGGCTCGCCCGTGGGGGTCGGAATGAAGTCGACGATCTTGCCGCTGAATTGCTCGTACGAGCGCTGCACTTCTTGCAAGAGCTCGGGGCGCGACTCGGCGAGGTCGGAATGTTCGCCCGGGTCTTGGTCGAGATCGAACAAGCGGAAGGTCCCGGTATCGATGAAGTGGTGCAGCTTGTACGCACCTTGGATAAAGCCACGCCGAGGCGGGTAATAAGGATTGCGCGGTTGATCGACGAGCACCGGGCGCGCTGGGCCTTCGCCTCCGAGGAGCTCCGTCACGAGGCTTCGCCCGCGTGCCCCCTCGTCTTCGGGAAGCCGCGCGAGATCCAGGACGGTCGGCGCGACGTCGACGGTGCTCGTGCGCCGCGCCACCGTCCGCGGCGCGATTCCCGGTACGTGGACGAGAAGCGGGACGCGCACGACCTCGTCCCAGATCTCGCGGCCGTGAAAGTAAAAGCCGTGCTCGCCAAAGGCTTCGCCGTGGTCGCCCGTGAAGATCACGACCGTCCGATCGGCGGCAGGGGACGCGGCGAGCGCGTCGAGCACGCGCCCGATGTGATGATCGGTGAACGCGATCTCCCCGTCGTAAAGCGCGCGCGGGTCGTCGCCGAACGTCGAATAACCTTGGTGCTCGAGGTACTGCTTGTGCGGGTCGAGGAAGTGGACCCAGATGAAAAAGGGGCCCGACATGATCTCGGCATCGCCGAGGAGCTTGATGGCCGTGTCGGCGATCGGGCGTGACGAGTGGCGCCAATCGATGCCCGAGCCTTGCGACCCTTCGACGCCGGTCATGACGAAGCGATCGATGCCGTCGATCCACCCGAGCGCCTTGTTGAAGAGAAAGTGCGAGGCTGCGCCGGCCGTGCGGTAGCCGGCGGCGTGAAGCCGCTCCGCCAGGAGGAGATTGCTCGGCATGTAGCGGACTTCATGCCGATCCGAGCGCGGCATCTCCGACGGATAACGGCTGGCCATCATCGGCGGCAGGGAGAACGCCGTGTACGTCGAGATGGAATAGGCCCGCTCGTAGATCACCGAGCGCTTCGCGAGCTCGTCGAGGCGCGGCGAGACCGGCCTTTCATATCCCGCGTAGCCGAGGTCGGGGCGGAGCGTGTCGACGGTGATGAGAAGGAAGGACAGGGGGCTCGGTAGCTCCGGTCGCGCGCGCGGCACGGGTTCGTTCGGGGCACCGTTCGACGCCGTGGCACCTTCGTCGCCATCGGGGGAGGTATCGGCGTCGCCCACGGCGCGGTCATCGCTGGCATCTGCGGCGATCGCTGCGTCGTCGCCACGGTCGCCATGGGAAGACCGTCCGCACGCTGCACCAAGAGCGGCTGCGACAGCGGCAGTAACGAAGGCAAGCGCGGTTTTCGGAATGGGCCGGAAGCGGCGAACGGGCGTCTTCAGTGGACCGAATCTAGCATGCGGGGCGAGACGCGATGCAGCTCGCAGACCCTTCCGTGCGAGACGCTTGCCTAAAGGCGGACTCCGTACAAATCTCGCCGGGAGGACACCCTATGAAGCACCGCCTCCTTGCCGCGGCCCTGTGGGCAGCCCTCGCCGTCAGCTGCAGTAGGCCACCGCCCCCGCCCCCCCCGGCTCCGCCGCCCCCGCCGCCTCCGGCCGCTCCGACGGTCAAGGCTCCGACGGTGCCGCTTTTTGCGGGGCTCGGCAAATACTCGCGCAAGGTCACGACGCCGTCGCCCCAAGCGCAGCGGTACTTCGATCAGGGGCTCGCCTTCGTTTATGGATTCAATCACGACGAGGCGATCCGCTCGTTCACGCAGGCCGCGGAAATCGATCCGCAGTGCGCGATGGCCTATTGGGGGGTCGCGCTCGCCAACGGTCCGCACATCAACAACCCCGTCGTCGACGAGGAGCACGCCAAGGCCGCGTGGGAGGCGCTGACGCGCGCGCGCGAATTCGTGCGGCAGGCGTCGCCCGCCGAGCGCGCGCTCATCGATGCGCAGGCCGCGCGCTACGCGATGCCTCAGCCCGCCGATCGCAAGCCGCTCGATCAAGCCTATGCCGACGCCATGAAGCAGGTGCAGAAGGCGTATCCCGACGACACCGATGTGGCCGCGCTCTACGCCGAGGCGCTGATGGATCTGCGCCCTTGGGACCTGTGGAAGGCCGATGGAACCGCGCAGCCCGGCACGAATGAAATCGTCAACATCTTGGAACAGGTGCTGGTCAAAAATCCGTACCATCCCCTCGCCAACCACCTTTATATCCACGCCGTCGAGGCGTCTCCGTTGCCGGAGAAGGCCGACCCCGCCGCCAATCGACTGCGCGAATTGCAGCCCGGCCTCGGCCACATGGTGCACATGCCGTCGCACATCGACGTGCGGCGCGGGCGCTGGGAAGCGGCGGCAATGGCCAATGAAAAGGCGATCGCCGCCGACACGAAGTACAAAGAGGCGGTCCCGGCGCAGAAATTCTATCGCACGTACATGGCGCACAACCGCCACATGCTGGCCTTCGCCGCGATGATGCAGGGTCAGAGCGAAAAGGCGCTCTCCGCGGTGCAAGCCATGATCGCAGAGATGCCCCCCGAGTGGATCAAAGAGAACGCGGTCATCGCCGACGGATTCATGGCCATGCCGTTCGAAGTGATGATGCGCTTCGGAAAGTGGGAAGAGCTCCTCGCCGCTCCCGAGCCGGCGGAAAACTTCCCCATCGCGCGCGCGATGCGTCTTTACGCGCGCGGTGTGGCCAATGCCGCGCAGGGAAACAAAGCCGACGCGCGCGTCGAGCAGACCGCGTTCCTCGAAGCCAAAACGAAGGTGCCGGACAGCGCCTTCTTCGGCAACAACAAGGCGGTCGATCTACTCGGCGTAGCCGAGCGGCTCTTGGCCGGAGAAATCTTTTATCGCGAGGGCAAGGTCGACAAGGGGATCGCGGAGTTGAAGATCGCCGTGAAGCGCGAGGACGAGCTTCGCTACAACGAGCCCCCCGACTGGATCCAACCCGTGCGCCACGCGCTCGGCGCGGCGCTCGTTCGCTCCAATCGACCGATCGAAGCGGCGGCCGTCTACCGCGAAGACCTCCGGCGACTGCCCGAAAATGGCTGGTCGCTCTTCGGGCTCGCCAAGGCGCTCAAGATGCAAAAGAGCGACGAAGCCGCCGAATTTCAGGAGAGGTTCGCTAAGGTGTGGGCGAATGGCGACGTCAAGCTGATGTCGTCCTGCTTTTGCCAACCGGGTATTTGAGCGCGCGCACGATTCTGCGCGTATCGGGCGCGCAAAGAAAAAGACGACGACGAAAGTGGGCGCAATTGCCGCGCCCGCAACGGCGCTGGCAACGCATCGTGATCGGTCGTTGGTAAAGCGTCACCCGTTGACAGCTTGCCTCATTGCCGTTTACCGAATCGAAAGATCGGCCGAACCTCGCGTGATGGACGAACGTCGCCCGTCATTGCGCGCTCGGCATCCTACGAGGAGCGGCAAACATGGGAGACTGCGTAAAGGCTGCGGGGGCGATGTTGAAACGCATCGCAGTGGCGAACGTGGCATTGGGCCTCGTCGGTTGCGGAGGAGGCGCCGCCAGCCAAGTCATTCTCGAGCATCCGTTTCCGGACAAGGCGAAGCTTCAAGAAATGGCCAGCGCGCCGCCCCCCTCGACGGACAAGGCCGTCGACAGCGTGGGACTCGCCGTCGACACGTGGAAGCTCGCCGGTCCCTTTCCGACGACGGCGTCATCGACGCCCTACGCCGGTGACGATGCGCTGGCTCGCGCCGTCGCCAAGCAGGTCCAGGCGAGCAAGCGCCCCTTCGTGCTGACGGAGAGCATGCAATGTTACGCGCGCGAGATCGGGCGCTTCTTCACGCTTCACCGCAAGCTGCCGCAGCTCGATTTGCAAGCGTTCATGGCTGGCCGCTGCGGCGTCGTCCCCAACGCCCCGTTGGCCTTCTACTTGACGTCGAGCGGACCGGCGCCGGTCGACGCGGCCGCGAAAGAGCTCGAGAAAGGACTCGCGAAGATCTCCGGGCCACAGGAGCTCGGCGTTTGGACAGGGGGCAGCGACAAAGGTCAGGTCGTGATGGCCGTGTACGGCGCGCCCAAGGTCAAGCTCACCGCCGTCAAGGTCGCGAAGGAGGGCACACCGACGTTGCGCGTCCAGGGACGTCTCGTCGACGCGACAGGGTGGCTCCAAGGGCACGCTAGCATCGGGGCGCTCGGTGCGAGCACGTGCACCCCCACGCCGCGATCGGCGGCCGTCCTGCCGGATTTCGATCTTCAATGCACGCTCAGCAAGGATGACGCCTATGCGACGTTCGACATGATCGCCGGCGCGCCGAACGCATTGCTCGGGCAGGGCGTGCTCTCGCTCGTCGTGCCCGTGAATGGCGAGGCTCCCGCCAACTACACTTCGGTCGCCGTGACCGGCGCGCAGAATGCCAAAGAAGGACTACTCAACCAGATCAACGCGGTGCGCGCCAGTTTGAAACGGGCCAACCTCGAAGAGGTTCCTCAGCAGAGCCGCACGGCGAACGTCCTCGTCCCGCATTTCTTTTCGGCCATGGCCGACGAGAACCAGCAAAAGCTCGACCTGATTTCGCTCGGTCTCATCGCCGGATGGGACGTCCCGGGACCGATTCGCGACGCGCACCTCGTGAGCTTCCGCGGCACGCGCGGCGACAGCGCGCCGACCTTCCTCAGCGAGCTGCTCTTTTTTCCTAGCAACCGCAGCGTGCTGCTCGATCCCGACGCGCGCCGCGTCGCGGTGGCCACGATGAAGGACGGTAAGGGCGAAGCCGTCCTCGGCCTCATCACCACCTATTCGATTTTCGAGCCTCGCAACTACGGCTCGATCGAGTCCGATCTCATGGACGAGCTCGATCGACAACGGCAGGCCCGCGGCAAAAAGCCGATCGAGCGGGTAGGGGGCGAAGAAACCGATCGCGTGCTCGACCCGATCATGGCCAAGCTCACGCGTGGCGAGATGACACCCTCGGGGGGCTTGCAAGAGGTGCTGCAGACCTACTCGAGCCGGGTCCGTCGCGAGTTTCAGGGCATGGTCTACGCCACCATGGTGATCGACGGGTGGCGGCCGAAGTTCGAAGGTCCTCTCCTCGACCTGGAAGGAGTCGCCGTGACGGCCAAGATCGGCTTCTTCGTCGGCCAGGGGGCCAACTGGGGCCAGTACGTCACCTACTTCGTTTTCATGTCGACGGGAGATCAGCTGCGGGCACGCGCCGAGCCCCGAGGGGAGGTGGCCGAGCGCTGAAGCCCTCGGCTTCACTCTTCCAATAGCCGGTCCACGGTCCGGTAGAGTACCTCGTTTCCCTTCTGGCGATGGTGCGCGAGCGCGTCGGTATAGCTCCGCTCTTGGCGTAGGAACGCGTCGAGCACGTCGGCGTCGATGTGCGGCGCGGCCAGCCCGTAGCCATACTGCTCGAGGTAGCGCGCGTTCATCTCCTGCTCGAATTGATGCCGCACCGGGACGCTCAGGATCGGCTTGCCGAAGTAGATGGCCTCGTGGATGAGGGAGAGTCCGCCGTTGGTGACGACCGCGCGGGCGCTGGCCAAGTCGCGCACGAAGCGCTGTTCCGAAAAGCTGTGGAGCGTGCAGTTGCCTCGCACCTCGTCGCGACCGAGCCCATAGACGACGAACTTTCGCTCGCGCAATCGATTGAGCTGCTCGATCAGCGACTTGTCGCTGGTCGACGTTTGGTAGACGAGCACGTGCTCGCCACGCGTGGGGCGCGCTTCGAGAATCTCTTTGCGCAAGATGGGGGGGACGAGGGTCACCCGATCGCGATATTTGGCGCGAATGGCGGGGGTGAAGAACGACGTGATCACGTAGTGCTCGCAGCCGGGGAGCTTCGCTTTGACGAATGCGCGGGTGGCGCGGTAGTCGGCTTTGACCCCTTTGAGGATCTCGCCTGTGTGCTTGCACTTGTGGATGATCTGCTGGTTGTCGATGGAGACGATGGGCAGACCGAAGCGTTGCGCAAAGAACCAGGCGTACGAGTCGAAGTCTGAGAGCACGAACTTCGGCTTGAAATGCCGCACGTCGTCCAGGTACGCCGCGGCATTCTGCACCAGCATGGAGGGCGACAAGAGGACGTTCTGGACGATGGACCAGTCGCGATCCATGGCCCCCGCCGCGTACTTGATGGTGAGCCCGCGAATCTCCACGACGTCGGAGAAGTAGCGCTTCAAAAAGCCGTAGGCGCGCCCCGACACCACGATCTTGACCTTGTGCTTTCGCTTGATGAGATGATCGATGACGACCTTGGAACGGGTGGCGTGCCCCATCCCTTCGCCCACGACTCCGTAGAGGATACGCATCTCGGTTCGCCTTTCGGTGGAACGACGGTATCAGCGGCCATCGCTGCAAGGGTCTGCATCGGGTGGGTAGCAGGCAGCGAGATCGCGCGGCGGGCGCACGGAAGAAGGCAATGCCGGTACGCGCGTGCCGCTGGGCCACGGGAGATCGAACTCCTCCATTCGACAAAACGTGCGCTCCCCTTTGGGCAAGCCAACCACGTATGCGTGAAGTCCCTGCGACTCCAAGCTCCACTCGACGAAGTTGAAGTTACGAAGACGCGGACCGCGGAAGAGATCGTCGTGGTGCCGGCGCTCATCGCCGCACAAAAGGCGACCGCGCGGGCCACCGCCGCCGCCCGTCACGATGAACGACTTCCCCTCGCGCGCGTAGCGTTCGTATCCATGCGCGTGCCCCGTCAGCATGACCAGCGTCTTTTTGTTTTGCATGAAGGGGGGCACGAAACTGCGGACCACGTTGTCGTCGTCGTCGACGATGGTGCTGTTGGTAAAGGGTGCGTGGTGCAAAAAGACGAGGATGGCGCCCACGCTTTCGTCAGATTGCAGGCGATCGAGCGCCGCTTCGTACCATCGGCGCTGCGCGTCCCATTCGCGCGGCCCGAGCGGCCCCGCGTTGCTGTCGAGGAAGATCAGGGCGAGCGGTCCATACCGGCGTTCGTACCAGCGCTGTCCGCCGATTTCGGGAAAATGGGCGAAGTAGAGCCGCAGCTCATCGTCACCCCAGTAGTCGTGGTTGCCGGGCACCGCGAGGACGGGGATGCCCCGCGCACGCAGATCCTTCGAGCGTTCGTCGAATTCGCGCCAGCGTCCGCTCGACCCGGCCCACGACACCAGATCGCCCACCATGACGACGAAGGATGGGCTCGCGCTGGCAAGCTCGGGCAAAAGGTGCCGGCGCTCGGGATCGTTGTTTTCGCGCCAGACCTCCGCATCCAAGGTGCTCTGCGTGTCGCCGATGACCGCGAAGTGACGCCCGGACGTGCTGTCGAGGGGACCCCCGCGGAACGCAGGCGCGCTGTACGGCTTGCACCCCCCGAGTAAGGGCACGAATGCGGCGCACACCGGGAGAAAAACGGCGAGGGTAAGTCGGCGCGCGCGTACGCTCACACGCCGGGTCATGGGGATTGGATTTGTCCGCGACTCTCCAGCGGACCCGGGTCATGGCGAAGATTGAAGTTCCAGCTCGCGAGCACATAGGCATACTTCTGAACCAATCCCGCACGATCGATGGGCATGTCCACCTCGTACGCCACGTGGACCTCGAACGGTGCGGTGTGCAGGATGACCTCCGGCGTGAGATCGAGCTCGCTGGGTGTGAAAGCCGCCGTCTCCCGATCGGTGAACATCGTACCGTCGATCCCTACGGAAAAGAGGTCGTCGAAGAGTGAGAGCTCGGTATGAAGGGCATAACGTAAGAGAGCTCGGCCGGTGTTGTCGGGACGCGCCGCATAGGTGGGATTTACGACGAACGCACCGAGCGTCCCCCACCCGCTGATGTCCAGAGAATTGCGTTCCAACGCCGGCCACCACTGCGCTACGGAGTAGAGATAACGTGATCGCACATCAACGTAGGTCTGCGTGAAGGTCCCCTGGTCGAGCGGTCGATCGTGCTCGACACGACTCCCGATTTCGACGGCTCCTCCACCGAGCGGCCACGTGCTCGTCACGCCACCGATGAGATCGAGCTCCGTCGGGCGGAAGATGGCGAGCCCGTGCAGATCGCGATCGGTGAACATGTTGACGTCGAGCGGGATGGACAGCCGGCTCCCGATGAGATCGATGTCGGCGTGCGCGGCGTAGCGGAAAAGCGCGTGCCCCGTGTTGTCGGGGCGCGCCGCGTACGTCGGGTTGTAAATTGCGCTGCCGAGCATCAGGGAGCCGGAAACGTTGGTCCCTTCGCTGGCCCCGCTGACGCTTCCACTGTGCGCGCTCCCTTGTTTGTCGAGTGCCAGCGCGGTACACGGCACGAAGAGAAACGCCGTTATGAAGAGCGCGCAATGCGTGGGTGACGCTAACGAGGCGAACCAAGGCCGACCGCGCATCCTCTCGCGACTCTAACAGCTGATGGGCGCAAGGACCGGTGTGATGCGCCGCCTGTCGGGCGCTTCGTTTCTGGTGCTTGCTCTGATAGTCTGATCGGTTGGTCGAGCGGAGGTCCGATGGTACGGCGCTGGTCTCGCGTGGCTTGCCTCACAATGTGCGCATGCGCCGTCCCGACGCTGCTCGATTGTCAGAGCTCGTCGGAGCCACCCGCGCCCCCCACCACGACCGACGGGGGCGCGCCCGACGTCGGCTCGTCCGAGGATGTCGGAGGAACGAACATGGACGGCGCGCTCGCCGATGGCCCCACCGAGAGCGGCTCGGTTCCCGACGTCGGAGCGCCGTCGGATGCACTTCCGCCGCTCGATGCGCGGTCCGACATCGGGCCTCTGCCCGACACGGGGACCGCCGCGGACGCCGCACGCGATAGCCCGCCGACCGATGGGACCGGCACGACGACCGGCCCGATTCTCTATCCCAACGACGCGCTGCACTCGCCTATCACGTCGTCGGTGGCGAACGTGCTGCGCAGCATCGCGGCCGCGGTCCCCACGCGGAACACGCACAATTTCCTCAAGGCCGGCGATCCCATCATGGGGGACGCGCTTGGCAGCCCCAACCAAGTCATTCAGGGGGACTTCTTCGGATGCGTGGAATCGCCGGCCCCGATGAAGGATCTCGCCGCCTATGCGTCGCTCCAGGCGACGGTCGACTATTTCCACCAGGGGAGCGTGGGCGGGCGCACGCCGTTCGCGCACGTAAGTCAGTGCACGCGCGAGAACCTCACCTCGTGGGATCTGCTCAGCCAAAAGCTCTTGGCGCCGGAAATCACCGATACGAATCCGAGCCTCGCCTTCGTGATGTTCGGCAGCGTCGACATCGGCAATGGCGGCACGTTCACGCCGTCCCCCCAGGTCGACTGGGTGAAGTACCGCGACTACGCGCAAGCGATGCTCGACATCGAAGACACGCTCATCGCCGCCGGCGTCGTGCCCGTGCTCATCGCGATGCCGCCGCGCTTGTCGAACGG
>Ga0111539_10009234_pt1 | contig 12462 bp, 11 predicted proteins | sample RhiMethybrSRZTD1_FD_79667 | JGI IMG/M metagenome (GOLD analysis project Ga0111539, IMG submission 79667) | Populus rhizosphere microbial communities from Tennessee, USA - Rhizosphere MetaG P. TD hybrid SRZTD1 (version 2) (version 2) | ecosystem: Host-associated > Plants > Roots > Rhizosphere >...
AGGATCGCCAGCAGCGTGGACTTGCCACCGCCGTTGGGGCCGAGCACGCCGACCCGCATCCCGTCGGCGAGCTCGAGATCGAGCCCGTCGAGGATGAGCCGGCCGCCGAACGACTTCTTCAGGGCGTGCGCGGAGAGCAGAGGAACGGTCGCCATGGGGACGGGGTACGTTCGCAGCATGCAACCCGTCGTGCACGTGGCGCCGGAGTCCGATCGCGCCATCGAAGAGGCGATAACCACGGCCGGAGGCCGAGTCGGACCGCTCGAGGAAGCCGAGGCGCTCGTCTGGCTGGGTTCGAACCCGAGCGAGTTCCCGGCGTTGCCCGACCAGCTGCGCTGGGTGCAGCTGCCGTCGGCGGGCGTCGAGAGCTGGCTCGACAAGCTCGACGACAAGCGAGTCTGGACGTCGGCGACGATCGCGTTCGGCAAGTCGGTCGCCGAGCATGCCCTGACGCTGATGCTGGCCGGCGTGCGCCGGATCCACGACTGCGCGCGGGTGCAGACGTGGACCGCGCCGACGCTGCGCCCGCTCGAGGGATCGACCGTGGCGGTCGTCGGCACCGGCGCGATCGGCGGCGCGCTGATCGGCCTGCTGGAGCCGTTCGACGTCGAGGTGCTCGCCGTGACGCGCCGGGGGCGCGACGGGACGCTGCCCGTGGAGCGGCTGGTCGAGGTGCTGCCGCGCGCGCACTTCGTGGTGATCGCGGCGCCTGCGACGCCGGCCACGCGCCACCTGATCGGCGCCGCCGAGCTCGGGGCGATGCGTGAGGACGCCTGGCTCGTGAACGTCTCGCGCGGCGCGCTCGTCGACACCGACGCGCTGGTCGCGGCGCTGCGGGCGGGCTCGATCGCCGGCGCGGCGCTCGACGTCACCGATCCCGAGCCGCTGCCGGACGGCCACCCGCTGTGGAGCGAGCCGAACGCACTGATCACGCCGCACGTCGCGAACCCGCCCGTGACGCTGCGGCAGGATCTCGCCCGGCAGGTGAAGGAGAACGTCTCCCGTTTCGCGAAAGGCGAGCCGTTGCTCTCGCCGGTCGATCTCGAAGCGGGTTACTAGATGCTCAGGGAGTTCCGGAACTTCATCCTGCGCGGCAACGCCATCGACCTGGCCGTCGCGGTCGTGATCGGTGCGGCGTTCGGCGCGGTGGTGACCTCGCTGGTGGAGGACATCGTCACGCCGATCATCTCGATCATCTTCGGCAAGCCGGGATTCGAGGACCTGACGATCACGATCAACGACGCGGTGATCCGCTACGGCTCGTTCCTGAACGCGGTGCTCTCGCTGTTGACGATCGGCGCGGCCGTGCTCTTCTTCGTGGTCAAGCCCGTGAACTACCTGATGGAGCGCCGCAAGGCCGGCGAGGAGCCGCCGCCGGAGGCGGTACCGGAGGACATCGTGCTGCTCGGCGAGATCCGCGACCTGCTGCGCCGGGGCGGTAACGCGAGCGCGACCAGCGCACCTCCAGCGTAAGTCCAAGGAATACCCAAAGCTGGCGCCGCAGCGTTCGGGCGCATGAAATCTCTGGCGGGGTTCCTCACCGCGCTCGCGTTTGTCTTTCCGAGCGCCGCAGTTGCCGACGACGTCATCGACTGGGGCTCGGGCGTGAGCGATCGCGCGATCCAGTACCGCGACGACCACAACATCTCGCCGCGCCGCAACGTCGCCGTGTTCGTGTTCGAGCACGCCGACGGCCGCCGCGGCACGATCGCGATCGACAGCGAGCCGTTCTCCAAGGGCGGCGAGCCGCCGGACAAGCCGCAGGGCCACTCCGAGCGCCGGCTCGCGAAGATCCTGCGCGGCTACGGCATCCGGCCCGAGCAGGTCAAGGTCATCTACTCGGAGCTGCAGCCGTGCATGAACCCGGGCGCGTTCTGCTCGAACCTGCTGCGGCGCGAGTTCCCGAAGGCGCAGGTCTTCTACAGCTTCGAGTACGGCTCCACGCCGGAGTCGCGGCGAGCGGGCACGACCGCGCTGCGGGGCGCGGTCAACGACCACTACCGGGCGCGTGCCGCGGCCGGCAACGTGATGCGCGGGCCGGGCTTCTTCCCGCGCGAGGGGGCGCTGCCGGACGCGCTGGCGCGCCCCGGCATCCGCGCCGGCGGCGTCGACTTCCGCACGCTCGAGCTGCGCTACGTCTCGGCCGCGAACGGCGATCCGCGGCGCGGCGTCCGCTACGCGTTGCGCGGGCTCCCGACCGACGGGCCGTCCGATCCGGCGGCGGGCCTCGCCGCGGCGAAGCAGGCGTCCGACGCGTTCTTCACCTGGCTCGCGCTGCCACCGCAAACGTTCTGGGTGAACCTCAACCCGAACGAGCCGAACCGGATCATGGACCCGCAGCTCGCGCGCACCGACGCCGGCAAGGTGCTGCTCGAGGCCGACCTGCAGATGAAGAAGACGGCGGCCCGGATCATCCATCCGGACACGGCGGTCGGCGCCGAGTTCTGGCGCCGGATGGAGGCGATCCACGGCAACAAGCCCGAGGCGCCGCCGTGCTTCTCGTTCCGCAGCTGGATCGTCCCGCTGCCGGCGACCGTGCGCGAGACCGGCGACGAGCTGTACGTGCTCGACGCGCCGCTGACGGTGATGAGCGTCGCGCAGGACTACGGCGCCGCGTTCGGGCCGTGTCCGCAGAACGCCGATCCCGCGATCGTCAAAGCCAAGGAGGACCTGTGGCGGACGCTCGTACTGCCGCGCGTGGCGCAGGTGGTCAACACCGCGCCGGAGTACGCGGCGCTGCGCCGCGTCTACGTCAGCCGCGTGGCGGCCGAGTGGTTCCGCCGCCACGGCGACCGGCGCAGCAAGCTCGGCCGGCTGGTCGACAGCGGCCGCATCGACCGCTGGGCGCTCAACCCGCCGTGGGACCCGTCGGGCGTGTTCAACGAGATGCTGCGCTCGATCCGCGAGGGCGAGTTCTCGGTGGAGCGCACGCTGTCGGACGGCACCGTGACCTACACGCGGATCTACCAGTTCGGCGGCGTCGACCTCACGCGTGCGCCCCGCACCCGGGTGGGCCGAAAGGCCTTCAAGGCGAGCTACCCGCGGGTGGCGCGCACGGTCCGGCGCGCCGTGAAGCGGCCGGCGGCGGACGCGTCGCGCGGTGACATGTGGCTCGGCGCGCGCAGCGGGAAGGCGCGCAAGGGACAGCCGCGGATCCGGTTCGAGAGCCGCCGCGCGGCCCGCGGCTCGCTTGCTCTGGCGGTGACGACCCGGGACGGCCGCGTGCGGGCGGGCGATCTCGTCAACTACCGGTTGCGCGTGAAGAACCTCACGGACCTCGCGCTGGCGGACGTGCGCATCTGCGACCGGCTGCCGGCGGAGCTCGAGTACGTCGCGTCGAGCCGGCGGCGGCAGCTGCGCGACGGCTGGCACTGCTGGGAGCTGCCGCGGCTCGCGGCGGGCGGGTCGCAGACCGTGCGCCTGACCGCGCGCGTGCTCGGCGGCGCCCACGGCCGGATCCGCACCGTGGCGACGGCCGCGGGCGTCCGCGCGCAGCGCACGATCTCCGTGCAGGGCGGCAGCGTCACCCCCGGCGGCGTGACCGGCTGATGCGCCGCGACGCGATGGCGAGATCGCGCGGATCCGCGCGGTCTCGCCGGCCGCTGCCGCTCGCGGTGACGGTCGCCGTGCTCGCCGCCACGGCGGTGCCGGTCTCCGCGCCGGCGGCGGAGATCGTCGCGCCCAGCCGGGCGGACGGCGCCACGACCGCGCGCATCGTCGCCTCCACCGCCGCCCGGGAACGCCCGGGCGGCGGGCGGCGGGTCGCACGCGTCGGCACGCGCACGAGCTGGTCGCAGCAGGCGCAGACGCTGCTCGTGCTCGCGGCTCGCGACGACGCGCTGAAGGTGCTGCTGCCGATCCGGCCGAACGGCACGGCGGCGTGGATCCCGCGGCGCAAGGCGCTGCTCGGTCACACCCCGTACTACGTGCGGGTGCGCCTTCGCAGCCGGCACGTGATCGTCTACCGCGACGGCCGCCGCGTCCGCCGCTTCAAGGCCGTGGTCGGCGCCCCGGCCACGCCGACTCCGACCGGCCTCGCCGCGATCTACGAGCGCAACCCGCAGGCCGACCCGCACGGATTCCTCGGCCCGTGGGCGCTGCCGCTCACCGCGCTCTCGAACGTGCTCGAGAGCTACGGCGGCGGCCCCGGGCGGGTTGCGATCCACGGGCGCGAGGGCGCCAGCCTGCGCGACCCGCTCGGCAGCGCACGCTCGCACGGCTGCATCCGGATCAGCAGCCGCGCGGTCAGTTGGATGGCGCGCCGCCTGCCGGCCGGCACGCCGGTACGCGTCAGTGGCTAATCGAGGTTCTGGCCGTCGCGGCCCACGTAGCCGCCGTCGCCGCCGACACAGAAGTACATGGCCTCCGCGCTGTCGGACGTGTTGCGCAGGCGGCGCGGCGTGCTCGGGTCCACGCGGGCGAGCCCGCCGGCCCCGAGCGTCTGAGTGTCGCCGTCGCCGAACTCGAACTCGATCTCGCCGTCGAGGACCAGGTAGAGCTCCTGCTGGCGCTCGTGTACGTGGCGGCCGGTGCGATACCCGGGCGGGAGCACGACCGCGTTCACACCGAACGCGGTCACGCCCAGTGGCGCGCGGACCTTGCGGAAGCCCGGCCCGTCGCCGAGCTCGTGCAGCGACGCGACGGCCCAGCCGTCGCCATTTATCGGCTCCTTCGGCATCGGGCGGCATACTAGTCCGAGTGCCGGGCCCGACCGGAACCCTCGAGGAGATGCTGCAGCCACTGAAGGCCGATCCCCAACGCTCGGCCGTGCTGCTGGACGTCGACGGCGTGCTCGCACCGATCGTGCAGCACCCGGACGACGCGCACATGCCGGAGACGACGCGCCGGCCGCTGATCGAGGTCGCCAAGCGCTACGGCGTCGTCGCCTGCGTCTCCGGCCGCCGGGCGTCCGACGCCCGGCGCATCGTCGCGCTCGGCTCGATCGCCTACCTCGGCTCGCACGGCTCGGAGGTCCTGCGCCCGGGCGCCGTCGCCCCGGAGCTCGACCGCGAGCTGCAGGCGTGGGCCAGGCGCGTGCAGGCGTTCGCCAACGAAGCGTTCGACGAGCCGCTGCGCAAGCTCCGCGTCCGCCTCGAGGACAAGGAGGCGATCGCCGCCCTGCACTGGCGCGGCGTGCCCGACGAGGAGGGCGCCCAGCAGGCGGTCGAGGACGTCGCCGCGCGCGCCGAGACGGCGGGCTTCACCACGCACTGGGGGCGCAAGGTGCTGGAGATCCGGCCTCCGGTGCGGATCGACAAGGGCGCCGGCGTCGTCGCCCTGCTGCGCGACCGCGACCTCGCCGCCGCGCTCTATGCCGGCGACGACACCACCGACCTCGACGCGTTCCGCGGCCTCGCCGAGCTCGTCGAGGAGAACCGGCTCGGCACCGCCGTGCGCGTCGGCGTGCGCTCCGACGAAGGCCCGTCGGCGCTGGCCCAGGAAGCCGATGTGATGGTCGACGGCACCGACGGCGTGCGCGACATGCTCCAGGCCCTGCTGGATTGAGATTCGGCGACTTCCTCCGCTCGACGGTCCTCCTCAGCGCGGGGTCCGCCACGCTCCTCGCGGCGCTGACGATCATCGGGCTCTCGCAGGAGAGCGACGGGACGCTGACGCTGTTCAGCGCGTTCTGGTGGGCCGGCGCGATCCTGATCGGCATCTGGCTCGGGCGCCGCGGTGAGACTTCACCGCCGATCCGGCGGCTGCTGCTGGGCGCGCGGTCGCAGACCATGCTCCCGGAGCTCCGCCCGAGCACCACGCTCATCAACCGCCTGTGGCCGCTGCTGTTCGCCACGCTCGGCGCCGCGCTCATGAGCGTCTTCGAGCCGCAGGTCTCCGGCGTCGCCGCGGGCTTCTCGATCATCTGGGCGCTCGCGTGGCGGCGCCAGGCCAGCGCGGTCGCGGCGATCGAGGAGCGCGACGGCGTCCGCTTCTACGTCGACCGCACGTCGCCGCTGCAGCCGATCCGGCTGATCCGCACGCCGGGCTTCGGCGGCAGCTTCCTCCAGCACCCCTAGGGACGAACTTCAACTTCGGCACGTGAGGGAGGGCGGGATGGGCCGCCGCGCGACTCGCTGGCGGATTTTCCTTCATATAGAGGGAAAAACGCCAGGCCAGGCGCTTTGAACACCGTATAGGTAGTCAAGTCGCCGCAGGCTGCGCCGCGGGCGGTCCCTCGCCTCCCTACCCAGCCGCAGTTCGCACGTGCCAGACCGCGCGCGGAGTCACTGCGCCCGTTTGCGCAAGGGCGCGAACTTCTTCCACGGGAGCGTGTTCGCCACCTGGTCCTTGGTCAGCCAGGCGCGGCGCGCTGTGGCGACCCCGAAGCGGCGGAAGTCGAGGTCCGAGATCTTGTGCGCGTCGGTGTTGATGAGGATGCGGACGCCCGCCTCGGCGGCGGCGCGGGCGTGGATCTCGTTCATGTCGCGGCGGTCGGGCGAGGAGTTGATCTCGATCATCGTGCCGGTGCGGACGGCCGCCTCGATCACGCGCTCCATGTCGATCGCGTACGGCGGCCGCTTCTCGATCTTGCGCCCGGTCGGGTGGCCGAGCGCGTCGATCAGCGGATGCTCGACGGCCGCGACGACACGGTCGGTCATCGCCTTCGCGTCCATCTGGAACGACGTGTGGACCGAGGCGATCACCCAGTCGAGCTCGGCGAGCAGGTCGTCCTCGTAGTCCGGCGACCCGTCGGGCAGGATGTTCGTCTCGGTGCCGATCAGCAGCTCGATCCCGTCGAGCCGCTCGTTGAGCGCGCGGATCTCCTCGATGCGGGCCTTCAGCGCGTCCGGCGTGACGTGGTCGCCGAACCCGTGCGTGGCCGAGTGGTCGGTGATCGCGAGGTACTCGAGCCCGCGCTCGATCGCCGCCGCGGCCATCACCTCGGCCGTCTCGGCGCCGTCGGACATCGTGGTGTGCGAGTGCAGCTCACCGCGAACGTCGCCGACCTCGATCAAGTCCGGCAGCCCGCCGCCGCCGGGCGTCGCGGCCTCGAGCTCGCCGCGGCCCTCGCGCAGCTCGGGCGGGATCCAGTCGAGCCCGAGCGTCGCGTAGACCTCCTCCTCGGTGGCGCAGCGCGTGGTGTCGCCGGTCGCGTCGTCGAGGATCCCGTACTCGGAGACGTGCAGCCCGCGCCGGACCGCGGCCTCCCGCAGGGAGACGTTGTGCGCCTTGGAGCCGGTGAAGTGCTGCAGCACGTTGCCGAACTGGTCGGGCTCGACCACGCGCAGGTCGACCTTCATGCCCGAGTGCGTGGTCACGCGCGCGCCGGCGTCGCCGGTCGTGGACACCGACTCGACGACCGGCAGCTCGCGTAGCGCCGCCGCCAGTGCCGCGGGGTCGGAGGCTGTGGCGATGATGTCGAGGTCCTTCACGGAGTCGGCCATGCGGCGCAGCGAGCCGGCGACCTCGACGCGGTCGGCGCCCGGGTGCTCGCGGAGCGCGGTCACGATCTCCTCCGCGACCGTCAGCGCCTTCGACAGGACCACGCGCTCTGACGTGCCGCCGCCGTCCTCGTCCTGCTCGGCGAGCACGCGCCGCAGGTTCTCCTCGGCCTTGACGCCGAAGCCCTTCAGGTCGCGCAGGCGGCCGTCCTCGACGGCGGCTCGCAGCGCGTCGAGCGAATCGACGCCGAGCTCGTCGTACAGCCGCCGCGCCCGCTTGGGCCCGAAACCCGGCAGGTGCATGACCGAGATGAGCCCGACCGGGATCTTCGCGCGCAGCTTCACGAGCGACGGGATGTCGCCGGTCTGGTCGAGCGCCAGCAGCTTCTCCTCGAGCGTCTTGCCGATGTTCGGCAGCTCGGTGACCTTGCCATCGCGCGCCAGCTGGGCGACCGAGACGGCGCTATCACGCACCGTCCGCGCCGCGTTGCGGTAGGCGATGACGCGGTACTGCACGGCGCCGTCGAGCTCGTAGAGGTCCGCCAGCTCCTCGAACGCGGCGGCGATCTGGGCGTTGGTCAGGTCAGCCACGGGACCCGTAGGCTAATCGCCTCCGCGCAGATGCCGATGACCAAGGTGATGAAGGCTGAAGAGCTCGCGCTCGTCCAGGGCTGGACGGACACGCGGCGCGCGCTCGCGCGCTGGCGCCGCGAACCCGTGCGCGTGCTGACGCCGTGGACGCTGGGCGCGGTCGCGATCGCCTTCGCGCTGCTGTTCGTGGTCTGGCTCATCGCCACGCTCGTCGAGCCCGATCCGACCGGCGTGTCGTTCCCCGGCGTCTCCTATCCGGCCACCACCGCCGACTTCGGGTTCGTGCTGTACCGCAACGGCCTTGTGCTGGCCCTGCACGCGCTTGCGTGCGTCGCCGGCTTCATGGCCGGGTCCTCGCTGCCGACGGTGGCCGAGGGGTACACGGGCGTGATGCGCAAGGTGCACGACCGCGCCGGCCCGCTGGCGATCGGCTTCGTGATCCTCGCCACCGTCTTCTCGCTCTGCACCCAGGCCTACGCGCTCGGGCACGCCGCGTCCGATCTCGCCTTTCAGCTCCACGTCTCGCCGGCACTGCTGCTCGTAGGCCTGCTCCCGCACGCCCTGCCGGAGCTGACCGCGCTGTTCCTGCCGCTCGCCGCCTGGACCCTCGCGTCGCGCCGCGGAGCGTGGAAGGATCTCCTGGCCGCCACGTTCGTCACCGTGGCGATCGCCGCTCCGGTGCTGGTGGCCGCGGCGGCGGTGGAGACGTGGGTCTCACCCCGGTTGCTGGTCGCGCTGGCGGGGTAGAACCCCTAGCTATACTTTCTGAAGCGACTAAGCACCATTCACGCGAGGAGCACGTAACCCGATGGCAGGCAATCTGAAGGAAGTCACCGACACCACCTTCCAGGCGGAGGTTCTCGAGGCCGAGAAGCCCGTCCTGGTCGACTTCTGGGCCGCCTGGTGCGGGCCGTGCCGCGTCATCGCCCCGATCCTCGAAGAGATCGCCGCCGAGCGCGACGACCTCGAGATCGTGAAGATGGACATCGACGCGAACCCGCACACCCCGGCGAGCCTCGGGATCCTGGCGATCCCGACGATGATCCTCTTCCGCAACGGCGCCGAGGCCACGCGCATCCAGGGCTCCAAGCCCCGCAAGCGCCTCGAGGCCGAGCTCGAGCCCGCGCTCGCCGCCTAGGCGCGCCGCACGGCGATCTGCAGGGGGCGGCCCTTGACGGTCGCCTCCTCGCCCGCCGAGGCGCCGTCGTAGGTCACCGCGACGGCGAGCGTCTCGCCGGCCAGGTACTGCTCGAACGCCCGGGCGGCGTCGAGCAGCTCGGCGTCACCGCCGAGCGTGAGCTCGATCCGGTCGGCTACCTCCAGCCCGGCCGTCTTGCGCGCGTTCTGGACGGCGTGGACGATCTCGCGCGCGAGGCCCTCGCGCAGCAGCTCGTCGTCGAGCTCGAGCTCGAGCGCCACCGCATGCGAGCCCTCGCGCTCGAGCTGGTAGCCCTCGAGCGGGCGCATCGCGAGCAGCAGGTCGTCGGCTACGAGCTCGTGGTCGTGCCCGTCGATGCTGACGCCGACCGGGCGATCCTCGCGCAGCGCGCCCGCGACGTGCCCGGGGTCGAGCGCCGCGACGGCCGCCGCGACCTGCGGCATGCTCTTGCCGAACCGCGGGCCGAGGGCGCGGTAATTGGGCTTGACCTCGTAGGAGCCGAGCTCGTCGGCCTGCGAGACGTACCGCACGCGCTTGACGTTGAGCTCGCCCAGCACGATGCCCTCGAGCCGCTCGATCGCGGCGCGCTCGGCACCCGCCGCCACCACGACCGCCTCGTGCAGCGGCTGGCGCACGCCGAGCTTGGCCTGGCCGCGGGCCGCCAGCCCGAGCCGCACGGTCTCGCGCACGACGCCCATCGCGACCTCGAGCTCGACGTCGCGCGGGCCGACCTCCGGGAAGTCGCACAGGTGCACGCTCGGCTCCGAGCCGTCGAGGTTGTCGTAGATCTCGTCGGCGACGAACGGGCAGAACGGCGCCAGCAGGTGCGCAACCGTGACGAGGCAGCGGTGCAGGGTCCCGAACGCGGCCGGGTCGCCGTCCCAGAAGCGGGGGCGCGAGCGGCGCACGTACCAGTTCGAGAGATCGTCGACGAACGCGGCGATCGCGTGGCCCGCGCGCGTGGCGTCGTAGTCGTCGAGCCGCTCGCGGACGACCGCGGTCGTCGCGTGCAGCCGTGAGATCGCCCAGCGGTCGAGCTCGGTCTCCGGCTCGCCGAGCTCGGTGACCCCGTTGACGTTCGCGTACAGGACATAGAACCCGTACGTGTTCCAGAGCTGGAGCAGGAACTGGCGGACCGACTCGCCGACCGTCTCGGTCGAGAACAGGTAGCCGTCCCACGGCTGCTTGGAGGTGAGGAAGTACCAGCGGAAGGCGTCGGCGCCGTGCTGGTCGATCACCTCCCACGGCACGACGATGTTCCCGAGCGACTTGGACATCTTCTTGCCCTCGGGATCGGCGATGTGACCGAGCACCAGGCACGTGCGGTAGGACGAGCGATCGAACAGCAGCGTCGAGATCGCCAGCAACGAGTAGAACCAGCCGCGCGTCTGGTCGATCGCCTCGCAGATGTAGTCGGCCGGGAAGTTGGCCTCGAACTTCTCCACGTTCTCGTACGGCGCGTGGTGCTGGGCGAACGGCATCGAGCCGGAGTCGAACCAGACGTCGATCACCTCCGGCACGCGCCGCAGCGGCTCGCCGCCGCTCGGCGACGGGATCTCGACATCGTCCACGAACGGTCGGTGCGGGTCGTCGAGCTTGACCCCGCTGAACTCCTCGAGCTCGGCGAGCGAGCCGATGCAGACCGCCTCGCCGGCCTCGTTGCGCCAGACGGGCAGCGGCGTGCCCCAGTAGCGCTCGCGCGACAGCGCCCAGTCGACGTTGTTCTCCAGCCACTTGCCCATGCGGCCGTGCTTGATGTGCTCCGGCCGCCAGTCGATCGTCTCGTTGGCCGCGAGCAGGCGGTCGCGCAGCTGCGACGTGCGGATGAACCACGACGGCTTGGCGTAGTAGATGAGCGGCGTGCCACAGCGCCAGCAGTGCGGATAGGCGTGCAGGTACGTCTCGGCGCGCAGCAGCCGGCCGCGGGCGCGCAGGTCCTCGACCAGATCAGGGTCGGCGTCCTTGACCCAGACGCCCGCGTACGGGCCGATGCGCTCGTCGTACGTGCCGTCGAGCCGCACCGGGTTGACGACGTTGAGGCCCTGCTCGGCGCCGAGGCGGAAGTCGTCCTCGCCGAACGCGATCGCGGTGTGGACGATCCCGGTGCCGTCCTCGGCGGTGACGAAGTCGCCGGGCAGCACCGTGTGGCCCTTGTCGCCGTACTCGGACGCCGGGATGAACGGGAACGGCGGGTCGTATCCGGCGCCGAGCATGTCGGAGCCGTGGAAGCGGTCCGCGACCTGCGCCTCCTCGCCGAGCACGCGGGTGACCAGCGCCTCGGCCAGCACGTAGCCCTCGGTCGTGCGCACGTACGGCAGCTCCGGGTCGACGGCGACGGCGGCGTTCGACACCAGCGTCCACGGCGTCGTCGTCCAGACGAGCAGCGAGTCGCCGTCGCGGAGCGCGCCGGCAGGCTTCGTGACCGGGAACTTGACGTAGACCGACGGGTCCTCGACGTCCTCGTAGCCGTCCGAGACCTCATGCGACGACAGCGCCGTCCCGCAGCGCTTGCAGTAGGGCACGACGCGGTGGCCCTCGTAGAGCAGGTCGCGGTCCCACATCGTCTTCAGCGCCCACCAGACCGACTCGATGTACGGCGTGTCGAGCGTCCGGTAGGCGTGGTCGAGGTCGACCCAGAAGCCGATCCGCTCCGTCAGCGCGTTCCAGTCCTCGAGGTACTCGAACACCGACTCGCGGCACTTGGCGTTGAACTCGGCGATGCCGTACGCCTCGATGTCGGCCTTCGAGTTGAAGCCCAGCGCCTTCTCGACCTGTGTCTCGACCGGCAGGCCGTGGCAGTCCCAGCCGCCCTTGCGCTCGACGTAGCGCCCGAGCATCGTCTGGTAGCGGGGGAAGATGTCCTTGAAGACGCGCGCGAGGACGTGGTGGGAGCCGGGCCGGCCGTTGGCCGTCGGGGGGCCCTCGTAGAACACGTACGGCTCGCCGCCCTCGCGGCGGCGGAGCGACTCGCGGAACACGTCGCGCTCGCGCCAGCGCTCGAGGACCCGCTCCTCGAGCGCGGGGAAGGACTGCTTGGGGTCGACCGGTGCGTAGCGGCTCATCGCGGCGGCCGATTCTAGGCGGCACCAACCATCTAGCCTTGGCCCCGCACCCTGACGACGAACGGAGAACGGAAGTGGCTGAGGAATCGACGGACCAGGCGACGGCAGGCGGCGAGCGGCTCTGGGGGGGTGAGACCGACAAGGCGGTGGCGAACTTCCCCGTCTCCGGTCATCCGGTGCCGGCGCCGGTCATCCACTGGCTCGGCCGGATCAAGGCCGCGGCCGCGCGGACGAACGCCGAGCTCGGGCTCCTCGACGCCGGGCACGC
>Ga0111539_10009236_pt1 | contig 12462 bp, 9 predicted proteins | sample RhiMethybrSRZTD1_FD_79667 | JGI IMG/M metagenome (GOLD analysis project Ga0111539, IMG submission 79667) | Populus rhizosphere microbial communities from Tennessee, USA - Rhizosphere MetaG P. TD hybrid SRZTD1 (version 2) (version 2) | ecosystem: Host-associated > Plants > Roots > Rhizosphere >...
GACGACATCCTCCTTTATCTGCGCGGCGACTTCACGAGCCGGCGCGGCGTCGGCCCCGGCGCGCTCTCCTTTCATCCGTCGGGCATCACGCACGGTCCGCATCCGGGAGCGTACGAAGGGAGCATCGGGCGCCCCTCGACCGACGAGCTCGCCGTCATGATCGACACGTTCGCCCCGCTGTCGGCGACGTCGCAAGCGGCGAACCTCGAGATCGCCGGCTACCACAACACGTGGGGGCAATAGCCGCCCGCGCTCAGAATCGCCCGACGACGCCCAGGCCGACGCCGCCGTTTTCCATGGCCATGGGCGTCGGGATCCAGAACAGGTTCTTCTCGTTCGATTTGGGGGGCTCTTGCGCCGGCGGGGGCTCGGAAGAGGGGGCTTTCGTGGGCGCGCGGCGCGCGGGAGACTCCGGCGCGTATTGCGTGGGCATGAAGACCCCCTCGAGCGCGACCAGCAGGCCTCCCGCTTGGGCGAGGCCTCCGATCGCCGTGCCGATCGAGCGCATGACGATCCACACCCGGCTGCAATCGGCGTCGCCGGGGGCGCAACCGTTGTGCGCAATCGCCATCCAGGGGCCAACGATCGGCGTGCGCAGGTCCTTGGCGCCCGGCGCGTCGGGGAACGCGTACGACATACCCACGGCCGCGCCGTAGCTGACGGCCGTTGTCGCGAGGCCGATGCCGATGATGCCCCATCGTGCCCCGGGGGGTGGATATTGGGGCTCTGCAGGCTCGGCCTTGGCGCTCTCGATTTTCCCTTTTTCGGCCTTGGCCGCTGCGCCCTCTTCGATCGGGGCAGGCTCGGGTTCGGCCGCGCGAGCGCGAGCGCCGAGCACGAGGAGCATCGCCGCGCACGAGGCGGCCAGGGTGACGGGGCGCATGGGGGCGACCTCTTTAGCATCCCCGTCCGCCCGTCACCACGGCCGCGTGTCGCCGTCGGGTTTTCCCCGATTGGCTGCTCGCCCGCCCGGTGAAACGAGCGGCGCGCGGCAGCCACGAGCGGGCGCGTGCGTCTTTGCCGATGACCGTGCTTTTCGGCTCGCCCCCGCCGTTGTACTGCCTAGGGTCATGCGAGGCGTGATCTCTTTCGGCGTTGCCCGGGCGTCGGCCCTCGGAGGGCTGCTCGCGCTCGCGTGCAACAGTTCCTCAGGATCGACGGCGGCCACCTCGGCCAGCGCGTCCGCCGCGGCAGCTCTCAGTGCGCCCCCGGCAGCCCTCTCGACGGCGCGCGGGGCGACGGGGAACGCCTCGGCACCCCATCCCAATGGCGCGGCGCCGGCGGCCGTTGCGGCCCCCGCGAGCTCGCTTCCCGCCGAGCTGACGACCCCGATCCCCAACCCGGTGCCCGCCCTCAAAGAGGCGGTCACCGCGTTCACCCATCAGATCGCCGAATACGGCGGCCACCTCGGGGTCGCCATTCTCGATATCGGTTCGGGCGAGCTGCTCGCGGCCCAGAACGATCACCGCCCGCTCAATCCCGCGTCCACCGCCAAGCTCTTCACGGCGGCCACGGCCCTGTCCGTGCTTCGCGGCGGCTACCGATTCGAGACGGGGCTCTACGGTGAGGCCAAGGGGGGGAGCGCCACCAAGCTCGTCCTACGCGGCCATGGCGACCCTTCGCTCGTGACCCAGGATCTCTGGGACATGGTGCAGGACCTCAAGGGGCTCGGCGTACGGCGCGTCGAGGGGGACATCCTCGTCGACCAGCGCTTTTTCGACGATAGCTTCGTGCCTCCCGCCTTCGAGCAGCAGCCGAACGAGTGGGCGTACTTCCGCGCGCCGGTCAGCGCTCTCGCCTTGAACAGCAACACCGTCCGCATGATGGTGCGGCCGACTACGGCCGAAGCCGCGGCGCTCGTCTCGTTCGATCCGCCGGGTTTCGTCGACATCGACGGCAGCGTCAAGACCGCCGCCGAGGGAACCCCGCAAAGCGTCAAGCTCGAGCTCGCGCCGAGCGGAAGCCGGCTCATCGCCCACGTCGGCGGCGTCATCGGCGAAAAGGATCACTCCATCGGCTTCACGCGTCGTTGCGATGATCCGAACCTGCTCGCCGGCTACGCGTTCAAAGCGCTCTTGCACAGCGCGGGCATCGCGGTGGAAGGTGGGGTGCAGCTCGGCGGCGAATCGGCCAAGTCGCTCCTCGTCATGCACCGATCGCGCCCCCTCGCGCAGATCCTCTACGAGCTCGGCAAAGACAGCGACAACTTCTACGCCGAGATGGTCTTGAAGACGCTCGGCGCGGAACAAAAGTCGCGTCCCGGAAAAAGCGCGGACGGCGCAGAGATCGTCGTCAAGTACCTGCGCGAGATCGGCGCATTCGAAGAGGGGATGATCAACAAGAACGGCTCGGGGCTCTTCGACGCCAACCGCGTCACGGCCGCGGCCACCGTTCGCCTCTTGCGTGCTGCTTATCGCGATCCGGCCATCTCGTCGGAATTCGTGGGGCAGCTCGCCATCGGCGGCGTCGACGGAACCCTGCACAAGCGTTTTCGCGAGCTCAAGGACAAGCGGATCTTGCGCGCGAAAACGGGGACCCTCGAAGCGACGACCGCTCTATCGGGGTACGTGTTCGGGCCCCCGGGAAGACCGCCACTCGCCTTCGCGATCGTCGTCAACGACATCGCCGGCAAGGTGGCCGGCACGCGCGCCGCGATGGACAAGCTCATCGACGCCATCGTGAAGCACGCGTGGAAGAGCGAAATGCGCGCCAGCGACGTGCGCCGCGCCGAGCCGAGAAACTGACGAGCTCCGCTGGAAGCGCGCGTCGACGCACGTCACCTGTGGTGTCGAGGACGGAGCCTGCGTTATGCCGCGGCGCTCGTCGGCGCAGACTCGGGCTCGACCACGTTCTTCGGCGCTTTGCGCACGTCCCAGATGAGGCCGACTTTTTCGAGCCCTTTGAGGATGTAGTAGCTCGCGTCGATCTCCCACCAGTAAAAGCCCTGGTTGGCGCTGTTCATGTAGTGGTGGTGGTTGTTGTGCCACCCCTCGCCCATGGTGATGAGCGCGAGCCAGAAGTTGTTGCGGCTCGTGTCCGACGTCTCGTAGCGACGCGATCCGTAGACGTGCGCGAGCGAGTTGATGGTGAACGTGCCGTGCATGAGAAAGCAGGTCGACACGACGTAGCCCCAGAGAAACCCGTCGAAGCCGCGCAGCGCGGCGGCGATCCCCATGCACGCGAAGACCCCGAGAACGTGCCACTTCTCGAGGAAAAGGAGCTCGGGGAACTTGGCGAGATCGCGGACCTGGCTCCAGTCGGTCGCCTCGTGCTCGCGACCGAGCCACCAGCCCATGTGCGCGTACCAGAAGCCGCGTTGCTTGGGGCTGTGGATGTCTTGCTCGGTGTCGGAGTACTTGTGATGCCGGCGGTGCGCCGAGGCCCACCAGATCGGGCCTTTTTGCGTGGCCGAAGTACCGAGGAACGCGAGCAGGAATTGAAACAAGCGCGACGTCTTGTACGTGCGGTGCGAGAAGTAACGGTGATAGACGCCGGTGACCGCGAACATGCGCACGTAGTAGAAGGCGACGGCCATTCCGACGAGCCCCCAATCGGCGCCGCGCCAGAAAGCGTAGGCCGTGCCGACGTGAATGAGCACGATGCCCACGGCGTTGAAAATCTGGCCGAGCGAGCGACCCTGGGCGGGTCGCGCGTTCGGGTCGACCGAGGACCTTACGGCCGAGGGAGATGCAACATCTGCAACGTCGACCTGGTTCATCAGGATCTCCTGCAGGAAGGGTCGTACCGCGGTCGGCATGTGCCATGCGGCCGTCATGGTCTCATGGCCGCCCGGTCATAGTTCGGTCAGAAAAAGGGGCGCGCGCAAACGTCGGAAGCCGGAGGGGGTACCGAACTGTGGTAGTGGGTGGATGATGTCGATATTGCCGGCCTGGGGCAGCGATCTCAGCTCAGGGGCTGGCCCATGACGAAGCGAGCAATGGCGATGCGACCGGGCCGTGATCCTGCGCGCGTCTGGCTTTCGGCCGGCTTGCTGGCGGTGCTCTTCGGCGCCGGATGCGCGACGCCGATGTCGGTCAAGGCAGCGTCGGGGGGAGACCTCGCCGGGCTGAAGACGGCCATGGCGCAGGAGCGAGCCAGTGGAAAGCTCGATGCCAAGCGGGTCAGCGAGGTCGCCAAGGCGGTCGCCGCGCGAGAAATTCGGCAAACCGCAGGGGACGAGGCGTTGACCCGGATCGATGAGGCTCGCTCGTGCTGGCGGCCATTGTCCGATCCACTCGAAGATCGGGCGCGGCGCGCGGACGACGCGGGTGGGGCGGCCATGCTCGCGCTTTTGGACGGCCGCTCGTCGCGATCGGGCGATGCGTCCCTCGTGCGAAAATACGCTGCCTCGCCGAATGCGCTGTGGCGCGCGGTGGCCGCGCGCGCCGCCGTGGGGGCCGATCTTGGCGACGCGCGCCGCAAGTTCTACGTCGATCCGGACGAGCGGGTTCGCTTGGCCGCGCTGCGGGCCGCACTGGAGACGCCGGATCCTGCGGATGCCGCGACGCTGCTCGAAGTCGCGCGCCTCGACCCGAACCCCGTGGGCCAAGCCCTCGCCGCGCGCGCCGCGGGTGGGATCGCGAGCGCCGAGATCGTCCTCGCCTTGCGCGACCGGTACGCGACGGCCGACGAAGGGCTAAGGCAGTCCATCGTCGATGCGTGGGGTCGACCTCCGCTCGCCAAAGCGGGCGGGCAGCGCGAGATCCTGGCGGTCGCCGAAAAAGAGCGCGGAGCGCCGGCCATCGAAGCCGGCACCTGGCTCATGCAAAACGGCGGCGATGCCGAAGCGCGGGCCACTGGACAGCGGACGCTCTTGCGCTCCATCGGCGAAGGACTTTCGCGCGATCGGGTGCTCGCCATTGGGCGCGCGCCGACAGCGGAGCGCGACGTTCTCGACGCTTTGAACAAGGCTTCGACCGACGCCGACGTGCCCGTCAAGATCGCGGCGCTGGTCCGTCTCACCGGGGTTTCCGATGCGCGCACCAAAGCATGGAACGATCTGCGCAAGCTCTCCGACGGGGGAGCGCGCGAGGCGCTTTTCGCGCTCGCCCGCATGGGCGATCCGGGCCCCGCGGACAAGGTCTCCAAAGAGCTTTCTTCGACCGACCCCGAGGCGCGCCTTCGGGCGATGAACGTGCTCCTCGACGCGGGGCGCATCACGAGCGCGGCCGATCTGCTGGCCGACGCGCACGCCGGTGTGCGCATGCGTGCGTCGTGCGCGGTGCTCACCACGCGCTCGCCGTAATCTTGTCGTCATCTACGGGCGGCGCGCGCGCAAGACGCGCGGGCAATGGGGTGACGCTGACGTGAGGGAAGAGCGGTGGCGAGTGAACGGCCCTGAAAAGGCGCTCTTGTGAGGTACGCGGGGTTGGGGTTATAGAGAAGAGCCAATGAGAAAAGCGCGCTTGTCGTTCTTTTGGGTGCTCGGCCTTTTCGCAGCACAGATCGGTTGTATCAAGACCACCATCCTCAACGGTCAGATCAAAGGGACCCGCGAGGGTTCCGTCGCAGTGGACACCTTGAGCGACTACGAAGTCGCGCGGGGCATCGCCTTCGCGGGGCTCGGACAATTCGAGGGCATGCACCAGCTCGCGCCGGAGAACGAGGACGCGCTGTTTCTTTTGACGAAGGGGTGGACCGGGGCCGGGTTCGCTTTCATCGAGGATGACTACGAAATCGCGGTCGACGCCGAGGACGACGCCAAAGCGGACTACAACCGCGCGCGAGCGCGGGCCGCGTACGACCGCGCCATCCAATACGGCATTGCGCTTTTGCAGATGCGCGCCCCCGGTTTCGAAAAGGCCAAGAACAACGCCAATTCGATCAAGCAATACCTGGGCGCGTTCGAGAAGAAAGACGCCTTGAACCTCTTGTGGGTGGGGACGGCGTGGCTCGCACGCGCGAACATGGCCAAGGACGACCCGGCCATCGTGGCCGAGCTGCATGTCGGTGAAGCGCTCATCGAGCGCAGCGTCGCGCTCGACGAAACCGTCGCCTATGCGAGCGGCCACGCGGCGCTCGGCTCGTACCACGCGCGCACGGCGATGGCCGAGCTCGACGTCGCGCAGAAGCACTTCGCCCGCGCAATCCAGCTGACCGGCGGCAAAGCTCTCATGCCGAAGTTCTACTACGCCCGGTCGTACTTCTGCATGAAGGGGGACAAGGCGAACTACGAAGCGACGTTGCGCGAGGTCGTCGACGCGCCCGACGCGCTGCCCGAGCAGCGGTTGCAAAACACCATCGCCAAGCGGCGCGCCCGCCGCTATCTCGGCAAGTCGCGCATGGCCAACTGCGGCTTCTAGAAGGAGAGCGGTGCAAGCGAAGTCGGGTTTTGGAGCGCGCCTCTCGCGGCTGGACGCCGCCTGGACGAGGTTCGAGTCGATTCTGTGTGCTGCCGTACTGGTGCTGGAGGTAGCCGCGTTCACGTTGTGGATCGCCTTGAAGGGGCTCTCCGCGACTAGCTCGGAGACGAACCACTCCGGCGTGATTTTCCGCGCGGTCATGGCGGGCGTCGTTCTCGGTACCCTCGCGTATCGAATCGCGCGCCAAAAGTCGCCACGCACGGCGGTGGGCATCACCTTGATGGCGTCGCTGTTCGGCCTCGTGCTGGGGCGCGCGTCGGGCAACGCCGGCGCCACGTACTTTGCCAATGTGCTCAATTGGCAGCAGGACTCGTCGTGGCTCACGCTCCTCGGCGGGCTGCGCGGCGTGGGGACCGAGCTCACGTGGTGGCTCGCCATGCTGGGCGCTTCGCTCGCGACGGGCGGCGGCAAGCACATCAACATCGACGCGCTCTTGCGCTTCTTGCGCCCCAAGGTCCGGGTGCCGGCCATCTTGGTAGGGTGGATCATGTCGGCGGTCGTTTGTTTCGCCGCCGTGTGGGGATTTTTCGATCACATCGCGATCGGTAGCTTCGGCGCGCCGGCCGACGCGCCTGCCGGAGAAAAGATCTCCATCGCGATGCGCGAAGGGGGGCGCCACCTGTTCCTCCTGCGCAAGCAGATCTCGCTCGATCTGATGACGGCGGGCCACGTTCTCAAAGGGGAGCGTTACGACGGGTGGCTGCGCGGCGCGGAGTGGAACACATGGCTCGCCGAAGGGGGATGGGACGGCTACTACAGCCGCGAAGAGGTCGAGAGCATCACCATGCCGGAAAGCGCCGCCACCGACCTGCACCCGCCGCTCGTCGTGGGACCCACCGGGCACAATCCGCGCGGCCTCATCACGCGGGATCTGCATCTCATCTTTCCTTTCGGCTTGTTCATCATCGGCCTTCGTTTCGTGGTGCGCGTGCTTCTCGTGCTCCTCGGTGAGGCCGAAGCGGAATCGGATCCGCACGCCATGGGCAACGCGCCCAAGCACGATCACGACGCCGCCGGCGAGGCGGGAGCCTGAATGCGCGCGCTCTTTTGGCTCATCGGGCTGCTCGCCGTTCTCGGCACGCCCATTTTCGCGCTCATGGGGGGTGCGAGCGAGCTCGCTTGGCTCACGCATCCCGACGCGACCTACCGCCACCTGCGTTACATCGCGCCGACGGTGCTCGACGATCGCTTTGCGGGATCGCCCATCTTGGTGACCATCCCGCTCTTCACGTTCGTCGGCTATTTGATGGCCGAATCGAAGACGCCCGATCGCATCGTGCAGGCATCGCGCGCGTTCTTCGGGTGGATGCCGGGGGGCCTCGCGCTCGTCGCCATCGCCGCCAGCGCGTTCTTCACGACGCTGACCGGCGGATCGGGCGTCACCATCGTCGCCATCGGCGGCCTCTTGTACCCCGCGCTGCGCAAGCAGAAGTACCCCGACGATTTTTCGCTCGGCCTCGTGACGACCGGCGGATCGCTCGGCCTCTTGCTGCCCCCGTCGCTGCCGATTCTCATCTACGCGCTCGTCGCCGGAATCGATTTCAATCGGGCGTTCAAGGCTGCGTTCATCCCTGGCCTGCTCATCATGGCGCTTCTCTACGCCTACTCGGCGTACGTGGGCATCAAGTCGAAAGTTCCGCGCGATCCCCCGCGCCTCAGCGCGATGGCCGAAGCGCTGTGGCTCATCAAGTGGGAGCTCCTCATCCCGGTCGTCATCTTGGGGGGGCTCATGACGGGCCTTACCTCGCTCGACGAGAGCGCGGCCATCACCGCCCTTTACACCTTCATCGTCGAGGTCTTCATCTTCAAGGACCTCTCGATCAAGAAGGACTTGCCGCGGGTGGCGATGGCTTCGATGGGGCTCGCCGGGGCCGTCATCCTCATCTTGGCGATGGCCAACGCGCTCATCAACTTCGTCGTGCAGGAGCAGATCCCGGGGCGGATCCTCGAGTACATGGTCGGCCTCGGCATGACGCAGAGCTGGCAGTTTCTGATCGTGCTCAACGTCTTCTTGCTCGTCCTGGGCATGGTGATGGACGGGTTCTCCGCCATTCTCGTCGCCGTGCCCCTCGTTCTGCCCTTCGCCGCCAAGTTCCACCTCAATCCGTTCCACATGGCGGTGATGTTTCTTTTGAACCTCGAGCTCGCGTTCTTGCTGCCGCCGCTCGGCCTCAATCTGTTCATCTCCAGCTTCCGCTTCAATCGGCCGGTGGTTTCGCTCTATCGCGTCGTCCTTCCCTTTGCGGGGCTCGTTGCCATCGCGCTCGCGCTCGTCATGTACTTGCCGCCGATTTCGACGGTGCTTCTGCTCGGCGACATGGCCGCGGCGCGCGCCGAAGCGAAGAAGAGCTCGTCTCCACCGCGCGAAGCTTGGCAGCTCGAGTGCGTGCAAGAGGACCCCTCGCACCCCATGCCGTGCACGCCCGAAGAGATCGCGCTCTACGGCAATACGTACACGGCCGGTTCCGGGACGCCCCCTCCCAGCGAAACGACCGAGAAGGCGGAACCGAGCGCAACCGAGGGGGGAGATGACGACCTCTTTCGCCAGATGGTGGGCGGCGCGGCCAGCGCGCCGAGTCCCTCGTCGTCGGCGGCGCCCGCCAGCGACGACGACCTCTTTCGCGAAATGGTCGGCGCTGGGTCCGCCGGAAAAGCGGGCGGCGCCGAAAAAGCCCCCGCCCCCGCCGCGACGACCGAAGACGACCTCTTTCGCCAATTCGTCGGCGCGGGGGCCGACGGCGGCCACTGAGACCTTCGCACTGCCTACAAAACCGCAGCTTTTTTGGTCTTCGTAGATCTCGGTCGATAAGATCGAGGCATGAAGTCAGGTTGGGTCGTGCGTCCAGGGGCCGCGGAATTTCCGCACGAAAACGAGCTTATTGAACGGGGCACGCTGTGGATCGGCAGTGCGCTGTGCCACGCCGAAGCGGTGGTCGCCGTGCGCAAGCCGCCCAAGGCGAGGACGCTCGCGCGCATCGAAGCATTGGCCCCGCCGATGCGCACCGAGCCAATCTTGCCCCCTCCCATGCCGGTCGAGGCAACGCCGAGCGAATGCGCGCCCATGGTGGAGGAAGTCCGCGTCGTGGCCACCGCGGAAGTCCGCGCCGAGCCATTGCGCGCCGAGACCACGAGCCCCCCCGAGCCCCTCGCCCCGGCGCACGAGCGCGTGGAGACCTTCGTCCGCGCCATCGTCGAGGTCGCGCGTGCCCACGGACCCGCGGAAACGGCGGCGCATGTCGAATCTCTTTTCAAATTCGGAATGCCCGCCCCGCTCGAGCTCAATCCGAGCGCGCGCGCTGCGCTCCGCGACGGCAACATTCTCGAAGCGAGCGACGGGGGGGACCATGCGACGGCGTGGTTCACGCGCACGAGCTCCGCATGGCAAAGCATGCTCCGCGGCGATGGGGGCAACCTCGCGGAATGCGGCGAATCGACGCTCGACGACTGGACGGCGAACCTCATCGCGCGGCTCGTCGCCAAACCGGGGATGGCTTCGACAATCCGCCGCGATTTGCGACGGCGCGGCATTGCCGCCTTCGGGATGCTCGACTCGTAAAACCCGCTGACTACCGTTCGAGCTCGAACGGCGCGATCCAGATGATGTCGCCGTTGTTGTCGTTGCCGAGAAAGAGGCGGCCGTCGGCGGCGAAGGCCACCGCGGCGGGGCGACCGTGCATCAGCGTCGCGTCGTCCCAGCCGGTCGCGAAGTTGCGCATGCCGCCGCCGATGCCACCCAGCGTCGTCGAGGGGAGAAGATCGCCGGTCTCGAGGTTCACGGCCGCGCTCACGAGCCGCGCACCGAGCCACGGTCCGGCCGTGCCGTGCAGCGGCACGAACGCGTTGCCCCTGTAGGGCAGGGGCCATTTCCCGGGCTCGAAGTCGACGTCGAAGGGAGTGTCCCCGATGAGGAACGAGACGTCCTCGGGCACCACTTTCGAACAATCGGCGGTGTTCTTGACCTCCATGTGCGGCACGTCTTTCGTGGCGCAGCACGGGTAGCCCCAATCGTCTCCCTCGCGGATGGGAACGAGCTTTTCGCGCCCCCCCTCGTCGGCCGAGTAGTCCTTGGCCAGCTCGACCGTGAAGCATTTGTTGTGACCGCGCTGGCAGCGAAGGCCGATGGGATTGCGGAACCCTTTGACGATCGGCAGCCCTCCGAGAGAACCGTCGAGCCGGACGATGCCACCCCTCGTCGGTCGCTGCAGATCGCACATCTCTCCCTGATCGCCGCCGTTGCCGACGTAGATGGTGCCGTCGTCGGCTTCGTCCATCGGCTTCGGCCAGTGGAGAAGAGAGTTGTGGTACTTGATGTCGGCGACGAGCTCCCCCTTCTCGCGCGGGAAACGATCCCCCGACTGGTAGGGGATGCGCATGATCCTGGTATTGTCTTGGTAATAGAAATGGGTCTTCGTAAAGAGAAGACCCTGCGTCTGCGGCAAGACGCTCAGAAATAGACTGACGGAGTCGGCATAGCCGTCGCGGTTGTCGTCGGGGAGGTACAAGATCGCCGAGTAACCGCCGGAGCCGCCGCCGGTCGTGACGCCTGTAGGCGAAGCGACGAAAAGCTCGCCCCCGGGGGCGAAGCGCAGCTGCCGCGTGTTGTTGACCTTGGCGAAGTAGTGAACGCAAAAGCCCGTCGGCAGCTTCAAGAAAGCGAGCGACGGCGGGATAGTCGCCGTTTGACCGCCGGGGACCAACCTCGCGCCGCCCGCCTCGTAGCGGACCGAGCCAGGCAACTCGCAAAAATACGCTGCGGGATGAACGACGTCGTCGGGCGGCGGGGGTTGCACCACGTCCGGCATCGGCGGGGGAGTGCTCCCCTCGGGCTGCCCGCCGTCCGGCATCGGCGTCGGGTCAGGGTCGGACGTGCAGGCCGCGGCGACGAGCAACGGGGGGACCAGCATCCAAAAGGATCGCGACATGTTCTTAAGACCTGCTTCTTTCGACTTGGTGCGGCGCACGCCTCAACGTGGGGGCCCCGATGGGGGTTCCACATGGTGGTCAGGTTTTGGGGGCGCGGCAAGTCGAGCGCGTAACGCGGGGGCCGGAAAACAGCGCAGCGCACCGTTTGCGTTACGCACTGTTTGCACCCTGCGTGGCCCGGCGGCATCGCCGTGCGTACGCCCGAGCGGTCCCGCCCGACCGGCGCAGGCCCCACGGCTTAGAGCTTGATGCCTTTCCAGTCTCCGCTCGCGAACTTCCACGCCATCGCCGCCGAGAGGAGCACGACGTAGACGACGGCCGCACACCAAATGCCCACCAGTCCGAACCCCAGCGTAATTCCGAGGATGTAGGCGAGCGGCACCAAGCAGCTAAAGTGCAGGATCAGCTCCACGACCATCACGTAGCGGCTGTTACCCGCGCCGAAGAGCGCCTGGGTCAGGATCATGCCGACGGCAATGAGCGGCGTGCACACGCCCATGATGCGCATCGGCATCAGCGCGGCGCGCTGGACCAGCTCGCTGTGGGTGACAAATTTCACGATCGTGTCGGTGAAAATCACCCCTTCGAAGAGCCCGAGCACGCCAAAGATCAAAACTCCGAGGCGCACCGATGCCCAGCCGAATTTCGTGGCGCGGTCGGGATCGCGGGCCCCCAAGGATTGACTGACCAGAGTGGCGGTCGACGTCCCGAAGGCGAGGCACGCCGTGAACGTCAGCTTGAGAACGCCGACCACGTCCATCGTCGCGGCGCCGTTGACCGCTTCGCTGATCCCGCACGCCGATTCGGTCGTGCCGGCCGGCGCAATGGCGTCGAGCTTGGCCACGATCCAGACGAAGAGCCCGAAGCCCGTCATGACCGCGACGGTGGCGATCGCGCTCGGCACCGAGATACGAAGGATGTCGTACACGGTCGACTTCGAGAAACGTCGCAAGTCGAAAAGTCGGAACCCGCGGTACTCGGGGAGCAGCGCGTAGCCGACCATGATGAAGAGTCCGACGTACGTGGAGACGGCCCCCGCGAACCCCGCCCCCGCCACGCCCATGCGCGGCGCCCCGAGATTGCCGAAGATGAAGGCGTAGCAAAGCGCCACGTTGAGGGCGTTCATGACGACCGCGCTCACGAGGTGGACGTGCGTCTTGCCGATGCCGTCGAAAAA
>Ga0111539_10009237_pt1 | contig 12461 bp, 10 predicted proteins | sample RhiMethybrSRZTD1_FD_79667 | JGI IMG/M metagenome (GOLD analysis project Ga0111539, IMG submission 79667) | Populus rhizosphere microbial communities from Tennessee, USA - Rhizosphere MetaG P. TD hybrid SRZTD1 (version 2) (version 2) | ecosystem: Host-associated > Plants > Roots > Rhizosphere >...
TCGAGGACGATCTTCATCAAGTTTTCGTACCTCATTCGTCGCAGCTTTTGAACCACCGGAATAGAAATGTAAAGGAATGTAAAGTTCGGTTGACGGACTCCAAGTTGGCCCGCCTGCGTGTTAAACTGCCACGGATGCCCGAGAGCAAGATTTACTTCATCGGGGTGCCGCTCGTACTGGCGGCACTCTTTTTCACTTCCTGCAAGAGCGATTACCAGGCGCAACAGCATCAGGGACAGAATCGGCCCGGAGCGCCTGCCGGCGCGCGGCAAGTGAAAACTACCGCCGTCGCCGAAACACCTTTCGGTGAAACAGTAACTGCCACCGGAACACTCGCCGCCTATGATCAGACCACCGTCAGTGTGAAAGTCCCCGGTCGTGTGCGCGTGCTTTCAGTAGACCTTGGATCGGTCGTCGCACGCGGACAGACTATCGCCACCGTCGATTCGGAAGATTATCGGCTGCGTGTTCAGCAGGCAGAAGCTTCGCTGGCGCAGGCGCGCGCGCGCTTGGGGTTAACGCCGGAAGGTAATGATGACCGCGTCGATCCCGAACAAACAGCGACGGTGCGACAGGCGCGAGCGGTGCTCGACGAAGCGCGCTTCAATCGCGATCGAGCAGCACGGCTCGTCGAGCAGGGCATCATTGCGAAAGCTGAATTCGATTCTGCTGTTTCAGTATTCAAAGTTGCGGAAGGTCGCTACCAGGACGCTTACGAAGAGATTCGCAACCGGCAAGGCGTGTTGGCCCAACGACGATCGGAGGTTGCGCTCGCGCGACAGCAATTGAAAGATACGAACGTCGTCGCGCCGATTGATGGCATCGTGCAGGAGAAACGGACCAGCGTCGGCGAATACCTCGCTGCCGGCACGCCGGTCGTGAACATTGTTCGTATGGACCCGCTGCGGCTGCGAGCGCAGGTGCCTGAACGCGAATCGCGAACAGTGCACACCGGTCAGGACGTGCGCGTCACCGTCGAAGGCAACCCAAACGTTTACCTCGGCAAGATCATGCGCTTGAGTCCGGTGATCGCCGAACAGAATCGCATGCTGATGGTTGAAGCCGACGTCCGAAATGATGGAAAACTTCGACCCGGTTCGTTTGCCCATGCTGAAATCGTCACGAACGATGCCAAGATGGCTGTCACAGTTCCGAACAATGCGATCGTCACTTTCGCGGGAATCGAGAAGGTGATCGTCGTACAGAACGGCAAAGCCCTCGAAAAGCCAATCACCACCGGACGCAGGAATGCGGAATTTACGGAGATCGTGGCCGGGATCAGCGTGGGCGAGAAAGTGATCGTCGATCCGGGCAACCTGCAATCAGGCCAGGCTGTCGAAGTAATTGACTAGCAGTTAAACTCCCACAGAATTAACGCATGCAGAAACTAGCCGAAATATGTATTCGCCGACCTGTCTTCGCGACGATGATCGTGTTGTCGCTGGTCGTCGTGGGCGCGGCTGGTTTCTTCAAACTCGGCGTCGATCGTTTTCCGGCCGTCGATCTGCCGACAGTTACAGTTCGTGTTGGGCTTCCTGGCGCCGCGCCTGAAGAAGTCGAATCCTTAATCACTCAGCAAGTCGAAGAAGTAATCAACACCGTCGACGGCATCAGCGAGCTGCGCTCGGTTTCGGGCCAGGGCACGTCGCTAGTCATCGCGACTTTCAATCTCGATCGAAATCTGGAATCAGCCGCGCAGGACGTCCGCGATCGCGTGAACACGCTGGGTCGTAATCTTCCCGAAGACGCGACGCCGCCAGTGGTCCAGAAATTCGATAACGACAGCACGCCCGTGCTGACGATCGCCTTGACCGCCGATCGATCGATCAGAGAGCTGACAGAGCTAGGCGACAAAACTGTGCGTCCGCAGCTCGAACGCGTCGCAGGCGTCGGGGAAGTGCGCGTCGTCGGCGGTCTCGATCGCGCCATCAACGTTTGGATTGACGCCGACCGGCTCGCAGCTTATCAGATCCCCATTTCACAGATCCGGCAGGCACTTGAACGCCAGAACACTGACGTGCCCGGCGGAAACGTCACCACCGGAAAAGAAGAGTTAACCCTTCGTACGCTCGGAAGATTTACCGATCCACGACAGTTCGACGATCTCGTCATCGCAAACGTCAATGGCGCGCCAGTCAGACTCCGCGACGTCGGTCGCGTTGAAGACGGCACCAAAGAGCAGCGCTCGTTTTCGCGACTCAACGGTGTCCCGACGGTCACGCTCGATATTCGCCGGCAATCGGGCGCGAACACAGTCGAGGTCATCAACGGTTTGAAAGCGGCGTTGCCTCGCGTTATCTCCCAACTTCCGAACGACGTCAAACTCGAAGTTATCCGCGATCAGTCGCGCTACATCGAAGCCGCGCTTCACGAGATCCAAATACACCTCGTGCTCGGTAGTATTCTCGCCAGCCTCGTCGTGCTTGTGTTCATGCGTTCGTGGCGTTCGACTCTGATCGCCGCGGTCGCGATTCCGTGCTCCGTCATTTCGACTTTCGGCATGATGAAAGCCCTCAACTTCACGCTTAACAGCGTGACGATGCTGGCGCTCGTGCTGATGGTCGGCGTGGTTATCGACGACGCCATCGTCGTACTGGAAAACATCTTCCGCTTCATTGAGGAAAAGAGAATCGAAGCGAAGGAAGCGGCGCGCGAAGCGACGAAGGACATTGGTCTGGCTGTTTTGGCGACGACTCTTTCTCTTGTCGTAATCTTCCTGCCGGTGTCGTTCATGTCGTCCATCTCAGGACGGTTCCTGTATCAGTTCGGCATTACCGCGGCCGTGGCGATCATGGTCAGCTTGCTCGTTTCGTTCACGCTGACGCCGATGATGAGCTCGCGGCTGATTCGCGTCAGCGACGCGAAGGGCGGACATGAGTGGCCGGCTTCACGTCGTGGTTTCTATCGCTGGATCGACGGCGCGTATACATGGATGCTCTCGTTCGCCATGCGACATCGTTTGGCTGTTGCTGTGGTCTCGCTCGCGGTGGTCCTGTCGAGCGTGCCGCTGTATCGCGCGGTCAAGCAGGAGTTCATTCCGACGAACGTCGACGAGGCTGAGTTTGAAATCGGCGTGAACGGTCCTGAAGGCACAAACCTCGCGGTGATGAACGAAACGATGACGGCAATCGAGAAAGACATTCTCGATACGCCGGGTGTGACGATGATCTTGTCGTCCGCGGGTGGCGGGTTCCTCGGCGGTGTGAACCAGGGCGACGCTTACATCCGCATCGAGCCGCATGAGAAGCGCACATTTTCGTTGACTAAGCTGTGGAACGAAACCAAAAAAGGAAATCCGCTCAACGCCTTCCGCGGCAACTACACGCAACAGGACGTGATGCAGGAAGTTCGCCGGCGATTGCGGAAGTACGCGCCGATGCGCACCAGCGTGCGTAACGGACGCTCGTTCAACTTTGGTACTGGTGGTCGCACAGATATCGATTTCGTGTTTCGTGGTCCTGACATCGTGGCCCTCGCTGGCTACGCGGATGATCTGGTCGCTCGATCTGAAAAGCTCGGCGGTATCGTCGACGCCGACACAACGTTGAAGCTGAACAAGCCGGAGTTGCGCGTCCGCATCGATCGCGAGCGTGCGGCGGATCTCGGCGTCGATACTTCCGACATTGCGACGAGCCTCCGTTTGATGGTGGGCGGTGAAGACGAAGCATCGCGATTCAGAGACGAGCAGGTCAATGAGGACTACGACGTGCAGTTGCGTTTGACCGAAGCAGATCGACGCGACGCGGATACGATCAGTCGACTGTGGGTTCCTTCTTCGCGAGGAGGCCCGGGCGGCGGTGCGGGACTGGTGCGACTCGATAATCTTGTGAAGATCACACGCGACACTAGCCCGTCGCGAATCGATCGACTCGATCGCGAGCGGCAAGTCTCCGTACGTGCGTCAGTGGCACCCGGTTACGCGCTCGCGGATCGCATCGAGGCGTTGCGTGGCGCGGTGCGTGAGATGAACTTGCCGATCGCTTACACGACGACGGTTTCCGGTCGCGCGCGCGAGCTCGAGAAGACGTTCACCGAGTTTATCTGGGCGTTTATTCTGTCCGTGATCTTCATGTACATGATTCTCGCCTCGCAGTTCGAGAGCACGGTGCATCCGTTGACGATTTTGTTGAGCTTGCCGCTGTCCGTGCCGTTTGCGTTGCTGTCGTTGTGGGGAACGGGAGACACGCTCAATCTCTATTCCGCGCTCGGTGTGCTCGTCTTGTTTGGCGTGGTGAAGAAGAACGCGATCTTGCAGATCGATCACATGAACAGCCTGCGGGCGAAGGGCATGGAACGTCACGAAGCGATCATGCAGGGCAATCGCGATCGTTTGCGTCCGATTCTGATGACGACGCTGGCGCTGGTCGCGGGTATGTTGCCGCTGGCGTTGGGTACTGGTCCCGGCGCGGAGGAACGACGCTCGATCGCAATCGTCGTTATCGGCGGTCAGACGTTGTCGCTGTTGCTGACGTTGATTGCGACACCGGTGGTCTATTCACTGCTCGACGATCTGAAACAGACGTCGCGTTGGCGCCGGTTTGCCGAGTCGATCGGAACTGTTTCGCAGTCGATTGTCGAGAGGTTTAAGAAGCCGCGTCGCGAACCCGAAGTCGATGACGTTCCGGCGGAACGCAGCACGTCGGGTGATTAAGAATCATTCGGTTGCTTGAGGATTCGCTCCCAGCCTGAATCATCCCGTTTCATCTGTTTCACCAGCTCATCCCGCAAACTTCGTAACTTATCGCTCAACCGGGGTGTGTAGTTGTTGAGATCCGGAAACCGTCTCCGCTGCTCCTCGACAAATACTTTCTGCTTTTCGATTGACGGAATTGCCGAGTGTTGTCCGTTCTCCCAGAACGGGACCAGCAAGCGTTCGACTCTCGCTGCGCCAGGTATCGTCACTTCTTCATCGTCAAGCCCGATCACGTCGCCGACGTAGTTGCCGCGCAGGTCGCTGCCGCGAAACAACTGCAACTTGCCCGGCAGTGTGATCTTGTCTTCCGAGTTTGACGCTTTCAACGTTGGCCGGTCCTTCATCAAACTCTGCTTGAAAATCACGCCCGCGACTGCCGGCACTTCACTCGACAGCTTCGTCCCGATACCAAAGCCTGCGACTTCCGGAAACGCTGCGACGATGCGTCGCACTTTTTCCACGTCGAGATCGCCAGTGAGATTCGGACGCAGACCGCGAAGACCGTTTGCTTCAAAGAACCGCAAACACCATTGGCCCAACTCGGCCAGGTCACCCGAGTCAACGCGAAAGCCTTTGAACGCGCGACGCCGCGATTCGGTTGAAGTCGCGGCCATCGCGGCATGCACGGCGCCCATGTAGACGTCGATCGTATCGAGCAGCAATGTCGTGCCGTTCGGGTTCGCGTCGAGCCAGCGCTCAAAAGCAACTTGTTCGAAGTGTTTTGGTTTCCCGGTGCGCGGTTCGATCTCGGGTTGGTCCAGGTACTCGATGAAGGCTTGTTGCCAGTAATGTGCTTCGGTGCCGACGGCGGGAATGTCGAGACGGTGAGCGGCTTCCATGTTTGACGTGTCGTTGAAGCCGCCGATGAATGCGTAAACGGCGATGTCGACCGCGCGTTCGATGTCGCCGTTACGCCGCAACGAAAAATCCGAGAGCCAGCGATGGTCGCCTGCGGCCATGCGAAACTGCATCGCCGTGCTCGCGGTCGTCATCGGCAGATCGAAGGCGTGCTCAAACTTGATCTCCTGCGCCTGCGTCAGTCCGAAAGCACCGCGAATGTCCGCGAAGGGTTCCTGTGCGAAGACGATCGTGCCCGGGCGAACGGCGCGAATCGCCCCGACGAACTGAATGTCTTCGATTGCCTTCGCGAAGTTATGCAGACCGCCGCGGTCCTGTTCGAGAAAGCGAAGACGCGGACGATCGAGCTGGCTGTCGACGAGAAGACGCACCAGGCGTTCGTGACCGAGGCAGGGCGCGAATGGCAGTTTTCGTTGGGTTACGTAGAACGTCGCTTCGGCGTCGCTGAGACGTTCGTTGTGCAGCCGCGCGACGTCCTTGAACGACGCGTCGCCCATCGCGGCGTGGTATCGATCAATGTTCAGCGTTCCCATATCAGGTGGGAAAATCCGTGTTTACGATCTCAGCACCCGCCGCGCGCATCTCGCGGATCGCGCGTTCGCCGTCACCGGGATTTAATTCCACTGGGCGCATCGCGTTCTCCACGGCTTTTACTTTGAACCCTTCTTTGAGTCCAGCAAGCACTGTCTCTTTCACACAGTAATCGGTAGCGAGTCCGCCGACTGTCAACTCTTCGACGCCCTGATCGTGGAGTTGCGACGCGAGGTCGGTTTCGTCGAAAGCGGAATAGCAATCAGTGTCGCCAAGGCCTTTGGAGATGAGGCGGATACGCGGATCGTCCTTCAATTGCGGATGAAACTCGGCGCCCCGCGTGTTCTGCACGCAGTGAACAGGCCACGTGCCACCGTATGTCTGAAAGTGTTTTGTCTGTGGCGGGTGCCAGTCGCGGCTTTTGTACACGGGCGCGCCGCGCTCCAGAAACTCGTCGATCAACGCATTCAGCGGCGCGACAACTTCGTCGCCGTGGGCCACCGCCAACGTCCCTCCCGGACAAAAATCGTTTTGCACATCGACAACGATTAACGCTTGTTTCGATTGTGTTGACATCGTGAATTTGGCCCCCGTGTTTCCGGAGACGATGTTACACTGCTTACTCCCTCTCTAAAAGCAAGGTCGCATCATGAAGCGCATGGAATTCCATCTCGGACCACTCGCAGATCGCTTGAACACCGCGATCCGCGAAGCTGAACAAGCCGGCGTCGCCAAACGGATGTGGCGGAAGGACGCATCGCTCTGGAAACCAGACGAGGCCAGTCACAAGCAAATCCGAAACTCGCTCGGTTGGCTGACCGTTCCCGACGAAATGATCGGCGTGGCGGGCGAACTGATCGAATTCGCGGAGATGATTCGAGCGCGCGGGTTTCGACACGTGATGGTGTGCGGCATGGGCGGTTCGTCACTGTGTCCCGAAGTGCTGGCGCGAACCTTCGGTCAACCGGCCGGGTTGTTCCCGGAACTGCTGGTGCTCGATTCGACCGACCCGGATGTCATCGCTCGCTTGCGCGATCAGATCGACATCGATCACACACTCTTCGTCATCGCTTCAAAATCTGGAACAACAACCGAGCCCACTGTCTTCTACAAATTCTGGTACGACGAGCTCAGCAAACGACGCGCGAATCCCGGCGAGAACTTCATCGCCATCACCGATCCCGCTTCACCGCTCATCGACGCCGCCGCCGAACTCGGTTTTCAACGAACGTTTCTCAACCAGTCTGACATTGGCGGACGTTATTCGGCGCTTTCGTATTTCGGCATGGTGCCTGCCGCGCTGATGGGAATCGACATCCGCAAGTTTCTCGAACGAGCAAAAGAAGCAGAACAATCGTGCTCAGCCGTCATGCCTGCTGAGTCGAACATCGCGCTCAAACTGGGAACGATCCTCGGCGAGTGCGCAAACGCCGGGCGCGACAAGCTGACGCTGGTCATCGATCCGCAGATCGAAACGCTTGGACTGTGGATTGAACAACTGATCGCGGAAAGCACCGGCAAGGAAGGCAAGGGAATAGTGCCGGTCGTCGGCGAACCGCTTGGCGAACCTTCAGTCTACGGCGACGATCGCGTGTTCGTCGCGATCTCGATCGGCGTCATTCCGCAGGACACAAACGCCACACTGAGCGCTTTGGCCGCAGCCGGACATCCGATCGTCAATCGCCAGGTCAACGACATTTACGATCTCGGCGCGGAGTTTTTTATCTGGGAGTTTGCGACCGCGTGCGCCGGTTGGCGACTCGGCATCAACCCGTTCGATCAGCCGAACGTGCAGGAAGCGAAAGATGCAACGCGCGAATTATTGAGCGAGTTTTCGACGTCCGGCAAACTGAGCGACGATCAAAAACTCGCCGACGACGACGCGATCCACGCGCAGCTCAAGGCGATCAAACCCGGCGACTACGTCGCGTTTCTCAACTACATCGAAGAGCTGCCCGAAGTCGCTCGCAAGTTTCAGGAACTCAGAATTCTCGTGCGCGACCGTACAAAGTGCGCGACGACGATCGGCTATGGACCACGTTTTCTTCACTCCACCGGACAGCTTCACAAAGGTGGCCCAAACACCGGCGTGTTCTTCCAGTTTGAAGCTAAAGACAAGAGCGACTTCCCCGTACCCGGCGAGCCTTACACCTTCGCCATCTTGAAGCAGGCCCAGGCGCTAGGCGACTTCCGGGCCCTCGTGAGCCGCGGTCGTCGTGTGGTCCGTATCGACCTCGGGGACAACCTTCTCGCCTCGTTGGATCGTCTGAAGGAAGTCATCTTGAATGCGTTGAAGTAGTACGATCAGGGCCGGCTCCGCACATTAGTCGTACGACTCTGGAAACATAGCCGCAATACTTCTTTGATAAATACAAAGGACATCCCCCAGGTGTATCCACTCTCTCGTTAAGGCATACGATTTGCCATTTCGAGAATTCTTACTCGCTGCCTTGGACCCCTGCCATTGTTGGAGGAGGAGCCGGTCACCATGAAGTTCATCGAGAAGTTTTTCAGAAGCGGACTCGCTATCGACCTGGGTACGGTTAACACGCTTATCTATCATCCGAGCCGGGGCTTGCTTGTCAATCAGCCGTCTGTAGTCGCAATCGATCGCTATGATGGCGAAGTTGTCTCGGTGGGGCATAAAGCCGCACGCCTACTTGGCCGCGAACCGCGCGGCATCGAAGTTCATCGACCTATCCGCTGCGGCACAATCTTTAATTTCGAAGTCACACAGAAAATGCTGCGTTCGTTCGTCGGCAGCGTTACCGACGGCTACCGCCGTGGGCATTTCGTCGTCGGCACACCTGGTTCGGCAACCGCCGTCGAGCAGCGCTCGGTCCGCGATGCGGCTCGGGATGCTGGCGGCAGTCGGATCGATCTCGTCGACGAAGGATTGGCGGCGGGACTTGGTGCTGGTCTGAGTTTTGACGACGAGCGCGCGCATCTGGTGGTCGACATCGGTGGAGGCACGACGAACATCGCGATCATCGCGTCAGGCGGAGTTGTTACATCCATGAGCTTGCAGGCTGCGGGTAACGCGATGGACGACAGTATTCGCGACTACGTTCGTTCGAACTACTGTTTGCAGATCGGCGAGTACACCGCCGAAGCGTTGAAGAAAGAACTCGGCGCGTTGAGCGACGACGAGATTCGCCGTGACGACAGAAAGGTGCAGATCGTTGGTAAACATCTTAGCGATGGTTCGGGTTGTGCCGTCGACATTTCGGCTGAAGAGGTGCGTGAAGCTTTGGAGCCGGTGATTGTGGAAATAGTTGCCGGCATCAGGCGTGTGCTTGAAGAGGCGCAGCCCGAAGCAGTCGCCGACATCTTCTACTCCGGCATGATTCTCACTGGCGGCGGATCGTTGTTAAAGGGAATCAAGGACCGATTGCAAAATGAGTTGAGCCTGCGCGCGACGATGCCGGAAGATCCGATCACGACGGTAGTGATGGGCGCCGGACTGTTGTTGTCCGAGCCCGATCACCTGCACCGTTGCGCGATTCGTCAAAACCTTCCTGTCTGGCAGGAAGCGGAAGAACTTGTCGTTAGCTGGTAATCAGAAAACTCGTTTTTAAAACTCGTCTGTCGCTATGGCGTGATGACGACTCCACCCTCCTCGGGGATCAATTGCGGCAACGGTAGCCCATCGTTGCAATTGATACCTGGGTTCCTGACAAAGAGCGGAGTAATTCGATCGGCGGAGAACGGAATGGGGGAAAGGGCTCCATCGATCGCACCAAACACCACATTTGAATTCTTTGGATAGTCTGGATCGGTTGTTTCGACCACCTTACCCGACATGACCGCTTCAGACCCGGAAATCTTCACGCAATTAAGCTTCACGGATACCGAGGTTTGAGCATTTAAGTTGTCGAATTGTGCGGTGCCTTTGCCACTGGTGGTACCACTGTTCACTGTCGCACTGAAGGAGAAGGCGAACTCCTCTCCCAAAAAAAGAAACGAACCTGAGCCGTTAGCTGAAGAGGCAAAAGCGGCTGCGTTTGCCGGCTGTTGCGTGTTTATCGCGAGGGGGATTAGCAGAAGCACACCGAGGATCGTGAAGATGGTCTTGGTACTCATAGATTCTCCCACGTACAGTTCGAGGCCCCGCTACGCCCCGATTAAATCCCGGAATTGCGCTGGACTGACTGCGTCAGTATCAGGAGCCAGCGTGTGAGTGGCTTGACGCAAGCGCACACTATTAGAAAGTCACGCTTGCGTCAAGAAAAGACGGGGAAAAACAACGCAGATCTAACACTTCACATAGCCCAGTAACCAGAAGACGATGATGAAAATCAGGATCGTGGAAATGCATCCGCCGCCAAACTTCCACGCTGCCGCGCCCGCTAGTAATCCTCTGAGTGGACCTTCCATGTAAACCCTCCCTCGATAATCGCTCGATATCCGAACAGCAAAACTGCTCGGTCAACTTTCGGCAAGCTCAATGCCACATACGGCTACTTGCGTTTTAAAAATCGGACCAACGCGCGTTCCGCTTTGTGCAGTCCAAAACCGCGAAACGAAACCAGATCGTCCGGACTGGTAGAAAAGCTATCGATCACTCGTCCCTTTTCAAACGCATGAATAATCTCTGGACATACGTACGAGCTGCGACATACCGCGGGAGTATTCCCCAGCACTTCGGCGGTCTCTTTGATCGCGGCCACAACTCTCTTCTTGATCCCGGTAACACTTGCCGGAACGGGTAAGTCTTTTCCATCACGCGCGAGCGCGCAGGCGCAAACTAACGTTCCGGCCCAGGTGCGAAAGTCTTTCGCACTGAAACTCTCACCCATCACTTCCTTGATGTACTCGTTGATATGGCGGCGTGTCACCACGACCACTTGACCGTTGTCATTTTCAAACTTGAAAACATTGAAACCCGGAAGCTTCAACGTCGCACGAATCACTCGCGCCGCTTGCCGGTCGCGCAGTTGCCGTTGCTGCCGCACTCCTGACTTTCCGAGAAAGTCAAACTCAATCAGATCACCCTTCACTGTCACGTGCTTGCGGCGCAAGGTGGCGATGCCGTAACTGCCATGTTCACTCGCGTAGACCTCGCTTCCCGGACGCATGTAACAAGTCGACAGGATGCGGAGCACGGCGGCAAGCACTCTTTCACGGCCCAATCCCGGTTGTCGTAAGTGTCGTCTGATCGTTGCGCGCATCTTCGGCAGCGCCTGTGCAAACTTTGTAATCCGTTCAAACTTGCGCAGCTCCTGAACCCGCGTGTGGTTTTCGTGATAGAGGTATTGCCAGCGTCCGGCTGCGTCACGCCCGACTGCCTGCACTCGTCCTTTCGCCGCCGGATTGATCGCCACGTCCACCCACGCCGGTGGAATTCTCAGTTTGTCGATTCGTTCGAGGTCTGCTTTCGTCAAACGACCGTTTTGCGAGGCGTAGCGAAACCCGCGCTTCGGGGTGCCGAGTCGTCGTATGCCGGTATTTTGCAGACGTTCGAGCTTCGTCATATTGGATTCCTTAAAAAGCCCGGAACGAGATTTGTCTATACATTTGGTTGTGTGTGGATCCTGGTAGGTAAGGAACAGTCGGGAAGATGATGTTGAGTAACAAGAGTAATCCGGTAAATAGCGGCCTGAATAACACGCGCCCGAATCATCACGTCGTTTGCTCGTGGTGCGGCGCAGTCATCAGATCCAACGCCGAGGAACACGAAGAGCAGATGTGTTTGATTTGTCATGCGCGAATGCTCAACGACTATTTTCAGAAGGTGAGAAGAGTGAGCGACGAGAGGCGTGCCTCCCGCCGCTTCTGAACAAATTCAGGTATTTCCGAATCATTCCTTTGAAAATTTCCACGGTTTACCGCGTCGTGTCGCCACGATCGCCTTGCCCCGGCGCTACCTTCGTCTTCGCATGTTGTTTGCGATCGTTCGCGAGTGAACGACCCACGTCGACGACGTCTTTGAATCGTCCCTTTTCATCGCGCCTCACAAAACGTTTGTCTCTGCCGGTATCAACCAATTCACGATGACTCTTTGTCGCCTTTCTAGGCATTGCCGAACCTCCTTGAGTGTAGGTTTCCTGTACAGCCAACTGTCGCAGTTGTTTAGTTCCGAAGCATCCGGAACGCTGAATCCGACACGTTTTCACTGAGGCGCAAGCGCGATGCCATCGCTAATTGCTAGTCAGAATTGCCCTTGAACTGTGTCGGACTGGTGGCCCAAACGTTGTGGGACGAGATTTGCTCAATATCCGGTGACTACAAGGAGGGGTCAAACAATGCCAAGAGGAGACAAGTCAAGTTACACCGACAAACAGAAACGCAAAGCTGAACACATCGAGGAAGGATACGAGGACAAAGGCGTCTCGAAGAAGGAAGCACAGCGACGCGCCTGGGCGACCGTGAACAAAGA
>Ga0111539_10009238_pt1 | contig 12461 bp, 11 predicted proteins | sample RhiMethybrSRZTD1_FD_79667 | JGI IMG/M metagenome (GOLD analysis project Ga0111539, IMG submission 79667) | Populus rhizosphere microbial communities from Tennessee, USA - Rhizosphere MetaG P. TD hybrid SRZTD1 (version 2) (version 2) | ecosystem: Host-associated > Plants > Roots > Rhizosphere >...
CACGCCGCTCAACGCGATCATCGGCTACAGCGAGATGCTCGAGGAGGAGGCGCAGGAGCGCGGGATCGGCGAGCTCGCGCCCGACCTCGGCAAGATCCACGCCGCCGGCAAGCACCTGCTCGCGCTGATCAACGACGTGCTGGACCTGTCGAAGATCGAGGCCGGCAAGATGGAGCTGTTCCTCGAGGACTTCGAGATCAAGAGCCTGGTGCAGGACGTGGAGTCGACGATCCGCCCGCTGGTGGAGAAGAACCAGAACGTGCTCGAGGTGGGCTGCCCGGCCGACATCGGCCTGCTCCACGCCGACCTGACGCGCGTGCGCCAGATCCTCTACAACCTGCTGAGCAACGCCGCGAAGTTCACGCAGGAGGGCCGCGTCGCGCTCGACGTGCAGGCGCTGCGCATCCAGGGCGAGCCGTGGATCGAGTTCGCCGTGGCCGACACCGGCATCGGCCTCTCGCCCGAGCAGCAGCGGCGCCTGTTCCAGTCGTTCTCGCAGGCCGACCCCTCCACCTCGCGCAAGTACGGCGGCACCGGGCTCGGGCTCGTGATCAGCCGGCGCTTCGCCCAGATGATGGGCGGCGACATCCACCTGTGGAGCGAGCCCGGCCGCGGCTCGACCTTCACCGTGCGGCTGCCGCGGACGGCCGGCAGCGCGCGGGCGTCCAACTCGTCACCGGCCCTGGTGCTCGCCCCGGAGCCTCCCGCACGCTCGGCGCCGCTCGTGCTGCTGGTCGACGACGACAAGGCCACGCGCGAGGTGCTGACGCGCGGGCTCGAGAAGGAGGGCTTCCGGCTGCTGGTCGCCGCGTCGGGCGACGAGGCGCTGCGCATCGCGCGCGAGCGCAAGCCGGACGTGATCAGCCTCGACGTGCTGATGCCGGGCATGGACGGCTGGACGGTGCTGCGCTCGCTCAAGGCCGACCCGCTCACCGCGCCGATCCCGGTCGTGATGGTCTCGATGCTCGACGACCGCGACGTCGGCCACGCGCTCGGCGCCTCCGACTACCTGACGAAGCCCTTCGACCGCCAGCGGCTGGTGAACGCGCTGCGCCGCTATCGCCGCGACGGGACGCAGCGGCCGGTGCTCGTGGTCGAGGACGACGCGCCCACGCGCGAAGTGATCAAGCGCGCGCTCGAGCGCGACGGCTGGGCGGTGAGCGAGGCCGAGAACGGCCGGCGCGGGCTCATGAGCGTGGCGCGCCACGTGCCCGACGTGATCGTGCTCGACCTGATGATGCCGGAGATGGACGGCTTCCAGTTCGTCGCCGAGCTGCGGCGTAGCGAGAGCGGCCGCAGGATCCCGATCGTGGTGGTGACCGCGAAGGAGATCACCGACGAGGACCAGCGACGGCTCAACGGTCAGGTGCGCCGCGTGCTCCACAAGGGCTCGTTCTCGCGCGAGGAGCTCTCCTCGGAGCTGCGCCGGGCGCTCGAGTCGGGCCGCAGGGCCTGAGCCCCGTGGCGCGGCCGCGCGCCGCCGCGGTGCTCGTGCTGCTCGCCGCGAGCCCGTCGTTCGCCGAGACGGCACGCTACGCGGTCAAGCTGCGCGCCGATCTCGAGCGGCGAGTGCTGCAGGGCGAGGAGGTCGTGAGGTTCCGCGCCGAGGCCGGCACGCTGCGGCTTCGAAAGCACCCGGCCCTCGAGATCGTGCGCTTCACGGGCGGCGAGCTGCGCCAGGAGGCGGACGCCGTCGAGATAAGGTTGGCCCGGAGCGGCCGCCAGGAGCTGCGCTTCGAGTACACGGCCAAAGTCGCCCGCGGGCTGCGCTTCCTCGCCGACGGCAAGGGCTTCTTCACGACCTTCTACTGCGACGTCTGGATGGTGTGCGACGACGGTCCCGCCGAGCGCGCGCAGCTCGAGCTCGAGATCGCGCTGCCGGCCGCGAGCGGGCTCGTGGCGGTCGGTCCGGGCCGGCTGCGCAAGACGTGGAACCAAGGCGAGGCGCGCCACTTCCGCTTCGAGCAGCAGGAGCCCGTGCAGACCTACCTCTGGAGCTTCGCCGCCGCGCCGCTCGTCGAGTCGACGCAAGGCCGCCTGTCCGTCCACGCTGCGGCGGCCGGTCACGCGGCGGCGCTCCAGAAGACCGCCTCCGCGGAGGCCTTCTTCCGCGAGCGCGCGGGGACGGGGCCTCCCACGCGCCGCTACGCACAGGTGTTCCTGCCCGAGCGGGGCCTCGGCCAGGAAGCGGCCGGCCTGGCGCTGATGACCGAGCCCTACCTCGCCCGGCTCGAGGCCGAGAACGACGTCTACCTGATGGCGCACGAGCTGGCGCACCAGTGGTGGGGTGTCCTCGTCGGGATTCGCTCCTGGTCGGATTTCTGGCTCAATGAAGGCATGGCCTCGTTCATGGCGAGGGCATTCATCGAGCGCCACCAGGGTCGGCCGGCTTACGAGCGCCGCATCGCCGAGCTGCGCGAGGAGCTCGCGGGGCTCCGCAAGGACGGCAAGGACCGCCCGCTCCACTACGAGGGCTGGCAGACCGCGAGCGAGGCGCTCGGCCCGATCCCCTACGTGAAGGGCGCGCTCTTCCTCGACCGGCTGCGGAGCGAGCTCGGCGAGGCGGCCTTCTGGCGCGGAATCGCGCGCTACACGAGGTCGAACGCGCGAGGGCTCGTGGACTCGCGCGACTTCCAGCGCGCGATGGAAGAGGCGAGCGGGCGGCCGCTCGCGTCGCTCTTCGATGAAGCGGTCTACCGTTGAGGCGGACGGCCTGCGCGCCGGCGCTGCTGCTTCTGTCGATCGGGCCGTCGGCCTCGCGGGCTTTTGCTGAGCGCGTGCGCCTCGAGTCCGAGCGGGCGACCGTCGAGTACACGGCAGGCGCGCTTTCGACGTCTGAAGCCCAGGCCTTCGCCCGCCTCGCGGAGGACGGCGTCGCCGACGTCGAGCAGCTCGTGGCTCCCGGCCTGCCGACGTGGGCGCGGCGCAGCGGCCGGGTCCGCTTCATCGTGAGCGACGAGATCGACATCTCGAGGACCTGGGGCCGCACCGTGGTGCTGCCGCTCGGCCGCGTGCGCGGGCGTCGAGCCCCCTACCTGCACGAGACCGTCCACGCGCTGGTGCCGGCGCGCGGCGATCGCACCTGGCTGAGCGAGGGCCTCGCCTGCTACCTCGAGAGCTACGTGGCCGAGAATCGCCGCGGCTACGACGCCCACGTCTTCACGCGCGCCGGGGACGGTGGCATCCACGCGGCGGCGCGCCGCACGCTCGAGAGCGCCGGCGGGAAGGCGGTGTTGCCCTGGGTCGGCTCCTCGGGCTCGCCGCCGAACCTCGAGCAAGACCGCGAGGGCGTGGCGCGCCCCTTCTACGTGCTCTCGCACTCGCTCGCGAAGCACGTCGCGGAGGCGGCCGGGCTCGCGGCAGTGGTGCGCGCCCTGGTCTCGAGCGACCCACGTGCGTTCGACGAGGCGACCGGACACACGGGCGAGGTCTGGCGGTCGCGCTGGCTTTCCGAGATCGGCGCGAGCGCGCCGCGGACCGGCCCCTAGCCGAGCGCGCGCTTCAGGATCGCGTCGATCTTGGCGGTGAGCCCGGGGAAGTCGACGGGCTTCGTGTCGTAGTCGTCGCAGCCCGCGGCGAGCGCCTTCTCGCGGTCGCCCGCCATCGCGTGCGCCGTGAGCGCCACGATCGGCACGCGCGCGGTCGAGGGGGAGGCCTTCAGGCGCCGCGCAGCCTCCCAGCCGTCGATCACCGGCAGGCTCATGTCGAGCAGGATCAGATCGGGCGCCTCGCTCTCGGCCATCAGGATGGCCTGCATCCCGTCGGCGGCCAGCAGCACCTCGTGGCCCTTGCGCTGCAGACGCCGCGACAGCATGTCGCGGTTCATGTCGTTGTCTTCGACGAGCAGGATTCGGGCCATGGCGGAACAGGTTCTCACCAGACGGTTATCACAGTACGGCGCCCCGGCTCAAACCGCGACGCTGGTCAGCGCGACGAAAGCCTCCTCGAGCTTGGCGTGGCTGGGCCGCGCAAGCTGCCTCACGACCTTGCCGTCGCGCACGAAAACGAAATTCGGCCACAGCCGTACTTCGAATGAACGCCCGAGCAGCCGGCCCGGCCCGTCCTCGACCTTGACGTGCTTCACGTCCGGGAAGCGCTCGAGCAGCTCGGCGACGCGCAGCGCGATCGCGCGGCAGTGGCCGCACCAGGCGGTCCCGAACTCGAGCAGGACCGGCCCCTGGCCCGCGTCGATCTCGGCGCGGGTCGGCGTGTGGCTCTCGTCCCGGTACTCGGTTTCAGCAGGCATCTAAAAGGGGTCAGCTCTCGAATTCGCGCATTGTCAGGGTGCAATGCCTCGATTCAAGACCTGACCCCATGTTGCCACAGCGCCGCGCGGCCCGCGATAAGATGCGCGGCGTTCCGAGCACAGCCATGGCCCTCGTCCCGGGAGCGAACGCCGGTCCCTACCGCATCGTCGAGCCGCTCGGCCGCGGCGGCATGGCCTCCGTCTACAAGGCGTACGAGTCCAAGCTCGACCGCTACGTCGCGCTCAAGGTGCTGCCGCGGGAGTTCCTGCACGACCCGAACTTCGCGCAGCGCTTCCGCCAGGAAGCGCAGGTGATCGCGCGGCTCGAGCATCCGAACATCATCCCGATCTACGCCTACGACATCGAGGAGGCCGAGGGCATCCCCTGGATGGCGATGCGGCTCATCCCCTCGGGCTCGCTCTCCGACCTGCTGAAGAAGGAGCGCCTGGCGCGCGCCCGCGCGGTCGCGATCCTGCGCGGGGTGGCCGACGCGCTCGACTTCGCCCACAAGAAGGGCATCGTGCACCGGGACGTCAAGCCGCAGAACGTGCTGCTCGACGAAGCCGCGCGCGTGTACCTCGCCGACTTCGGCATCGCCAAGATGCTCGAGTCGTCGGGCGGGCTCACCGCCAGCGGCATGATCACGGGCACGCCGCAGTACATGGCGCCCGAGCAGGCGACCGGCCTCAAGATCGGGCCGGCGGCCGACGTCTACGCGCTCGGGATCATGGCCTACGAGATGCTGACGGGGCGCGTGCCGTTCTCGGCCGACACGCCGGTCGCGGTGCTGATGAAGCACGTGCAGGATCCGCTGCCGCTGCCGCCGCCCAACGTCGTGCCCGAGCCGATGCTGCGCGCCTTGCTGAAGGCGGCGGCGAAGAAGCCCGAGGAGCGCTGGCCCACGGCCGGCGCCTTCGTCGACGCGCTCGCGGCCGGGCTCGGGGCGCCCGCCGCGGCGGGTCCCGCCCCGACCGAGCTGCCGACCGTGGAGGTCCCGCGCACGCTGCCGCAGCCCTCGGCCCCTCCGACCGTCGTTTCGCCCGCGACGGCCCCCGTGCCGGCCGCTACGGTCCTCACGCCGCCGCCGCTGCCGGCGCGGCCTCCCGTCGTGCGGCCGCCCGTCGCCCGTGCCGAGACCGTTCCGGTCGCGACGCGCAAGACGGGAACGACCGCCGTGGTGCTCGGCCTCGGCGCTCTCGGGCTGGTCGCGGTCGCCGCGATCGTCGGGGCGTGGCTCCTGCTGGGCCGCTCGCAGCCGGTTTCGCCGCCCGAGGCGCCGGGCGCGTCCGACGGTGGGGCGCGCGTTCCCGTCACGCCGGCCACCACCGTGCCGGCCGCGCCGCGGGACTCGAGCACGATCGCCCGCGGCGAGCGGCTGCCCGCGGAAGCATCGGACCCGTCGCGCGTTGCCTCGGTCCCCGCGGCTGCGTCCGCGCCGGCGGCCGCGCCGGTGCGGCCGTCGCCGCCACCCGCGACCGCCGCCCCTCCGCACGTGACCGCGCCCGTCGTCACGCCGCCGACGACGCTCGCGCCCACTCCTGCGCCGACACCCGCCGCTCCCGCGATCGACCCCGAGGTCCAGCGGCTCGCCGCGGCGCTCGGCGACCGCGACTCGAACGTTCGTCGCCAGGCGGCGCTCGAGCTGTCGACCCACGGCGCCCTCGCCGCGCCCGCGGTGCCCGACCTCGCCACGGCGCTCGGCGATCGCAGCCCCGACGTGCGGCTGCGCGCGGCCGAGGCGCTCGGCAAGATCGGCTCGGCGGCGCAGGCCGGCGTGCCCGCGCTCGCGCAGGCGCTCCACGACACGGACGCGCTCGTCGCCTCCGAGGCCGCGAAGTCGCTCGGCCTGATCGGTGAAGCCGCCGGTGGCGCGGCGGCCGCCCTCGGCGGCGCCCTCACGAACCCCGCGATCGGCGTCCGCCGGGAAGCCGCGCGGGCTCTCGCCCGGCTCGGCCGGCGCGCCGAGCCCGCGCTCGCCGCGCTGATCGCGGCGCTCTCCGCCAGGGACAAGACCGTCTGCTCTCAGGCCGCCCGCGCCCTCGGGCACCTCGGCGCCGCGGCGCGGCCGGCCGTCGAACGCCTCACGGCCCTCAGCAAGGACCCGGACATCCTGGTCTCGCGCGAGGCCCAGGACGCGCTCGCCGCGATCGGCCGCGAGTGAGCGCCGTCACCGGTTTCGAGCGAGTCCCGTCACGCCTGCCGGGAGTATCCTCTCGTCCAGGGAACCCGGCGGCCGGGACGTCGTCCCTTACTAGGGAGGTCGCGATGAGACGGGGGGTCCGGGCGGCTCTGATTCTGGGCTTGGCCATGCTGTTGCCTGCGGCGGCCCTGCGGGCACAAGAAGATACGGACGGCGGCCGCGGCGAGAGCGTCGACGGCTACGCCGAGTGGCGGCTGGGCTCGTGCCTGGTGGCCGACGCCCAGCGGGTCTGCCCGGCTGCCGGGATGAAGTTCAAGGGCGAGGGCGACGCCAAGAGCTTCGCGACGATCCCGCTCGGCTACGAGCTCAAGGCCAAGGGCAAGCGCCAGCGCGACGGCTCGCTGCTCGCGCGCGAGGTCGAGGCCAAGCCCAACGGCTCGGCGATGTTCGAGGGCACGGTCAAGTCCGCGACCGACCAGGCCGAGGCCCAGGCGCGCCAGCAGGGCCGCTTCGGCGATCCCAAGTCCCCCGTGGGCAAGCTGATCGAGAGCGGCCCCGAGGTCGAGCGCGTGACCCGCATCGTCGACGAACTGCTGCCGGCCTACGTGCCGCGCGAGAGCGTGCGCGTCTACGTGATCGACAACAAGGAATGGAACGCCTTCGCGATGGGCAACTACTCGATCTACGTCTTCACCGGCCTGCTGAAGGACATGGACGACGACGAGGTCGCGATCGTGCTCGGGCACGAGCTGGTGCACGCGACCCACGAGCACTCGCGCAGGCAGTTCAAGAAGGACATGTGGGTTCAGCTCGCGATGCTCGGCGCGCTCGGCGCGGCATCGACGATCGACAACGACACGCAGCAGGCGGTCGCCGGGCTCGCCGTCCTCGCCGCTGGAACGGCGCTCAAGAACGGCTACGGCCGCGGGATGGAGGACCAGGCCGACCGCGTCGGCCTGCGCTACGCCTACGAGGCGGGCTACGACATCACGAAGGGGCCGCGGCTGTGGAACCGCTTCGCCAAGAAGTACGGCGAAGGCAACAAGGCCGCGAACTTCTTCTTCAGCGACCACTCGCTGTCGGCGGCCCGCGCCACCAAGCTCGAGAAGGAGATCGCCTACAACTATCCGGACGGGCCGAAGCCGGACGGACCGGCGCGCGCGGCTCGCCCGGCGCCCGCCTCTGCGCCCACGGTCGCGGCGGCTCCGGTCATGATTCCGGCGAGCTCGCAGGCGCTCGCCACGCCGGCGTCCGCGCCGAGACCGCCGGCCGTGGTGACGATCACGCCGTCGACGGCGTCGAGCGCCGCAGCGGCGTCGAGCGTGGCCCCGGCGTCGAGCGCCGCGAAGCCGGCGTCGAAGCGCGTCGAGATCAAGCCGGGCATGACGAGCGAAGAAGTACGCCGCCAGCTGGGCGATCCCCAGGGCGAGGTGGTCTTCGGCGAGAAGACCCGCTGGACCTACCCCGGCATGACCGTGATCTTCGCCAGGGGAAAGGTGACGGACGTACAGTTCTGACGCGTCCGCTACTTCTTCTTCGGCACCCCGAGCGCAGCCAGCCGAGCCGCGACGTCCTCGCCCGCGCTGTCGGGCTTCACGTCCTTGTCGACGTAGAGGATCCTGCCGTCCTTGCCGATGTAGAAGGTCCAGCGCTTGGCGAGGCCCAGGATCGGGATCCGCACGCCGTACGACTCGGCGGCCTTCGTCTCGGGATCGGCGAGCAGCGGGTAGTCCACGCCGAGCGACTCCGCGAACTCCTTGTTCTTCTGTTGCGAGTCGGTGCTCGCGGCGAAGTAGGCGACGTCGAACGCGCGGATCTTGTCGCCGCTCGCACGGAGCGACTTGCACTCCCGCGTTCAGCCGCCGGTGAAGGCCTTCGGGAACCAGGCGAGCACCACGGCCTGCTTGCCTTCATAGTCGGCCAGCCGATACGTCTTGCCGTCCGACGCCGCGAGCGAGAAGTCGGGCGCCTTGTCGCCCGGCTGAAGCTCGCCTCCCGCCGCTGCGTTCGCCATCAGGACACCCCAGAGCGCGAAGATCGACCGCCGGCTCATGCCCCTCGGATTATGGGCAAGGCCCGCAGAGGCGGTCAACGGCCGTAGAATGCCCGGGCTTGCTGCGCCTGCTGTCGCTGCTCGCGCGCGCCGCGTTCGCGGTCACGCTCGGACTCCTGCTGCTCGCCGTCCTGCGCTGGCCGCCGGTCGCCGCCGAGCCTGCTCTCGACGTGCGCGCCCTGCCGCTCGCGCTACCGCTCGTGGTCTTCGCCGTGCTTGCCGCGCTCACCGGCCGCGAACGGAGGGCGCAGCGTCTCCGGCCGCTCGCCGTCGCTCTGGTGTCGGTGCTCGGCGCCCTCGCGCTCGTGGTCGGCCTGCGCGGTCCGGCCGGCCTCGCCGCGGACGTCGGCAACGGCGCCGCGAGCGTCGGTCGTACGGCCGCGGGAAGCGTCGACATCACGGGACGTGAGCTCGCGGCCTTCGCGCTCGGACGCCACACGGAGCTCGCCTGGAGCGGTGAGCTGCGCGTTCCCGCGTCGGGCCGGTATGCGATCTGGGTGGAGGGGCGCGGGCGCGTGAGCGTGTCGCTCGGCGGGCGCCCGGTGCTCCAGTCGGAGGGCGATCCGCTGCGCGCCTCGGCCGCGATCGGGCTGGCGGCGGGGCCGATCCCGCTCGAGGTGCGCTTCGCGCATACCGGGCCCGGCCCGCGCCTGAGGCTCGGGTGGACGCGTCCGGACGGGCGACGCGAGACGATCCCGCCGCGCGACCTCGGGCCGAAGCGGCCCGCCTTCGTCTGGTGGCTGACCGATGCCCTCGCGCTCGTCGCGGCCGCGCTCCTCGGCCTCGTGGCGTGGCGCGCGCGGTGGGACGTACGCCGCGCCGTGCCGTCGCCGCGGCCCGTCACGGCGGGGGAGCTTGCCGCCAGCGGCGCCGCCTACCTGCTGCTGCTCGCGCTCATGAGCTGGCCGCTCGTCGAGGACCTCGCGCACACCGGCCCGATGGACCGTCCGGACGGCCGCCTCAACGCGTGGATCCTGGCCTGGGCCGGGCCGACGCTCTTCACGCACCCGGCGCGGCTTTTCGACGCCCCGGCCTTCCACCCGTCGAAGGACGCGCTGGCGTTCTCGGAGAACCTGCTGCTGCCGGCGGCCGTGGTCGCGCCGCTGCAATGGGCGTCCGGCCCGGTCCTGGCCTACAACGTCGCGCTCGTCGCGAGCCTGCTGCTCTCCGGGCTCGCGGTCCAGCTGCTGGTGCGGCGCGCGACCGGCGACCGGCTCGCCGCCTTCGTGGCCGGCGCGTTCTTCGCGGCCGGGCCGCACCGCTGGACGCGCTTGTCGCACCTGCACGCGCAGGTCACGGTGTTCTTCCCGCTCGCGCTCCTGGCGCTCGACCGCTTCTGGGAGAGCCGCACGCTGCGCCGCGCGCTCCTCGTCGGGCTCATGCTCGCGCTCCAGGGGCTCTCGTCGATCTACCTCGGCGCGATCACCGCGACCGCGCTCGGCGTGGCCGTGCTCGTCGCGATGCTGGGAGGCTTGAAGCCCGCCGAGCTCGGGCGCCTCGCGGTGGGGATGCTGCTGGCGGCCGCGCTGCTGTGGCCGGTGACGCAGCCGTACCTGCGCATGCGGGCCTTCCAGGGCCAGGAGTTCACGCTCGAGACGGTCTCGACCTATGCCGCCACGCTGCCGTCCTACGTCGCCGCGGGCACGCAGCTCTGGGGCGGCCTCTCGCAGCGCCTCGTCGATCCGACGGCGATTCGCGACACGCTCTTTCCAGGTCTCGCCGTGCTGGCCCTCGGCATCGCGGGGCTCGCTTCGGCGCCGCTGCGCTACCGCGCCGTCGCGGTGGCGGCTTCGGCCGTCGCGGTGCTCTTCTCGCTCGGGCCCGAGACCGCGTTCTACCGCTTCCTGCACGAGCACCTGGTGCTGATCCGCGGCGTGCGGGCGCTCGCGCGCTTCGCGCTCGTGCCCACGCTCGCGCTCTCGGTGCTCGCGGGACTCGCGCTCGCGGGGCGGCGACGGCTGGTCGTCGCCGCGGCGCTCGCGTGCATGATGCTCGAGTCCGCCAACCTGCCGCTGCGGCTCGAGCGCTACGACGGACCTGGCGAGGCGGCGCGCTTTCTCGCCGGCAAGCCGGGGGCCGTGCTCGTGCTGCCTCTCGCCGAGAACGACACGCTCGCGATGCTCGAAGGCCTGGCGCACCAGAGGCCGCTCGTGAACGGCGACTCCGGCTTCATCCCGCGCGCCTTCGACCGCGCGATGGAGCTCTTCGAGCACGGGCTCGACGACGAGGGCCTTCGCTTCCTTCGGGCGGTCGACGTGCGCCACGCCGTCCTGCCTGTTTCGGCCGGCGCCCTTCCCGCGGGGGTTTGGGAGGCCGCGCGCTTCGAGCGCGAGCTGGTGGCCGAGATCGGCAGCGGCCCGAGCGCGAGCGTGGTGGCGGCGGGAGACCCGGCGCCCACGCGCTTCGGACCGGGCGGGATCCAGCTCGCCCTTCCGGAGCCCCGACGGGTCGGGCGGATCGCCTTCGAGCTGTCGGACGAACCCTGGCTCGCGCGCCCCCGCGTCGAGGCGTCGCTCGACGGGGAGCGTTGGCAGACGCTCGAAGCCGCTGCCAGTCTCGCCGACGCGACGCTCTCGCTCTACGGCGACCCGCGCCGCGCGCGCGGCGAGATCCGCTTCGCGCCGGTCCTGGCGCGCCTCTTGCGGATCGAGGCGCGCTTGCCCGCGCGGGCCGGGCTGCTCGAGGTCGGGGAGTAGTCAGGGCGCGGGGTCGGGCACCCGCGTCGACTGCCACATCGCCTGCTTCCAGGCTCCCTGCTGCTTCACGTAGAGCTCCGTGAAGCGCAGCTTGATGTCGATCTCGCGGCCGTCGGTCGTGACCTGCACGCGGCAGGTGCCCGACACGATCGCCGTGTCGCCGTGGAGGCGCACCTTGCGCTCCTCGAACGTCATCGACTTGTACTTGTACTTGCCCGAGCGGATCGCCTCCAGGAACTGGGCCTTCGACTCGACGTTCGCGTTCGAGTGCGTCCAGCTGAGGTCGTCCGTCATCATCGCGCCGAGCCCCGCCACGTCCGCCGCGACCGTGAGCGCGATGCGCTTGTCCTGAGCGGCGAGGACCGCGTCCTCCGGCCCGGCGGCGACGGCCGTTCCCCCCGCGACGAGGGCCACGGCCAGCACGGATGTCCAAACGCTCCGTCTCGTCATCTCTCCTCCTCGGTCAGCGGATCCGCATTCTAGCCTCGCGCGCGGCCGGTTAGACTCTGGGCTCATGCCTCCCGTCGACGTGCTCCGGACCTACCTGCAGCTCGAGTCGCGCGGGGACTTCAAGCCGGTCCCAAGCCCGGATCCGCGCGCGCGGATCGAGCAGGTGCACGGCGCGCCGGCCTCGTTCTTCCGCTACCTCTACGCCGAGGTGGGCCGCGCGTGGCACTGGGTGGACCGCCTGCCCTGGACGGACGAGCAGATGCGGGCGCGGCTCGCGCAGCCCGGCGTGACGCTCCACCTCCTGAGCGTCGCGGGCGCGCCGGCCGGCTACTTCGAGCTCGAGAAGCACCCGGACGGCTCGGTCGAGGTCGCGTACTTCGGCCTGCTGCCCGAGTTCATCGGCCAAAGGCTCGGGGGCTATCTGCTGAGCGAGGCCGTGAGCGCCGCCTGGGCGCTCGCGCCCAACCGCGTTTGGCTGCACACCTGCACGCTCGACGCGAAAGCGGCGCTGCCGAACTACCTGGCCCGCGGCTTCCGCCCCTTCAAGGAAGAGCACTACGTGGCGCAGATGCCCGACTGAGGGGGCGGGGTCGGACGCCCGCCCAACAGCGGTCCCTGCGCCCAGCCGCGGTGTCAAACTGATGGATGGAGGGGCGGATGGGTCGCACCGTTCGGGTCGTTGCGGTGGCATTGATGTTTCTGACGGCGGTCATGCTCGCCAAGCGCTTGCCGGCTCCGGCCGCGAACGGCCGAGCGCGTCGATGTGAGGTTCCGGCGGAGCCACCGCGACCGTTGCATCTGGACCGATTCGCCGACCGTGCTCACCTCCGTGCCGATTCTGCGACGGCGGAGAGTTGGGCCATCGCCTATGCCGA
>Ga0111539_10009239_pt1 | contig 12459 bp, 8 predicted proteins | sample RhiMethybrSRZTD1_FD_79667 | JGI IMG/M metagenome (GOLD analysis project Ga0111539, IMG submission 79667) | Populus rhizosphere microbial communities from Tennessee, USA - Rhizosphere MetaG P. TD hybrid SRZTD1 (version 2) (version 2) | ecosystem: Host-associated > Plants > Roots > Rhizosphere >...
ACACCCTCACCCAATCAACTTGCAACTGCTGCGGGAACACGGTAGTGCCGTCGGGATTGCCGACGAAGTTTCCGCCGACCGCGACGTTGAGGATGATGAAGAACGGGCTTTGAAACTCGGACGTGCTGTTGATGCCGCCCGAGATGTTTGCCTCCGCATACTGAATCCGATCCACGTACCACTTGATCGAAGTCGACGTACGCGAGATCGCGAACGTGTGGAAACCGGCTGTGAGCGAAGACGACGAATTGTAGATTCCGCCGAACGACGCGTGTTGTCCATTGCCATCGGCCCAGTGAATCGTGCCGAAGTTTCGAGCCGGGTTCTGTCCCTGGATCTCCATGATGTCGATCTCTCCGCACGACGGCCAACCCACCGTGCTGATGCTGTTGCCGAGCATCCAGAAAGCGGGCCAGATTCCCTGACCTTCGGGCGCGTTGATGCGCGCTTCGACCCACGTGTTGATGCCGAACGACTGTTTGCCCTGCGTTTTCATCCGAGCCGAGGTATACGCGTTGCCGCCGAAATTCTCGCGTCGCGCCTCGATCGTCAGCAACCCGCCGCCGACGCGCGCATTCTCGGTCCTGTTGGTGTAGTTCTGAAGTTCGTTGTTGCCCCAGCCGCCGCCACCGAGATCGAAACCCCAGTTCGCCGAACTGATCGATGTTCCGTTAAATTCATCGGACCAAATCAGATTGGGAAAACCCGGAGGCGATCCGGCCGGAGGCTGTGAACCTACCGCACCCCACGTGAATTGTTCCCACGTATTCGCAACCGTGCGATCGCTCACCAGCGGCGCGAATGAAGCACGCGCGAGATCAGCCGAAACGAAGCGATTGGTCGCTCTTCCGCGCAGTGTGAAGGCGCCGCCCGCAATATCAGACCACGTAAACTGCTCCCACGTTCCGATCGCCGGTCGATCGGCCACGAGCGGCGCCCACGTTCCGCGGTTCTGATCTGCCGAGACAAACAGACCGGTGCCAACCGATCTGAAGGCGATAAAACCGCCTCCCGCATCAACCACTTGAAACTGCTCCCACGCACTGGTGGTCGAACGATCCGCAACCAACGGCGCCCACGTTCCGCGGTTCTGATCTGCTGACACAAAAAGACCCGTCGCCGACGCGCGGATCCAGATCGTCTGGCCCACGGGCGCCGCAGCCTCGACCGTTATCGCCCATAACGCTACTGTCAGAAATAGAAACGAGATCTTCGCGGCGCGCGACAAGACACGGCCGCTACAGTTGTTTGGCTTCGCCATGGATGTCTCCTCCTCATTTGGTGCTACGTCAACGTGTAGGGGATGTGGAGTTCAGGCGGACGTGCCTGAGCATCACGTGAGAACCAACTTGGGAGGGCCTGAATCTGGTTGCGAATAATATCATCCCAAACAAGGGAGTAGAACACCGAAGCTGTATTGAGGACACAGCTTCGGTGTTTTTGCGGTGGGGCAGTGTGGGGTGACGCTGTCGCGTCTTTTGTTCCGCCTACTTGTTATGTCGGAACTCTTCAGGACATTTCCTGTTTGTTTTAGAAATCAACTCCCCTCGTCCAAATTCAAGAAAAATCGCCGAAAAGATTAGAATACCTGCCTGAGGTAACCTTCCGACGACCATGGATGATCTTCTTGCAGCGCGGTCGCAGATGGCGATGTCGCTCGCCTTCCACATCATTTTTGCGGCCATCGGAATCGCGATGCCGCTCCTGATGATCATCGCGGAATGGAAGTGGCTGCGGAGCAAAGACGAAATCTATCTGACGCTCGCGCAGCGGTGGGCGAAAGGCACGGCAATATTGTTCGCGGTCGGCGCGGTTTCGGGAACCGTGCTTTCGTTTGAGCTGGGATTGTTGTGGCCCGGGTTCATGGGATATGCCGGATCGATTATCGGCATGCCTTTCTCGCTCGAAGGCTTTGCGTTCTTCACCGAAGCGATCTTCCTCGGCATTTATCTTTACGGCTGGAAGCGCATACCTCCTCGGGCGCATCTGTTTGCGGGCGCGATGGTGGCGATCAGCGGCGCACTCTCCGGCATCTTCGTGGTCATCGCCAATGCCTGGATGAACGCGCCGACGGGTTTTCGGCTGATCGACGGTAAACTAGTTGATATCGATCCGATCGCGGCGATGTTGAATCCCGCCGCCCTGCCGCAAACCATTCACATGACGCTCGCCGCTTACGCTGCGACCGGATTTGTCGTCGCGGGTATTCACGCGTTCATGCTCAGGCGCGATCCGGACAATCGCTTTCACAAAGCGGCCCTCGCGATCGCGTTGATCGTCGGCGGCGTAAGCGCGATCCTGCAACCGTTGAGCGGAGATCTTCTTGCGAAGCGAGTAGCGATCACACAGCCGGTAAAACTAGCCGCTTTCGAAGGACAGTTTGAAACGGAAAAGAGCGCGCCGTTGCGGATCGGCGGCGTTCCTGACGAAGACGCGCGAGTCACTCGTTATGCGATCGAGGTTCCGTATGCGCTGAGCATACTGGCCCATGGCGATCCGAACGCCGTCGTCAAAGGGCTGAATGATTTTCCCGCCGATCAACATCCACCGGTAGCGATCGTGCACGTCTCTTTTCAGATCATGGTCGCCTGCGGCGTTGCCATGATGCTGGTCGCACTTTGGGGCGCCTGGCGTTATCTGCGCGCACGACGACGGAAGCAAAACTGGCTTAACTCGAAGTGGTTTCTGCGTCTGCTTGTCGCGGCAGCGCCGCTTGGCTTCATCGCGATTGAAACAGGTTGGACCGTGACAGAAGTCGGCCGGCAACCGTGGATCATTTACGGCGTAATGCGCACGAGTGAAGCAGTCACGCCAATGCCCGGACTTATCGTGCCGTTCATCACTTTCACCTTGCTCTACATCTTTCTCGCGCTCGTCACAGTTTTTCTATTGCTGCGACAGGTGGCAGCCAGTCCACGCGATCCAAAACCACGAGCTCAGGAGGCGCGACTTGCCGCTTGAAACGATCATTGCTGGTGTGATGGTCGCCTCGCTCGTGCTTTACGCGCTGTTAGGCGGAGCGGATTACGGTGGCGGCGTTTGGGACTTGTTTGCTTTCGGACAGCGCGCACGCGAGCAACGCGCGCTGATCGCGAACGCCATTGGTCCCGTGTGGGAAGCAAATCACGTTTGGCTGATTCTCGTCGTCGTAATTCTCTTCACCGCATTCCCGCCGGCTTTCGCCGTGATCGCCACGGCATTGCACATTCCGATCACGCTGCTGCTGATCGGCATCGTGTTGCGAGGCACGGCGTTCACGTTTCGGACCTACGACGTGCAGCGCGACGAAGTGCAACGCCGCTGGAGTCTGGTGTTTTCGATTGCGAGCATCATCACGCCGATTCTTCTGGGGACCACTCTGGGCGCGATCGCTTCCGGAGATATTCGAGTCGAGAACGGCGTCGTTACGAGTGGTTTTTTCCAACCGTGGCTGGCGGCCTTTCCGCTCGCAGTGGGTTTCTTTGCGCTCGCGTTGTTTGCGTTTCTCGCGGCTGTTTATCTGACTGTGGAAGCTGGCGAAGGTCGTTTGCAGGAAGATTTTCGTGTGCGAGCGTTGGTGGCTGGCGTGGTGGTTGGTCTGCTGGCGCTGGTCGTTTTCGTTCTGGCGGGCACTGGTGCGCCGACAGTCCTCGCTGGAATCAGCCGCAGCTCGTGGGCCCTCGGGCTGCACATCCTGACGGCGGCATCCGCAATCGGCGCGTTCTACACGCTTTGGACCAGACGCTACCTGGCGGCGCGAGTGTGCGCGGCAGCGCAGGTCACGTTGATTTTGCTGGGCTGGGCTTTTGCACAGTTTCCGTACTTAATCGAACCAGGCATCAGCATAACCTCAGCCGCTGCTCCGAAAATCACGCTGAAACTATTACTTGGCGCACTCATCGCCGGCGCGCTCCTCCTATTTCCGTCCTACTACTACCTGTTCCGAATTTTCAAAACGACCGAATAATTCGTGACCCCTTTTTCCCTTTTTTTGCGCGTTATGCTTCTTGGGAACACCTATTTCACGAATGGGATGCATACTACCGAACGCCTCGCAAGCAATTTCTTGGAAGTGCAACAGTGTTTGTGTTATAAACCCTGCCCCCGACCGACACTTCCCCCCGTCAGAACTTAATTAAAGGAGTTGACCCTCAATGCTAAGAAAGTTATGTGCCTCGCTTTTCGCACTGTGTCTGGTTTTTCTTGCAACACCTTTACCCTCCTCCGCCCAGGTCGCCGGAACAGTTGGTGGCACCTATAAATTCATCATGGACGATGAGATCTCGAAGTATCTCGAGTTCAGCGCTACATCGTCCGAACGAGGTGGGGCCACCGGCTACATGATCTTTACTGATGACACAAAAGTCGTCGTTACAGACCCCGACGGCGAGCCTTCGAAAGACGAAGGTGTCCCGTTTACGATGAAAGCCGATCTTGACTCGATGACGATCGAAAAGAACCGCGCGCTCATGAGCGGAGTCATACGCGACTCGTCCGTGCGCGAATACATCGGTCGATGGGTCCAGTTGGTGATCGAAGATAACGATGGTGTCGAAACCCCAGATAAATTTGTATGGCAGTTTTGCGAACCGGAGCCGGGCGGATGGATCCCATCGGACGCCGAGTGGAAAGACGATCAAGGTGCGTTCATGAGTTGGTGGGCCACCGATGCGGAGCGCAGGGACGACGTCGGAATACCTTCACCGAGTTTGATTCCGGGCGGTCTCAAAGCCTGCAAGGCTTATTCACTTCAGAATTACACCTTCGCCGAAATCCTTAAAGGCGACGGCGAGATTACAATCAAGCAGTAGTCAGTCTTTAAACGAGTCGGGGGTGATTAAGGTCTCTCAATAACGACCTCGATCACCTCCGATTTTCCTACCGCCCCATCTTCATCCGTGGTAACAGCGTGGAGTTTGTATTTGCCGGGCGAAGGACGCCAGGCACAGTTGTACTCAGACCAGGGTCGTTTGGCTTCGTCGATTGTGCAAACGAGGGCGTTATCGACAAAGATCTCGGTCTTAACAATATCGGCCTCGTTGAAAGTGTCTCCGTGGACTCCTGACGCATGAAGTATCACTTCATTGCTCACCTTCAACGGCTTGCCCGCCTCAATCTCGTGTATGTACTCACCGTCGAACCAATAGAGTGTCACTGCCGGAGTGGACCTTATTGTGAACTCCACGTACCCGGAACGCGACTCGATCCCTTTATCGTCAACGGCGATCGCCTGAAAACGACACTTGCGCAGGCAGGACTTCACCTTCACGACGTAAGTGTCATTTCCAACTGCCGTCGCATCGGAATTCCACATGTCGAGTGAGACTTTCTTTACGGTTGACGAAGGACTTGACGCGTGAATCGTGACTGTAATCTCGCCGTCTTCGCGATTCAGCATGCTTCCCGCTTTCGGGCTGATGATTTCAACCGTCGCTGGTCCATTCACGAAAAACTCCGGCGCATCCTGGGACGCGACTCGCCCCAGATTGTCGGTGGCGACAATTGTGACCCAGCGTCGACCGAGACCTACGTTCTTGTAGATCAGTTCGTACTCGCCCTCGGACTGAAGTGTGGGTTCACCCAACGACTTGCCGTTCTCCCTGTCAAACAACTCCACTTTCTTTATGAAGCCATCGGGGTCTGAAGCTTTGAAGCGAATCGGCACTGAAACCGCCGGACCACTGAACACCTGGAACAGAGTGGGACTCACAATTTCGATCACCGGCCCTTTGTTTTGATCGGGAAATACTTCGGTGGTTAGTTGGAGTTCGTTGTTTTCAGTCGAAGGATCTCGCTCGGTTGCGCCGAGGGTAATGAATTTAGTGACCTCCCAGGTAGGAGATGGCTCGTCGCCGGGAGGACGATCGGCACCCTCGCGACCCCACGCACACTGCTCGACGATCTTAATCTCGACGCTTCGACCCTTTTCCAAACTCGGAATCTTGCATTCGATATTCCCGGCCATCATGTTGCATTTGCCGTCGCTCGTATCGATGGAAATAAATGAAAAGCCCCGTTCGGCGTGCAAACGAAGGCCTGTTGCCATGTCAGGTCCGGCGTTTGTGATCTTCAGTTCATAGGTGAGCTGTTGTCCTTCGGTCACTTGCTGGGGCCCGGTTCCGGTAAGTGCGAGATCCGCGCTCAACTTGTTACGCACCTTGGTCGGATCTCTCAACGCAACCAGAAAGACAACCGGGCTATACTGGATGAAGCCATGCACCGTGCGCGATTTGAAGTCCGGCAGGCGCTGTTTGATCGCCGTTTCGGACAGATGTCTTTGTGCTTCTGCCGAATCACTGTCGAGTGTAATGTCGTGCCATTGAGGGGCGTTCGGTTCCGCGTAATCAAGCTCGGGAAAAAGGATGCGCAGTTGAGCAAAAGTTTCTTTAGTGCGGGCTGAAGGAATGTTGAAAGTGATGTCGCTTAGTCCGGCAAACGAGATATCTGTGTCTACGATATAGATCAGATTATTAAAGAGGCTGTAGCCGTAGGGAAGCTCGATTTTAAAGTTGACCTCCTCGGGCTTGAGCAGGCGTACAGTCATCTTTCCGCGTTGGTAGATCTCGTCGTTCTTGTACGAGGAGATTCCCTCACCAGTCGCGCTCAGATTCGGTTTTCCGCCATTCATTGTGAGGAGCTCGATGCGCGGACCGGGAGACTTTTCGGATTCCTGGGCCGGTAAGACGCCGACGGTCCACAGAAGTAAGATGCCGATAAGTAACAAGCGGGGGAACATGGCAAGCATGGCGGCCACATTGTATACGATGCGCGGGATGTTCTGGTTCAAGAAGAGCCCATAAACAGTTCCGCGAGGATCGTTTCATTCTCGGGCCGGCATGGTTGCACGTTCTCGTACTGCTTCAAGCCGGCCCGAAGTTTCACCAGCAGATCGGTGTTCTTATCGGTCTCAGCAGCGGCGATCATCCGACGTTGCCAGTCGGCTGCTTCACTACAACGACCGAGTTCCGCAAGTGCTAACGCGACGAGCGCGCCGTACTGCGGCGTACTGCTCGCAGCGTAAACGCGTTGCGCCAGATCCAAGGCGCGAGTCCCGTTGCGTAAGTCAGTCTGCGGCGAGGCGGCGAGCAGGTAGGCAAGCAGCACGACAGTCCGGCCTCGTTGCGGGTATTGCGCATAGCTCGTTTCAAGTCCATCGAGCGCTTGTTTGAACTGACCTTTGCGATACAGGAGTTTCACGAGTTCGAGCAGTGCGCTCTCGTTAGCTGGATTCGCCTGGATCACGCGTGAGTATTCGTTCAACGCTTCGTTGGTGTTTCCCGATTTGTTCAATTGCTGGGCCAGCAGAAAGCGAGCGGTCGTGTCGTTTGGTTCAACGCTCAAAGCGGAACGCAGGTGGGCGATCGCCTGTTCGGGCTTGTTCTGGACTGCGAGTATGATCCCGAGATTGTAGTGCGCGGTCGCTTTTCCGGGCTCCAGGCGAAGTACTTCCTCAAACTGCTCGGCTGCGCCTTTCAGATCGCCGGTTTGCGACAGTGCGGCCCCAAGATTTACACGCGCAGTTACGCTGTCGGGCTTCGTTGCCACCGCCTTGCGAAACTCGTTCGCAGCTTCAGCAAACCTGCGCGCTTCAAAGGCAATCTTCCCGCGACTGAGATACACGCGTTCGCCGGTGATCAAGTCCTGCAAACCGTCCAGGAGCGGATCGGCGACGCGTACGCCAACCGTTCCCTGTTGCGCCAGGTGCGCTTTCACTTTTTCCGCATTGCCCAGACCGCGATAGGCCATCGCTAACGAATAATGCACGCGATTGGCGGCCGGAACTTGCGCGAGCGTGCGTTCGAAGTACTGCACCGCTTCGGCGTATTTGCGATTCGACGCTGACACCTGGCCCATTCCGTAGAGCGCCGCCGGATTGTTCTTCTCGATCTCGAGCGCCTTCGCGAAGGCAGCCTCTGCGTCTGACAAACGATTGAGTTCGAGAAAGATGTTGCCCAGATTTACCGACGCCGCGACGTAATCAGGGCGCAAACTGCGGGCGCGTGAGAAACGGCTGATGGCGTCTTCGAAATACCCCGCCTGTTGGTCCAACTTTGCCGGCAGATAAATCCAGCGAAAGTCGTTGGGCGCGAGGATGGTGGCGTTGAAATAACATTCGCGGGCCGGTGCGGTAATAGCGTAAGCCTGATACGTCTGGCCAAGTTTACCGTAGGCTTCGCTCAAGGCAACGTCGGAGATCGCAGAATTCTTGAGTGTGGCGGTGAGCGAGTCTTGTTCCGCGGTCAACTGTTCGCGCACGCCCTGTTCGAGCGTCGAGAGGTCAGGGACATGCACCTCCGCCAGCTCTTTTCTCGATGGCTTAAGACTGCGATCGCCTGACGTCGTTTGCGAACGTACGATGAGGGCCGTAGCCAATAGGCTCACCAAAATAAAAATGAAACTCCGCAGAACCGGCGTGTTCATGTTCTTCGTTTAAGGCCGCGCGCTGCCCCCACCTTCATTCAACGTCGTGTAGCGATCTACGGCCAGATTTTTCCATTCCTCGGTTGTGCCGTTCGGCCATCGCACGCGCACGGATTTAACCTGTCTCGCTACTCCCAACCCGACCAGCACGCGCGCATCGTTTGCGGTCAAGTAACTGCCATCGGTCCGCACGCGCCGGCGCAAAACATTCCCACTGGCAGTCGTGACGTCGACTCGCGCGCCCAACATGTCTCGCCCATTCTTTGTCTCGTTCTTTCCGAGGAGCCGCAGTCCCACCCAGTGGTTCCGGTTTCCAACCTGATTGAGAAGCAGACGTGCGGGACCATTGTTGTTTGTAACAAGCACGTCAGTATCGCCGTCGTTGTCGACGTCGCCGAGAATTGCTCCGCGACTTACTTCCAAAAGCTGTAACTCCGGACCCGCCTCTTCGGCGGCGATCTCGACAAAACTTCCCTTGCCCGTATTGCGGAAAACCTGGTTCGGTTGGCCCAACGGAAACGGATCTTTTTGGCGCACGAGCTGTGGCAACAGTTGCACTGCTCCGTTCGCGACAAACAGATCCAGCCAGCCATCGTTGTCGTAATCGAAAAAGAGCGTGCCGAAGCCGGTGAAACGCCGGCCCGGCATGCCGAGTCCGGCCTCGCGCGTGCGATCTTCAAAAAGCGCCTCGCCCATGTTCACGTAAAGCGTGTTGGTTTCGTCCATCAGGTGGGTGATGAAAATGTCTTCCGTGCCGTTGCCGTCGAAGTCACCAGCATCGACACCCATACCTGCCTCCGCTTGTCCGTTTCGATTGACCGCCGCGCCTGCCAGCAAAGCATCGTTGGCGAACGTGCCGTTCTTTTGATTGATCCAGAGTTGATTGGGGTCGCCGTCATTTGCGACGTAGATGTCGGGCCAGCCATCGTCGTTGAAGTCTGCTGTGACTACGCCGAGGCCGTGGCCAAACTCTTTATCGACGCGCGCGGACACGGTTACATCTTCGAACTTCCCGTCGCCTTTGTTGTGAAACAAACGGTTGCCGGGAGAACGAAAGACCCGCGGCGTGCAGTAATCGCGCGCGGTGGTCGCGGCGTAACAGTTGGGACTGTTGGTAACGGAGAAATCGGCGTAGTTCACGATCATCAGATCGAGCCAGCCGTCGCGATCGTAGTCGACGAACGAAGCGCTCGTGGTCCAGCGCGGATCGTCAGTCCCGCTTTCCTTTGTCAGGTCGACAAACTTACCGCCACCTTTGTTCAGATACATCTGGTTGGCGCCGAGATTCGTCAGGTACAGATCCGGCAAGCCATCGTTGTTGATGTCGCCGACGGCTGCACCCATGCCGTAACCAGTCGCTACGATGCCGCTCTCGTCAGTTACGTCGGTGAACGAAAGCGCTCGCCGCGCGCCACCTGGAGAGATTAGCTCGTTACGAAAGAGGCTTCCGCGTGGTGGTCCGGCACCGCGCCACGGAAAGAGCGTGGTAGCGGATGCTGTGTTTGGTTCCAGTGTGGTGCTCTGAACAAGATAAATATCGAGATCGCCGTCGTTGTCGAAATCAAATAAAGCGCCGCCGCTGCCCGTGATCTCCGGCAGATAAAACTTCCCGGTCATGCCGTTGTAATGTCGAAACCTGAGTCCTGTCTGTTCTGCGACGTCTTTGAAGACAATTGCGCCGGACGAAGACGTTGATTTCGAGTTGGGTTTTTGTTGAGCAGGCAGACCGAACGGCAGGCAACAGCTAGTGATGAGGAATATTGCTGTTGTTAGCCTCACTTCTTGAATAGTTTTGCAAAAGCGGCGCGAGCGTCATTCGGAGGTCCCGATGAGGTTTGTTTTTCAACCACGATTCGCGCCGCGAAGAGTTCGCAGTTGTTGCGCGCGTTTTTGTTGACGATGCGCGCGGTGACGGGCTTGCTACATTCGAAGCGAGCGCTCGGATCGAAATAGTTGCACTGACGACACGTATGCAGCTCGGCTTTGCAAGTGGGACAAGTGCTTTCGGCGCCGATAGCAGTCGCGACCTTAGCGCCGCACGAAGAACACTTCACCGTCTCGCCATATGCCATCATCTTTGGCGATCTTGGTCCTTCACGTTCGGCAGGCTTTGCTTGTGGTTTGGGACGCTGCGGCTCTCGGTCGTTGTCCATGTAGCCGCGGTGGCGGTATTTGCGGTCGCTCATGCCGCGAATTATAGCAATCGGTGTTGCTTGCCGAATAGTGACTGGAAGAGGATCGAAATACCTGTTTTGCGAATGTGGCCCCGGGAGAAGGAGTCGAACCTTCAATTTCGAGTTCAAAGCCCGACGTGTTGCCAGTTACACCATCCCGGAAAGATCGTTGTTTAGTCGATGCAGTTCCCCTCACCCACCCTCACCGGATCGATAGATCAGCACGCGGTAGTTACATTGCACCCTGCCTTGTACCCCTGTGACTTTGCTGGGTCTTTATTTGTAATGTGGGGGTCGAACCCACTAACACGGCCCCTCGCGTCACCGATACTGCGTCAAGCGCAGCGGGCCCAACTTACCCGGTTGGGCACGGGTTTGTGCTCACCTCTATCCTTCCGATTACCGACTGCATCGGGTTAGTCCAGCAGTTCCGTCTGCCAGTTCAGTTCCTGAATACGCGTGTCGAGATCGCGATAGTTCTTCGCCAGCTCGTCAGCGCGCTTCTGCATCTCGGCGACGTTGATCGTCGAAACGTACTTCACTTCAGATCTCGAGTAGCGGTCGTGCGAAATCGCCGCGGTGTTCGCGAGGTCGAGATAAACAGCGCGCTGTACCGCAAGCACGTCACGCTCCGCGAGTGCGTCCGAGATCGTTGTTGTTCCGGCGAAAGCTGTGGCCGAGTTTGTTCTGTTGATGCGCTTGATCAGATCAAGCAGCTCGACCGCCACACGATCAAGTTCGGCGATCAGATCCTGCGGTGTTTCGGCAGGCTTGTCGCCTTCCTGAACCTTGGCATTCGTATTCAGTCTCGACTTGAGTTGGGCGATTCTCCTCTGAGAATCAGCGCGTAGAATTAGTGCTTCAGCTAGTTTCATGTTGGTTTACCTCCTTTCAATCAGTTGCTGCAAAATTGGATTGGTCGCGGCGGCAGGAGTTGAACCTACGTCTCTCGATTATCAATCGAGTGCTCTACCGTTGAGCTACACCGCGTTTGGTTGATCCGACGCGACTCAAACGCGCACCTCACGGCTTAAAAGGCCGCTGCTCTGTCACTCGAGCTCCGGATCAAGAAGATTTCCAATTGGCAGTTGGCAATTGCCAATCGGCAATGAGTTTGGCTGTGGCGGAAGGACTCGAACCTTCGATAACCGGATTAACAATCCGGTGCCTTACCAACTTGGCTACGCCACAAGAAAGCTGGATGCGGCGACGAGAGTTGAACTCGCATCATCTCGTTTACAAGACGAGCGCTCTTGAGCCAATTGAGCTACGCCGCAATTTGGTGGACTGGGAGGGACTCAAACCCTCACAAGAAGTTTGCAGGACTTCGATGCTCTCGATTACATCACCAGCCCGTTTGATCTGGTGGCTATGGGTGGATTCGAACCACCAACCTCGCGCTTATGAGACGCTTGCTCTGATCCGTTTGAGCTACACAGCCTTTGAACTTGGAAGCCCGCGGAGGAATTGAACCTCGTGCCTTTCCGCCCGGCGCTTGAAGGTTCGGTTTAGAAGACCGATGCCGGGAACGCGGGCCATGATTTGAAAATCGAAAATATGGTGCCCAAGGAAGGACTTAAACCTTCAACCTCTGGTTTGTAGGACCAGCGCTCCGTCAATTGAGCTACTCGGGCACGATTTTGGTCGGAGTTGGAATCGAACCAACCTTTCGGGTTTTTCAGACCCGCGCTAATCCGTCTCAGCTATCCGACCTTCTTTAATTAAGAAAATGGAGCGCGCGGTGAGACTCGAACTCACGAGTACCGGATTTGCAATCCGGCGCCTTAGCCGCTTGGCGACGCGCGCAAGTTGGAACGGAAGGAGAGATTCGAACTCTCGAGTCGAGTTTGGAAGACTCGCATGTTTCCAGCTACATCACTTCCGC
>Ga0111539_10009240_pt1 | contig 12459 bp, 8 predicted proteins | sample RhiMethybrSRZTD1_FD_79667 | JGI IMG/M metagenome (GOLD analysis project Ga0111539, IMG submission 79667) | Populus rhizosphere microbial communities from Tennessee, USA - Rhizosphere MetaG P. TD hybrid SRZTD1 (version 2) (version 2) | ecosystem: Host-associated > Plants > Roots > Rhizosphere >...
GCGGTGGCCAGGCCGGAGCGGCAGGCCGTGGCGGAAACGCCGGCGGCGGTGCAGGCGCGGGCGGTCGTGGCGGCGCCGCCGGCGGCTCCGGTGGACAGAGTGGCGGAACAGCCGGGACGACCTCGACTGGTGGCGCCGGCGGCTACAACCCGTGCAAGGCCAGCCCGTGTGTCATCTTGCCGCTCGGTGATTCGATCACGCACGGTTTCTCGTCCACGGACGACGCAGGTTATCGCTCGGCGCTGTTCAAGCTGATCGTCGCGGCGAACCAGAACGTGACCTTCATCGGTTCGCTGACGAACGGTCCCACCACCGTGTCGGGCAAGACGTTCCCCAGGAACCACGAGGGCCACGACGGCTTCACCGTCACGCAAATCACCGGCTTGGTCCCGCCCGCCAAGTCGTTCTCCACGACGCCCCACATCGTCCTGCTGCACGCCGGGACCAACGACATGACCATGAACGCCGATCCCACCACCACGGCGAATCAGCTTTCGACGTTGATCACCAACCTGGTGAATGCGCTGCCCGGTGCGCTCATCGTGGTGGCGAAGATCATTCCGCTCGGCTACTCGAACACCAACTACAACAGCTACATCGCCAAGATTCCCGACGTCGTCAAAGCCCACACGAGCGGGCACGTCATCATGATCGACATGAGCACGCTGCCGACCTCCGACATCCGGGGCAGCGGCAACGTCCACCCGACCGATAAGGGATACGCGGACATGGCCAACCTCTGGTACGGCGCCATCACGGGCGTGTTGCCCAAGTGAAGATGGTCGCCCACCACCGGCTCTCGAGGGAGGATGGCGTGGACGTGCGTTCCGTCGGGGCTGCGACGGTTCTCATCTTCGCCTGCGCGGCGGCGGCCTGCGGGTCGCGCGCGCCGGACTCCGTCTACATCAAGGCCTCGAACCCGCGGACGGACGCGTTGTTCGGGACCGTCGTGGCTCTGTCGTCCGATGGCTCGACGCTGGCCATCGGTGCCCCCGGCGAAAGCTCGAGCGCGACCGGCATCGACGGCGACCAGGCCGACCACAGCGCCCAAAACGCCGGGGCGGTGTACGTCTTCTCGCGCGACAACGGGACCTGGTCCCAGCAGGCCTACGTCAAGGCGTCGAACACGCACACGGGGGACTCGTTCGGCGTGGCGGTGGCGCTCTCGGCCGACGGCTCCACGCTGGTCGTCGGCGCGGACCGCGAGCGCTCGGGCGCGAGGGGCATCGACGGCGATCAGTCCGACCAGAGCGCCAACGAGGCGGGGGCGGTCTACGTCTTTTCACGCGCGGGCGGCACCTGGTCGCAGCAGGCGTACCTCAAGGCCTCCAACGCCCAGGCCTTCGACGGTTTCGGGTGGTCCGTCGCGATCTCGGCCGACGGAGACATGCTGGCCGTCGGCGCCGCGGGGGAGGACTCGGGCGCGGCCGGCGTCAACGTCACCCAGACCGACGAGAGCATCGAAAACTCTGGGGCGGTGTACCTCTTCGCGCGCGCCGGCGGCACCTGGTCGCAGCAGGCGTACGTCAAGGCTTCGAATCCCGGACCGGCCGACTTCTTCGGCCGCGTCGCGCTGTCGGGGGACGGCGCGACGCTGGCGGTCGGAGCGCTCACCGAGAGGTCCGGCGCGACCGGCATCGACGGAGTTCAGGCGGACCGCAGCGCCCTCGCCTCGGGGGCGGTGTACGTCTACGCGCGCGCGGGCGACACGTGGTCGCAGCAGGCCTACGTCAAGGCCTCTAACGCGGAGGCGGGCGACCGGTTCGGCTACTCCGTCGCGCTCTCCTCGGACGGGTCGACGATGGCCGTCGGCGCGGACGGCGAGGCGTCGAGCGCGACCGGTGTCGGCGGCGATCAAGCGGACAATGGGGCCCCAGCGGCAGGCGCGGTCTACATATTTTCGCGCGCGGGGGCTGTCTGGTCGCAGCAAGCCTACCTCAAGGCTTCCAACGCCGGGACCTCCGACTGGTTCGAGATGGTCGCGCTCTCGTCGGACGGCGCGACGCTGGCGGTCGGGGCCCCGGGTGAGGACTCCGCCGCGACGGGCATCGGCGGCAACCAGGCCGACAACAGCGTGACCGATTCGGGCGCCGTCTACACGTTCACCCGGGCGGGCGGTGCGTGGTCACAAAAGGACTACCTCAAGGCCTCCAACACGCGCGTCGCTTTCGACTACATGTGCAGGTACGACAAGCCCGGCTCCTCCTGCGTGGGCCTGCCCGCGATCTTCGGGATCGGCGTCGCGCTCTCCGGGGACGCCTCGACGATGGCGGCGGGGTCGTCTGGAGACGTGTCGGGCGCGACCGGCGTCAACGGCAACGAGAGCGACACCAGCGCCGGCGAGGGGGCGGGCGCGGTCTACGTCTTCTGACGGAGACGAGCTCAAGCTGGGTAACACGCGGTCCGTCGTCGAAATCCAGCCCGCGCCGACCGTCGCTAGCCAACTTCCTGACGGTACTCAGACCATCGCGTCGAACGGCACGAGGGTACGCGCTACACGAGGTAGCGGGTCCCGCCTACTAACAGAAACGGGACTATGTTACGCGCTCCAGGAGGTAGCCTGTCCCGCGTACACCGCGCGCGCAGGTTGAAGCGGGCGCGAGTTTGTCGGACGATGCCCGCGTGAACAGCAGGAGGCGGGGAGGATGGTGGCTCGCGGTGGCGATCGTGGCCGGATTGTCGGCGGCCGGGGACGACGCGCGGGCCGTCCCGGTGATCGTACCCGAGAAGGCGATCGCGGCCCCGCAGTACGGCCGGTCGTACGGGTCGCCCGCGTGGCCGTCGATAGCCTGCAACGCCGAAGGCTGCCTCGCGACGTGGCTGGAGGGACGCCAGGGGCTGGGGTATCGCGTCTGGGCCCGGCGGCTGCGCGCCGACGGCACGCCCCGCGATCCGGCGGCGTTCCTCGTCTCGGTTGACGACTTCGCCGCGACCGACCCGGTCGTCGCCACCGACGGCACCCGTTTCCTGGTCGCCTGGAGCGACCTGTTCACGCGGATGTACCTCACCCGCGTCGACGCGGACGACTCGCTGCACTCCGAGTCCACGCCCCTGCGCAACGACGACTTCGATCCGGTGCGCCCGGTGGCCCTCGCGTTCAACGGCGACGGCTACCTGCTCGTGTACGCGTACCCGGTGGCCACGCCCGGAGGGACCGTGGTCGCGTTGCGGGCGGATCGCGACGGGCACATCCTGAGCGCCCTCCCGATCGTGATCAGCGCCGACCCGCAGGCACGCGGGATCGCCGACGTCGTCTGGACGGGAACGCAGTACCTCGTCGTCTGGAATCAGGGGCAAGAGAACGACGGCGCCGCCTACGGCGCGCGCGTGACGGCCGACGGCACCGTGCTCGATCCGTCCGGCTTCTCCATCGCCACGCTCGCCGGCGGGTTCTCGAGCCAGCCCCAACTCGCGCTCGGCGGCGGCAAGGTGCTGCTGGTCGCGGGGCGGAGCGGCGGCTCGTCGGGCGGCGGCGTCGACGCCGTCCTGCTCGACACCGACGGTCGGAACCCGAGCCGCGTGGCGCTGCCGAGTTGGCCGTCGTTGAGCGAGGGGATCACCGCCGACGCAGCCTGGAACGGCTCCGCGTTCGCGATGACGTGGGTCGGTAGCCCGAGCAGCCAGCAGCTCCACGCCATTCGCATCCCGACCACCGGCGTCGTGACCGACACCGCGCCGATCACGCTCGCCTTCGGAAACGCCGAATGGCCCACGGTGGCCGTTTCCGGCCCGATCACGTTCGTCGCCTACACCGACAGGTCGGCCGGGCGCGTTTGCCTGGCGAACCTGAACCCGACCACAGGCATCGGCTTCGCGACCGATCCCCCGCTCAACACGTCGGCGGCGCAGCAGCGGCTGCTCGCCGCCGCGCGCGGCGCCGGTCAGACGCTGGTCGTGTGGGCGGACGACGCGCAGGGCACGCGCGCGTCCGCGTTGCTGGCGGCGCGGGTCGCCGACGACGGAACCGTGCTCGACGCGACGCCGATCGTGCTCTCGCCGGCCGGCACCGACAAGGAACGCGCCTCGGCGGCGGTCGCCTGGGCGGGCGACCAGTACCTGGTCGCCTGGTGGGAGCAGACCGGCACCGTCGACGGTCGCGTCCAGACCGTCCGGGTCTCCGCGGGCGGCCTGGCGAACACGTCGCCCACGGTGCTCGCCACGAACCTGTTCTCGAACCGTCTCACGGCGATCGCATCCGGCGGTAGCAACTTCCTGGTCACCTGGCGGGAGCCCGGGATCATCTCGACGCCGCCGCCGCTCAACGCGGCCTTGATCGGCCCCGACGGCAAGACGATCGGCTCCGCCTTCACCATCGGGCCCGCCGACACGTCCGCGCCCTGGGCCGTGGCGACCGCCGCGGGTGGCGGCTACCTGGTGGGCTGGAACCGTTTCACGCCGGGGCTGTACGGGGTTCACCTGCAGCAGATCGACGCGGCCGGCGCCCAGAGCTCGCCCGTCAACGTGACCGAGACTCAGGCGACCGGGTCGCTGGCGCTCGTGTCCGTGCCGGGGCGGGTGCTGGTCTGGATGAACGGCGGGAGCGGCTTGCTCGTGTCGCCGGCGCCGCCTTTCGCCCCCGTCGCGGGGACGAGCCCGATCAACCTGGGGCGCAACATCGGCCAGCCGTCCTGGAACGGCTTCAACTTGGTCAGCGCCGCGGTGACGACGCCCGGCATCTACGACTTCGACAGCCGGGGCGTGGACGTCAGCCTGCTGTCGACCGAGGGCGTCTTCGCCGAAACGCCCACCACGATCGTCGAGCCCCGGCCCCTGACCACGCTCCCGCCCATCGCCGTCGGCCTCGATGGCAGCAGGAACCTCGTCGTCTACTCTCGCCTCGTCCCCGATCACGATCACGGCGCGCTGCGCGTCCGCTTCCAGATCGTGGGCGGCACGCAGCCCCCCACGCCCGACGGCGGCCAACCGATCGACGGCGGCGCGCCGGACGACGGCGGCGGGACCGGCGACGTGCCCGTGGCGACCGACGGGCCCCCCGCCGCGGATGCCGCCGACGCGCCCGTGGCCGCCGACGCGACCGCTGACCAGAAGAGCGACGCGCAAGACGCGGCGGCGGAGGCCGCGGACGGTGCCGCTCCGGATGTCGTGGCGGATGCCGCCGCGCCCACGGATGCGGCCGCCGACACTGCCGCGGCGGACGGCGGCCGTCTGGACGTTGCGGGCAGCCCCGACGCCGCGGACGCCGGTAGGACCCCCGGAGACCCGGGGTCGGGTTGTTCGTGCGCGCTGTCCGCGACCAGGGATACGCCGCTCGAGCAGCTCGGGGTTCTGGTGCTCGCGCTCGCCGCCTGTTTCGCCCGCCGGCGCCGTTAGGCTCAGTTGCTCGGTGACACCAGGGACGGAGAGACTCGGACGGTCACCTCGAACGCCACGACGTTACGCGCTACACGACCCATTCCCCAGCTTTCCTGGGCCGAGCATGACGGCGCGGCCACTGATCAGCGCGGACGTCGTCGCCACCGGATCCCCCCGCCAGCGTCACGTCACGGATCGACGCGCCCTCGCTGCCGATCCGATAGAAGGCGGTGGACGGGTCGCCCGGGTTGACGGTGCGGTAGCTGAAGCGGAGCGCGGTGTCGCCGGCCGCGACCGGCAGGCGCACCTCGAAGCTGCGCCGGTCATGAACGTGCTGCCTGCGGGAGCCGCATGTCCCGCGAAGTCGGCGATGCGATCGGGACGCCAGGGTCAACAAGGCGACCGACTCGCCGCGCCCGGACACCAGGACCGGAGCCTGTCCCCGGGGCAACGGTTCAGGCGCGAACACCACGACGCCAGCGAGTGGATCCTGGAGGCGGCCAGGAACAATGTCGGCGCCTGCGTGTCGGGCGTGCCCGCCAGCGACGTCGTGACGATAAAGACTCTGCCCGCGGCACCGTGAAAACGGGCGTTCTGGGGCCAGTCGGAGGGGGCGCGGGTTGACGGAAACGGCGTTATCGGGCGTTCGGCCAGCCGTGAAGTGCGGCTTGTTCTCACTGCCCACACGAGGGTGGACCGGCCGTTTGCTTGTTTGCGACGGTCGACGCCGACGGCGCCTGAGCGACGCATCGAGCCCGGCGGTGTAGTCTGGGCCGCGGGAGCAGGAACTGGTGCGGCGCCGCGCATACAGGAGCATCGTCCCCGCCGTTCTCGCTGCCGCGATCGATCTGGCTGGTTTCGTGCGCGCGAGGCAGGGCCTCCACGACGCGTCGGCGTCCACGCCCGCGACCGCGGCGGCGAGCGCCGACGAGGCCGCTCGCCCTGCCGAGGGATCGGTCCGCCCGATCACCAGGTACACACTGCCGCCCGACCGGTACCAGAAGGCGCGCAGCATGGGCCTGCTCCGATTCTGGGGCACCGTGGTCGGCTTCGTGTGGGGGGTGGGCTCGCTGTGGCTCATCCTCCGTTCGAAGTGGTCGGCGAGGTGTCGCGACTGGGCGGAGAGGGTGTCGCGGCGGCGCGTCGTTCAAGCGTTCGTGTTCACGCCCTTGCTGGTGTTGACGATCCAGATCCTCGGCTTCCCGCTCGCGGTGCTGCGAAATCTGATCATGGTCCGGTACGGTTTTTCGGTGCAGGGATGGGGGTCGTGGTTCTGGGATTGGGTCAAGGGCGACCTCGTCATGGTTCTGCTGGCGACGATCGTCGTGTGGGTGCTCTACGCCGTCATCCGCCGATCGCGACGGCGCTGGTGGCTCTACTTCTGGCTGGCGTCCTTGCCGATCGGGTTGGCGGTCTCGTTCCTGCAGCCCCTCGTCATCGAGCCCCTGTTCTTCAAGTTCGAGCCGCTGGCGCAAAAAGCGCCGGCCCTCACCGCGAGCTTGCAGCGCATGATTCAGCGCACCGGACAGGACATTCCACCCGAGCGCATGTTCTGGATGGGCGCCGCCGACAAGCTCACGTTCCTGAACGCGTCCGTGACCGGTTTCGGCGAGTCGAAACGGATCGTCATCTGGGATACGACGATCGAGAGAATGACCGCGCCGCAGATCGTGTTCGTCGTGGGGCACGAAATGGGGCACTACGTGCACCGGCACATCGCCAAGGCGCTGGCTCTCGGCGCCGTGCTCCTGTTTGCGCTGTTCTATCTCGGATACCGCATCATCTACTGGCTTCTCGGGCGGAAGGGCGCTGCCTGGGGCATCCGGGGCCTCGACGACTGGGCGTCGCTACCGGCATTGCTCCTTCTGATGGTGGTGTTCCTCTTCTGCGTCACGCCCGGCATGAACGCGCTGATCCGTCACTACGAGCGACAGGCCGATCGGTATGGTCTCGAAGTCACTCACGGCGTGACGCCCGACGCGGGACAGGTCTGCGCGCAAGCCTTTCAGGCCATAGGCGACTCTGATCTCGCCGATCCCGAGCCGAGCTCAATCATGGTGTTCCTCAACGACGACCACCCGCCGATCGCCGAGCGCATTCAATTCTGTCTGACCCACCTACGATGAGGCTCGCCGGGGCTTCGGCTTGCTCTTGCGCTCGAGATTGAGCGCCACGGCGGCGCGGATGAGATCCTTCAAGGCCGCCACATCGCTCTTTTCGCCTTCGTGGATGTCGATGGCGCGCCTGACGTTTCCGCCGAGGCTGGAGTTGAACAGCCCCGAAGGGTCCGGCAACGCAGCTCCCCTGGCAAACGTCATCTTGACGACGCTCTTGTAGGTCTCCCCCGTGCAGACGATGCCGCCGTGGGAAAATTGATGGATGATCTGGCGCACCTTCGCGAGCATCTTCCCGCGCCAGTCCCCGAGCTGCTTGATCCTCTCGTCGATCAATGCGGAGGCAGACTTCACTTGCGACCGGGGGCCTCGACGCCGAACTGCTTTGCGTATTCGGCGTTCAATCGCTGCCAGCCGTCGAACTGCATGAGCTCGGGGCCGACCATGCGTCCAAGCGGCTCGCCCGCGTTGTTCGCGTGGACATCGACAGTGACAACCGTCGCTCGCCTGCGTCTGGCGCGGTGCTACGTTCGGTACGATTTGGCCATTTGGATTTGCTGGAGGATTCCGTTGCTACGACTACGTTTCGCTGGTTGTGCGAGTCTCCTGGGGCTCGCGGTTTGGATCGGGGGTTGCTCGGACGACGGCCTGCCAGCCGCGCCGGCGATGTGCGCGGCACCGCTCACGGCTTTGACGCCCTGGTGGACCGCCAACGGCGACTTCGGGAATGCCTGTGCGACGGGCTACAATCTGACGACGGCGCCCCTTCGGGCGCGAGGCGGTGTTGTCTATTACGGGGCCGCGGACTCAGTGTGCGCGGTCGATGCGTCGGGCATTCGCACGGTCGCTTCGACGGTCTCCGGGGATGTCGTCGGCGGGATCTGGTTGGACAACGACCGGGTGATCTACGCGGACGGGGTCGCGGTGTACGCGGTGCCGATCAGCGGCGGGGACCCCGCCGTCCTGTTCTCGTTCCCGGTGGATGCCCGCCCCGGCCAGTATGACTATGACGGTACGTTCTTCTACTGGTCATCGGAGCTGATTGGTATCTCTCGACGGTCGCTGGCCGCTGACGGCGTGATCGAAACGATACCGCTGGACGCATTCGGCGGTCGCCAGATGCGTGTGATCGCCGGCCGCATGGACTCGATGGGTGTCGACAGCGTGTGGCGGTCCCCGCTGGCGGGCGGTGCTGCGGCGACGATCTATGTGTCCATGTACGGCGATCTCCTGGCGAGCGCCGGTGATTTCACGTACGTGCGCTACGCGTCAAACTCGACCACCGCGGGAGGTCTCGACGATCTCGCGTACGACCTCGGCGTGATCGATTCCCGCGGCGTCGTCGACAGAGCTTGGACCGGAAACGTCCCCCGGATCTCGCCGGGCACGGCGAGCGCGCACGGCGATACCGTCTATGTGGGCGGCAGGCTCCACTACCACGACAACGCTGTGTTCGTCGGCGTCGTTGCGATTGCGGCGGGCGCGCGGAGCGGGCAAGTGATCGGCTGCTCCCCGACGCAACTCGCCCCCAATCGCGAATGGGCCACCGTGCTCGACACGGCGGCCGACGACACGGGCGTGTACGCGCTCGTCAATCGAACCGATGTCGTGCCGACCGGGTACGCCATCGTCCGCTTTCCGCTACCGTGATCCCGGGAGCCCACTTTAGTGGTGTCGGTTCGCCTCTCACAGGCCGAGCAGGCGGTCAGTCAGCTGGCCCTGGAAGGACTATCGAACGCCGCCATCGCCGGCGCCCGCAACTCGTCTCCGCGGACGGTGGCAAATCAACTGGCGGCCGCCTACCGGAAGCTCGGCGTGAACAGCCGCCGCGAGCTGCGCGCGCTCGGGGATCTCGAGCGCGAGGCCCCCCGGCATCACCATGCCCTTGCGACTCTGTTGGAATTGCAACAGGTGAGCGCCCTTACGACGCGCGAGCAACAGGTGCTCGCCCGCGCGACGTCGGGCGAATCCAACAAGCTCATCGCGTACTCGCTCGGGCTTTCGCTGTCGTCGGTGAGCACGCATCTCGCTCGTGCTCGCCGGAAGTTGGGCCGGATGGTCCGGTAGTCAAAATGACTATCAAGTGATCCGTTGCCAAACAATCGAGGGGGACTGATTCTCGTCGACGCAGCTCCCGCTCCCTTGCTCGCCGTCGTGGAGGTCCCTCAATGATGTACAGGACAGGATTCGGTGTTGTAGGCGCGGTCTCGATCTTGGCCGCCGGTGTGATCGCATTGCGGTGTGACGGATCTCCCGCGGGATCGGACGAACAGGAGACCGTCGTCCGCTCGGCGCTGACCAATCACAAGGTCGTGCTGCCGATACCCGTGGGGTTCAATCCGTCGGAGTTCACGCTGGCGGCGACGAACTACATCGTCTTGAACGATCGCGCACGTGTGCAGAACAATCAGGGACAGCCGTCCGACATCGCGGCGCTCGGCGGCGTAAACCAGACGACGACCATTGGCCACACCGCCGTGGCGCGCAACATCTACTCGAATCCGCAGGTGTTCCTGCGCGGGTCGAACGTCAACTTCGTGCGGACGGCCGGCACGATCACCCAGCAGGCCGGGACCACGTTCGGCACCCCCGCCGAGAACCGCACGGGCACGAGCGTCCGCCAAGACCCGATCTGGACGGCCGACATCACGCAACCGGACTTCACGCTCACCGACCACGTGCAGAGCGGTCAGACCCTCACCATGGAGTTCGGCAACCAGCAGCGTGGTCACGTCTACGTTCACAACGGCGGGCGGCTGCTGTTCGCCGGCAGCGGCGCGTTTCAGTTCACGTCGCTGTTCCTGGAGCCGGGCGCGATCGTCGAGATCCGGCCGTTCATGGCGGTCCAGATCTGGGTCAGCCTGACGTTGATCTTGCGAACCCCGGTCGTGGCACCGGCGACATCCGCGCTGACCATCGGCTATTTCGGGACCGACACGCTTCAGATGGAGAGCGCGTTCGACGGCGAGCTGGTCATGGCCCCGAACGCGATGGTCGAGATCAAGACCAGCGTCCGCACCTCCGTCTTCGCGAGCTCGGTCGTCGTACACCAAGACCGCGTCGTCACCCAGCGTCCTCTCAGCGACGTCACCAAGGCGCTGGTGACGCCGACCGACACGACCGGACCGGGCTCCGCAATGGGCCCGAGCGGCCCAGAAATCTCGGGCGCGGTGGTCCCGCCGGGCTTCGGCACGTGCACGAACCCCCCGATCGGATTGGTCAGTTTCCAGGGCGATCAGGTGCTCCGTGCGCCTTCGTTCATCAACGGCGTGCAGCAGACGCTGCCCAACCCGCCGCCGACGCCGGGGATGACGTGTATCGGCGTCGCGATGACCGACGTGCCGATCCCGCCGTTCCCTGTCGTGCCGGGCTGGCCCACGCCCGGAGTAGGATTCCCGTCGTACGGCCCTCTGTTCACGGACAGCTTGCTGGCGCGCCTCCCCAACGGACGTTTGATGCAGGTCGGCCTCAACGGTCGTATGTGCGTGGACCCACCCCAGGGCCCGCACTGTCCTGCCACGAACCCGGTCGGGACAGCGTGTAACAGCGTGACCACGACCAGCCCTTGCTACTACGGGACCAACTTCGTCGCTTGCCAGCCCTCGGGTTCCGGTCGCGTCTGGACCGGCGGGGCCCACAACTGTCCGACGTTGGTGCCATCGAACGGATCGGCTTGCACCCCAGGGTCGCTGTCGGTGCCGTGCCTCTACCCGCTACCTCCGGCGACCACCGCGAACGACAGTTTCTGCACCTGTGGTGGCTCACCGAGCGTCTGGACCTGTCGTCCACGCCAGCGTCCCGACGGCCGGACGCTCGGCATTCGGCTCAGCAGCAACTGCGGCGCGAGCTGGAGCGACGTCGCGGTCATCGATCCCCAAGCTGTCTCCCTCACGCCGGACGTGGCGGTCACGAGGGGCCTCGATCGGCAGGAGATCCACGTCGATACGCTGGCGAATCGGGTGTACCTGGCGGTGCAGACCTCACCCACCTTCCAGAACTTCAACGATCCGAACTCGCGCGCCGTCGTCGTTTCGGGTGATGCCGCCGCGCCGACCGCCGCCCAGATGGTGCAGAGCATGATCGCCGCGCCGCGCGTCAGGAACGAACCACTCAACGAGGGGTCGTTTCAGGCCATGACGACCGTGCGCGAAGAACAGGCCGCGCTGCCATCGGGAGGGTTCGCAACGTTTACACACTTCGTGCGGTTGCAGTGCAGGTTCAACGACGATGGCCAGCTGAAGCCCATGCTGGAGGTCGATACGCCGTTCGGGCGACTCACGCGCGATCTGGCAGGAAGCAACTCGAACCTCTTCTGCGGGATAAGCCCGAACCCGGTCGGGTCGAAGCCAATCGTCAACGTCATCCCCGGGTTGAGCGTCGTTGGTATCCCAGGCGTCGTCCCACGCATCCGCGTCGCGTACACCGGCCCGATCGCTGGCGGTAATCAGGTGATCAACCTGTTCCTGGTCACGCTCTTCAGCCGCAACGGCTATCAGAACCCGGAGATCATCAACGACGTCATCATCCAGAACCTCGCCCCGGGATCGAACATGTTGTGGCCCCAGCTCATCGGGTCGGATGGCATGGCGGGCGGAAACATCCTCTTCGACACCCCGATGGTATTGCGGTTCGCCAACATAGTCGGCAACGCCGTCACGGAAGCGTACCGCGTCATCTATCCCGGGGTCTGGCCCAACTCCGACCGCATCCTGGCGAGCTGGAACATCGGCAACACCAACGAGTGCGCCAATCCTGGGAACTGTTTCGTGGGCGACTACCGCTACGGGGCGTTTTTCGACAAGGGCATCACGACATTCCCCGGTCCGTTGCGGTACTTCACTCCGTGGACGGGCGGTGGGCCCGCAGCGCCTGCTTCGATACGCGCGTTCTCCGGGTCGGTCATCGTGACGCCGTAACCCACGACGTCGAACCCGCCGACCTAGCGCTCCGCTCCGAGCCGCCTAAGTTGCTCGAAATTGAACGAGGCCCCTGACCGCGCCGCCCGAGCCGTTGCCACCCTGCTGCCACGCAC
>Ga0111539_10009241_pt1 | contig 12459 bp, 13 predicted proteins | sample RhiMethybrSRZTD1_FD_79667 | JGI IMG/M metagenome (GOLD analysis project Ga0111539, IMG submission 79667) | Populus rhizosphere microbial communities from Tennessee, USA - Rhizosphere MetaG P. TD hybrid SRZTD1 (version 2) (version 2) | ecosystem: Host-associated > Plants > Roots > Rhizosphere >...
CGGCGTGATCAAGCTCGTCAAGGATCTCCAGACGCGCAATGTGCGCATCGACGGCATCGGCAACCAGGGGCACTGGCGTCTGGAGACGCCGGCGATTGGCGAAATCGAAGGGGCGCTCGTCGAGTTGCACAGCACTGGATTGAAGGTCATGTACACGGAGCTCGACATCAACCTGCTGCCCAATGCGCTGCCCGGCGCCGATCCTGCGGTCGCCAATCCGTACGCAAACGGTCTGCCGGACGACGTGCAGCAGCAGCTTGCGCGCCGCTACGCCGACGTGTTCCGTGTGTTCCTGAAGCATGCCGACGCTGTGACGCGCGTCACGTTCTGGGGATTGAGTGATGCCGATTCATGGCTGAACCGCGGACGCGCGAACTATCCGCTGCTGTGGGATCGTCAGCGTCAGCCGAAGCCGGCGTTCAACGCCGTCGTCGACGCGCTGAGAAGCGGGAAGTGACGGGCACCTGCTCGACGGAAAGGATCTTCAGTTCCCAGTCCCGAGGTATGGGAGCATGCGACCGCAATACAGGACCGCGAACCAGCTGAACAGGGACAGGGCACCGACCGTTTTCAGGGCCGCGGGCATCGCCGCGTCCGGCGAGAGCGCCAACGCGCTCTTCGACAAGCGCGTTTCAAAGAACATCGCGTTCAATCCCGCGACGCCGATGAACGCGACCTTCGACCACCATACGCCGCTGCTCAGGTATGAATGCGGCTGCATGATCAAGAACAGCACACCCGTGATCAGATTCACGACGAAGCCGCCGATCGCCCACGGCATGAACGCTTTGACATCGCGAATCGCGATGCCGCGAAACAATCCCATCAACCGCAGATCCAGCAGCCCCGCCCCACCAATCAGGACGCACAGGCCGATGAAGTGCAGCGATTCGCAGGCAGGCCAAAGCCAGGACATTCCAAACAGCGCTTTTGAGATCGCCGTCGACTCGAGCCAGGACGAGAAACCAGCCATGTGCGGCCTACTTCTTCAGATAGGCCATCAATCGTCCCGCAACGATGGCGACGATCCAGAGGCCGATGGCGGTGAGGGACAGGAACTGGGCGGCTCTTAGCTTGGTTGTGGGACCCGGTCGATCAATCAGCCATCGCTTGATCAGCACGCCGAGCCACAACGCGACGCCAATGCTGCCTAGCTTGACGTAGAACACAGGGTCAGCGACTCGGTCGGCCGCCTCCGTGATGAACAGCACGACGCCGCTGATGAGGTTGATGAGGAACCCGACCCACGCAATCCTGTAGAGCCCGCTCAGGCGGTCCAAAGGAAAGCCCGGGGCGACCTGAAGCACGCGAAGGTGCACGACGATGCTCGCGCCAACCAGCATCGCCATCCCCACGGTGTGCAGCGTCAGGACGGTCGGATACGTCCAGATTGAATCCGACCCGAGGAACCAGTTTGTGAACTCGCTATCTTGCAGGCGCTGAAAGAACCACATTAGGGTTTGTCGCTGGTTGGCCGACACACCCCCGGCAGGCAGAGCCCCACCGGGTCGCCGCGTGCTTACTTGCCGCCGCCCTCTTTCGGGCGCGCGATGTCGTGGTACAGACGGGTGCCGTCCGGCCGAATCGCGTAGAAGAGAGAAATACCCTTGGAGCCATCCTTCATCGGATGCCCGACGAGCTTGACCGGGTCGCCCGCCTTGTAGCTGGCGCGGGTCCAACCCTGACGGGTCATGATGTTGATGGATCCTCCCTCAACGTCCCACGTGCCGACGGTTTGGCCGTCAACGCCAGCACCTGGCTTGATGAGCACCGTGAAGTGGACATGCGGGTTCTGCCACTTCCACTCGGTGACGACGCCGCTGTACGCGACGTCCTTGTCCATATCGAACATCGCGAACGAGTGATGCGCGGACACAGGCACGATTGCTGCCGCGATGGTGACGCCCAAACCGAGCATGATCAGGATTCGTTTCATACCCCACCCTGTGCGTTGGCCCTTCGTCACGTTCAGAACGTTTCATCAAACCCGACCGCCCCAACTCAGGGGCCCAAGGCTAAGATACGATGGATTCACCCACGGGAGGCACTATGAATGTCGCCTGGCGACTGGCGTTCCTGACGCTGGCCGGTGTCGCACTCTCCGCCGCAATAACCCGGGGTCCGCAGGCCCAGGGACCGCAAGCGACCGCTCCAGCCGCAATCGCCGGAATCTCGGGCAACTGGGAGCTTTCCTATGACAGCCGCAGGGTGCCCAAGGCCAAGTTGCTGCCCACGGTGACGCAGGCGAACCTGACCCGGCACGCCAATATGGACGCCCACGCGATTCGCTGGTGCAATCTGATGGGCCTGCCATTCGTCATGGACTCCGGACGGCCGGTCGATATTCGAGAAGGACCGACCGCCGTGATCGTGGTGGCTGAGAACGTGCCGAACCCGAGATATCTGTACAAAAGGGCCAACCACATCAGCGCCGACATCTACGATCCGTCCACTCTGGGCGATTCGATTGCCCGATGGGAGGGCACCACGCTCGTGGTGGACACGATCGGCTTCCACCGGACGCGCGGGATCACGACGATTCCGGGTGGCGGATACCGCACGGACAAGTCGCACCTCGTCGAGCGATTCCGGCTCATTGGCGACAACGTGTTGTCGGTGACATCCACCTGGACCGACAAGACCGTGTTCGCTGCGCCGCAGACCTACGAGTTCAGGTACTACCGTTTGCCGGCGTCCTACGAGCCAAGGGCCGGCCTCCCCTGCGATCCGTACAACCAGGACCGCGCCGACTTTCTCGGCGATCCGTTGCAACCGCGTCCGCCGGCGAAGACGGTTCGCTGAGTCAGGAGAAGCAATGCGGAAGATCATCGTTGTCTCGGCAATGCCGGTCGTCACGATGGTGCTGACCTTGGCGGCGGGCGCGCGTCAGGCAACGCCCTCTTCCTGGCAACGCCTCGAGGGCGCGTGGGTTCGCACCGACCCTGAAGGCTCCGGAAGTTTTGGCGGCCTGGGTGCCAACATTCCCGCGGCGCGCTTGAAGCCGGGCGTTTCAATGAGCGGGGGCGGACGCGGAGCGCGGGGCGCGGGAGGCGGTCGGGGGGCTCCTCCGACGCCAGCGGACGCCGCTCCGCATAAGGAAGGAGATCCCTATATCGCGGTGGCGCAGCCCTGCGGAGGTGGCGCCGGTCGCAGCGGGGGAGCGTTATTAATCAATCCTGACTCTGGCGGCGTGCACCTGGTTATCTCAAAGGACGAGATCGTCTTCGCGGGAGAGCGCGGCGGCGTGCGGCACATCTATATGGATGGCCGGCCCCATCCTTCGCCTTGGTTGCCAACCGGTGCTGGGCATTCCGTCGGCCACTTCGAGGGCGACGTCCTCGTCGTCGAAACGACGGGCCTGACCGCTGGAGGGGTGCCAGGAGGGGGTGTTCGATCACCGGCTACCCGCCTGATCGAACGCTTCCAGGTCGCGCCCGACGGCAGGACGATGACCTTGACGTACACGTGGGACGATCCGGCCATCTACGAGCAGCCCCACACGTATCGGTACATTTTCGACCGCGCACCCGGCGATCCCGCCTACGCGCTGGAAGAGTGGTGTGACGCGAGCGATCCGATCGAAAAACAATCCATCGTGCCGCCGAAGCAGATCAAGGGCGGCGGCAACTAACTTCCGACCGAGGGTTTAGCGCCTGTTCATGGTCAATCTCGACATCGGGCATTTTGCGCGGGGCGGCAACGACCCGTACGGCTACATCCAGGCGCATCACGATCAGATCACGCATCTGCCCACTGGAGATCAGGAGGGTTCTGTATGACTCGACGCTGTCTGTCTCAGGGCTTTGCGGTGTGCGCCCCCGTGACGATCGCCATGCTCGTTGCGGTGAATGGAGTCGGATGCCGGTCGAAGCCTGCCGCGGCAGACCCCGGCGCCACAGGACCAGCCGCCGCGCAATTTCGCACGACGAGTAGTGTGCGAGAGCTCATGCAGTCGATCGTGGCCCCCAGCGCTCAAGGGTTATGGGACTCGGTCGGCAGAGTGTCCAACTCGAAGGGCACAGTGGACCTCGCCCCACGCACTGACCCAGAATGGGCCGCGGTCAGGCGCAATGCCGTGACGCTCATCGAATCGGCCAACCTTCTCATGATGCGCGGACGCCACATCGCTCCCGAGGGTGCCGCCACGCTGAGAGCCGACGATGCCGATCCCGGCGCGGAACTACACCCTGCGGAAATTGAAAAGCGGGTCAACGCGAACTGGCCTGCGTGGCTGGGGATGGCCTACGCCCTGCACGACGGCGGGACCGCCATGCTCAAGACCATCGACGCCAAGGATCCGGCAGGGCTCGAGAATGTCGGCAGCGAGCTTGACGGGATCTGCGAGAGCTGCCACCTGACGTTCTGGTATCCGCCGAAATCGGCGAAGTAGCAGTGTCGCTGACGCCCTAACGGGCAAATTCGGTCTGGAGGTTCGCCGCCGGAAGAGGGTCGGCCGCGAACACCGGTTGCCGCGGGTCGATCAGGCCCCAGCACACCGCGCCGATCAGGAAGAGACCGCCCATCACGTACAACGGCAGATCCCAATTCCCGAACCACGCGACGGAGTAGGCGACGATGAGCGGATTGAGCATCGCCACGAGGTTGCCGATGGAGTTCATCGTGCCGCCGACCACGCCGACGTGGTTCGCGCCAATTTCGATGGCCGTCCCCCACGCCGCGCCCAACGTGAACATGGTCAGACCCGTGCCGATCGCGATGAGCACAGCCGCGAGCACCGGCGACGACGCGCGTCCGGCGGCAATGAGGCAGATGCCGACGATCACGTACGCGACGGCGCCGAGGCCGCAGCGCCCGACGCGCAGGCCGTAACGGCTGCAGAGGCGATCCGTCAGCCAGCCGCCGAGCAGATCGCCCGGCATACTGACGAGCAACGGAAGCCCCGCAAACAGCGCCATGCCCGAAATGTCGAAATGGTGGCGTTCGAGCAGGTAGGTCGGCAGCCACGTGATGCAGAAATAGAAAATCATGCAGTTCGGGACGTACATGATGCTGAGCGTGATCATGTTGCGGCTGCGGATCAGCTGGCGCCAGTACGCCCATCCGCTGCCGTGCGCGACTGCCTGGGGCCGCCCATGGACGATCAACGCAAGCTCGGCCGCACCCACAGACGGGTGTTCCGCCGGATCGTTGCGGAACCACCAGAGCCAGATCGTCACCCACACCAAGCCGACGAGGCCGAACGCGACGAACACGCCTTGCCACGCCATCACGCTCAGCAACCCCGGCCATCCGCCGAGCAGGCCGCCGCCGACGATGACCGCCGGCGTGAGCCCGGCCACCAGGTGCGCGCCCGCGAAGAAGATGCCCTGGGCGCGCCCACGTTCCTCGCGCGGAATCCAGCGTGAGAACGTTCGCGCGACGCACGGCCAGGCGCCCGCCTCGCCGGCGCCGAAGAGGAACCGCACCAGCAGCATCGTCGGATAGTTGAACGCCGCCGCGGTCGCGGCGGTCAGCGCAGACCACCAGAGGACGATGCGTGCGAGCACAGAACGCGTGCCGACGCGGTCGGCCCATCGGCCCGTCGGCACCTCGAAGAGGCCGTAGGCGAGTTGGAACGCGGTGAAGATCCAGCCCATCTCAACTGCGGTCAGACCGAGATCGCGCCTGATGCCGGGCGCCAGCGTGCCGATCGCGACGCGATCCAGATACGTCACCATCGCCAGCGTCGTCGCCAGCGCGACGACGCGATAGCGGGCGCGCGTGGTTCCGGCCGCCTGTCGCTTCATCGCCAACGGCTACACCTCGTCGTACAGCACAACGGGATAGTCCTTTTTCACGCGAATGTAGCCCTCGTGCTTCACGGCTTCCGGCACGAACTGGTTGTGAAACAGGTCAAGCATCTCGCGCTCTCGTGCCGACGCGATTTCCATCTCGACGTACAGTCGGATGTGCCTGGTCTGTGCCGCGCCGGCCTGGGCTGACTCAACGCGACTCGCGGCCGCCACCCGGTGCGTGCCGGCGAACGCAGCGATGGCGGACAGCACGGTTTTCAACACTCCACGTCGCTCCACGTCTTGCCTCCCTGTGACCCCGACGCCTGTCGGCACAAGGCACGGTCGGCGTGCTAAAGACCCCGGCCGCGTCCGGGCCCCGCAACACGACCAGGACCGCCGAGCCGCACAGGCGGCGTGGCGAGAATATCGTTCTTCTTGTTCATATCGCGTGCGATGCCGACGATGAGAAACTCGAGCGGGGCGGTGCCGGTATTCTCGAACGCCTTCGTCTCGCCGACGCGCAGCGGCACGGCGTCGCCTGTCTTGATCGGCGCTGTTTCGCCGTTCACCGTTGCCATGCCTTCGCCGCTCATCACGTAATAGAACCCGCCGATGCCCGCTTCCGAGCCCGGCCCCACCGACGACCCCGGCGGCAACACCAGATGATCGACGTACGTCCATGTCGTCGTGAAGACGGTCGGTCCCAACGCCCGACGATACTGCACCGGGCCTTTGCCGCCCTGGTAGTCGGTGAGCGGCTGCGTGCGCGCGAGATCGAGCTGCATGCCCATGAATTGCGGTACGGGATCGAGCGGCGCGCCGACGCGCGTGTCTCCGAGATCGAACGCGTCGTACATTCCCCGAAATGACGTGACGTTGATGTTCATCCACTGCACGGGCTGGTCCGTGGCGTTGTAGATCGCGTGCGAATGCCCCATGCGTGCTGGCGCGCCTGCTGGCCCCTTCAACAGGGACGTGCGTCCGTCGACGGTGAACTGCGCTTCGCCGTCGAGGATGACGAACATCTCCTCGCAGTAATTGTGAAAATGCTGACCGATGCCGGACTTCGGCTGAATCACACCTCGATGCAGGAACCACAAGTTGGTGTCGAGCACGTCGCCGTTGAACAGCGCAAAGAAACTGACCTGGCCGGGGCCGCCGTGCACGGCCGATGACGGCCGATAACGCGACGGGTCGGTGTGAGCGATGCGTTGCGCCAGCGGGAGCCGCGGCGGATTCGCGGCCGGATTGGGCGCCGGCGGGCCGGCAGCTCCCTGCCGTGCGACGAGACCGGTGGCCGACACGCCGAGCATGCCAACGAGAACGACTGCCAGAACGCGCTTCATGACCTCTCCCAGGGATGACGTCGAGACACGTGGCGCGATTGCGCCGTTACGGCAGCGCGTACGCGATGAGTTGCGCGCCGTCGATGCCGCTGACGGCGAGGATGATGTATTGCTGGCCGTTGAACATGTACGTCATCGGCGACCCCGTCTGCTTATCGGGCATCTCGACGGCGCCGAGATCGGCGCCGGTCGTCTTGTCGTAGGCGCGCAGCAGTGCGACGCGCACGCCGGCCTCATTTCGGTGTACGCCGCCTTCGCCGGCGATGATGAGTGTCTTCGTCGTGAGCGTGCCGATGAACGTGCGCCCGGGCTGGCCCAGCCGCGCCGGCAGGTTCACTCCCTGCAGCGCCGGATTGTTCTTGATGTCGTCGGGCGTCGAACTGTGGGGCTTCTGCCAGATGATCTCGCCCGTCTTCATGTCGTACGCGGTGATGCGATCGTACGGCGGTTTGATGAGGGGCAGTCCCTGCACCGACGTACCGCCGCGGCCCGCGCCGGGTCCCGGGCCGGCGCCACGTGGACCTGCGCCACCGCCCGGAGGCGGTGGGGCATCGGGATCGGCGGCTGGGGTTGGCGCGCCGCCGCGCGCGCCCACGCCGCCCGGGCCTCCGGCACGCGCTTGACCGGCGACGTAGCCGAAGTCGGAGGTCGCAGGGTTCGCGGGCACGATGCCGGCGAGATACGCGGCGGTGTGCGAATGAATGTAGAGGCGATTCGTCTCCGGATCGAATGACGCGCCCGGCCAGTTCGCGCCGCCGGTATCGGCGGGGAGTTGAATCGTCGCGAGCGGGCCATCGACTTTGCTGAATGATGGCGGCGTGTAGAGCGGACCGATGCGGTATCGCTTGATCACCTCGAGCGCTTCGGCGCGCAGCGCCGGTGTGAAGTCGATCAAGTCATTCTCGGACACGCCCTGTCGATCGAAGGGGAGCGGCCTGGCCGGAAACGGCTGCGTCGGGCTCGTCCGCTCATTGGGCACGTCGGACTGTGGCACGGGCCGTTCTGCGATCGGCCAGATCGGATCGCCCGTCTCTCGATTGAGCACGAACAGAAACGCCTGCTTCGTGGGCTGCGCGACTGCTCGCACGCGCCGGCCGTTCACGACGACGTCGTACAGCACCGGGGCACACGGTGGGTCGTAGTCCCAGACGCCGTGATGGGTCATCTGGTAGTGCCACTTGCGCTTGCCCGTCTTGATGTCGAGCGCGACCAGACTTTCGTCGAACAGCGTGTTGCCCGGTCGATTGCCGCCGTAGTAATCGCCAGTCGGCATCTCGACGCCAACGTAGACGAGGCCCAACTCGAGATCGGCGCTGAATTGCGCCCACGCTCCGGTATTGCCGTTGCGATCGGCGCCGTGGTCGAGCCAGGTGTCGTATCCGAATTCACCGGGCTTGGGCACCGTGTGAAAGATCCACAGGCGCTTTCCCGTGCGGACGTCAAAGCCGCGCACGTAGCCGCGGACGTTGTTCATCGTTCTCGGCGAGCCGCTGAAGCGATGCGCGGCGCCGACGACGACGACGTCGCCGGCGACGAGCGGCGTGGCATTGAGACCGACGTCGGCCGTGACGAGATCGAGCTCCTGGTCGTTCTCGAGCTTCAGATCGACGACGCCGTTCGTGCCGAACGTCGGGATCGGCGCGCCGGTGCGCGCGTCGAGCGCGATCATGCGATAGCCGGGCGTCACATAGATGATCCGTGGATCGGACCCGTCGGCGTTCGCCCAGTAGGCCACTCCGCGCCCGGCGCCGCCGCGCGCCGCGTTCTGGCCGCGCGCGCCTTCGTCCTCGACGTGCTTCCACAGGACGTCGCCGGTCGCCGGATTGAGCGCCACCACGGTGCGCGCGGTGCCGGCGGTCGTGTAGAGCACGTTGCCGACGAAAAGCGGCGTGGCCGAGTAGAGCGTGTCCGGTCTCGGCCCGAAGTCATTCGTCTTCAGCTGCCAGGCGATCTTCAGCTTCGAGAAGTTGTCCTTGTTGATCTGATCGAGGGGGGAGTAGCGCGTGCTGGCCAGATCGGCGCCGTACGTCTTCCATTCCATCGTGGACGTCGGACGGGCCTGCTGGCGCTGCGCCCCCGCGACATCGATGCGATGCGGCACGAGTGCCAGGACGAGCAGCGCGGCACCTGCCGCGGCACTCGGGCGTGGACGGATACTTCGCACGGGATGTCTCCTAGAAGTGTGATCGGCTCGTGAACGTGATCGCCGCCAAGGCGTCCTTGTCGGCAGGCAGGGGCTGCGATCCAGCCGGGACGTCGTTGGCGCTCAGCAGGAACGCGAGGATGTCGATGTACCCGGCGAGCTGCAGCCGCGAAGCCGGGTCGTCGGGCGGCATTTCTTCCATGCGATTCAGGAGCTTCTTCAGCGTCGCGCCGTCCCAGCGTTGCGCGAACGACGCGCCGGCCAGCGCGGGCGCTTTCTCGCGGCCTTCGAGGTCGTCACCGTGGCAATCGACGCAGGATCGGGTGTACCCCTCGGCGCCGCGTGTGGCCTGCGCGCTGGTGTAGACGCCGCTCCAGACGGATCGCGGGGAGGACTGCGCGGTTCGCGACGCGACGGCCGCGACGGGCGCGACGAGGGCGACGGCGAGCGCGAGGGCGAGAGGGCGGCGAGTCATCGAATGAACGGAGCACCTGCAGTCAGCCAGGCGCACCGTAGCACGAAACCTCTGGGAATGGAACCGGTTCCATGTTTATGCGATGATGCGCCTCTCATTGCTTCCAAGCGAGGTCCTCATGTCCAGGATCCGGTTCGCCGTGGCGCTCTGCATCGTGAGTCTGACTGTCATCGGCACACGCGCGCGACAGGAGCCCGCTTCCGGAGCCGCGGGCCGACAGGGCGGTGCCCCCTCCGGCCGCGGCGGCGCGCCCGGCAGCGGTCCCATCGGCGGCACGCTCACGCCGAAGAAAGCGGACGAGCGTGGATGGGGCTGGCAAGTTAAGGCGCTGATGAACCCGGCCACGCCCAGGCCGCTCTACAACCGCGCGAAGGAAGCGCTGTTCAACGATCGACAGATCACGAGCTACACGATCTCCAGCTTCGATGCCGATCTCTACTGCGAGGTCGGCAAGCACTTCGATTTCATCTGGTTCGAGATGCAGCACAGCACGATGTCGTGGGACGAGGTCCGGCGCATGATCGCGGCGTGTCCCAAGGTGGGCGCGGCGCCGATGGTCCGCATGCCCGATGCCTTCGAGTCGAGCATTCAGAAGGCCACCGACATCGGCGCGCTCGGCATCATCGTCCCGACGGTCGATGATGCCCTCGAGGCGCGGGATGCGGCGCGCTACTCTCGGTATCCGCCGTACGGGCGTCGAAGCGCGGGCGGCGGCCAGTACAACCAGATATGGTCGGGACTGAATTATCGCCAGACGATCAACGACAACATGCTCGTGACGGTGATGATCGAAACCCTCGAAGGCGTGGCGATGGCCGACGAGATCGCGGCCACGCACGGCGTCGACGTGGTCATTCTCGGCAACAACGACCTCTCGAGCTTTTCCGGGTGGAACCAGAACGACCCGCGGTATCAGGACGCGATCATCAAGGTGCACGACGCCGCGCTCAAGTACGGCAAGTACTACGGGAACGCCGGCGCGCAGTACCTGAGAGGGTATACGGTCAGCGCGGACACCCGCATGGTCCAGAACGGTCCGGCGTGCGACGGTTGGGCGCCCCCTGGCCGCGGCGGCCGCGGCCGCGGCGCGAGTCCGGATGAGGAGCCGTTGATTGGTCTGCCGGCCGGCGCGGCGCCGACCGCGGCACCTGCGGCGCCGGCCCGCGACGCCGGCAGCTGCTGGAAGTAGCGAGTCGTCGCCGACTCGATTCGATCGGAGGCTTCGCATGCATCTTTCGCGATTGATCGTAGGCGCCGGCGTAGCGGCGGTGCTCAGCGCCGCTGCGCTGGCACAAGGGCTTGACGCGGAGATCGACGCGCACGTCGCCGCCGCAAAGACGGCCGCGGGCCTCGACTTCCGAAACACGCTGGTCAATCTGTGTCCCATCGGCGCGTCGCCTGCGCGCGGGACCGCGCCCGGGCGCGGCGCAGCGCCGGCGGCCGGTGACAACGCGCGCGGCCGCGCCGCCCGTGGGGCGCCCGCAGCGCCCGATCGAGCCAACTGGTACGCGCCGCCGTCCAAGGTGTTCGACAACCTGTACTGGCTCGGCACGCGTCAGCACTCCTCCTGGGCCTTGCAGACCAGCGCGGGGCTGATACTCATCGACACGAACTTCGCGTGGGCCACTGAGCCGGAGATCATCGAAGGTCTGACCACGCTTGGGCTCAATGCGCGCGACCTCAAGTACGTGATCATCAGCCACGCCCACGGCGACCACGATCAAGGCGCCGCCGAACTGCAGAAGCGCTTTGGCGCGAAAGTCGTCATGGGCGCGCCCGATTGGGAGACGACGCTGCAGCGGCCGGCGAGCGCGGCAGGCGGCGTCCCGACGCGAGACGTATCGGTCGGCCCCGACGGGATGAAGCTCTCACTCGGCGACACGACGGTCGACATCGTCGCGACGCCTGGCCACACTCCGGGCACGCTGTCGTACATCTTTCCGGTCAAAGATCAGGGGCGTCCGGTGGTCGTCGCGTACTCGGGCGGCACGCTGACTGGAGCCTTCGGCACGAACGGCGCCAAGTGGGACGAGTACGTCGCGTCGCAGCGCCGCATCGCGGAGGCCGCGGCGGCTGCAGGCGCCACCGTTATTCTCTCCAATCACAGCGAGTACGACGGCGCCTACACGAAAGCCCGTCTGCTGTTGGCGCCGCGTCAGCCGGGCGAGACGCATCCGTTCGTCGTCGGCGCTGATGGCGTGCAGCGCTACTTCAAGGTGATGGCCGAGTGCGCGATGGCGGCAAAGCTGCGCGCCGGCGCGAAGTAGAGTCTGCCGACGATGTGGCAGCAGAACTACGCGCCGATCGCCGGCAGCCTCGGCCTGTCGGCATTGGTGGCCGCCGTCCCAGTGCTCGTGTTGTTCGTCATGCTGGGCGTGTGGCGGAAGCCGGCCTGGATGGCGGCGCTCACCGCGCTCGCCGTCGCCCTGACAATCGGACTCGTTGTCTACGGCATGCCAATGCGTCTCGCGCTCATGGCGACGCTCACCGGCGCGGCATACGGCGTCTTTCCCATCGCGTGGATCGTGTTCGCGTCGATCATGTTGTACCGGCTCGCGGTCGACACCGGCAAGTTCGCCATCATCAAGGACTCGGTCGGAGGACTCACCGACGATCGCCGGCTGCAGGCGCTCTTCATCGCGTTTTCGTTCGGTGCCTTCATCGAGGGCGCGGCGGGATTCGGCGCGCCGGTCGCCGTGTCGGGCGCGATGCTCGTCGGTCTCGGGTTTTCGCCTTTCTACGCCGCCGGCATCTGCCTGA